>Ga0105048_10011049_pt1 | contig 14277 bp, 8 predicted proteins | sample MAT05_FD_78382 | JGI IMG/M metagenome (GOLD analysis project Ga0105048, IMG submission 78382) | Freshwater microbial communities from Lake Fryxell liftoff mats and glacier meltwater in Antarctica - MAT-05 | ecosystem: Environmental > Aquatic > Freshwater > Ice > Liftoff microbial mat | place...
GAAGGCGTGGGCCGAGGCGCTCAAGAAGGTGCAAGAGGGTGGCGCGTGGGACGCGAAGGGGTTCGCAGAATCAGAGTCTGTTCGCGCCATGCGCGCCGGTCTGGCAGAGGACGGGCGGCTGACGCGTGGCGACCTGCGTTCGTTGATCGATGAGCTGGCCCTGCCCGTATACCGCGAGGACGTGCCCGCGCTAACAAAGACCAAGACCGAGGCCAAGCTGTTGGCGGACGCGCTGCGCGCAAGGCGGGCAAACCTTGACGCACTTGGCGAGGGCGTGCGGAGCAAGCTTGCGCCTGCAGAGCGGCAGGCCATCGACGACACGCTTGGCAAACTGGACGCCTTTGACCTGCCTGATGGCCAGCGGTTTGCACGCGTCGTTGAGAGCACGCTGCGAACGCTAAAGGACGACGCGGCGCGGCTGACCGGCGAGATCGAGATCGCCAGCACCGAGGGTGCGAACCAGCGGGCCGCGCAGCTTCGCAAGGCCGTGGGCGCGGCAAGGGCGACCTTCGATCCCAAAGGGGTGCTGGAGATCGCGGCGAGCTCGCTCCCGCGCGCACCGCAGATGCCCACCGAGATGCAGCTTGCCGCGCTCGAGTCGCGCATTCAGGCCGTCGAGCAGCGCTGGCAGTCGACGCAAAAAATGCTCGACGGCATCGGCGAGCCGGTGCTCCGCCAGCGCGCCGAGGCGGCCTTGCGATCAAGCCAAGAGTGGGGCCGATTGGTTGTTGGCTTGAACGCGGCGGGCCCGCTGGGCAACCCCGCGCTTGATACACCTGTGCAGCAGTTGAGCGCCGGGCTGGTGGGCGAGGCCTCGGCATTCCTGGCTGATGCAAGGGCCGCCGAGACCGAGATGGCCACGCCCACGAGCACCGCCGAGACGCCGGTGAAGAGGTCTAGCGGCGTTAGTCTTCCGGTGGGAGAGCTGCTGCGGGCGCTCGATGGTGACAAGCTGCTCGATGGCCTGACGCCGGCGCAACGGTCTGATCTGCTCAGCGCGCTGCTGCCCTCGCGCGCCGCGTTTGGCGAGCGTGAGCAAGCCCGTCTAGCCGGTCAGGTCCGCACAAGGTTCATTGAAACTCTGCGACGTGCGGCAACACCCGCGGCGTTCAAGGTTGCGCTCGAGGCTGGCACCCCCGAGTTTCGTGCGAACATTGAGACCCAGGACTGGGCCAAGAAGAACCTGCGCCTGGCGGAGCTGGCGTCGGCCGGTGACGCCGCGGGCGTGCAGCGCGTGCTCGAACTGCCGGATACCGCGGCGCTGCTTGGCCAGCCGACGATCGACCAGCTTCGGGTTGAGTTGCAGCCCCGCGTGGTGCAGAACGCGCAGCCGCCAAGTATCGCTGGCGCGCAGGGGCCGACGGCGGAGGGCCAGCAAGTGGTCTACGTGCTGCCGCTGGGAGTCGGTGCTGGCGCGCCGGCGAGCGTTACGCTGCGGTTTGCGCCGGTGCCGGGTGGAAGCCCCGGTGGGGGCTCGATGATGACCACCCACGAGATCAGCGTGGGTCAGTTTGTGGGCATCGCTACGGCAAGGCCCGCGTTGATCGGCGGGTTGGCGACCGACACCTCCAACGGCCGCGGCGTGCGGACGTGGGCCAGGCGTGAGTGGATCCGCGCGGCGGGGGGCCCGGCGGTCCGACCGTCAGCGGCCATTGGCGGCCTGCCCGACAAGGGCTGGTTTAATGTGAGCAATCTGGCGATGCAGACCAAGTCCGCGCTGGCCGACACGACGTGGGCGGGTCCTTCGTGGGATTCACCCATGACGCGGATCGGCTCGGCGGGGGCGGCGCGGGTCGCCAACGAAGCCTCGGTGCGTTTGCCGACCTTGGCGGAGTGGCAGGCGGCCGCGGGCGGGAACCGCACGGGACACCTGCGCGGGCAGGCGTACAGGCGTCAGTGGGACGTGATCGCCCAGCGCGCGCGGGACGCGCCAAACTCCATCGAGCAGCTGAACGTCGGCTCGATGAGCGCGAGCGGTGGCGTGGTCGCGCGGGCGGCTCCCGGCGATGACGTCGTGGGCTCGGGCTCGGAGGGCACGCCCTTCCCGCTGCCCGTCGGCGGGGCGGGCGGGTTTGAGCACCTGGTGGGCAACGTGGCGGAGTTTGTCTCGCAGGGTGGCGGGGTAGTGGTGATCGGGGGCTCGTGCCTCTCGCCGCCGACGCTCGCGGTCGATTCGCCCGTGCAGCCCACCGCGGCGGGCGGATACACGGATGTGGGTTTCCGCCTGGCCTTTGACATGGGCAGTAGCGCGCCGGACGACCCGATGTCGCGCGTGCGCCCGCTGCTGGCGGGGCTCAAGACCGAGGTCGTTCCGGCGGACTTTAAGTAGGCGGCACCGGGACGCGGGCACAACTCACGCGGCGACGCGCATCTCGATTACGGCGATCGCGGCCTCAATAGCGGCGCGGATGCGTTCCTGGTCGCCGCACGCCACGAGCTTGACCAGCAGCCCCGCGTGCAGCTCGCTGGCAACGCCGTGAAGGGTTGGGCCGGTGGGATCCGGAGCCGGCGATTGGCGGGCCGCCTGTGAAGGGTCCTGCACGCCCAGCATGGAGGCGATGTCGATGGGCTGGTCGAACTTGGCCCCCACGTCGTGGGCCATCCCGCGTGCGTGCGCGCAGCGCACCACCGAGGCCTCGACGCGGATCAGCGGCTGGCGATCGGCCCCAACCAGCACCAGGTGCAGCCGCGTGCCGGTCGAGAGATAGTGGTGGTGCAGGAACGAGATCCCGCCGTTGGAGATGTCCCGAACGACCAGGACAGTCTGCTGGGGCGCTCCGCCTGGCTGCTGGACGATCGCAGCGATGGAGTAGCCCTCGGGCAGCGCGAACCGCACTTGTTTGCGGGCCGCAATGTTGTTCGGGGTCGCATCGAGCTGGCAGAGAGCCGCGATCAGCTCGCGCCGTTCCGCGATGTTCATCCTCAGCGCGTTGGGGGTACCGACGGGGCTTGTGGCGTTGGAGTTCATAGGGGCAACCCTCAAAGGTTCTCCGCTTCGAGCGCGTGGCGCACGCCGCCAAGGCCGCTGACCCTCACAACTTCGGCGCTCACCCGGTGAAAGATCAGGACAAGCCTGTATCACGGTGGGTGACTCTTCCCGTTGGTGAGTGCAGGCAGACTCCACAGCGTGTGCGGGTCCGATCACCGCACAACAACGCACCTGAGCGGGTGTTTGGGCGGGAAATCCCGGGATGCAATCCGGGGACTTAGCAGGATCATTCAGTGATGGCCCGAACTGCGCGGGGCGGGCGTTACTCGACCTCGGCGGGTGCCGAAGCCTTGCCCTTGCGGCTGGCGGGCGCGGTCTTGGCCTTCGCCTTGGGCTTGGGGGGTGCCGCGGCCTTCTGGCTCACGAGGTCTTCCTCGCTAAAGAGCACGACCTTGCAGGACGGGCAGCGGGTCAGGCGGCCGACGCTCAGCGAGTTGACGGTCTCGACTGTCAAGGTCATCATGCACGAGCCGCAGGACCACTCGTGGGCGCGGCGGTCAACGACCTCGACGGGGCTCATGGCCTCGTCGCCCTTTTTCGTGCTCATCTCGTCAAGGATGCGCAGCGCCTCGGGCGGGATGTCGGCGGCAAAGTTGGTCCGCTGGCTCGTCAACTCGTCAACGCGGCCCTTGATCTCCGCGGCGCGCTCGTCACGCTCGGCGCGGGCCTTGGCGATAATGGCCTTGCGCTCGTCACGGGCCTTGGCCTGCTCGGCGGCCTGATTGGTCAGGCTCTCGACCTGGCCCATCTGGGCGAGCTCGGCGTCCTCGATCTCTTTCTTCTTCTTCTTAAGCGAGTCGAGCTCGGCCAAGAAAGCCGAGTACTCTTTGTTGGTCTTGGCCTCGTTCATCTGCTCGCGCAGCTTGGCCATGCGAACGTCGATCGAGGCGGTCTCGCCCTCTTCACCCGAGATCGAGACTCGGAGCTGCTTGAGCTGGGCTGCCAGGGCCGCGTAACGATCCTCGACCCCCTTGAGCAGCTTTTCTTGCTCGGCCAAGAACCGCTCGGCGGCGTGTAGACGGGTCTTGAGCCCGCGGAGTTGCTGGTCGACCCGGAAGACCTTGAGGAGAGCTGCGGTCACGGACATTGCTTTGTTCCGCCCCAGTGAATCAACGGGCGGCTCCTTGTGTCTGCACTCTAGGCGATCCGCGTCCACGATTCCTGCGCCGCGCGCAATGCTGGCCTCGGTTGGGGTGGTGGGCACCTGGCCGCGCTCGGCACGCGCACGCACAGTGCGCTGGCAGAACCAAACGCCAGTCGAACACGTGTGCCCGCCGAGGGCCTCAATATCCCACAAACGCCCCGGCGTTGCCTGCGAGGCTGTGCCTAGTTGTTCGTTAGGCCAGACGGGGCCGTTAAGACTCGCGCTCAATCTGGACGTCAAGGTCGACGGCCATCGGTGCCAGGCAGCGGTGATGGTCACAGACCTGGAGCGTGACGACCAGACGGGGCGTGCCCGTCCACGTACCGTCAAGTTCGAGCGCAATGGGGATGTCAACGCTGCCCTCGTGCGTGGCGTGCGCTGCGCCCGAAACGGGCTGGCCGCGCGGGTACTCGGCGTAGACGCGCACGCCCGTGCCGCCGGCGACGCCGATGCGCAGCGGGACCAGCGTGCCCGCGCTGGCGGTGCCCGCGTACGCGTCGTTGGTATGAAAGCCCTGGGCAAGCTCGACGCGGACCATAAGCTCAGCGGGCAGATCGGGCCCCACCAGCACATGGTCAGCCGAGGCCAGCACGCTGACGACCGACGCGGGGGTCTGTCCACCCGCGGCACCGCCGGGCTCGGCGGGCGCATCATGGAGTGAGGCGTGCGCCAACTGCGCGGTTTCGAGTGCGCCGGGCCAGGTCGTCAGCACACGCAGCAGCGCGCGGGTCGCGTTGGCGGTAGCGACCGGCGACTCGTCGATCGCGTGCGAGACGCCGCGCAGCAGAGCGATCGCGGAGGCGAGCATCGGCAGCTGCACGGCGTGAGTGGGTCGGTCCTTCGCGGCCAGAGGGTTCGAGGCGGCCAGAGGGTTTGAGGCGGCCAGTTCGGCAAGGTCAAGCAGCACGTGCGCCAGCGTGCTAACGCCGGTGGGCAGCGCGCCGTCATAGGTTGAGCGGGCGCGCACGAACAGCGCTGGCTCGCCCGGCTGCGGCAGGGCATCGAGCAGGTGGATCACGCCGGTGCTGACTTCGGTGCCGTCTTCATTGCCCTGCGCGCGACCAGGCGGGACGAACTCGCGCAGCGCGTCGGCGCAGAGCTGGCGGGCGAGCGATTGCCAGCGCTGGGCCTGCCGATCCACCTGCGCGTTCGCCAGATTGTCGGGCTTGCCCGCATCCATCTGCGCCGCTACCGGCAGCACCCCAGAGAGGCGCAAGAGGCCCTGCGCGAGCATCGCGTAGTCCTCAAGCCCGCCGAGCACCGAGGGCCCGCCGGCGGGCTCTGACCCCAGGCAGCACCGCAGCACGCGGCCCTGCGCGTCGATGAGCGTGGTCGTGACGAACACCGCCGCACGCTGGGCGGCGGCGACGAACTCGGGCTCGTCCAGCAGCGCACCGGCCCGGGCCAGCGCGCCGATCATCAGCCCGTTCCAGCTTGTGAGCACCTTGTCGTCAAGGCGCGGTGGCGTGCGCTGGTTGCGCGACGCCAGCAGGCCCTCGCGCACGGCGTCGAGCCGTGACAAGAACTCATGGCTACTCAGCCCCAGGCGTGCCGCCTCAACCTCAGGGCGCGCAGCCAGACGCAGCACGTTGACCGGCGCGTCGTCGGGGTGGTGCGGGTCTTGGAAATTGGGCCCCGCGTCCAGGCCCAGCACGTCCAGCGCGAGCACATCCAGGCCCTGCGCGGCTGGCGACTGCCCCAGCGCCCGGCGGACCTGTGCGGGCGTCCAGACATAACTTTTGCCCTCGCGCCCGTGAACTTCCGCGTCCTGCGCGGTGCTGAAGCCGCCGTCGGGCTGGGACATTTCGCGCAGCACGTACTCGCCCGTCTGGCGCGCGACGCGGGCGTAGAACGGGTCATCAAAGAGCACCGACGCCCGCGCGTAAACGCTCAACAGCTGCGCGTTGTCGTAGAGCATCTTCTCAAAGTGCGGGACGGTCCAGTGCGCATCCACGCTGTAGCGGTGAAAGCCCCCGCCGACCTGGTCGAACAGCCCGCCAAGGGCCATCGCGTCCAGCGTCGTTCGCAGCGCCTGGTCAATTGCCGCGGCGTGCTCAGGCTCAGACATCTTGTCGCGCGCGTCCAGAAGCAGCTCGAGATAGACAGGCTGCGGAAACTTCGGCGCACGCCCGAACCCCCCGCTGGCACGATCAACGATCGTCAGCAGCGTCTGCACCGCGTTGGCAACGTGCCCGGGCTCAAGGCGGACCGGGCGGGCCATCGCCTCGAGCTTGGCAGCGACCTCCGCCGCCACGGCGCTGGCCTGCTTGAGCACCTCGGCCCGGCGCGAAGTCCACCCAGAACTCATGCGCTCGAGCACCTGCGGCAGGCTGGGCATCCCCGGCCTGGGGCGCGGCGGGAAGTACGTCCCGCCCCAGAACGGGCGCAGCGTGTGCGGGTCAAGAAAGACGGTCATGGGCCAGCCGCCGTGCCCGGTGATCATCTGCACCGCGGCCATGTACGCGTCGTCAATATCTGGGCGCTCTTCGCGATCAACCTTGATGGGCACGAAGCCAGCGTTGAGCTGCGTGGCGATCGCCGCGTCTTCAAAGCACTCACGCTCCATTACGTGGCACCAGTAACAGGTGCTATAGCCGATGGACAGGAAGATCGGCACGTCGCGGGCCCGCGCGTCGGCCAGGGCCTGCGCGTCCCATGGCTGCCACGCCACCGGGTTGTGCGCGTGCTGGCGCAGGTAGGGGCTGCTGCAAGAGGCGAGCCGGTTGGAGCTGTGGGGAAGTGGATCTAACGGGCCAATTGGGCCTGCTGGGCCGAGCGGGTCCTCTGGGCCTTTGTCGCTGGTCATGGGCACATGTTAGAGCCGGCCGATGGGGCATCGCGTGTTGGTGGCAGGCAGGCTGCGCTTTAGACCGCGACCTTGGCGTGCACCAGCGTGTCGCGCCCGGAGTTCTTGGCGGCGTATTGCAGAGTGTCGGCCTTGCGGAGCATCTCTTCGGCGCTGCCGGGCGGGCGCGTGAAGCTGGCCACGCCCAATGAGAACGTCACGGGCCACTCGTGGGCCTGCATGGCCACCGCCAGCACGTTGCGGAGCTTGCCGGCGACCCGCGCAGCCGCCTCGGGGCCGGTCTGGGGCAGCAGCACCGCGAACTCATCACCGCCCAAACGCGCAACGACATCGGCCCTGCGGCAGGCCGTCTCAAGCGTGTGCGCGATGGTCCGCAGCAGGCGATCGCCCGCGGCGTGCCCAAGGCGGTCATTGACGCGCTTGAAGTGGTCCACATCGATGTACACCAGACTGATCGGGCTCGCGTCACGGGCCGCCCGCGCAATCTCACGCCCCGCGGCCTCGACCAGCGCACGCCGATTCGGCACGCCCGTCAGCTCGTCGGTGGTCGCCAGCTCACGCTGCTGGTCGTACAGCTCGCGCATCGCGCTGACGAGCCAGACAGCGGCCATGAACAGCCCGACTCGGCTGGCGCAGTTCCAGATTACCACGCCCAGCGCGGCACCTTGCACGCCCGCGCCGCCAATACCGCCAGATTGGCCGTCAGCAAACCACGCGAAGCCCGCCAGCGCCGCCAGACCTACACCCGCGCGGCGGGAGACGAACCACGCCGCCACCGAGAGCGGCAGCAGGTGAAAGACCGAGAGGCTTGTCTCGCGGCCGCTGACAAGGTCGAGGGTTGAGGTCAGCAACACCAGGGCGGTGCTGATGGTCAGGTGCGTCCAGCGCGACCACGCCGAGCACCGCACCAGCACGCGGGCGATGGGGTCTCGGGTTATGCCGCCGCGCTTCATCACCGTGCGCATCGGCGCGCGGCCCGGGCGAGATAAGCCGTGGTGCCCGTCCGCCCAGGGGTTTTGCTGAACGTTGCGACCTGCTTTGCCCTCACGCCCGAACCATGCGCGGCCTTTGCGCGGTTCCTTCGGCCGGGCGCGCGGGGTGACGGGCCACCGCGCGGGTACTAACCTCCGGCCTATGAGCCTGCTGCACCTGGTCCCCAAGAGTGTCGCTGCCGTCAACGGGTCGGGCATCCGCCAGATCTTTGACCGTGCCGCCAAGCTGCGGCGCGAGGGGCGGAGCCTGATCAACATGGGTATCGGGCAGCCCGACTTTCCCGTCCCCGCGGCGGTCAAGGCGGCGGCTTGCCAGGCGATTGTTGACGACCATAACGGGTACGCAGACAGCGCGGGCGTAGACGTTCTGCGCGCCGCGATCATCGCGCACCTCAAGCCCGAGCTTGGCTGGGAGCCGCCGCTGGCCGGGCCGATCGCCGAGGGCCAGCCCGGGCTGCTGGTCACGAGCGGGACCAGCGGCGCCCTGTGGCTGGCGATCAACGCCGTGACTGAGCAGGGCGACGAGGTGATCATCCCCGACCCCTACTTTGTGCTGTACCCGCAGGCGGTAAAGCTGGCGGGTGGCACGCCGATCTACTGCGACACCTACCCGGACTTTGCGATGACCGCCGAGCGGGTTGCCAAGCTCATCACCCCGCGGACCAAGGCGGTGCTGGTAGCCAGCCCGGGCAATCCATCGGGGGTTGTGATGAATCAGCCGCAGCTTGACGCGCTGGCGGCGCTGTGCGCTAAGCACAACATCCTGCTGATTTCTGACGAGATTTACGACACGTTCACATACGCCGACGCGATCGCGGCCTGCGGCGGGCGCTACGCCACGCCCGCGCGAGCGCCGGTGGGCGGGGCCACCCACACGCTGGTGGTGCGCGGGTTTGGCAAGACGTACGGGATCACCGGCTGGCGCCTGGGCTACGCCGCCGGGCCCAAGGTGATCATCGAGCAGATGACCAAGCTGCAGCAGTACAGCTTTGTGTGCGCCCCGACGCCGCTGCAGCACGCCGCCGCCGCCGCGATGAGCACCGACATGACCGCGACGATCCAGCGGTACAGCGACCGACGCCAGATCGTGCTGGACACCCTCGGACCGGTCTGCGGCGACATTGTCCGTCCCGGCGGGGCCTTTTACGTCTTTGCGCCCATTCCCAGCAAGCTGGGCATCACCGGCGCGCAGCTTGTCAACCGCGCCATGGAGCGCGACGTAGTCATCATCAACGGCGGGGTCTTCAGCCTGCGCGACACGCACTTCCGCGTCAGCTACACCGTGGCTGAGGCGCATCTCCGCGCCGGCTGCCAGACGGTGGCGGCGATCCTCAAGGGCTGAGCCTGTGCAGGCCGTCAAGCGCGCTGGCGGGCTGCGTAGAGCACAGACTCGAGCGCCAGCAGCCCGAGGGCCGCCATGACCAGCCAGGGCCAGACCTCGCGGCGTGACGGGCCACCTTCACCCGCGCCAACCCGCGGCCCGCCGGGCCCCAGCGTGATGGTCGCGCTGGTCTCTAGCGAGCTCTCGCGCTCATCAAACAGGTTGACCGCCAGCGGACTTTGGCCCGGCTCGGTGCCCATGAGCTGATAGAGGCCCACGCGTGCTGGTACGCCGAGGGCGACCTCTCGCCCAAGCGCGGCCAAGCCTGCCGTCGTCGGCCCGATCGGCACTGCTGGACTGGCCGCCCCTGTTGGACTGGCCGCAGCGCTCGCCGGCATGCCCGGTGCGATTGCGTTGACTGGAGGTTCGGGCTCGCCGGGGCCAGCCGCCGACGGCACGCGGACCGCGCGCGTCACAGGCTCTGGTGAGCGCACGCCCCCACGCTCGCCTGCGCGCACATCCAGCGGCCCGGTGATGGTGACTTCACTGGCCCCAGGCACCGCTACGACGCTGGCGACGCGGGCGGTCGTCGTCCAGCGCGCCGCGCCGGCCTGCCCGCGCAGCGTCAGCCAATCAATCGCGTTGCCCAGCATGACCGCCAGCGAGACGTCAGCACCCCAGGTGCTCGCGTCGATCGCCGGCGCGATCACCAGCCGCTTGACCGCCCCCGTGCTCGCGGCGGCAACGATCGGCCCGCGCGGGCCGAACGCCAGCGGCGTCGCCAGCGAGCCCAGCTCTAACCACGCGGCGCTGCTGAACTCCACCGGCGCAAGATCAACATCGCGCATCACCGGGTGCTGGCGGTCCCACCGAACCGCGCGCCAGCGCCGAAGGCCTGTGGCCGTGCCCGCTTGCAACGTCACGCCCGCGCCCGGCAGCCCCGCGCCCACGCTCACGGTCGGCACGCCCGGCAACCTCGCGGGGGTGATCCGATCCAGCACCAACAGGTCCACGCCCTCAAAGCCTGCGGGGGACGCGAGCCGCCGGGCCAGCTCTTCACGCCCGATGGCCTCGTACGGCGGAGCGCCCGCGGCCTGCTGAAACGCCCGCAAAAACGCGTCCGCCTCTACGCCGCGCTCGCCCGGCCCGGCCAGCACGATGCGCGGCCGCCCCGGCGCGTCAAGGGCCATCCAAACCTGGTTGTCACTCGTCAGCGCGTCAGGATTCATCAGCCGCAGGCTCAGCACGCCCCCCTCGCGGTCAGTAATCGCAAAGCTCGCGGTCGCCTCACCAAGGGCGGTGGCGGCAGCCCCGGGAATTTCGACGATCGTCGTGCCCACCAGCGCCTCCCGCAGCTCGGCCCGCAGCGTGACTCGTACAGGCCCGCGCTGATTGCTGACCAGTCGCGCGGAGACGCGCAGCGTGCCGGGATCTTCATAGTCGCGCCGCGCGCTGGCGCTGACGATGCCAACATTACCGCTGACGCTGCTGACCGTGCCGAGGGTGCTGGGGGTGCTGGGGGTGCTGGGGGTGATGCCCGCCGCCGAGCCCCCAACGCTTGCCTCCAACGCCGGCCCGCAGCGCAGAAGGCGCAGGTCTACGCCCGACGGCACGCCGCGCTCGGCCAACGGGGCCAGGCCGCCGTCGCTGAGGATGATCACCGTCAGCAGGCTCGGCGCACCGTCAGCGCCCGGCTCGGGCCCGTCGGCCTCAGGGGCCAGTGAGGCGATCAGGTCAATCGCCGCGGCCAGATCAGCGGGCTGATCGGTTGGCACCACCGCGTCGATCGCGCCATCGAGCGCGGCACGATCGCGCGTCCAGCCGGTTCTCACCTCGGGGCGCGCTGCGAAAGAGGCGACCATGAGCCGCGCACCGGGCGTGGCCCGCGCCGCGCGGACGAGCTCTTTGGCGCGGGCGCTAGCCTGATCGAGCCGCGTCGCCCGCGCGGGCCCGTCTGCTTCGGCCCGATTTGCGCCCGCCTGACGTGCGCCTCCACCAATGGCGAATGGGCTCAGCCCAGGCAGCTCGCCATCGGTAGCGCTCATCGAGGCGCTCGCATCGATCAAGATCAGCGTGCGGCTCGCCGCCCCCCCACCGGCATCAATCACCGGGCGGGCGATCGCCCCCGCCATCGCCAGCACCGCGAGCATCTGCAACGCCAGCAGCCACCCGGCGCGCGGCCGCCGCCACGGCACGTTGACCTCCATGTCCTGTGCCGCGGCCTGCCACAGCAGCGTGCTGCCCACCCGTAGGCTGCTGCGCCGCAGCCGCAGCAGATAGAGCAAGATCAGCCCCGTGCCGCCCAGCGCGCCCGCCAGCAGCCCGGTCCAGGGCGCGATAAAAGTGAGCGCCAGCGTGCTCACGAGCCCCACCCGGGCTTGGGCGCAGGCCGCTTGGGCGCGAGGCTGTGGTCACGCGGCGCGCCGGGGATCGGCGGCGTGATCGGCGGGGGCTTGGGCGTACCGCGGTAGACCTCCGCGATGATGAACATCTCACGGCTGACGTCGCGCGTCGCGTCGGGCTTGAGGCCCTTGGCCATCCTGAACAGTGCCTGCGTTTCCTTCAAAACGTCAGGGTAAATCTGGCCCTCGAAGATCTTCATCGTCAAGCAGCCGCCCGGGCGCAGCACGCTGGGCAGCACCTCAAGCACACGCCGGCACAGGTCCACAGAGCGAAAGTGGTCGCCCCCAGGGTCGCCCGTGGTGCCCGGGGCCATGTCAGAGATGACAACATCAGCGGGCCCGCCGACCAGCTCGAGCATGTCCTGCGGGGTCAGGGCAAACACATCACCCACCACCGTGCGCACGTGCGAGGGCAGCTTGATGGTCACGGGTGTGAGGTCTACCCCCAGCACGCGCCCGGCGGGGCCGACAATCTCACCGGCGACCTGCAGCCATGAGCCCGGCGCGCAGCCAAGGTCTAGCACCCAGTGCGTCGGGCGCAGCAGGCGGTGGCGCTCCTGGATTTCGAGCAGCTTGTACGCCGACCTGGCCGCATAACCCTCGGCCTTGGCCCGCTTGAAGTACTCGTCGTGAAGCTCGCGTTCCCTGGCCATCAAGGCGACGATAGGGCCGCGGGCCGGGGCCCGAACGGTGCGTCGGTGCCAACGGCTTCACCCCCCAACCCCTACCATCGACCCATGATGCGCGGACCGCTGGTGTGCAAGTCGTGCCCGCAGGCCGCCGCGCCGCTCTGGGTCGCCCGGCGGGCTCGACGCACCCACAACTTCGGTGCCGTCCTCGGCCCGCTGCCCGCCTCACTCGCCCTCGCCCTTGCCCTCGCCCTCGCCCCCAGCGCGTGTGCGAGCGTCGAGCTTCGGTCCGCGCCACTTGCACTGCCGCGCGCATCAGGCCAGCTAACAACCGACCAAAATCCGCCGCCTGCTACCTTCACCCCACTGCCCTGGCCCGACCGCCTTGCGATCGACCCCGGCATGAGCGCCGACGAACTGGCCCGGGGCCGCCCCGCGGGCACCGATGCGTCGTGGCGCCCGGTCGGCACGATCATCCCAATGACCGCGCCGGTAGTCTTTACACGCGTCTCAAAGTCACCCAGCGCCAAGGCCGTTGCGCGTTACGCGGCCGACAACCAGCGCCTCAAGGCCGTGCTCACGCCGCGCCTCGGGGCTGCGTCCGCCCTTGAGCTTGACGGGACGGCCCCCGGCATGTTCATCGTGCGCGAGACGGTGCTTGATGAAGCCCGCGACGCGCCATCACCGAAGGCCGGGCGGGCCAACCTGCTCTTCCAGTTCGTCAGCCTGCGGCCAGCACCCAGCGGCAAAGCCCCGCGCGCGCTGATCGACCGCACGGCCTTTGCCTTCTATGACGCCGCCAGCGGGTGGGACGACGCGGGCAACCCGCTGGACCCGCTCCCAACCAGAGGCGTGGTGCTGGTCATGCCTGGGATGCTCGGCACACCAGGCGACATCGTGCAGGACACCGTCAAGCTGTTGCGCACCCGCGGCTACGCCGTGCTGCGGATGCTGGCCCACCCCGCGCGGTTTACGCAGACCGGGCAGATGGCCGCGCCCATCACCGGCCCGCTCGATCAGATCGCCGCGGCGCTAAGTGAAGAATTGACCGGGCGCGCGGCGGAGGGCGCCTTCGCGGTCGAAGCCGCGCTGGCGTACTTGCACGCCCAGCGCACGGGGCTGAAAGATTTGCCGCACTTCGCGCTGGGAATGTCCGGCGGCGCGATGATCATGCCGACGGTCATGGCCCGCAACCCTGACCGCTGGGCCGGGGGCGTCTCAATCGCCGGCGGCGTGAACTACCTTGAGATCCTGACCACCAGCAACTACTCCGACATGATTCAGTCGCTGGACCTGCTGTGGATCCAGCCGCCCGAGCTTGGCCAGGACGGGCTCCTCATGCCCAGGCCCACGCAAGAGCGGCAGGCCGAGCTTTGGCGGGCTTACTTGGCCGCGGCGCCGCTGGACTCAGACAACCTCGCGCCGCGTCTGGCGGGCAAACCCTGGCTGCTTCTGCACGGCAAGACCGACAGGGCCGTCCCCGCCGTCACCGGCGAACGCCTGTGGAACCTGCTTCGCAAGCCCGAGCGCCAACTGATCGACGGCGGGCACGAGTGGCTTTTCCTGACCCTCACGCGCCGGCTGCCATCGATCGCCGACTGGCTTGACACGCAGACCAAATCGCCATTTCACGCGACGCCGCTCGAGCCGAACCTAGTCGAGCCTGCGCCGTGAGCGCGCCAGCCGCAGCGTTGAACCTCGCGCTGAGCCCGTACCACCTCACGTCCCTGGAGGTTGGCGCGATGGCCGCGCTGCAGCTGGGCGACACGATCGTGACCTGGCTGCCCACGCCCCCGGGGGGCGAGACGCGCGAGGCGCTGGCGGAGGCGGTGGCGCACAGCCCACGCTACCGGCGTGTGCTTGAGACGTGGGCCCGCCTGGGCCCGCTGTGGTCCTCGGGCTTGCTGCGATCACTGGCGCTAGCGACGAACGCGGCAGACCCACCCTCACCGCACGCACCTTCCCCCGATGCGCTCACCTCGATCCTCGCCGCC
>Ga0105048_10011051_pt1 | contig 14273 bp, 13 predicted proteins | sample MAT05_FD_78382 | JGI IMG/M metagenome (GOLD analysis project Ga0105048, IMG submission 78382) | Freshwater microbial communities from Lake Fryxell liftoff mats and glacier meltwater in Antarctica - MAT-05 | ecosystem: Environmental > Aquatic > Freshwater > Ice > Liftoff microbial mat | place...
ATGGGGCTGGCGTTCGTGCCGCTGCTCCTGACCGCAGAGGTGGTCCCGGTGCCCGCCAGCACTGTGCGCCACTGGGCCGATGCCATGGGACTGGGCGCGATGGAGGGAGCCATCGCCGCCATCGCCGGAGGCATCAGTTTGCTGCCCCTCGCGCTCTGCTGCCTGCTGCTGGTGCTCGGGCAGATGCTGGCGGTGCCGTTCATCGCCGCGCTGATCCCGTCGTTGAGCGCCGGGCGGCTGCTGGGCACCTACTTCGGCATGTACGCACTGGTGCAGGGCATCGGCGCGGCGTTCGGCAACCTGATCGGCGGGGCCAGCCTGGAACTGGCGCAGGCGACCGGCTGGGGCGGGCTGCCCTGGCTGCTGATGGTGGCGGTCGGCGTTGCCTGCGCGTGTGGCGTCGCGGCGCTCGACCGGTCGGGGCACCTCAACGTGCCCCGACCACGCCCGATGGCGACGCCTACCGTTCCGGTGCCGGTGGCGCTGACCCCGATCGCTATCGCCGGCCCGCAGCCGACGCCGAGCGTGCCGGTCCACCCAACCCGAGGGTAGCAAGCGGGCGGTCCACGAAAATCTGCCAGACACGCCGGCCGCCAATCCACCACGTTTCGAGCGAGCCCTCGACCGTCAGTTCCGGGAACTCCAGGACGACCTGCCGCTCACCCCGCCCGAAGTAGAACGTCATGAGCGCATCAGAGCGTTCGACCTCTTCCAGCACCACCGCCCCGGCATCCTCCTCGACACCAGACACCGCCATCGTGAGCGGCGTTCCGTCTGCGTCCAGCACCCGCACTCGCAGTTCTACGATCGCGCTTGCATCTGTCATGAGGAGTCTCTCCCAGAGGCCTGAGTCAGAAACGGTATCAGTCGGTCGACGTTGTGGTGACGGTCGCGTTCCTCCCGCTCGCCGTGGCTCGTGGCGGATTGGCCGGAGCTACCGAAGGATCCGGTACTCTCCATCCACGATACCCCATCAAGCGACGCGTGTCACGTGTTCTGTCATGTTCTGGCGGCAGCCTCCGTCACCGAGAGCGCAGACATGCCCCGCATGCGGCCTCCTTGAACGCGGTCGCCTAGCAACATCCGTGCCCGGAGTCAGGATGGGGACGGGCAGCGCCGAACGCACACCGACAAGGCCGGCAGCGGCCCCACACCGACAGGGCCGGCGCGGACAGCACGGGGCGCGGAACGCCGCATGCCGATGTCTGCGCTCCGGAACCCGCTGCCGCGGTTGCGCCAGGCGGCCTCAGTGCGAGTGGCTGTGCCCGTGGCCGTGAGCGTGACTGTGCCCGTCCCCGGGAGCATGCCCGTGCACCTCCTCGTGCCCATGGCTCTCGTCGTACCCCGTGGCGTGCCAGCGGCTCGCGGTTGGTGCAGCGTCGCGCTCTGAGCCGGGCGGCGGGCCGTGATCGTGGCAGGACAGCGCCCCTGGCGGGATCGTGACCCGGCCGGTTGAGGCGACCGGTTCACGGCGGTACAACAGCAGATCCAGCGGGGGCGAGAACAGGCGCGTGGCAGCCGCGCCGTCATGCGGGCAGGCTGCCGATGCGGACGACGCCCCGAACGAACGCGTGACCTCAAAGATGGCGCCGCAGTCATCGCAGCGATAGTCGAACTTCGGCACGCGCACTCCCCGTGCTGCCCGATGCTCCCCTGCCACACCGGAACACCTCAGCACCAGAGTAAACGGCAGGGCGCTCTCATTCGAGACGGGCACGGCAGGCGGAATCCGGTGCACCGACGTGCCCGGCCCGCGAGATACGGTGCCGCCGCCTGTTGCGTCGTCCGCGCGGCCCAGCCAGACTACCTAACGAGGCTGGAACCTCGTACGATGACGTCGATGCTGCTGTATCAGTTGAGTGTCCTGCTCCACATCCTCAGCGCCATCATCTGGGTTGGCGGGATGTTCTTCCTGGCGCTGGTGGTGGTGCCGGTTGCGCGCGGCCTGCCCCCGGCCGAGCGCGCGGCGCTGTTCGGAGCTGTCGGCCGGCGATTCCGGACGGTCGGCTGGGTCTGCATCGGCGTGCTGCTGGTGACAGGCATGGTCAACATGTCGTACCGAGGCGTCACGCTGGAGAACGTGTTCACTGCCGAATTGTGGGGCAGCCCGTTCGGCAGCACGCTCGCCCTGAAACTGGCCGTCGTCGTGGTCCTGCTGATCCTGAGCGTCGTGCACGACTTCGTGCTTGGCCCCCGCAGTGTGCGGGTGCTAGAGCGCATCGGCCAGGGCACGCCGGCGGAGCAGGGCGCGTCTGCCCACCTCGCCGAGCGCATGCGTCGCCAGGCGTCGATGCTCGGGCGCGTCGAAGGCCTGCTGGCGCTGCTGGTAATCGCGCTGGCGATCATGCTGGTACGCGGGCGGCCATTCTAGCGCGCCAATTCCCGCACATCCAGAACGTCTTCACGCACGGCATCCCGCCGCAAGCGCTGTCCGACGGCAAGATCCCCGACGAGATCATAGCGCTGCTGCGCCAGCCCAACGTGACCCTGGAACTGCTGTTTCCGCTGCTCTACGGTGCCACCTGGGACTACCCGTACGCCGAATCGCAGCCGCTAATCCGCGAGTTGTACGAGACGTTCGGGGCCAGCAAGCTGCTGTGGGGGTCTGACATGCCGAACGTGGAGCGCAGTTGCACGTATCGGCAGACGCTGACCTACCTGACGCGCCACTGCGACTTCATCACGCCGGCCGACCTGGACCGGATTGTCGGCGGCAACGCGAATGACCTGTACTTCAGCCTGACGCCAGGCGGGAGCAGTCCAGCAGGCGCGTAGCCAGCCGGTGCGTTTGGGTGCGCCCGGCCTGTTCGCACGGGTACAGGCCGGGCGTCTGCTGCCAGATACCGCCGATGTTCCACCAAATCTAGACTGGACGTGGGTCCGCACTGGCGTAACCCACCGGTCGAGATTCAGCCACGGGGGTGGACACGTGCAGCGAATCGCAGCAGTTCTCGGAGCAATCCTGTTGGGCGGCCAACTGTTGGTGCAGCCCGTAGCGGCGGCGGAAGTTCGGGCGGAAGCCGGCCACATCCGGACCCAGACAGAGCGGACGCCCGAATCGCCTCGGAACCCCGGCCTTCCCCACCACGGCAACGTGCTGACGGCAGGTCCGCTCGGAGACGTGAAAGTTGACCTCGTGTCGGCCTGGTGGCAGGGCAACGAGCGCCACTCGAAGTTCAAGATCGAGAACGTCGGGACCGGCACGTCCTTTGACGTGAAAATCTGGAAGCAGACCCGCGTTGATCGCCTCGACCCCATCGACGACGACCATTTCGAATCGTCCACGCAACTCGGGGATATCCCGGCCGGCGCGTTCACGTACATCACCATGATCTGCTCGCCGAAGCCGGGCTGGGTGTGCGACCTCAACCGGATGAAGGCACTGACGGAAGGGAGCGACACCAATCCCGCCAACAACGACGCCGAGGACAACGTCTGAGCACGGTTGAAGGATGACGCCCCGTCACCGGCGATGTGAGCGCTGCCGACAGGGGGAAGCCCCCGCGTCCACCAGGGCGCGGGGGCTTTCTTGACTGCCGGGAATTGTTAGCGGCGAGGCCACCGTGGACCTAGCGTCTAGGCGTGGCCGTTGCTGCTCGCTTGCGCGTCGATAGCCAGCGCCACCCGCTCTGGCGTGAGCGGTAGCGTCGGCACACGCCCTGACGCCCTGCCGACGCCGTGACAGCCAACAGCAACCGCCCCGCAATCCTGGCCGACGGGCCAAACGCGCCCGAAAATACCTTGACCGAAGAGTATCGCCGTACTACTATAGATATATCGACAGCATATCTAGACACCTGCTGTCGATGAGGGAGTTAGCATGATGAAGGATCTTTCGTCGTTCTTCGAGCAGTTGGGTGAGGCGCTTGAGCCGCGCCAACAACGTCACGGTCACGGTGAGCACGGCCCTCGCGGGGAGCGCGGCGAACGGGGCGAGCGCGGCCGGTTCCGTCCCAGCGACCGTGGCCCTGGCGACGAGCCGAACGGCCCACCTCCCGGCCCAGGCTGGGGGCCGTTCGGGCGGCCGGGCGGGCCACCGTTTGGCGGCGCGGGCTTCGGCCCGATGTTCGGGTTCCCACCGTTTGGTGGCAAGCGGCGCGGGCGGGGTGGCGACTGGCCGCCGTTCGGGCGCGGCCCGAAGGTGCGGCGCGGCGATGTCCGCGCGGCGGCGCTGGTGCTGCTTGCCGAGCAGCCCCGCAACGGCTACCAGATCATCCAGGAGATCGCCGAGCGCAGCGGCGGCATGTGGAAGCCAAGTTCTGGGTCCGTGTACCCGGCGCTGCAACAACTCGAAGATGAAGGACTGGTGGAGCTCGACACGCAGGACGGCAAGCGCACGTTCAAGCTGACCGAGGCCGGCCGCACCTATGTGGAGGCCCACAAGGAAGAGCTCGGCGCGCCGTGGGAAGCGATGGCGGCCGGCCTGGACGACGCGTCCGTGCAGATTCACACCCTGCTCGGGCAGGTCGCCGTGGCGGTCATCCAGGTGTCGCAGGCCGCGACGCCCGGCCAGATGCAGAAGGCGCGGCAGGTGCTGGTGGACGCCCGGCGAGCGCTCTACCAGATCCTCGCCGAGGCCGACGAGCCCGAGACCGCCAGCCAGGACTAACGCACACGCCGTCACCCCTCACCCCTTCTGTGCCCGCCGCTCCCACGTGTGGGAGCGGCGGGCACCGGAGTGAACGATCAGGCGTGGCCGTTGCTGCTCGCGTGGGCCTCGATGGCCAGGGCAACTCGCTCTGGCGTGAGCGGCAGCACGGTCAGGCGAATGCCGGTGGCATCCTCCACGGCGTTCGCAATCGCGGCCGGGGCCGGGATGATCGGCGGCTCGCCGACACCACGCGCACCCATCGGACCCTGCGGGGCCGGCACTTCAATGATGATCGTCTCGATGTTCGGCACATCAGCAGCCGTCAGCTTGCGGTAGTCTAGCAGGCTCGGGTTCATCAGCCGGCCGTCCTCCGCGTACATCAGCCCCTCGGTCAGCGCGAACCCGAGGCTCTGGACCGCGCCTCCCTGAATCTGCCCCACAGCACCCAGCGGGTTGATGAGCTTGCCGACATCCTGGGCTACCACGAAGTCCAGCAGGGTGATCAGCCCAGTGTCCGGGTCAACCTCAATGCGCGCCAACTGGGCCGCGAAGGCCGGTGCCTGGACATCGACGCCGGCCGCGCCGAGTCCGATGATCGGGGCCAGCGCCGAGCCGATGGCCGTTGACTTCTTGGCGATGGCCGAAAGGGTCATCGACTTGCCCGGCACGCCCTGAACGACCACCGAGTCATCGACGATGTCCAGGTCTTCGACGGACGCTTCCAACTCGCCGGCCGCGAGGTTGAGCGTCTTCTGCCGCGCATCCTTCGCCGCTGCGATGACCGCCGTACCGACCGAGTAGGTCGTCTTAGAGCCGGCGCTGAGGCCGGTCCACGGCGAGCTATCAGTGTCGCCCGTCACGATCTTGACCTTCGAAATGTCCACGCCGAACTCGGTCGCGGCCATCATGGCGAGGCCCTGGTTCGTGCCGGCGATGTCCACCGAGCCGGTGAGCACGGTCAGTGTGCCGTTCGTGTCCAGCCGCATGGTGGCCGTGGACGGCTGCGCGCCCGGCACCCAGCCGCCAACAGCGACGCCGGTACCGCGCAAGGGTGCGCCGTTCTTGCCGCCGCTCGCCTGCCACTCCTTGCGATTTTTCCAGAGCGGGTGCTCCATCAGCGCCGCCAGGCACTCTTTCGCACCATTGATGGCCCACGGCCGGCCGTGGGCCATCAGGTCGCCACCCTTCTGGAGGAAGGCCAGCTTGTACTCGGCCACGTCCAGCCCCAGTTGCCGGGCGATGTGGTCCATGTGCGAGTCGATGACGAACGCCGTCTGCGGGGCCATCGGCGCTCGGTACGCCGCGATGCTCGGCTTGTGGGTGAGCACCTCGTAGGCGGTGACATGGAAGTTCGGCCACTGGTAGACGCTCGCCAGGAAGACGCCGCTCATCGTTAGCATCGCGCCCGAGTAGGCACCCGCCTCAATGACCGTTTCGGCTTCCAGGGCCAGCGGGGTGCCGTCCTTCTTGACGCCGGTCTTCAGCTTGATGGTGACACTCGGGGCCGGCATGCCAGCCTCAAGCTCCTCACGGCGGGTCATCATGTACTTGACGGGGCGGCCAGTCGCCTTCGAGAGCAGGACGGTGATCGGCTCCGTCAGGGCGCGGATCTTGGCCCCGAAGCCGCCGCCGCACTCCATCGGGATGACCTTGATGAGGCTCTCAGAGATCTCCAACACGTCCGCGATCTCGGCCCGCGTGTTGAACGACCCCTGCGTGCTGGCCCAGACGGTGATCTGCCCGGTCTGGTCGACGTGGGCCATGGCGCCGTGCGTCTCGATGTACCCCTGGTGCACGCTCGGCACATGGTACGTCTTCTCGAGGATCAGGTCGCTCTGCGCGAAGGCTGCTGCAAGGTCGCCGCGCTCCAGCTTCGCCGTCTGCGTGACGTTCGGCGCGGCAGGAGCCGTCTCGCTGGCGGTCGCCGCGATGCCCGTGTGCGCCAGGGCTTCGCTGGTGTCGGCCTCGGTGCCCTCGTCCGCGACGCGCGGCGCATCCCAGGCCATCGCCTTGATCGGGTCGATGGAGACTGGCAGCACCTCGTACTCGACTTCAATCAGGTCAAGCGCCTCGTCCGCAATCGACAACTCGTCGGCGGCGATCGCGGCGACCGGCTGCCCGAAGAAGACCACGCGGTCAATCGCCATGAGGGCGTGGCCGCGCGTCTTCGCGCCGTGGTGCAGCGTGGGGATGTCCGAAGCGGTCAGCACGGCGCGGACGCCCTTGAGCGCCCTGGCCTTGCTGACATCCAGCTTCTTGATCCTGGCGTGGGCGTGCGGGCTTCGCAGCAGCCGCGCCTGGAGCAGCCCCGGCGGGTTCAGGTCGTCCACGTACATCGTCTTGCCGACGACCTTGTCAGGCGCATCAGCGCGCGGCATCGAGAAGCCAACGCCGCGCACATCGCGGCTGGTCTTCATGACGGTTGCCATAGGTTAGCCCTCCTTCCCAGCAGCAGCGACTTCGGAGATGGCAGCGACCATCGTGGTGTACCCGGTGCAGCGGCAGAGGTTGCCGGCGATCCCGAGGCGGATCTCCTCCTCGGAGGGGGCCGGGGTGGACTCCAGCAGGGCGCTGGCCGACATGATCATGCCGGGGATGCAGAAGCCGCACTGGGGGACGCCGTGCTTCACGAACGCGGCCTGCATGGGGTGGAGTTCGCCGCCCTCGGGGGCCAGCCCCTCAATGGTGCGGACACGCCGGCCCCGCACCTGCATCGCCAGCACCAGGCAACTGGCGACCGGTATACCGTCCAGGTGGACGGTGCACGCGCCACAGTCGCCGGTGCCGCAGCCCTCTTTCGCGCCAGTGAGGCCGGCGGTCATGCGCAGCGTCTCGAGTAGCGTGTGGTACGGCTGCACGAGAAGGTCCGTCTCCTCCCCGTTCAGCGTGAATGACAGTACCTGCTTCGGCATCGGTTAGTGCGCTCCGTTTCGGCTGGACGAGCGGCCCGTGGCGCGCTCGAAGGCGGTCTGGAGGGTGCGGCGGGTCAGCACCTTGACGAGATGCAGGCGGTACTCGGCCGAGCCGCGCTGGTCCGAGATCGGGGTTGCCGCGTTGACGGCCAGCGCCGCCGCCTCGGCGATCAGGTCGGTGGTGATAGCCTTCCCTTCAAGGACGGCCTCGGCATCCGTCGCCCGCACGATGACCGGAGCCACCGCGCCCAGTGCGATGCGGGCCTTCGTGCAGACGCCATCCACGATGGTCAACTGCGAGGCGACGCCGACAACGGCGATGTCTAGCTCGCGGCGCGGCGTGTGGCGGAGGTACGTCCCGCCGCTGCCGGCCGGCTGGGCCGGCACCACGATCTCGACTAGCAACTCACCCGACTGCAACGCCGTGCGGCGCACGCCGAGGAAGAAGTCAGAGATCGGGATTTCCCGGCGGCCGTTCGGTCCGGCCACGACCGCGATAGCGTCCAGCGCCACCAGCGGCGGCGACACATCAGCAGATGGCGCGGCGTTGCAGACGTTGCCGCCGACGGTCGCAAGGTTGCGGACCTGATACGAGCCGATGACGCCCGCACCCTCGGACACGGCCAGGAAGCCAGCGCGGACCACGTCGGCCAACTCAACGGCGCGCGCCGACACGGCCGCCCCGATGTGCAGCGCGCCGTTGCTGTCGGTCTCCAGAATCTTGAGTGCTGGCACACCGCTCAAATCGACGACCGACGCCGGCTTGACGAGACCATTCTTCATCTGCGGCAGCAAGTCTGTGCCGCCAGCAACTACCTTGACATCGCCGCCACGTTGTAGGGCGGCGACGCAGTCCTCGACTGTGCTTGGGAGTGCGAGCTCGAACCGTCGCACGCGATGTCCCCTCCTCTGCCAATTGTCCCAGGTGTACTAGGACAATTCGACACTATTCTACGCTGGTCGTCAGCCATGCACGAACGCTGGCAGTACACTGTCGCTGCCTGCGGACTCGGGCGCGCCTCGCGGGGCACCTCGGGCTTTAGCATGCTGCCGGAGTCGTGGCGTCCTGCTTGCTCTTGCCAACTATAGTAGCCAGCCGCCCTGGCCGGTTTCGACCTTCCGCACGCACAAGGACGGCGAGATCGGCCGGCCTCTCGGATGCGCCCGCGCGTCGTCTACGGCTGGCAGGTCGAGATGCGCGACCCGACCCGCCGGACATTCCCGCCATCTGCCGACGCCGCCATCCACCGGTAACGACGTGGTATCCTCAACGGGTCGTCCCTCCTGCTGCTTCGACGGCAGGGCCACGAGCCGCCAGCAATGGCGGCTCACAGTTTGCCCATGAGAGCAGATAGCCGCCAGCAGTCAAACGAGCCGGCCCAGTTCGAGTAGCCCCTTGTTCTGCTCGCTGATGCCGGCATCGCGCAGATTCGCCATGTGCCGAAGATCGACGCGCATCCCGGCCAACATCATAGGTTGTTTCCTTGCCGGGAAACCTGCTGCAATCTGCCTGAGAGACGCAACGCCGTCTGCATCAGCGTGCTGGTTGATGTGGTCGAGTACCTCTTGTCCCTGGTCCGTATCTGCCGGAACCCCGAGTAGCCTGACGTGAGTGATCTTTGCCCACGGCGCGCGGTCCCCATGCTGCAAAGGAAATGCGCGAAACCCCATGACACCACCTCAGTTGCCTGGCTACAGACAATGATACAAGTCCCTATATAGAGATGCGATGCCAGGTTGCACAAGCAGTGGGCAAGCAACTGCGGTGTGTCGCGGTACCCGCTGACGTTCTGGTAGTCTGTTGCCCGTGGCGGGACGGCCACAGCGCCGGGGAGCGACGCGGCATGGACGGCGGATCAGACAGCGCGGCGGCCGGGCCTGCGGCGTGACGGACCGGGGCACCACCCTACCGATCCTGCGCCACGCCTCGACACTGCAGCTCGGAGCACGAGCCATCGGCCTCCTGAGCGTCGTCGCCGGCGTGAGCCTGCTGCTCGATCTGCCGGCCGTCGCGTCGCTGACGAGCGTGGCGGCGCTCATCGTGCCGCTGCTGGCGCTGTCGCGGCGGTACTTCAACCCCGGCTCGGCTGTGACGCCGGTGCTGGCAGCCTTCGCGCTGTTCTGGTTCCTGATGCTCCTCATCATCGAGCTGCTGTCGGCCATGTCGCTGCTCGGGTCGCGGGCGGCCTGGACGAGCCTGCTGCTGCTGGCAGCGCTTGCGCTCCAGCGTGTCGCCGGCATCCGGCGCGGCAGCGTGTCAGACGCGCGGCCGGACGTGCTCCGCCTGCCACCCCTGTCCGACGCCCTGCGCGAGCCGTGGACCGTTGTTGTTGCACCGGTGGCGATGGTGCTGGCCGTCCTCTTCGCGCAGTCGGCCTACCTCAACCTGTTCACCGGCATCAACCACTCGGACGGTCAGACGTTCTACCTCGCGCGGTCGGTGCGTTACCTACAAGACGGCAACCTGTGGACGTACTCCACGACGAACGATTTCCTGCCCCACCTGCATCAGAGCATCGCCGCGTACCTGCTGCTGTTCTACGCGTCGACGACGCCGCTGCTGCTGCTGTCGTCGTTGTTCGGCGCGTGCGTCTGCTTGGCCGTCTTCGAGTTGGCGCGGCTGCTGCACGCTCCCGTGTCGCTGGCGCTGCTGGCCGGGGTCAGTCCGCTGTCCGTCACGATCTTCAACCTGCACCTGAGCACCGCCAACTTTGACGTGCACATGGCGCTGTTCATCATCCTGACCATCTATCTTCTGGTGGTGAGCATCCGCACGTCCCAGGCGCGGTATCTGCTGGTGGCGGCCTGCGCGACGGCGCTGGCCCTCGCCATGAAGCTCACCTTCTGGTTCGCGGCGCCGGGCCTGATGCTCCTCTGGCTGGCGGCGCTAGGCTCGTTGGCGCGGGGGCGCAGCGTACGCGTGGCCGGGCGGATGGCGGTAATCGCCGCGCTGATCGTGCTGGTGGGCGGGCTACATTTCCTGCGGAACGCCTGGGCGCTCGGCTTCCTGGTCTCCCCGAACCAGCCCCAGTACGGTCAGTCAACCCCGACGACCCTGCGCGAACGCTTTGACGTGACGACGTTTCACGTGTTGGCCTCGTCCACCGCGCTGGTGACGCCGTCCATCCTGGTCAACGAACACGGGCGCATGGACCTTGTCGGCGGGTTTCAGGCGGTGAATGAGCGACTCGGCATCGTCCTGCCGAATCCGCGCATCTTCACCTACCCCGACCGCGCTTGGAACGATGTCTTCGACCATCTCCGGACGCCGTTCCACAGTGACAAGGCCAGCTTTGGTGCGACGGTGCCGCTGGTCATCGTGCCGGCGGTGACGGTCGTCGTGGTCGATGCCGTGCGGCGGCGAGCTTTCTTCACCCTGCCGCTGTTTCTGGTCGGCTTCGCTGGGCTGTACCTGCTCACGCTCAGCCTGACCTTGAAGTACGCCGCCGATCACGTCCGCTACCTGATCGAAATGGTGGTGCCGCTGCTGGCGCTGGTACCGGCGGCGGTCGGGCGGCTGCCGCAAACGGGCCGCGTGCCCGTAGCGGCCGGGCTGGTCTATCTGGCAGTCGCGGGCGGCTTCATGGTGACGGATGCGTCCCAGGCGTACCGCAACAACGATCTGCGCCCGCCGGCCCTGGTGATGATCACACCCCCCGAGATGCAGTACCCGACGTTCAACGATGTGACGAAGTACGGCGTCTTCGAAGGTGCGCGCGTCCTCAATCGGAAGTACCCCGTCGAGCAGTGGCCCGAGATCTTCCTGTTGCGGCGCGGCGCGAACCAGGGCGAGTACCTGGAGTTCCCATTTCTGGACGTGGAGGGGCGTCGGCGGCTCACGTCCTGGTCAGGCGATCTCGGGCAGGCCCGGTCAGCGTGGCCCGGCCCGCTGCTGGTGCTCGACGCTGGCCTTGCAGATGCCCTGGCGCGGCAATTCTCGGAGCAGGTGGCGCTCGACCGGCTCTCGTCGTCGGTCTGGTTGGGGCTGCCGCTCGATCAACTGCGGGTCATCTGGACGGATGTACAGCCGGCGGGTGCTGCGCCGCCGAGCATCCAGGTCGTCGCGCGGGTCGAGGTAGGGAGGTACCAGCGCCCGCAGTTCCGCTTCTCGGCGGTCCGCTCGCTGGGCGGCGACCCGTTCGCAGTCCTACGCGACTTCTCGGACGACGCACAGTTCGTGCTGCCGTGGGACGCCCTCTCACCGGTCCTTGATCTGCTGGTCGAGGTCCGGGAAGCCGGCCAGGACACGCCGGCCGAGCGGGTGCGCGTGGGCCAGCGCAGCATGTATATGCAGTAGGCGCACCGGCGGCCAGCCCGACGCTACCCACCCGACACTACCGGCCCGACACTACTGGCCCGGCACGCTCATCGGGCCGCCCGGCGCGCCAGCCTCAATGGTGAACGCCTGACCGGGGTAGTGGAACCGCACCAGCAGGACGACGTCATCCGGGCTGACGAACGGGTTTCGGTCGGCGAGGAAGACGTTCGTCCCGAGCCGGCTCGCGAGCCAGTCATCGCCGTAGAGACGCTGCATCGCGGCCACCGCGTCGCGCTTGACGGCATCGGGATCAGGGGGCAACTCCAGGTGGATGCTGGTTGTCCGCTGGTGGCTGCGCGGAATGCGCTCCCGCATCTCGGCGTAGATCTGGCCGGAGGTGTACGGGAACCAATGGACAACCTGCACAGCCGCGTTGATGATCCGGAAGTGCGAGACGTTGGCCGTCGCAACCGCCACGCACAGCACGAGCGCCGCCGCCGTGACACCGGGGCCGATGCGCGCCAAGCGCAACGGCGGCTCCCTGAGGGCCAGCCCGAAGGCCCGCCAGCAGAAGCCGGCCCATACGGCGATGAGCACGACAACCGGCGTTCGGTAGTAGAACGTCAGGCCGCTCATGAACTGGAGATAGGCCGGCCAGGCGAACGACTCGACCAGCGAGACGTACGCCGACGCCGCGAGGTACGCCACAGCGCTGGCAACGACGCGATACGCCAACAGCCGGTCATGGTGGCGCGCAGCCACGGTTGCAGCCAGGGCCACGACTCCCACGAAGACCGCCAGGACGAGCGCATCGCCAACGCCGAAGGTAATGTCGTGGACCACGACGCCGGTGTTGATCGACAGGGCGCGGGCTGCCGCCTGGGCCGCGATCAGGTAGAAGCCGGGGTCGCCGAGGCGGGCGAGCAACACCCCCGCCTGCGCCCCTGCTGCCGACGACCACGGCGCCGGGTTGACGAGCCCATACAGCCACGGTAGCCCCCACCTGACGGACGCGACGACCAACAGCGGGACACTGAGCACGGCGACGCGCTGCCACCAGCGGGCGCGGACCAGCAACTCGGGGGCGTAGATCAGGAGGACGGCGAGATAGCCGACCGGGGCCAGCTCATCCACGAAGTTCGCGAGATACAGCGTACACAGCAACGCGCCGAACGACGACAGCGACCGACGCCCGGCATAGCGCGCGGCCAGGAACAGGGCCAGGCAGGTCATCAGCAGGACGATCTTCTTCGCCGGCCAGAAGTAAACCACGATCAGGGAGAGGAAGGCCGGGCTGAGCAGGAACAGGCCGGTAAGCGCCGCCGCCCCAGGCTGCTTCAGGCCGGATTGTCGCGCCCACCCGTAGATGAGCGTTGGTGCGAGGATCGCGGCGAGGACGGAAGAGGGCGTCAGGCTGGGATGCGGCCCGATCCAGGCGGTGAGCGTCGGCCAGGAGAGCACGTCGATTAGCACCGTCAGATCGGATAGCTGCCGGGCGCGGCTGACGCGGTCGAACAACTGCCAGTCAGCCAGCAGTGACAGACGGCCCTCGGCTGCGTCCGTGCCGCCCCGTTGCCAGACGTCGTGCCCGATGGTGCGCGAGACCTCCGTCAGCAGCCAAGCTTGCCGAAGGTCCAGCCAGATCGCCACCAGCACCACGGCGGGCACCAGGATCAGCAGAACCGACAGGACGCTCGCGAACGTCAGCCGACGCTGCCCGGCGGCGGGGCGACGCGCTGGCGCTGGATCATCAGCCACGGCGACCATCGCACCCTCACCCGAACATCGGCGGCCAGTCTAGGCGGATCACGACGACGGGCGCAAGACGGCCGGTCCGGCGCGGAGCGGTCCGCGCGCCAACGTGCTCGCCGACTATCGACCCACCCTCAGCCGGCGAGCACCGACGAGAGCGCGGCCAGCCCGAAGGCCATCAGCACCAGCCCGGACCCCACGTTGACGCCGCGCTGTAGGCGCTGGCTGAGGCGCGTCCGCGCGGCAGAGATGCCGCCCGTCACCAGCAGCCACCACAACGCCGAGCCGACGAACACGCCCAGCACCATCGCCGCCGCTGCGCCGGGGCCGTCGTCAATCGCGCCCAGCCCCAGGCCGGCGAACAACGCCACGAACGAGAGGATGGTCGAGGGGTTCAGCAGCGTGAGGCCGAACGTTGTGGCGTAGAGGCGCGTCAATCAGCCGCCGGCGGTGTCAACGACGGCTGCCGCCTGGGCCGGGCGGGTCCGCAACGCCCCCCACCCGATGTACAGCATGGCGAGGCCACCCAGGACGTGCAGCCACGGCTGCTGCCCCACCAGCACCTCCGTGACCGCCACCAGCCCAAATGCTGCCACCACGCCGTAGGCCGCGTCGGCGGTCGCCACGCCCAACCCGGAGGCCATGCCGGCCAGGAAGCCCCGCGCAAGTGTCTGCCGCATGCAGAGCAGGCTCATCGGGCCGACGGGCGCGGCCACTGCCACGCCGAGCGCCAGCCCTCGTGCGAAGGGCACCAGGGGAA
>Ga0105048_10011053_pt1 | contig 14272 bp, 14 predicted proteins | sample MAT05_FD_78382 | JGI IMG/M metagenome (GOLD analysis project Ga0105048, IMG submission 78382) | Freshwater microbial communities from Lake Fryxell liftoff mats and glacier meltwater in Antarctica - MAT-05 | ecosystem: Environmental > Aquatic > Freshwater > Ice > Liftoff microbial mat | place...
AACAGGAAAAAGGATGGGGAACATGCTGGCTGACAGGGATGTGGCCACGGTCGATAAGCTGGGCCGGGGAGTAGCCCATGAAGCCCACAAATACAAAGGTTTTATACGCTTCCGCGAGTTGAAGCAGGGATTTCTCTACGCCTGCATCGAACCGCAGGCCGACATTCTTGTTTTCCTGGCGCCGCACTTTGTCCAGCGGATCGGCGACCGCCCATGGATGATCCATGACATGCAGCGTGCGCAGGCGGCCATTTATGATCTCAAACAGTGGCGGTTGTTGCAGGGTGTGGAGTCGAGCAGTACGCCGGAATATACGCAAATTGAGGAAGAATGCACGGAATTGTGGCAGCACTATTTCAAGCGCATGGCCATCAAGGAAAGGTACAATCCAAAACTACAGCAACAGCATGTGCCGCTGCGCAGCCGGAAGTACCTGGTGGAGTTTGAACCGATAAAATGACGTAGAGACGCAAAATTTTACGTCTCTACTGGGTCAACCAGTGATCAGGCAGCTTTCTTGAGTCGCTCAGCAACCCAGACTTTGATTATGGACTGACGGGGCACTCCCAGGCGTTTAGCTTCCTTGTCCAGCTGGTGAATCATCCACAATGGGAAATCAACGTTGACTCTTTGCGGAAAGGGGTATGACAGATTCTTGGTTGAATAAGAGATCGGCAGGTTTTGTGTCTGGCGGCAGATAGAGCCTGCCCTTCAAGACGCCAGTTCCAATGATTCGATTGTGCTCAATCAGTACCGTCAGACGACGTAAAAGAGTGCGCCGATTGATGATCACTCCCACAGAAGCGAGAACGGCTACCAGTTCGGAAATGCTTACACCTTGAGGGTTAGCAGCAATTTGACACTCAATAGGTGTCAGCTCTTGTTCAGGGACCTGCCTTGTCACTATCTCACCTGTGTCTGTCGTTAATGCGTATTTAAGACATGACTATACACTTTTTGTCGTATAAAACAACATTTAGGACACATTCAGAGATAAAACATTGCAACAGGTTGCAGGGACACATAATTGATGGTTACGCCTCACTCGGCCATGACAGGGCATTTTTCGGGCAGGCATTAACACAGGCCGAACACTTCAGGCAGTCACGATGCGGCAGTACGCCTTCCTGTTTGTGGGCAGCAATCTGGAAATCCATCGGGCACTGTTTTTCACACAGCTTGCAGCTGACACAGCTGGAAGCGATTTCAAGCTGATCCTTATGACCACCCAGCGCATTGGCCGTGGTGCCGACAGGGCAGAAGGAACACCAGGTGCGCGGTCGGTAGATCATACCCAGTACAACTCCAACCCCGGTTGTCACCGCACAGATCAGCCAGAAAACATGCCCCCAGTGCAGCGGATCGCCAGGATTTTGGGCAATCTGCAGCCCCATCAGCGACATCAGCACCGTCATGGCACCCCAGCGAAATTTCATTGAGGTCAGTATTTCCGGTATCGGCCTGGTACCGCCCAGATAGCGGAACATGGTGTCATAAAAACTGCCGCGCGGACAGATATTCCCGCAGACATAACGGCCACGCAATAGTCCGCCCCCCATGCCCACAACCATGGCCACCGGAACTGTGAATCCAAGCAGTGGATATTTCCAGCCTAAAAAAATTGTGATTAACATGATCGAAGTGAGCAGCCAGCGATGCAGATCGCGAACCGGCAGCATTACGGGAAGACGAAGACTTACGGCATTATTTTCCATAAAAAAACTCCAGTGCATATATTCAATAAAACATATATACTGGAGTTGGAATTATTGTGCAACAAAATTATAAAACAAATTAGTTTTTAATTGGCCACCCTTTTTCAAAACCATCCGGGAAAAAATTTTCACGGGTACGGTTATAGTAGCCAAACTGCAGCTTAGGGAATTCAGCTTTTAATCGTTGCAGCAGCTGATACATGCCGATGCCCTTGCCATTTACTTCCATCTCTTTGTTGTAGAAATCAGGATCAATGGAGAGGTTACGCATCTGGATCATGTCGATACCGGTGTCGGCTACAAAACGAAGCAATGCTTCAACCTCTTGGGGCGCATCGGAAACACCGGGAGAAACCAGGTAGTTGATCATGGTGAAACGTCCGGCATTTTTGGCCGTATGCACCGAGCGCATCACATCGCTGAAGTCATAGCCCTTTGGACGATAATAGCGATTATACTGCTCTTCACGGACCGAGTTCATGGAAAAGCGGAATGAGTCCATCCCTGCATCACAGAGCATGCTAATCCGTTCGGGAATGGAGCCGTTGGAGTTGAAGTTGACAGTGCCTCGTGAAGTAGCCTTTTTCATCCGGCTGGTAGCCTCTGCAATGGTGTCGGCCTGGAGAATCGGATCACCTTCGCACCCCTGACCATAGGAGACAATTGCCATTTCTGCTTGCTCCAGGTGCGGGACAGCAATCTGACATAGTTCTTCCGGTGTGGGGACAAAGCTGATCCGTTCATGGTTGGAAGGACAGCATTCCGACGGTTGAAGACTGATACAGCCAAGGCAGTTGGAGTTACAGACCGGCGAAGTAGGCAGCGGTGCTTCCCAACGGCGATAAAAGAGATTTTTGGCGGCAAAACAGTGGTAATCAACGGCACAGCGGGATAACTGCTCCAGCAGGCGATTATCCGGCATTTCCTCAAGAAGTTTGCGCACCAGCGGATCCAGGGTCCGGTCATCATAATTGGCCGGATTCCAGTTGCTGTTGTTGTCCACTTTGGTTGCGGCAACCACAAAACAGTCGCGATCTTCATCCCAGCCGACAGCGGTATAGGACCAAAGTGGCAGATGGGTTGTTTTGGAGGAGTAATCGCAAGCCGGCAGCAAGGTACGCATATAGCCCGGAGCCATAAAAGCGGCTACGGCCTGAATGCGCTGACTGCGTCGCCCTTCACGGATTTCAGGAACGGTAATAAATTTTTTCTTTGCTGCATCCCAGGCTACAGGCGGCATTTGAGGCATGGTAAACAGCCGACTGTCTTCCGGCAACGGAATCAGTTCCACGTCATCCGGCAGCACCGCTTCATTGCCGTTCATTCCGGCCATACAGAGATCAGGGTGGTCAAATATATTACCTCTGGAATCGGCATACAGCATTTTGGGTAGACGTTTTGGCATATCACATCCAGACTTACACGATAGAAACAATTTTTAATTCAGTTTTTTCTATTTCTGCTGATTATACAGCCTGTTGACTTCAGCAACAAAGTTATCGTAATCTCCCTGAATAGTCGAGTCTTTGGGGAGAATATAGGCATTGATGTCACTTATAAAAATATAGGTTCGGTTGTTGTGTGAAACCACATTTTTAATCTTGTCCCACTCCTGCCTGACTTCACCAATTTGTGTTTTCTCCACCAGCCCATCTACGTCAATCTGCAATTCATGTTCGCCAATTATGCCGTTATTCTGTCCTTCGGCATACATTTTGACAATACGTTTGCGCAGGTTTTTCCTGACAAACAACGGGTAATAATAATATGCTGGCAGTGAAATAGTTACCGCAACAGCTCCAACCAGCATCAGAAAATTCAGTGGAGAAAGCTCATTTACAATACTAAGTATCATAGCAGCCAGTAAAGGACTGAAAGAAAGCATTGATCTGTTTTTGGTAAATGCTTTCTGAATGGTCTTGGAATGATCAAACAGGTATTGATTGAATATAAACAGCTCTTCTGCATTGATACCAAAGATAATATTCATGTTTCTCCTCATCTGTTTATATTTAATGTTTAAAGTTATTCAGAAAGTGCTGTATAATACATTCATTAACATTCTTAAGCAACCGGGAATAACCGGTAAATTTCCAATCAGTTTGACCGCTGAAAACAATAATTAAATCCGGATGTATTTATGAAGAGAAGAATAAATCTGCTGCGCGAATTTTCCATACCGTTGATTGCCGGAGTTGTTGTGGCAATCATCTGGGCCAATCTTGCCTCTGAAAATTACCATCATTTTATGGAACAACCGATTTTTGGCGGTTTATCATTTCACTTCATCTCCAATGAACTGTTCATGGTACTGTTTTTCGGTATAGCTGCGGTTGAAATCACACAAAGTTGCCTGCCCGGCGGCAGCCTCAATCCATTTTCAAGAGCGATCAATCCCCTGTTTAGCACTCTAGGCGGCGTAGCAGGCCCGATAGCTGTATATTTGCTATTAAACAACTTCTGGGGTTCCGGCGAACTTGCTAATGGCTGGGGTATACCTACGGCTACCGACATCGCCCTGGCCTGGCTGGCGGCAAGAATGGTATTCGGTGACAGTCACCCGGCAGTCTCTTATCTATTGCTGTTGGCAGTAGCTGATGACGCCATCGGCCTGGCCATAATTGCCATTTTTTACCCAAATCCCAATCTGCCCGTTGAACCTGTCTGGCTGCTGCTAACCGCCCTGGGCATGGTGGCAGCTTATCTGCTGCGCAGAACTAAAATCCATAACTACTGGCCATATCTGATAATCGGCGGCGCATTGAGCTGGACAGGCCTGCATAGTGCCCACCTGCACCCGGCTCTGGCATTTGTCTTCATAGTTCCGTTCCTGCCGCACGGTCAAAAAGAGAAAAACCTGCTGTTTGAGGAGGATCCAGGCGACCACTCCCCCATGCATCAGTTTGAACATGAATGGAAAGTTGTTGTGGATTTCGGCTTGTTCATGTTCGGCCTGGCTAATGCCGGCGTGGAATTTTCAAGCATCGGAAGCGTAACCTGGATTGTCCTGGCATCGCTGATCATCGGCAAGACTGTGGGTATTTTCGGTTTTGGCTGGTTTGCCAAACTGCTCGGTTTCGGGCTACCGCGGGGAATGCGCAAGCGAGATCTTCTGATTGCAGGAATAATTGCCGGAACCGGCTTTACTGTGGCTTTATTTGTTTGCGGCGAGGCTTTTACTGATCCAGCCATAAAAGGGGCTGCCAAAATGGGGGCTATGTTCAGTATTGTTGCAGCAATTATGGGAATTGCCATGGGCAGGCTGCTTAAAATTCGAAAAAGGAATTAATCAGATTTATACATAACTAAAAAAGGCGACCAACTGGCCGCCTTTTTTAGTCTAAACACAAAACTGTCAACAAAAAGATTATGCAATCAGCAAAGCATGCCTCTCCTCATCCGGAAGCCCATCCACATACTCGCTCATCCCCCGCAAAGTATTGCCGAAGAAATAACGTTCACGCGCCTGTATATCAGCCGGCAAGGCGCTGAAATTAGCATAATTGCTGTCATGCGCCAGCAACCACTGAATCAAGGCATCTTCACGCTTATCATTCTCAAGTCCGGCTGTTATTGCCGCACCTTTAACCCATATCTGAAGCTGTTTGCGTGCAATCTGCAAATGCTCCATGGCATTATCAACCAGACCGTAATGCCCAAAGGCCATGTAACTGGGCGCAAGTGCAATCACTTTATCTATCGAACCCTGGGCAACATCTAAGATAAAGCGCGGAGGTGTTGCCGGACGCATATAAATTCCTCCAGGCACATCGGACCGAACTCCCGCCACCTCTCCGGCAAATAACAGGTCATCAAGCAGATAACAGCAATGATGCTGGGCATGGCCCGGAGTCTGAAAAACTTTAATTCCGGTATCGCCAACCGTATCTTCAAAACGGATCCTGTCGGCAGGCACGGCAATTATCTCACCATAGGCCTCTGCCAATGCACCCAGCACAGAACGCGAACCTTCCCACAATTTTTGTGGGGCAATCATATGCCTGATGCCATCCGGATGGCAGATTACTATGGCCTCCGGGAATTCCTGCAGCAATGCACCGGTTCCACCGGCATGATCAATATGAATATGGGTCAGCAGGATGTAATCTATCTTCTTTACACCTTCTGACCTGACAGCCTCACAAAGCTTCGGCATGGTGGAAAGAGGCCCCGGATCGACCAGCAGCGTAAACTGTTCACCTTTGTACAGCCAGGCGCTGATAAATTTTCTGAACCCCTCCATGGAGGAGAGGTCAAGATCAATACAAATCAGATTATTGATATTCATAAAAAACCTTTCGTCTGTTTAAATGCGGCTATTTTTGCCAGTGACACTAATATTTGTCAACCTTTTCAGAGAATATGCCTGTTTGACGGACCTGGTCAGCGGTGATACAGTTTATCTTTAGATATCAATCGAAAGGATCAGACATATGAAAACTGCACGTAAAGTAATTATCACCGAGTTTGGTGCACCAGAAGTTATGAAACTTGAAAAGGTAGATCTGCCTGATCCGGCCGCTGGTGAAATACAAATTCGCCAGACAGCCATAGGTTTTAACTTCATAGATGTATACCAGCGTAAAGGCATTTACCCTCTGCCCCTGCCAACCGGGCTCGGCCATGAAGCCGCCGGTGTTGTTGAAGCTGTCGGGCCGGGAGTTGATCTATTTAAAGCAGGCGATCGGGTTGCCTACATGCATGCCGGACTTGGCGCATACTCAGATTATCGTAATGTTGCAGCAGATCGCCTGGTCAGCATTCCAGACGGAGTTTCCGATGAGCAGACTGCGGCACTCATTTTCAAAGGGATTACAGCTCAGTACCTGCTGAGAAAAACCCATGCTGTCAAAGCGGGAGAAATTGTGCTTGTCCATGCTGCTGCAGGTGGAGTCGGTCAAATCCTCTGCCAATGGGCAAAAGGTCTGGGAGCATTTGTCATCGGCACCGCAAGTTCACCGGAAAAATGCGCCGCTGCCAAGAGTGCCGGTGCGGATATCGCCATTAACTATTCAAAAGAAGATTGGCCAACAACACTACTGGAAGCTACCGGCGGCAAAAAGGCAAACGTAGTCTATGACTCGGTCGGCAAGGATACATTTCTCAAGTCACTGGATTGTGCTGCTCAATTCGGACTGGTAGTTCTCTTCGGAGCAGCATCAGGCCCCGCCCCGGCAATTGACCCTGAACTGCTCAACAAGAAAGGGTGTCTCTATTTGACCCGCCCATCCGTATTTCCACACAATGCAGATACGCTGGTATTCCGTGAAAATGCGGCAGACCTGTTTGCAGCAATTTCATCCGGCATTATTAAATCAAGCATTGGCGCAAGATTTAAACTGGAAGAAATTGCGGATGCACACAGAGCAGCTGAATCAAGGATAACCAGTGGCGCAACCCTGATTATCCCCTGATCAGAAACAACAGTATTTGCTGAAAGAATTCCATAATAAGGGGTTGCAGAGGCAGCCCCTTTTCATTTAAGATGCCTGACTTTTCAAATCAGTTCTTGCTCGGAGATATCTATGGATCTGCTGTACACACTTGACCTGATCGGAACAGCAGCTTTCGCTGCTTCCGGTGCACTGGCAGGCATCAGAAGGGAAATGGACCTGCTGGGGGTGATGGTACTGGGGGTGGTAACGGCGACCGGCGGCGGAACATTGAGAGACCTGTTATTGGGCGACACCCCACCATTTATTTTTCAGGATGAAACCTATCTGTATATTTCAATTGCAGTTTCACTTTTGGTATTCATCTACCACAGCAAACTGGACTTCCTTGAACACCCGTTAACCTTCTTCGATGCACTGGGACTGGGTACCTTCGTTGTCATCGGCACCGGCAAAGCACTGGACTTTCAGATCGGATTTCTTGGAGCGGTAATTGCCGGAGTCATGACTGCAACTGCAGGTGGTGTCATACGCGATGTCCTGTCAAACCGTGTTCCCATGATCCTGCAAAAAGAAGTCTATGCCTCTGCCTGCCTGATTGGTGGATTATTATTTACTACACTGCACTATCTGCAAATCCCGCGCACCATAACGCTGCTTACATCAGCTACAGCAGTTACAATCTTGAGACTCATGGCAGTCCGGTACAACTGGTCACTCCCGGTGGCCCACAACACTCACAGTACCATCGACTGATGCTAGTTTATGAACAACTGATAAATAGTGATTACAAGCCGGATTTAAGCAGTTCATAGATGTCAATTAACTTGTATATACATTGAAAGATATGGTATTTATAAAATTTAAGCATGCACAATCGCATATTTCACAACGGGGGTAACCGTGAATCAGTTTTATAAGAACATCTCTCTCTGGCTGGTCATCAGCTTGATGATGATCCTGCTTTTCAACATGTTCAACAAACCGCGTACTGTAGCTGAAAAACTTAACTTCAGTGACTTCATAACCCAGATAGATGCGGGCAAGATAACCTCTGTAACAATTCAGGGCAATGACATTACCGGTAAACTGGAAGGCAAGGACGGCAAAGAGTTTCACACTTACAAGCCGGTTTCAGATGCAGACCTGACAAAAAAGCTTCTGGAAAAAAAAGTAACCATTATTGCAAAACCTGATGAAGAGAAGTTCTCCTGGTTTTCAATCTTTATCTCCTGGTTCCCATTCATACTTCTGGTTGGTGTTTGGATTTTCTTCATGCGTCAGATGCAGGGTGGTGGCGGCAAGGCCATGTCATTCGGCAAAAGTCGTGCAAAGCTGCTAACAGAAAATCAGGTAAAAATTACCTTTGAAGATGTGGCCGGAATTGAGGAAGCAAAAGAAGAACTGCACGAGATTATCGCCTTCCTGAAAGAGCCTAAAAAGTTTACCCGGCTGGGTGGTAAAATCCCAAAAGGTGTATTACTGATGGGCCCTCCAGGCACTGGTAAAACTCTTTTGGCCCGTGCCATTGCCGGTGAGGCTGGCGTTCCGTTTTTCTCCATCTCCGGTTCGGACTTTGTTGAAATGTTTGTCGGCGTTGGCGCCAGCCGCGTTCGCGACCTGTTCCTGCAAGGCAAGAAAAGTGCTCCATGCATCATCTTTATTGACGAAATTGATGCTGTCGGTCGTCATCGCGGCGCCGGCCTGGGCGGAGGACATGATGAGCGTGAGCAGACCCTCAACCAGCTGCTGGTTGAAATGGACGGCTTTGAGTCCAATGAAGGCGTCATCCTGATTGCAGCAACCAACCGCCCGGACGTACTTGACCCGGCCCTGCTCCGCCCTGGCCGCTTTGACCGTCAGGTTGTTGTACCTCGTCCTGATGTCAAGGGACGCGAAATGATTCTGAAAGTCCACGCCAAGAAACTGCCGCTTTCTGCTGACGTCAATCTGGAAGTTTTGGCAAAAGGAACACCTGGTTTTTCAGGCGCCGACCTGGCCAACGTTGTTAACGAAGCTGCCCTGCTGGCCGCCCGTTCCGATAAATCACTGGTTGAGGCCATCGACTTTGACAACGCCAAGGACAAGGTGCTGATGGGAGTTGAACGACGCAGTATGGTCATCTCCGATGAAGAGAAGAAAAGCACCGCCTACCACGAAGCCGGCCACACACTGGTTGCTATTAAAACTCCTGGTACGGACCCGGTCCATAAGGTTTCTATCATCCCTCGCGGTCGTGCCCTGGGCATGACCATGCAGCTGCCGATCGAAGACAAACACAGCTATTCACGTGAATCTCTGCTGGGACGTATCGCCGTGTTGATGGGTGGTCGTGCCGCTGAAGAAATCATCTTCAACACATTCACTACCGGTGCCGGCAACGACATTGAGCGCGCTACAGAAATGGCCCGTAAAATGGTCTGCGAATGGGGTATGAGTGACAAGATGGGACCGCTCTCTTTCGGCAAGAAAGACGAGCAGATCTTTCTGGGGCGTGAAATGTCTACCTCTAAAAACTACAGCGAAGCAACGGCTGTGGAAATCGATACCGAAATCAGAAGGATTGTCGATGAGAGCTATCATCTCGCTGTGTCGATACTAAAAGACAACATCCAGAATCTGCATAACGTCTCTCTTTGTCTGATTGAAAAAGAGAATCTGACCGGTGCCGAGGTCAACGAGATCATTGCTGCAGGCGCCCCAATTTATGTAACAAAACCGGAAGAGTTGATTGTGACTCCTGCTGTGGAAACTCACGCCGATATCCAGGCCTAGCAATGGCTCCATTCCGGGCTAGGGTATTGAGTATAGACTCTCTGGCTGATGCGGAGCAGGAACTGAACAGAATCGGCGCTGATCCTGGCGGAACAGCCAGGATGGCGCCCAAAATGCTGACCCGGTGTGTTCACCTTTCAGACTTGCAATGCAGACAGGCAAATATCCTGAAACAAGAAATGCTGGCTCTTGGTGGTGACGCTGCAGTGGCACGAGGTACTGTCGCCTGCAGCATTGACAGTACGGATGTAATTCTGATCGGTACAGACAGGCAGCTTCATCAGCTATGCAGGAAACTGTCGCCCCAGCCTTTCGGACTGCCTGCGCTTGCCGGTGAATTGACTGAATTACTTAAACACTTTACTGTAAAACCACTAATCTGGCGCACTTCACAACGTGATCTCCAGCTAAATCATCCACTTATCATGGGTATTCTGAATATAACACCGGACTCATTTTCTGATGGTTCATGTTATCTTGACCCTAAACTGGCTCTGGATCGTGCAATGCAGATGATTGACGAAGGTGCCGACATAATAGATATAGGCGGCGAAAGCACCCGCCCTGGTGCTACAGCTGTAAATGTGGAAGAAGAAATACAACGTGTATTGCCAATTGTAAAGGAGCTGTCCGGTAAAATTGCATGCCCGGTCTCGGTAGACACCAGAAAAAGCCAGGTTGCCGATGCTGTTATTTCCGCCGGAGCAGAAATTATAAACGATATCAGTGGACTGACTTTTGACCCTTTACTTGCTCCACTCATAGCTGAAAGCCAAGTTGGTGTTGTTTTGATGCACAGCAGAGGCACACCCGCTACCATGCAGCAAGACACCTGCTATGAGACCCTGATCGATGAAATTTGTGACTGTTTGCGTAACCTTCGGGATAACGCCATCATCCAGGGTATCAGCAGTGACTGTATTGCTCTGGACCCTGGTATCGGTTTTGCCAAGACTGTTGCAGGGAACCTGGAAATACTGCGACGCCTTCGTGAATTCACTAGCCTGGGACAACCACTGCTGATCGGTTCATCAAGAAAATCTTTTATCGGTACAACACTTGGAAGATCAACCGGTGACCGTCTTTACGGAACCGCCGCCACAGTGGCGGCATCGGTAGCAAACGGAGCCTCCATCATCAGAGTGCATGATGTACTGGCCATGCGTGATATTGCCGACATGACCCATGCGATTGCGACTCCAGCTTCAAAAGGATAGAATCTGCAATCGCTCTCGCAGTTGCGTTCTGCAAGAATGAATCAATAAACCGATCTCCGACAGATGCGACCCCGAGAGGAACTCAATGCCGGATGTGCTTAACAGCTTAACATTGTTTGATCTCTTCGACATCTGCTCCCTGGCTGTCCTGATATACTTTTTTGCCCAATTTCTGAAAAATGACACTGCCATCCGCCTGCTGATTCTGCTATTGACGATCTGTATGGCTGCCTATCTGTCCATGTTTACCGGCCTGACAAACACTTCTCTTTTCTTAAAATCAATAATTTCTTATTCCGCCATAATTTTGGCAGTCATATTCCAGAATGACATCAGACGTGCATTTCTTTCTTTCGGTCGCAGACAAACCGAACAGTCAGTAAACACTGAGTACAACGAGACTATCGAAGAGCTGATCAAAGCAGTTAACGATATGGCCGAAAAGAATATCGGTGCTCTGATCGTAATCGTCAGAAGAATGTCAATCGACCATCTTTTAGTTGTTGGAACGCAGATCGACGCAAAACTTACCAGCGAGCTGTTAAACTCAATTTTCCTCCCCTATTCTCCAATCCACGATGGAGCGGTGATTATTTCAGGCGGAAAAATCACACAGGCCGGCTGTCTGCTGCCTCTCTCCAAAAATCCTGACATTTCAAAAAGTTTTGGCACTCGCCATCGCGCCGCACTTGGCCTTTCCGAACTGGTTGATTCCATGGTTATAGTTGTATCGGAAGAGACCGGTAAAATTTCTATTGTCAGCGACAGTAAGATTATTTATGACGTTGATCAGATAGAAACAAGGCGCATGCTCAAAAAAGCCCTGGATATAAAAAATCCGGGCAAAACCGCCACTGCGGGAGAAGCGTAAATGATCAAAATTACTCCCGACACATTTACTTCACTTTTCAGACGTAATTTTACGATCAAACTACTCAGTCTTGCCCTGGCCATTTTAGTTTGGGGCTTTACTGTTATATCACGAGATAGTATGCATGATCTGGTACTGCCGGTTGAATTACAAAACATTCCAACAGGCTATTCACCAAGAAACCAAACTCAGAATCAAGTGCACTTCACCATCACTGGTCCAGCACTGTTTATCAAAGCAGCACAAGATAACAACAATTCTCTGACTCTAGATCTTAAGAACACCACCGCAGGAAAAATACAGTTCAGCAATCTGGAAAAATATCTTAATCTGCATCAGTCTGTACGGGTAACAAGAGTTTCACCGTCAACAATGGAACTCGAACTATTTGATACACATTAGCCTCTTACAAAATGTCATGAGGAGGCAGTTATGCAAGGCGCAAGCAAGCGAGGGAGCGAGGCGTGTCTTATGTACGTTGAGCTTTTGAGTGAGCGGCAACGAAGCAGAACTGGCCAGCAGTAGCTTTGCAAGAGACTAACAAATTAATCCAACTCAAGGAGAACGACATAAGTGAAAAAACTTTTTGGAACTGATGGCGTCCGTGGCGTCGCCAACGTCTACCCCATGACCACAGAAATGGCAATGCAGCTGGGACGAGCTGCTGCCTATATATTCAGAAGTTCCGGTAAACATCGGCATCGTATCGTAATTGGTAAAGATACACGCATTTCCGGCTATATGCTGGAAAACGCCCTGGTTGCAGGTATCTGCTCCATGGGTGTTGACGTGCTGCTGGTCGGCCCGTTGCCGACCCCCGGCATTGCCAACATTACCTCATCCATGCGCGCCGATGCCGGAGTAGTTATCTCTGCATCACATAACGCCTTTCAGGACAACGGCATCAAATTTTTCTCCGCCGACGGTTTCAAACTTCCTGATCATATTGAACTTAAAATTGAAAAACTGATCGAGACAAACCAGATCGACTCGCTGCGCCCAACAGCCAATGAGGTCGGCAAGGCCTTCCGTATCGATGATGCTGCCGGACGTTATATTGTTTTCCTGAAAAACACCTTCCCGCAGGAAATGGACCTTTCAGGGCTTAAAATTGTTCTGGACTGCGCCAATGGCGCCGCCTACAAGGTTGCTCCGGCTGTTTTCAGCGAACTAGGGGCAGAAGTGATCACGCTGGGGGTCAGCCCGGATGGTATGAATATCAATGCCGGCTGCGGCTCGCTATACCCTAAAGTTATCAGCGATGCGGTCAAAAAACATCGTGCCGATATCGGTATTGCACTGGACGGTGATGCCGATCGTGTCATTGTCTGTGATGAATTTGGCAATGAAGTAGACGGTGACCATATCATGGCCATCTGCGCCACAGATATGCTCAAACGTAAAATCCTGAAAAAGAAGACTCTGGTCACAACTGTCATGAGCAACATGGGACTGGATATAGCCCTGAGAAACGCTGGCGGCAAGGTTGTGAAAACTGCCGTAGGTGATCGCTATGTTGTGGAAGAGATGCGTAAGAACGGTTACAACCTGGGCGGCGAGCAGTCCGGCCATTTGATTTTCCTGGATCACAACACAACCGGAGACGGCATCCTTTCGGCCCTGCAGTTGCTGGCTGTCATGCGGCGCACTGAAAAACCGCTGTCCGAACTTTCGGAAGTCATGATCGCCCTGCCACAGGTACTGGTAAACACACGTGTCCGTGAGCGTGTTGATATTATGACACTGCCGAATGTGGCTGCAAAAATAAATGATGTAGAAGCGAAGCTCGGTGATGACGGCAGGGTCCTGATCCGCTATTCCGGCACCGAACCTCTCTTGCGCGTTATGCTGGAGGGCAAGGACACCTACGAGATTACTTCCTGGGCCAATGAAATAATCGACCTGGTCAAGAAACATATCGGAGAAAAATAATGGCTAAACTGGGTTTAAACGTAGATCATATAGCTACAGTGCGACAGGCACGCGGCGGTGTGGAACCGGACCCGGTTACGGCAGCCGCCATGGGAGAACTGGCCGGCGCTGAAGGTATTACCATCCACCTGCGTGAAGATCGTCGCCACATCCAGGATCGCGACCTGGAAATACTGCGCCGGACCGTTAAAACAAAATTGAACCTTGAAATGGCAGCCACCCAGGAAATGGTTCGTATAGCTTTGCGGATAAAACCTGAGCAGGTAACTCTGGTTCCTGAAAAACGCCAGGAACTGACCACAGAAGGCGGGCTGGATGTAATCCTCAACCAGAAACTGATCAACGATGCCGTCAAACGCCTCAGAGACG
>Ga0105048_10011055_pt1 | contig 14268 bp, 15 predicted proteins | sample MAT05_FD_78382 | JGI IMG/M metagenome (GOLD analysis project Ga0105048, IMG submission 78382) | Freshwater microbial communities from Lake Fryxell liftoff mats and glacier meltwater in Antarctica - MAT-05 | ecosystem: Environmental > Aquatic > Freshwater > Ice > Liftoff microbial mat | place...
GCGGCCTCGCCGGACGGAGGTCCGATGCGATCCCTGGTATTTTCTTCCGCGTGGGCCCTGCTCGGAGTCCTCTCGTTCGCGGCGTGCTCGAGCGCCGGCGGATCCGGTGGATCCGGCGGCGGATCGAGCGGATCGACCGGCTCCGGTGGGTCGGGCGCAGGGGTCCAGTGCACGGATTGCACCCCGACCGGCGCGATGACCTTCGCGCTCCCGTCGCCCGCGGGCGCGACCCTGTGGACGGCGACGACGATGGACAAGGTCCTCCGCGAGGCCGCGCCGCCGACCGGGAAGGGCGCTGTCCTCGCGCTCTCGGCCGCGAAGAACGAGTTCGAGCCCTTCCAGATCGTGGTCCGCCCCGACGCCGACGCCGACGTGGGGATCACGATCACGCCCTTCGCCGGCCCAGGCAAGGTCAGCCGCGTCGAGATCCGCAAGGTCGGTTATGTGAAGATCCAGGCGCCCTCGGACGCCTCGGCGATCCCCAGCGGCTCGATCCCGGATCCGCTCCTGCCCACGACCTTTGGCGCCGTCGAGAGCCTCAAAGGCGGGGAGAACCAGCCCTTCTGGATCACCGTCTTCGTCCCGCCTGACGCCGCGCCCGGCGACTACATCGCGACGCTGACGATCACCGTCGGCAAAGCCAAGCAAGACGTCCCGGTGACGCTCCACGTCTACGACTTTGCGCTGCCCGAAAAGGTCGCCTTCGACGGCAACTGGAACGGGAGCTTCCAGGCGCTCGGCGGCTCGGAGAGCCTCGAGAAAGTGCGCGAGCTCAAGGACTTCTTCTACGAACACCGCCTCGTGCCCTCCGGTGTCGCCTGGCCGGCGGGGCTCAACTACACCGGCGGGATCGACTACGATTGCCCGACCGACCAGTTCCTCAACAAGTCCGGTGACTACGAGCTCTCCTCGCTCGGCCCAAAGTACATCGACGGCAAGGGCTGGAACGGCACCGGCTTCCCCTCGTTCGAGGTGATGCAGTTCGTCGACAACTCCACCCCTCGGCCCGCCACGTTCTGCGGCGTCGATCGCGGCCCCACCGCCCAGGGCACCGACGCGTACAACGCGAAATGGTCCAAGCTGCTGTCGGCCATCGACGCTTACCTCGTCCAGCGCGGCTGGCAGGACAAGGGCTATTACTACGTGCAGAACGAGCCGCAGGGGCCGGAAGACTACGATGTTGCGGCCTTCCTCGCCGGGCTCTCGAAGGCGGCGGCGCCCCACCTCCGCCTCGCGGTGAGCGAGGAGCCGAAGCCCGAGATCGCCGAGAGCCCCCTGGCGAAGGGCAAGAGCTACGACCTCTGGTGGGCCAACCTCTCCGCCTTCGAGCCCGCCTACGCCGCCAAGCGCCAGGCGCTCGGCGAGGCCGTCTGGTGGTATTTCCTCTACGGGGATCAGCCGCCCCATTTCAACCCGATCACCATCGATCACCCCGGGCTGGAGTCGCGCATTCCCTTCTGGGCCGCCTGGAAATACCGGGTGAAGGGCTTCGCCTACTACTCGCTCACCGGCTGGGGCGAGGATCCGTACACCAACCCTCGCCCCGAGGGCACGAAGCAGAACGGGGACGGCTTCCTGCTCTATCCGCCGGTGCCGGCGGGGCTCGTCACCAGCATTCGCTGGGAGCTGCTCCGCGAAGGCGCAGAGGACTACGAGTACCTGCTCCTCGCCGCCAAAGGGAGCGCGCCGAGCGCGCCGGGCGGCAACGTGGGGTGTGATCTCTCGGTCGAGAGCGTCGTCTCGTCGACGACCTCGTTCACGCACGACGCGTCGGCGCTCAAGCACCTGCGCGACGAGATCGGGCGGATGCTGGAGGGCAAGGCCAACGGCTGCCCGGTCCTCGACTCCAAGCCTCCGGGGGCGCACCCGCGCGCGGCCTATTACCTCAACTTCCAGGATCCCAAGGGGCATCCCGCCTCAGCGCCGCTGAGCGTCGATGGGCACACCTGGGCGAAGATCGGCTGGGACGCCTACGATCCGAAGAGCGGACTCGGCTGGTCGGGGCCCAACATCGGCGACGCCTCGATCATGCTTTACAAGTACCTCACCGACGCCACCGTGAACGAGCTGCAGAAGAGCATCCTCTACGATGACTACGGGCGGGTGGACACCTTCAACTGGGACATCGAGAACGGCGCCTACAAGGTCACGGTCTCGATCGGGTTCGACGGGGCGACGTACTCGAAGAACAAGGTGGTGATCGAGGGACAGCCGCTCTTCGACTCGGTGGAGACCAACCCCCAGGCGCCGTACCTGGTCAAATCAATCGTCGTCCAGGTGAAGGACGGTAACGTGACGATGGAGGCTGGTCAGCAGGACGAGTACACGATGCTGAGCTGGATGAGCATCGAGCCGGACGGGACGTGATCAGGTCGGCGCCAGGCACCGTCGCAGCGAGGCGATCGTCCCCTCCTCGTCTTCGTACATCAGCGCGTGGCCTGCTCCCTGCACGAGCTCGAAGCGCGCGGAGGGACGTGGAGGGCCCGGGCAGCGGCGGGCTCTCCCCGTAGCCCGGGAGCGCGATCTCGATGGCTTCGTGGGTGGTGGTGATCGCGGCGGCCACCCTGGCGAGCGCGTCCCACGGCGTCGGGCAGCCGCCGAGGAACACCACCGGTCGGCCGCGCCCGCGGCGTCGCAGGAACAGGGTACTGTTGGTCATGGATGGGGATGAGACTCGTAAGCAGTCCTCGATGTCAAGGGCTGTGCTCGCCGGCAGACGCGCCAGATCACTATCTTGCGTGCCTGCCGTCGCGCGATGATAGGCTGATGGGCAGGGAGCGCAAAAATGATCAGAGCCGTGACCGTATCCGCCACCCACGATGACCCCTTCACAGCGGGCCGGGACGCCTCGGCCGAGCTCCTCGCCGACCTCGGTCGCGCGCCGGACCTCGTGCTCCTGTTCTCCTCTGCGAAATACGACGCCGCGCGCGTGCTCGAAGGGGTGCATAGCCGCCTCCCCGCGGGCGTGCCGCTGGTCGGCTGCTCCTCTTATGCAGAGATCGACACCGAGCAAGCGCTCACCTCGTCCGTGACCGCGATGGGCCTGTTGCTCGACGGGATCGAGCTGCAGACCTTCCAGGTTGCGGGCCGCGGGGTCGACAGCTTCGCCGCAGGGCGCGAGGCCGGCGCGGGGCTCGCGGCCTTCTCACCCAGCCTGGTAATCACCTTCCCCGACGTCCTCGACATGAACGCCACGCAATTCCTGCTCGGGCTCCAGGACACGCTCGCCAAGGATACGCCCATCGTCGGCGGCGCCTCGGCCGACGATGGAGCCTTTCGCGCGACCTACCAGTTTCATGGTCAGAGCGTGACGAGCGGTGGAGCGGTCGGCGTCGCGCTCAAAGGGCGGCTCGCGGTCGCCACGGCCGCGAAGAGCGGCTACACGCCCATCGGCGCAATGCACACCTCGACGCGCGTCGAGAATGGCAAGGAGTTGCTCGAAATCGACGGGCGCGCCGCCCTCGACCTCTACCGCGACTACCTCGGCGAGCGCGCCGCCCAGATGCCCGCCGTGAGCATCGAGTTCCCGATCGGCGTGGTGGGCGGTATTGCCGGTACCCAGCGACAGGTGGATGATTCGCTCTTGCTCGTTCGCGCCATCTTCAACGTGGACGAGCCGCGCGGCGCGCTCATCCTCGGCGGCGACATCCCCCAGGGGGCCACGATCCGCGTCACGCGCGCCACCAAGCAGGACGTGATCCGCGGCGCGGACGAGGCTACGGTCCAGGCGCTCGAATCCATGCCTGACCCCGACGTCGCGCTGATCTTCAGCTGCATGTCGCGGAAGAGCGTCCTCGGGCCCCGCTTCCCGGAAGAGTGCCAAGCCTCGTTTGCGCGGCTGCCAGCGGGGCTCCCCAAGTGCGGCTTCTACACCTTCGGCGAGCTGTCGCCCGTGCAAGGAGTGACGATGCACCACGAGTCGACCTACACGATCGTGCTGCTCAAGGCCCTGAGCTGATCCATGCGCTGCGAGACCTGCCTGCTCACGAGCGAAGAGGGGGCGTCGCTGCCGCTCGAAGGGTTCCTCGATCGGCTTGAAACCTGCGACGAGTGCCCGCTCGAGAGCGGGCAAGAGCCCTGTCCCCTCGTCGCGGTAGAGCGGCTCGCGCTCCGCGCCCGGGCGTCGTCCCGAGCGCTGCGAAAGCTCGGCAACAGGCTGCGCCAGTCCGAGAACATGGCGAAGGACCTGAGCGCGGGGATCGCCGAGTACGAGGAGCGCGCCGCGAAGCTCGAGGTCCTGCAACAGGCGGGTGTCCTCGAGGCCAACCGCGAGCTCCGCGCCAAGATGGCGCTGGTCGAGCAAAAAGAGGAGGCCATCCTGGCCCTCTCCACGCCGATCATCGAGGTCTGGGAAGGCGTGCTCGTGCTGCCGATCATCGGTAACCTCGACGATCGGCGAACCGGCGAGATGCTGTCCAGGTTGCTCGAGATGGTGTCGCTCCGCGCCGCGGAGTACGCCATCCTGGACCTGACCGGCGTGGACCGGATCGACGCGGCGACGGCCGATCAAATCATTCGCATCTGCCGCACGGTGGCGCTGCTGGGCGCGAAGGTCATCCTCTCGGGAATCCGGGTCGAGGTGGTCCTGGTGCTGGCGCGCCTGGAGCTCGACCTGTCGTCGCTCGTGACGATGCGCACCCTGAAGGAGGCGCTGCTCCGGTGTGGCGTCGGCGCCGCGCGCTGACCTCCTACGGCGGGAGTCTGAGCGCCTTGGGGAGCGCGTTCAGATGGACACGGAAGAGGGCGTATGGCCCCTGCCGGAGATCACGCCCGGAGTGGAACCTGGGCTGTCGATTGAGCTGATTGACGGTGACATAGAGGTAGCCGTCGGCGGAGAGCGCGAGCGTGTCGGGCCAGATCATCCGCGGATCCGTGACCAGCGTCGCGGGGGTCTCGCCGGGCCGGAGGTAGCGTAGGGCCTGGTGCTCGTAGTCGGTGAGGTAGAGCCGCCCCTCGGTGTCCGCCTCGATGCCGTCCGACGCAAAGCCGATATCGCCGAAGTCCTTCACCGTGCTCCCCACGTCCACGTCGCTCACGCTCGCGTCCGCCAGCGCGCGGGCCGAGACGCCGTAGAGGTGGTGGCTGATCAGGGGACGATAATAGAGCGTCTCGCCGTCGGCCGAGAGCGCGATTCCATCCGTGCCAATCTTGATCCGCGAGGGGTTTTCGCCCCGCGGTCGCTCCAGGAGCGGCTCGCCCTCGACGATCGGCGCGAGCCCCGGATCGGACCGGCTGGACGGGCTCTGCTGGAGCCTGCGGAGGGATTTGCCCGTGGCGAGATCGACGACGATGATCCCGTTCGGCCCGAGGCTCGACGAGTCGGTGATGAACGCGGTCCCCTGCGCGCCGCGGCGAAGATCGAAGCGAACGTCGTTGAGGTACGTCGTCTCCAGCACGACCTCGGGGGGAAATTGAATCGCGCGGAGCACGCGGTCATTCTTGAGATCCACGCCGACGAGCTTGGGCCCGCCCGGCAGGTTGAGGCCCCAGTTGACGTTCCCTGCGTCGAGGAGCCAGAGCCGATCGGAAGGATCGACGACGACGCTTTGCACCGAGACCAGGTTCTTCGCGGCGTCCTTGATCGAGAGCTGATTGATCGCGGCGCTCGGGTAGGGGACGAGCGCGCCGTTCACGAGCTCGGCGACGGTCATCTCCACCGGATCAGCCCAGCGCGGGAAGGAGAGGAACACGCGCCCTTTGCGGGAGACCGTGACGCCGGTGGGCATGGGCCCGTTGAAGAAGGCGATCGGCTCGAGCCGACTCGAGTCGTTGGCGCAGGCGCCGCGGGCGCGGGCGAGATCGCTCGCGTCATAGGGAACCGTGGATTGTCGGGTGTCAGGCGCATCGGAGGCGCAGGCGGCGAGCCCGGCGAAGAGCGCCGGCATCAGAGCGTGGGCGGGTCGAACGGGAGCGCGCATGCCTATCTCCTCGTGGAGACGAGCCGGATCCGCAAGCCCGAGGCCGGCTGACCCGCGCGCGCCCCCCCTTGCGTGATTCGCCTCCGAGCCCAAGATACCATTTGTTCGCTCCCCGTGGGCAGGAGCTGGAGGAGACGCGACATGGCCGTCATTCGGTGTGAAAAGTGCGCCGCTCTCAACTACGTGGCAGACGATTTGACGACAGCTCACCCCCTCTGTGGCCAGTGCGGGGCGAGCCTCGATGTGAGCGGGGCGCCGCAGCCAATCCACGGCGGCGAGCTCGATCAGGCGATCGCCAGCTCCCCGATACCGGTGCTCGTCGACTTCTGGGCGAAGTGGTGCGGCCCTTGCCACTCCCTCGCGCCGAAGATCAAGAAAGTCGCTCACGACCAGGCAGGGAAGCTCCTGGTGCTGAAGCTCGACGTCGACGCCGACTCCAATGCTGCTGGGCGGTATGGCGTCCAGGCTTTGCCGACACTGGTGCTGTTCAAGGATGGGCAGGAGGTGGGGAGGAAGATCGGCGCGGTGACGCGGAGCGAGCTGGAGGGGTGGGTCGCCGGGGTGACGGGCGGCTGATCCCGGAGCGATCCCTCTCCCACGAGCGCTGAATACCGATCAGCCGGCCGAGAGGACGGTTGTTTGTGATTCAACTTTCATGTGTGCCTCCTGGACGGCCGGGGCCCCGTCGTTTGGGATGCGGAGCCACCTCTGAGCCGAGCGCCGGGTAGTTCCCATTAGCAACCTTGAAGACAGCCCCTCAGCGCGCGTGATAACGCTGAGGACGTGCATTCACGCGAACCGCACGGGTCCGGCCGCAAGCCGACCGACGCCTCCCTCGTTGGCCGCTTGCCGCCCGCGCGGCGCGCCAAGCTGCTCGACCGGCTCGCGCTCGAGCCCCACCGGAGCAGCCCCGCCCAGCTCCTCCAGTTCGGCGAGTATGCGGAGCAGATCGAGACCTACGAGCTCGACCTCCTGCTGGCCGAGATCGCGGAGGCGCTGCCCGAGGCCGAGGGCGTGCGTGAGGCGAGGATGGGATGTCGGTCGCTCCGCGCGATGCGGACCTTCCTGCTCAACGATCCGGACGGCGCCCTCGCCGAATGGGCTGAGCTTATCGCGGAGGATCCGGACGGGGCCGCGCCGGCGCACCTCTTTCGAAGCCAGTTCTACCTGGTGCGCGGCGCGCTCGACGAGGCCCTTGCGGACGCGAACCGCGCGGTCGTTCTCACGCCGGAGGACGCGCCGCCGTACGCGCGTCGCGGCGAAATTTACCACGCGATGGGGCGCGACGCGGAGGCCGTCACCAACTTCCTGCGCGCCGTGCAGCTCGACCCCGACAGCCCGGCCGCGCTCTCGGGGATGGGCGTTTGTCGGTTCCTGGCGGGCGACTGGGCCGACGCGATCCGCTGGTATACGCGGGCGATCCGGAGCGTACCTCGGCGATCCCGCCTCTACATCGCGCGCGCCTTCTGCTTCGAGAACGAGGGCCGGATCGAGGCGGCCAGCACCGATTTCGACGCGGCGATCGCCCTCGATCCGACCGACGCCGCGGCCTTCCACGGGCGCGGGCGCTGCCAGAAGGCGATCTCTCCCACCCTGGCGATCGCCGACTACACGCGATCGATCGAGCTCGACGCCGGCGAGGCGGCGGTGTGGAGCGACCGGGGCCGGGTCAACTTCCTCGCGGGGGAGAGCGACATGGCCGAGCGCGACGCGACGCGGGCGATCGCGCTCGATCCGACCGACGCGCACGCCCACTTCACGCGGGCGCTCGTCCACCACCGGCGCGGCGACATCGCGCGTGCGCTCGCGGACTACGAGGCGGCCGCGCGGATCGAGCCGACCGACGCGCTCTACGCGACGGCGTGCGTGAAGGCCCGCCAGCAGCTCGGCGACGCCATCGCCCTCCGGGCCGATCTCGACGCGACCATCGCGCTCGATCCGAACGGGGTCGAGATGCGGATGATGCGCGCGCGCTTCCTGGTCAAGGAGGGCGCGCTCGATCGCGCGCTCGAAGACTTCGCCATGGCCCTCACGCTCGGAGCGCGGCGCGTGAGCTCTGCCCCGGCGCTGTCGAACGCTGAGCGCGCCAGGCTTCATTACGAGCGGGCCGAGGTGCTCCACGCGCTCAACCGGAGCGACGAGGCCGCCGATGACGTGGAGCGGGCCCGCGCGCTCTCGCTCAACGCGGCGATGCATCGTGCCTAGTACTGACCGCACGAAGTGTGGGCAGTGCTAGCGCACCGAACGGGTTGAAATGGACCGAAAAGAGCCGGATTTTAACGCAAAGGCGCAGAGAGCCGGATGTTGCGAGCAAGCTCGACGAGATCCTGGGCCAGACTCTCGGCCGACACGGTCTGAAATGGCTCCCAGTCCTCCAGGTCGGTCACGACGTCCAATCCCTCTTTCATGACGCGTGCCTCGTTGGCGATAGAGTAGTTGGAGACCTCCTCTTCCACCTTCTCCGGACCGAACGCCGCGCGCATCGCGCTCTTGGTCGTGGAGATCAGATTGTAGGAGACGAGCGCCATGGCGAAGCCGAGCAAGGCCGCGCGCGGGTACCCCAGGGTGTTCAGTTCGCCGTCGAGCAGCGGCACGCCCTGTTCGGGCTTGAGCAGGTCGGCGAAAGGCTTGCATACGAAGGGCGTGCTCTGCTCCACGGTGGCGCTGCTCGTATAGACGATCAGGTGGTGTGAGCCGGAGCCAAGGTGGTTCTCGATCCGGTCGACGTGCATGGCTTCGGGGTTGTGGAGTCTCTTCAGCACGCAGTGCGTCTGCTCTTCGCCCGGGGCGACCATCACGCCGTCGAACGTCACCGAGAACATCTCGGCGGGAGGGAATCCGCCGCCCCCGGCGCGCGGCGTTCCGCGCGCGTTACAGAGACAGAGTATCAGGAACGACGATTTCGACGCGCATCGGGTGGCCTCCACAAACATTGCAACTTATAGTTGCAATGTTTGAACGATATAGACGACGACCGGCGACGGTGCAAGGGAACGACGCATGAAGCCCACGAAGCGGGTGGCTCGGCGCGACGCCGGACGCGCGCGCGGGGCTCCCATCGCGGAGGCGGTGCTGGCGTGCACGCTCGAAGAGCTGGCGATGACGGGCCTGGAAGGCCTGAGCGTGGAGCGCATCGCGCGTCAGGCCGAGGTGAACAAGACGAGCATCTACCGGCGCTGGCCCACGCGCGAGGCGCTGATCGCCGCGGCGCTCGAGGGCGTGCTCGTCAGCGTGGAGGCGAAGGCGCCCGACACCGGCTCGCTGCGCGGCGATCTCCTCGGCTTGCTGGAGCCCATCGTCGACTTCATCGGTCAAGCGACGGGCCAGGCCGTGATCCGCGCTGCGCTGGCGGAGTCGTCGGCGTCGAGCGTCGCCACCATCACGGCTCGGCGCCTCGCCCAGCAGACGGCGCACCCGGTGCGCGCCTTGATGGCCCGCGCGGAGGCCCGCGGCGAGTGGCGCGCCGGGGCGTCGGGCGAACAGCTGGTGTTCGCGCTGGTGGGTGCCGTCATTCACCGGGCGATGCTGGAGCACGCGGGGCTCACGAAGCGGTGGCTCGGATCGCTGGTCGATCTGATCTTGCTCGGCGTGCTCCCGCGCGAGTGAGCCCGGCGAGGAGGGGAGCTATCCCCTCTGGACCTTTGCGCGTATTCTCCTTCTAGAGCGCGCCTCGGCGCGTGACCCTATCTTCGACGCGCGCCTCCTCGGCGCCGACATGGATCAGGTCATGATCAATGGCACCTCATCCGAGTCTCCCGGCGGCGGCGAGATCCAGTTTCAGTACTCGCGCATGATTCGCGCGCGGCACGCGGCCAGCGTTTTTCATCCAGCCCTTGTCACCTTTGGCGACCATGGCCTTGAAGTCTTGTTTGGCGGCTCCGGCGAACTGCTTGGCGAGCTAGAGCGCGGCGTCGGGGCTGCGCGCATCGCTCCGGGCGCCCTGCGCGCGCCCTCGTAATCACGCGGATTTCGGGGCCTCGGTCGCGAGGGCGAGGGCGACGTCGGCGATTCGCAGTCGCGGGTCCAACGGTTTGACATTGCAACTATTAGTTGCAATGTTGAGCCCATGGACGACATCGCGAAGGTCGACATCACGTCGGCCGGCTTCAAGGCAGACCCGTTCCCTTTCTACCAGCGCCTCCGCGAGGAGGCGCCGGTCTGGCCGGTGAAGCTGAAGATGCGGCGCGGCCAGCGCGCGTGGATGGTCACGCGCTACGACGACGTCGTGGCCGTATTGAAGGACCACGCGACGTTCGTGAAGGATCGGACCACGGCGATGTCGCCCCAGCAGCTCGCGCGTGCGCCCGGCGTCCCGCGCCTGTTCGCCGCGCTCGAGCGCAATCTCCTCGGCCTCGACGGCGCGGACCACGGGCGGCTGAGAGCGCTCGTGCACCGCGCGTTCACGGCCCGCACTATCGAGCGCATGCGAGCGACCGCGGAGCAGGTGACCGAACGTGCGCTCGATCGCGCCGAGGTGATGGGCGACTTCGATCTCATGGCCGACTTCGGCGTGCCCGTGCCGCTCACCGTCATCGGGCGAATCCTCGGGGTACCGGATCGCGATCACGCGCGGTTCGGACGCTGGTGGCGGTCCTTCGTCGACGTCGGCAGCGGCGTGAACCCGCTCTTCCTGCTGCCCTCGATGCTGCGGCTCGTCTGGTATCTGCGGCGGCTCATTGCGAGCCGCCGCAAGCGCCCCGAAGACGATCTCGTCTCGGCGCTCGTCCTCGCGCAGGAGGGGGACGATCGTCTCACCGACGACGAGATCCTCGCGATGACCCTCTTGCTGCTCAGCGCCGGCCACGAGACGACCGTGAACCTGGTCGGTAGCGGGATGCTCGCCTTGCTCGAGCATCCCGCCGAGCGCGCACGCCTCGGGCGCGAACCGGAGCGGATCGGGACGGCGGTGGAGGAGCTGCTCCGCTTCGCCGGTCCCGCCGAGACCGCCACCGAACGCTACGCGACGCGCGACGTGGAGATCGCCGGCACGCACATCCCGAAGGGAGAGCTGGTGCTGGCGGTGCTGGCCTCCGCGAACCGTGACCCGGCGAGGTTCGATCGCCCCGACGCGCTCGACATTGGACGCTCCAACAACCGACACCTCTCGTTCGGTCTTGGCTTGCACCACTGCCTCGGGGCGCCGCTGGCGCGCATGGAGGGGGCGGTCGCCATCGGGGCGCTCGTGGCCCGAGCGCCGCGCCTTCGCTTGCGGGTGCCCGCGTCGCGTCTGCGCTGGCGACCGGGCTTTGTACTGCGCGGCCTCGAGGCGCTACCCGTCTCGTTCTGACCGCAGACGCCGCGCGCACCGCGGCGTCCGCGCGCCGTCACGATCGAGGTGCGGGCGCCCATCGGGGTGTCTTTGCCGTCGGTAGCATCAGTGAGACGAGGGCGCTGATGGGTGGCGGGATCGGCCTTGCATGGCGACGACGCGCACCGGCGCCGGCACGCTCGCCGCGTTCGACGCGGATCCTCCCTACGTTTATTTCGTGCACAGCTATCACGCCGTGCCAGACGATACCTCGGTGATCGCCGCCGTGCCGGAGCATGGGCTTCATCGCATCACGGCCGCGGTGCAGCGCGACAATGTGATGGCAGCCCAGCCTCACCCGGAGAAGATCCAGGGAGTCGGGCTGGAGCTCCTGCGAGCGGTTCTAGCGGGCTGAGCCGGTTTTCCCTCGTGGAAGCGCCGGAATCAAGATATTGGCCCTTGTCCCGCCGGTGGCCGGCCCAGGCCAGGTGGGGGTGGCGGATTCGCGCGTGCGCCGACGCTGGCGACTCACCCGCGGGCCGGGGCGGGCCCACAGCGCCACGTGATCCCGCGCGTAGTCGGCAATCGTGCGGCCTTTGCGCCCGAGGAGCGCCCGCGACACCACGGTCATTCGCTGCTAAACACGCTCTCAAGCGCTCTTGGGAGAGGGCCGGGCCGCGGGTGTCAGGAGCGGACCTGACCGGCGATCGAGCAGCTTGATCTCGGGCAGGTCACCCTTCTCTGCCGCGCCGCTCTGCTGCCCCTCCCCCCAGGCGCGCATGGCCGCCAGGATGGGCTCGAGCGACAGGCCGCGCTCGGTCACCGCGTACTCGACGCGGAAAGGTCGCGTGATGCTGGTGCGCTTCTGAATGATGCCGAGGGCCTGGAGCCGTTCGAGCTGCTCGGCGAGCATCTTCTGGGTGATGAGCGGCAGGGCGCAGGCGAGATCGCCGAAGCGCGTCTCACCGCGCAGGATCTTCCAGAGGATGGCAGCGCCCCAGCGACTGCCGAGCGCGGCCAGCGTCAAGCTGAACGGGCACTGTGCGAGCAACCAGCGCTCGTTCCGAAGGTTCGTAGAAGATTCCTTGCGCATGGCGCCATCCTACCCGGGCGCGGCGCGATGCGGCGCTCACTTTTTTGTGGGGGTTGGCGGCCCCGAAGCGACGTTCTATATCCAGTGCGTTCGACGAGTAAGGTCGGTATCGCCGGCCCAAGGAGAGCGTCTCTCATGATCCTGTACACCACGCTGGGCACCAACGATATCGAGAGGGCAGGGAGGTTCTACGACGATCTCCTCGCCGGGATGGGCGCGACGAGGGTGATGGAGCTCGAGCGGCTCATCGGCTGGTCGACCGCCCAAGGCGCGCCCATGTTTTCCGTCATCAAGCCTTTCGATGGCCAGCCGGCCACCGTCGGCAATGGAGTGATGGTCGCGATCCACGTTGGCGATCCGACCCGCATCGACGCCCTCCACGCGCGGGCCCTCGCCCTCGGAGGCACGGACGCGGGCGCGCCTGGGCCACGCGGCGGCACCTTCTACGGCGCATATTTCCGCGACCTCGACGGGAACAAGGTGGCCCTCGTCAGGATGTGATCCCCCATCGCGAACGAGAGCGTCCACGACCCTCTATGGAGAACACGTGATGAAGAAAGAGCGAATTCGCTTCCCGGTGCAGGGAGATACCGTGATCGGCGACCTGTACCTCCCCCCGGGGGATGGGCCCCACGCGGCGGTGATCGTGGGCGGGCCGATGACCAGCGTGAAAGAGCAGGTGACCGGGGTCTATGCCCGGGCCTTCGCGGAGCGCGGGTTCGCGGCGCTGTCCATCGATCACCGGCATTACGGCGAGAGCGGCGGGGAGCCGCGGCAATACGAGCATCACGGGCACAAGGTCGAGGATCTGCGCGCGGGGATCGTCGCGCTCGCCGAGCACGATGCGGTCGACGCCGGTAGGATCGGCGCGGTGGGCGTTTGCCTCGGCGCCGGATACATCCTGTGGGCGTCAATCGACCATCCCGCGGTCCGCGCCGTCGGCGCGGTGGCCGGTTATTACCGCGACGTGGCGGAGATGCGGGCGCGCGACCCCGAGGGCTTCCAGGCCAAGGTGGACGCCGGCATCGCCGCGCGCCGGCACCACGAGGCCACCGGAGAGGTCATTACCATACCCGCCGTCGCCTTGACGGGAGACGCGGCGATGACCTTGCCAGAGACCGTTGACTATTACGGCACGCCCCGCGCCGCCGTCCCCAATTACACGAACGCCTTCGCCGTCATGTCGCGCGAGCACTTTCTGCCTTTCGACGTCCAGGCGGCTGCCCCGCGAATCCACGTCCCACTGTCCATGATCCACTCCGACAAGGCGCTCTCCCCGAGCTGGGCGCGAACTTTCTATGACGCGGTCCCTGCGCCGAAGCAACTCCACTGGATCGACTCGCGCGGGCAAGTGGACTTCTACGACGATCCCCGCCTGGTGAGCCAGGCGGCCGACGTGCTGGCCGACCATCTGCGCTCGCATCTTCGATGAAGCATCGCTGCCGGGGCTCCGAGCGCGGCCCGGAGAAGGAAGGAGAGAGCATGTTCTCAGAGACCCAGAAAACCGAGGAGCAGCCCGTCGTCTGGATCGCCGGCGTCGGCCCCGAGCGCGGGCTCGGCGCCGCGCTCGGACGGCGCTTCGCGGCCGGCGGCATGACTGTCTTCGTCACCGGCCGCAGCCCCGAGCGGCTCGACGCCGTTGTCCGGGATATCCGCGCCTCGGGTGGGCGGGCGATCGCCTCCCCGGGCGACCTCACCCAACCGGCGTTCATCCAGGAGGCTCTCGCCCACATCTGCGCCGCGGGGCGGCTCGAGGCCGCGGTCTTCAATGCCGGTGGCAATCGCTGGATGCCGACCCTCGACATGGAGAATGGATTCTTCGAAGATATCTGGCGCCTCTGCTGTTTTGCGGGCTTCGTGTTCGGCCGGGAGACCGCGCGGGTCATGCTTCAGATGTCGGGACATGGAATAGGGAATAGATGATGCCCAAAACCATGGCGACCAACGACTATCTGCCGGAAAACGCGTCGCGAATGTCTTGGAGGGCATCATTTACTTCCGTGCGCACC
>Ga0105048_10011056_pt1 | contig 14267 bp, 9 predicted proteins | sample MAT05_FD_78382 | JGI IMG/M metagenome (GOLD analysis project Ga0105048, IMG submission 78382) | Freshwater microbial communities from Lake Fryxell liftoff mats and glacier meltwater in Antarctica - MAT-05 | ecosystem: Environmental > Aquatic > Freshwater > Ice > Liftoff microbial mat | place...
CCCCGGCCCCATCTTTGCCCAGGTGCTGCTGGCCGACGAAATCAACCGCGCCAGCCCCAAAACGCAAAGCGCGCTCTTGGAGGCCATGGAAGAAAAACAGGTCACGATTGAGGGCGAAACCCGCCCGCTGCCCCAACCCTTTTTCGTTATCGCTACACAGAACCCGCTGGATCAACTCGGCACCTACGCCCTGCCCGAATCACAGCTAGACCGTTTTTTAATGCGTATATCGCTGGGCTACCCGGACCGACTGGCTGAGCGCGAGCTGTTGGCCGGCCACGACCGCCGCGAGATTGTTGACCGCCTGCCGGCCCTGCTCTCACAGTCCGAACTCCAGCAATTGCAAGACAAGGTTTTGGCCGTGCATGCAGCCGGGCCGCTGCTTGACTACGTGCAAGATTTGATAGCTGCCACGCGATCCGGCAAGTGGTTCTTGCAGGGCCTGAGCCCGCGCGCCGGTATCGCCGTGGTGCGGGCCGCCAAGGCACAGGCGCTGTTGAGCGGGCGGGACTATGTTGCGCCCGATGATGTGCAGGCCGTGCTGCCCCAAACCATTGCGCACCGGTTGATACCCGTGGGAGATTCGGGACGCGGTGCGGTTGAGCAGGTGCGTGCCATGCTCGCTGCCGTGGCGCTACCGTAGGATATGGCTCCCCCCCGAAACGCCTCCGGCGCCCCCGTATGGAATCCCGTTGCGCTGGTGCGGGGGCGGTTCCAACGCTGGTTTGAGGCCCGCCTGCCGCTGCGCGACAGCACAACGTTGACCCAGCGCAATGTGTACATCCTGCCCACCGGGCCGGGTTTTATGCTGGGCGCAACGCTGCTGGTGCTGCTGGTGGCGTCTATCAACTACCAGCTGAATCTGGGCTATGTACTGACCTTTCTGCTGACCGGCAGCGCCGTAGTGGGTATGCATGTGTGCCACAGCACGCTGCGCGGCATCACTATGACTTTGATAGCACCTGAAGACCATTTTGCGGGGGCTAACGTCACAATTGGCGTAAACCTGCTGAGCGATAGGCGCTCGGTGCGCTATGGCATCGGTTTGGCCGTCTTGGGCACCAACCACTGGAGTTGGACGGATGTACCCGCCCAGGGCCGGGCCAAGGTGCAAGTGGCGTTTCAAGCCCAGCGCCGCGGCCGCCACCGCGTGCCAGCACTCACGGCCGAGACACGCTTTCCATTGGGCACCTTCCGCGTCTGGACGGTGTGGCGCCCCGCCGCACAGGTGCTGGTCTACCCGGCCCCCGAGCTGCATCCGCCACCCCTGCCAGCCGGAGAGGCCCGCGCCGGTGGTCAGGCCACGGTACAGCGCCAAAGCACCGGCGAGTTCGATGGCGTGCGCGCTTACCGCCGTGGCGACCCGCTTAAGCTGGTGGTTTGGAAGAAGGCGGCCAAGACCGATGAGCTGGTCAGCCGCGACGCACAGCAGGTGCAGCGTTTCGAGCTCTGGCTGGACCTGGCCAACGCCGGCATTGCAGGTACTGCCGCAGGCGGTACGGCGCTGGAGCAAGCCCTGTCGCGCCTGTGCGCCTGGGTGCTGCTGGCAGACAAGCAAGGCCTGCATTACGGTATGCGCCTGGGTGGGCAAGAAATATTGCCTGGCAGTGGCGAAGCGCACCGCCGCAATTGCCTGCAAGCCCTGGCGCTGACGCACACCAGCACGGCTGACTGACGCTGCCCCCGACGCCCCACACCATGCTGCAAGCACTTAAAAACCTGCCCCGCGAAGCACGCGACACGCTGTTCCTGCTAGTGGTCATCGCCTGGGTCATTGCGCCCCAAGTCAGCAACCTGCCCTTATGGTGCAGTGCCATGGCCGCTGGCCTGCTGCTATGGCGCAGCTATCTGGCTGCGCGCAGCTTGGCGCTGCCTTCACGTTGGTGGTTGTCGGGCTTGCTGGTGCTGGCAACCGGTGCCACCTACTACACGCACCGCACACTGGCCGGGCACGAGGCCGGCGTCACCTACATCGTCGTCTTGCTCAGCCTGAAAACGCTGGAGATGCGCACCCAACGCGACGCGTTTGTGGTCTTTTTTCTGGGCTTTTTCACCCTGCTGAGCAACTTCTTTGTCTCACAAAGCCTGCTGATCGCCATGGCGATGCTGGTGGGATTGTTGGGCCTGCTCACGGCCCTGGTCAATAGCCACATGCCGGTGGGTCGGCCGCCCCTGATGCAGGCCGCCAAAACGGCCGGCTGGATGGCGCTGCTGGGCGCACCCATCATGGCAATATTGTTTGTGCTGTTTCCGCGCCTGGCACCGTTATGGGGCGTTCCGGGTGATGTGGCCGCCGGACGCAGCGGACTTTCTGCCAGCATGCAAGTTGGCACCATTGCCAGCCTGGCACTCGACGAGAGCATTGCCTTGCGCGTGCGCTTTCGGGGCACGCCTCCCGACCAAAGCAACATGTATTTCCGGGGGCCCGTGCTATCTGCTTTTGATGGACGCGAGTGGCGCCCTCTGCGCCCAGGCTTGCGCTCCAGCCTGCAAGCGGGGGGCGAACTACAAGTGCAGGGTAACCCGATTGACTACGAAGTCACCCTGGAACCCAACAACCGCCCTTGGGTGATGGTGCTGGATGCAACCCAAAGCACGCCAGAACTGAAAGGCCACCGGGTCACCATGGCACCCGATCTGCAGTGGATATCCGACCAGCCCATCAATGAACTGGTTCGTTACTCGGCCCGCAGCCACACAGCGTACCGTTATGGGCCGCAGGCCATGGTCCCTGCGCTGCAAGACTATGTAAACCTGCCGTTTAACTCCAACCCGCGCACCCAGCAACTGGCCAACGAGATGCGCCGCGACCCCCGCTATGCCGGTGCGGGTACGCCTGCCATGGTGGAAGCCGTGTTGGAGCGTCTGCGCACCGGTGGCTACACCTACACGCTGGAGCCCGGCGTGTTTGGCACCCACACCGCCGACGAATTTTGGTTCGACCGCAAACAAGGATTTTGCGAACACATTGCATCAAGCTTTGTGTTGCTGATGCGGGCCATGAACATACCGGCGCGCATCGTCACCGGGTACCAGGGCGGCTCGCTCAATACGGTAGATGGCTTCTGGACCGTGCGCCAAAGCGATGCCCATGCCTGGGCCGAGGTCTGGGTCGCGGGGCAGGGCTGGTTGCGGGTCGACCCCACCTCCGCGGTGGCGCCGTCTCGCATTGGCAGCCTAATCCGTCTGGAAGCACCACGCAATGTGTTGTCCCAGGCCCTGTCACGGGTCAGCCCTGCGTTCACCGTACAAATGCGCGCCATGTGGGAGGCCGCCAACAACCGATGGAATCAGTGGGTACTGAACTACTCCCAAAACAAGCAGCTCGAACTGCTGCGCAACCTGGGGTTCGAGTCCCCCAGCTGGGAAGACCTCACCTACGTGCTGATCGCCCTGGTGGTATCCGCCAGCGCGCTGGGTGCGGCCTGGACGCTGTGGGAGCGACACCGCCAAGACCCCTGGCTGCGACTGCTGCACGGTGCGGCAGCGCGGCTGCGCAAGGCCGGGCTTCAGGTGCCCGACAGCGCGCCACCACGGCAGATGGCCGCGCTGCTGCAAAACCCTGCTGCAGCGCACAATCCCGACTTGGCCGCCATTGCCCAATGGTTGCTGCGCCTGGAAGCCTGGCGATATGCTCACCATGCCCGCCACGCGCAGGCTCCCCAACTGGCTACACTGCAACGCGAATTCCGCTCTCTGCCCTGGCCACAACGCATTCAGTGAAACCCATCCCAACCGTGACACGCTTTCTTCAGTCATTTGCTATTATTTTTGTAGCGTTATACACATTAAGTGCGGGGGCTAGCGACCAAAAACCCTTAAACGATTCAGCCAAAAACCGTATCCAGAAAGCCAAGGCTCCCGCCAGCCACGGGCACGCCGGCACCAGCAAGCGGACCCAGCGAAACAAGAACTCTGCTCCACGCAAGCCAGAAACCATAGGGCCGATGTACGCGCACCGGCCCGAAGCCATGCAAGCCGCAGACGGTATTGCACAACGGCTCGGCCTGGACGCCCAATGGGTCCGCCAGGCAATTGGCCAGGCGCGCTATATGCCCGGCATAGCCCGCGCCATCTCGCCACCACCGGTAGGCACGGTAAAAAACTGGACGGTCTACCGCAGCCGCTTTATAGACCCCGTGCGTATCAACGCCGGCGTGAAGTTTTGGCGAGACAACCGCGAAACCCTGGAGCGTGCCGAGCAGCAAACCGGTGTGCCAGCGGCCATCATCGTTGGCATCATCGGCGTGGAAACCATTTACGGCCAGCAAGTCGGTACCTACCGCGTCATGGACGCGCTAACCACGCTGGCATTTGACTTCCCCACGCAGCATCCCCGCGCCAAGGAACGGGCGGCGTATTTTCTGTCGGAGCTAGAGGCTTTTCTGGCGCTGACCCAGCGCACGGGCACCGACCCCCTGGCCCTTCGCGGCAGTTATGCCGGTGCCATGGGCCTGCCACAGTTCATGCCATCGAGTTGGACCAAATACGCGGTCGATTTTGATGGCGATGGCCGCACGGATTTGTTCCACAGCGCAGCAGATGTCATCGGCTCGGTTGCAAACTACTTCAAGGCCTTCCAGTGGCGCGTCGGCATGCCGACCCACTATGCCGTGCGTCTGACTGCCGAAGGCGCAGACAAAGCCGAGCTGCTGGCACCCGACATACGACCCAGCTTCAGCGCCGCGACCATGGTGGCCAAGGGCGCAGAACTGGACATCTCCGCCATGCAACACGAGGGGCCGCTGGCACTGGTGGAGCTGCAGGATGGTGAACGCCCGCCGCTGTATTTGGCAGGCACCGAAAACTTCTACGCCATCACCCGCTATAACTGGAGTAGCTACTATGCGCTGGCTGTGATAGAACTGGGCCAGGAAGTGACCGCCGCCATGTCAAAATAAGCCATGATAGAACCCACCCTGTCCACCAGCACACCGCCCCCGGAAGAAGACGTTACCACCACGCTTTACCGGGCGGCCATTGGCCCGGTCAGCAACGGTTACTACCTTCCCATCTTCACCCGTTTTGAAGCCGCAGACCGCGCAGGCATCAGTTGGAACACGGCCGCAAGCCTGCTGACCCTGAACTGGCTGGTATTTCGCAAACTGTGGGTGGCGGCCCTGGCCTATGTGGGCGCGCTGGTCGCGGTGGGGCTGCTGGTGTTTGGCATCGGGCACTTGGTGCTCCAATTTTCAGACGGCTTGTTGATGGCACTGGGCGTGGGCTTTGGATTGGCCGCTTTTGTGCTCCCAGGTCTGTTTGGCAATGCCTTGTTCCATGCCGAATGCCGCAAAGTCATGGCCAAGGCACTGACAGCCCATGCCAACGTGGCCGATGCGCGCGACGCACTGTTGAGTGAGGCCAGCGACCGCAAGCGAATGATAAAACTGGCCGCAGTCAACGTTGCGCTGCTGATGCTAGTAGGCTTGGCTTACCAACAATTTTCTGCGCTCAGCAATTTATCGGTGATGCCCCATGGCGCGCTAGAAGCCGGTACTGTTGGGTTGAGCCGCACAGCTGATACACCGACCATTCCCATCACCATGGCACCTGCAGCGATGGGCAATACCGTGGCTTCGGCCCCGGCTCCGGCTTCCGCGCCAGCAGCAAGCGCTGTAGCCGTATCGGTCGCCGAGTCGGCTTCGGCGCCGGCCTCAGCACCGGCAGCTTCACCAGCATCTACGCCAGCATCCATACCCGTGCAAACGCCAAGTACGGCGCTGCCCGCCAGCCAGCCGGAAGCTGCCGCATCAACTCCCATTGCAACCCAGGGCAAAGCAACGCGTGCAGCGGCATCTTCTGCAGCCAATGCCAAACCAATAACAGCAAAGGCCAGCACAAAAGCTGCCAGCGCACCATCTGCCAAAGCGCCTGCAAAGGTGCCTGCAAAGGTGCCGGTTCAGGTGTCTGCCAAAGAATCTGCAAAAGAATCCGCCAAGGCTCCCACCAAATCGTTTTTTATCAATGTGGGATTGTTTGGTGTGCCAGAGAATGCGGCCAAAGCCCACGCCAAATTGCTGGAGGCCGGGCTGCCTTCGGTGATGAAAGAGCTCAAGTCCAAGACCCGCCAGATCCGCGTGCGGGTCGGCCCCTACGAGACCCCGGCGCAGGTCGAAGCTGCGGCGCAGAAGATCAAGTCGCTGCAACTGGACGCATCCATCGTCCAGCTCTAGCGACCCTCCAGCCGACCGCCTAGTCGGCCCGCCAAGCTGGGTTCAGCCCCTTTCCAGCCGCTCGTATTCGGCGATGACCTGCGCGCCGACCAGTAACAGCGCGGCAATGATCTCCATGCAAAACAGGGCCACAACCGCCGTGGTCAGCGAGCCATAAACGACGTTGGCCTTGGACAATGAGGTGAAGTACCACACCAACATATGGCGGATGATTTCCCATACCGACATCGCTGCCAGCGCCCCAATCAGCGCATGGCGCACTGGCATGCGCCCGACCGGCAGGGTGAGGTAAATGGAGGCCACGATCAGGGTCTCTGCTGTAAAGCCCAGCAGGTAGAAAAACAAACCGGACACACCTACCAGCGACCATTCAATGCCAAACAGCACAATGCTTTCCTGCGCCAAGGTCTGCAAGCCAATGGTGGCCACGGTCAGCACCAACAATGCCACGACCAACGCCAGTACAAAGCCATAAGGCAATAGGGCCGAGACCAGCCGATGGCGCTTGAACACCAGCCCCCGGTGTGCAAAGATTTGCCCCATGGCTTTCTCCAAAATACCAAACGCCAGTGAGCTGAAGAACAGCATGGTCACCAGCAGCACGGCCCCTATGGAGACACTGTTGTCCAGAAACACATTCACGTCCCCCAACACGGCTTGGGACTGGCTGGGCACCAGCCATTCGAGATAACGCCCCAAGGCCACCAACAACTCGGACTGGTCCACCCAATGCGACAGGGCGATGACCGACAGTATCAACAGCGGCACCAAAGACAATAGCGCGTAGTAGGCAATGGCACCGGCCAGCATCATGCCTTGGTTGGCATTAAAGGCCCGTAACACCTGAAGCGCAAAGCCCAGTGGGTGGGCCAAGATGTACCGAGCCGCCTTGTCGACCCGTACGCCGGGCAACCTCATCTATTGGGGAGTCGCTTGGCAGGTGCTGCGGCTAAAGCCTTGGGTCGTGGGGGCGTACGCGCAGCCACGTGTGGTGCCGCACGGTACGAAGACGGCACTTCACGGCTCTGGTCGTCCGACAGCTTGAAGACGTCCACCAGCTGCACCAAATCCTGCGCCTGGCCTTTCAGGCTGCTGGCGGCGGCGGCCATTTCTTCTACCAATGCCGCATTCTGCTGGGTCGCGTTGTCCATATGGCGCACCGCTTCTCCCACCTGGGCCACGCCTGCCGCCTGCTCGCTGCTGGCCGCGCTAATCTCGCCCATGATGTCGGTGACCCGGCGGATGGAGCTGACCACCTCGGTCATGGTCACACCTGCCTTGTCGACCAACACCGTGCCTTGCTCGACCCGCTCCACGCTGGCGTTGATCAGGCTCTTGATCTCCTTCGCGGCCTCGGCGCTGCGCCCGGCCAGACTACGTACTTCGCTGGCCACCACCGCAAAGCCACGCCCCTGTTCACCGGCGCGGGCTGCCTCCACTGCCGCATTCAGCGCCAGGATATTGGTCTGGAAGGCAATGCCGTCGATGACGCTGATGATGTCGCTGATCTTGCGGCTAGAGTCGTTGATGCCTTTCATGGTCTCCACAACCTGGCTGACCACTTCTCCGCCTTGCACGGCAACGGTGGACGCACTCATGGCCAACTGGTTGGCCTGGCGGGCCGATTCAGCGTTTTGTGTGACCGTGGTGCCCAGTTCTTCCATGCTGGCAGCGGTCTCTTCCAGCGCACTGGCCTGCTGCTCGGTACGGGCAGAAAGGTCGTTGTTGCCTTGTGCAATTTCGGACGATGCGGTGGCCACGCCCTCGGAGCCTTGGCGCACGTTGGACACCAATTTGGCCAGGTTGCTTTGCATGGCCGACAGTGAGGTCAGCATCACGCCCACCTCGTCCTTGCCACCGGTACTGATACTGTTGGACAGGTCGCCTCCAGCAATGTTTTGCGCCAAGTGCGCCGCGTCATTCAGGGGCCGAACAATGCCGTTGGATATACGCACCGCAAACCCAATGCCCAGCACGATACCCAGGATCAGCACACTCCAGTTCAACGTGACCGCCCGTGTGAGTGCCGCTTGCAGCTGGCCACTGTCGGCGATCTGCAGGCCTACCAGTTTGCCAGCCAGTTGGTCGACCGCCTGCATGTGGTCCTCAGGCGAAGCGGTATGCGAGGAGATGGCCGTCGCCAACGCGCGCTTCTCTTCTTCGTCTTGGGTCAAAGCGCCTAGCTTCTTTACCTGCTCAATATCCAGACTAGGAACCGCCGTCTTTTTGGCCACGGCGATTTTCACCTGAACGGACCACTCCGACGCCATGGCAAGCCGGAACGCTCGTGCATCCAGCGCGGAATTGAAATGTTGTATCTGGGCCAGTTGCAGCTGCCCTACACCTGCGACCAGCGCCAGCAATGCCAGCATGACCCCAAACCCCAGCATCAATCGGTTACGAATAGTCACGGTGAACCCCTTAAGTGTTGGAAACGTATGCCCGCGCTGCAGTCTACCCGCTTAACCCAGCGCCACACCCTCAAATATAGGGTGCAGGTCGTCCAGCCAGCCATCCACCTCGGCCTCGTCGATAGCCAGGCAGGCCAGACAGTCGGCACTGTGCAAGGCCCATTCCCGCTGCACCGTAGCCCCTTCATGCAGAGTGACCAGGTGCTCGGCCACCAAGCCCATGGCGACCAACATACGGACTTCGGGAAGTACGCTTTTTTCACGCATGACCGTAAAGTCGTGGTGCACGCGTACCGCCTGGTATATGGGCGCAGGTAGTCTCCACGTGCGGGCCACCAGGGCACCCACAACCGCATGGTCAGTCTTGTGTGCAGCGTTTTCGGTCTCGGTAAAGCTGCGGTCCTGGCGGGCCAATGCCTCGGTCAAAGTGCCGGCATAACCCCGCACGCCTTGCATCAGTATGGGAATGCCCACATGGCAAAACAGTCCACAGGTGTAGGCCAGGTCGGGGCTCACGCCATAGAGCTGGCGGGCGATATGGGCCATGGCCAGCGCACGGCGGGTGGAGGTATCCCAGAAATGCTCTAACAGCGGTGAACTCACCTGTATGGAGTTGCGTGTCAAAAAAGCCGTCAGCAGCTTTTCGGTCATGCGCAGGCCCAACAGACTCAATGCCTCGGTGACCGAGGTGACCGGGCGGCTACGTGCGTAGTAGGGGCTATTTGCGGTGCGTATCAGCGAAGCCGACATGGCCACATCGCGACCGGCAATATCCGCAATGATTTGAGGGTCCGGGTCTTCCTTGTCCATTTCGGCGCGCAGCGCAATCAGGAGCTCGGGGCACGGTGGAATGACAATATCGCGCAGAGGGCCAGAGGCCAGCGCGCGGTCCAACTCGCGGTCGGTGTCTGACGGGGTTTTGCCTTCTGCTGCCTTGCTCTGCATACCAAATCCGCTCTATAGAAATGACAGAGCCCATTATTGCCGCGTTTGTGACAAAACCTGCCGGCGCAGCGTCCCTCCAGTGCGCTTAGGCGCTGACTGGCACCAAAAACTCTCGGCTGATGTGCGCGCCCAAGTCATTAACCCGGTCCAGAAACTGGGTCAGGTAGGCATGCAGGCCTGTGGCCAGAATTTCATCGATGCGGCCGTATTGCAACTCGGCGCGCAGCTTGCCTGCGCGGCGCAATGTTTCACTGGTGGGATCACTGGCCACCAACGCCAAATTCGTCACCACACCGTTCAAACAGGCGTGCATGGAGCGTGGCATATCGGGCCGCAGAATCAGCAGCTCGCCCACCCGCTCAGGCTTAATGACATCACGGTAGACCTTGCGGTAGACCTCAAAACCCGACACGCTGCGCAGAATGGCGCTCCAGTGGTAGAAGTCGTACTCTTGGTCCTTCTCGCTGGCGGCACCGAAGAAATCGCTTTGCACGGCGTGGAACTTCACATCCACCAGGCGTGCGGTGTTGTCGGCACGCTCCAGGAATGTGCCCAAGCGCATAAAGTGCAAGGCCTCGTCGATCAGCATAGTGCCCACGGTGACACCACGTGACAGGTGCGAGCGGAACTTGACCCATTCAAAAAATTGCGACGGATCGGCCTCGAACTCACCCGCCTTGAGCATGCGCCTCACCTCAAGCCAGGTCGTGTTTTGGGTCTCCCACACCTCAGTGGTCAGCGCGCCGCGCACGGCGCGCGCGTTCTCGCGGGCAGCGCCCAAGCATGACACGATGGATGACGGATTACTCTCGTCCTTGACCATGAAATCCATCACGTCGCGGGCTTCAATCGCGCCATAGCGTTCGGTGTAGGTGGGCAGCAGCTCGCTGATACTCAGCAAGCCCTCCCATCCCTCTTGCGCTACGGCGTCGGACTGGGGTAGCAATGCCGTCTGGTAATTCACATCGAGCATGCGTGCGGTATTTTCGGCCCGCTCGGTGTAGCGGGACATCCAGAAAAGATGGTCTGCAGTGCGTGACAGCATAGTGGTTCTCCGCGGTTTCAGGATTGCGACTGGGTTTGGGTTTGGGTCTGGGATTGCGTGGCCGCCGCGATAGCGTCGTCTTCCAGAATCCAGGTGTCTTTGGTACCGCCGCCCTGTGACGAATTGACGACGAGCGAGCCCTCTTTCAACGCCACACGGGTCAGGCCTCCAGGCACCATTTGCACCGTCTTGCCGCTGAGCACATAGGGACGCAAATCGATGTGGCGCGGTGCAATGCCGCTCTCGACAAAGGTGGGGCAGCTCGACAAACTCAGCGTGGGTTGGGCGATATAGCCACTGGGGTTGGCCAGTATGGCCTTGCGGAACTCTTCAATCTCGGCCGTGGTGGATGCAGGGCCGACCAACATGCCATATCCGCCAGCGCCGTGTACCTCTTTCACCACCAGATCTTTCAAGTTGGCCAGTGTGTAGGCCAGATCGTCCTTGTTGCGGCACATGTAGGTGGGCACGTTTTTCAGGATGGGTTTTTCGCCCAGGTAAAACTCGATCATCTTGGGCACATAGGGGTAGATGGACTTGTCGTCTGCCACACCGGTACCGACCGCATTGCAAATGGTCACATGACCAGCCTTATAGGCATCCAGTAAGCCCGCGCAGCCCAGCGTCGAGTTGGGCCGGAAGGCCGTGGGGTCCAGAAAATCATCGTCCACACGGCGGTAAATCACGTCTACCCGGCGTGGACCCCGTGTGGTGCGCATGTACACAAAGTTGTCTTTGACGAACAGGTCTTGCCCCTCGACCAGCTCCACGCCCATTTGCTGGGCCAAAAAGGCATGCTCGAAATAGGCGCTGTTGTACATGCCGGGGGTGAGCACCACCACCGTGGGCTCTGCCGTCGTAGCCGGACTGCTTTCACGCAGTGTCTCTAGCAGCAGGTCGGGGTAATGGGCGATGGGTGCCACGCGGTGGGCATTGAACAGCGCGGGGAAGAGCCGCATCATCATCTTGCGGTCTTCCAGCATGTAGCTCACGCCGCTGGGCACGCGCAGGTTGTCCTCCAGCACGTAGTACTCGCCATTTCCCTGGGCATCTGGCGCACGCACGATGTCGATGCCCGAGATGTGCGAGTAAATCTGGTGCGGTACATCCACACCCACCATTTCAGGGCGGAACTGGGCGTTGTTCTCGATCTGCTCACGCGGCACGATACCGGCCTTGATGATTTCCTGGTCGTGGTAAACATCGTGGATGAAGCGGTTCATGGCGGTGACACGCTGCACCAAGCCTTTTTCCATACTGACCCACTCGTGCGCTGGGATGATGCGGGGAATCAGGTCAAACGGAATCAGCCGCTCGGTGCCCGCTCCAGACTCGTCTTTTTCGCCATAGACCGCAAAGGTAATGCCGACGCGGCGGAAGATCATCTCGGCCTCTTCGCGCCGCTTGGCCATCATGTCACCCGGTTGGCGGGCCAGCCATTCGTCGTAGATCTTGTAATGATCTCGTACCTGCTCGCCCTTCGAGAAGAACTGATAAGGCAAGCTGGTGTACATCTCGTCAAACTTATGCATAGACCTCTTTCCTGATACCGTGTGAGACCTATTCAAAGGTCTTGTAGCTGTGCCCTTGACACTGAATTAGCAAGGATAGTGCCACCGCGAGGCACCACTATGGCACATTGTGGTGCCAGTAGCGCCGACCCTGCAAGCGCAGACATGCACTATTGTGGGGTTGCCACGATTGCCAGGTGTATGCACCACAATGGGGTGAGTTCACGACATGGATCTGCCGCTCTTGCAGTCGATCCAGTACACCCGCCGTTGGATGGCCAAAGCGGTTGCGGTAGCCCGATTGCACGATGCCAATGCTGGGCGCGACCGCATCCAGAAAGGGTGCGCTGCTGGAGGTTTTGCTGCCGTGGTGGGGCACAAGCAGCACGTCTGAACGCAAATTGACACCCCGCGCCAGTAGAGATGCCTCCTGCGGCTGCTCAATATCACCCACTAGCAACGCTGTCTGCTCACCGTTGGATATGCGCAGCACGCACGACATGGCGTTGGACTTGGCCGCCGTGTCGTAGTCCGCAGCCTGCGGGTGCAGCACCTCAAAGCGCACGCCATCCCATTCCCAGTTTTGTCCGGCCACGCAGCGGCTAGCCGCGCGCAAGGCCTGAATGGGGTGGCTGGCCTCAATCGAGCTCAGCAGCTGCGCCTGCGGCTGCATGGCCAGCACGGCGGGCGCGCCGCCCACATGGTCCATGTCGCGGTGGCTGAGCACCAGCGTATCCAGCCGCGTATGCAAGGCCTGCAGCAGCGGCACCAGTACCCGGTGGCCAGCGTCGCTCTCCAGGCTGTAGCGGGGCCCGGCGTCGTACAGCAGCGCGTGGCTTGCGGTGCGCACCAGCACGGCATTGCCCTGACCCACATCAGCAGCCAGCAGCTCAAACTGCCCCACTGCAGGCAAGGGCGCACGCCACAACAATACCGGCAGCAGCAGCGGCACGCCCAAGACCCGCAGGCGCCACGACCAAGGCAACACCAGCATCAAACCGCCCAGCACGCCCGCCGCCCCTGCCCACAGCGGTGGCACCGCTACGGTTATGGACGCCCATGACCAAGCCGCCAGCCACTGCAAATAGGCATACAAGCCGCCAATGGCAGCCGCCGCTACGTCCCACAGCACGGGTACCAGTACCCCCACCATGGCCAGCGGCGTGACCACCAGCGTGATCCATGGAATGGCGAGTGCATTGGCCACCAGCCCCACCACCGACACCTGGCCAAACAGCAGCAGTGTCAGCGGCGTCAGTGCCACGGTGATCACCCATTGCTCCTTTAAGCCAGACAGCATATGGTGTTTTAGGCCTCTAGCCCCCGTCGGATCTGATTGAATAGCTCCTATATTCGTAGCAAACAGAATCCCCACCGCCACAAAGCTGAGCCAAAAGCCTGGCTGCAGCAAAGCCCAGGGGTCACTCGCCACCACCACGGCGCAGGCCAGCAGCCACACCATGGGCCAGGGCCAGCGCGCACCCGACAGGCGCAGCACCGCCACCGTGGCCAACATCAGGCAGGTGCGCTGGGCCGGCACGCCCCAGCCTGAGAACACGGCATAGGCGGTGGCCAGCAACACACCCCCCAGCAGCGCTGCGCTGGGTGCGGGCAACGCAATGCACAGGCGGCCCGAGCGCCGCCACAGCCAACCCACCAGCAGCGCCATGCCCCAAGCGAACATGCTGATATGCAGCCCTGAGATCGAAACAAGGTGCGCCACACCTGTGGCACGAAACACATCCCAGTCCAGACGGTCGATGGCAGACTGGTCGCCCACCACCAGCGCGGCAATGATGCCGGCGAACGCACGCTCCTCTACCTGCCTGAAAATGCGCTCGCGCACCACCTGGCGCGCCAGCGCCACCGGGTGCTGCCACGTCTGGCCCATGCGCTGCGGCACCGGGTCTTTAGCGCTGGTGCGCACATAGCCGGTCGCCTGCACGCCCTGCTCCCACAGGTAAAGCTCGTAGTCAAACCCGTGCGGATTGCGGGTGCCGTGGGGTGCCTTGAGGCGCAGCGTCATCTGCCAACGCTCACCAGCCCGCAAGTCCGGCAGTAGCGCACGGCTGCCGTCGCCCGCCGATTTGTCAGCATCCGCATACCAGCCCACATCGACCTGCGGTGGCACCTGCACCGGCTGCCCGTCTAGCAGCGCAGACTCCACATCCAGCCTGAAGCG
>Ga0105048_10011060_pt1 | contig 14264 bp, 12 predicted proteins | sample MAT05_FD_78382 | JGI IMG/M metagenome (GOLD analysis project Ga0105048, IMG submission 78382) | Freshwater microbial communities from Lake Fryxell liftoff mats and glacier meltwater in Antarctica - MAT-05 | ecosystem: Environmental > Aquatic > Freshwater > Ice > Liftoff microbial mat | place...
GACTTGAAGCCTTCCAACGTGTTTCTCGAACGTCGGCCAGACGGCGGGGTACGCGTCAAGATTCTCGACTTCGGGATTTCGAAGCTACCGCGGGAGGTTGGCGGCGAAACGCTGACTGAAATGGGCCAAAGCCTCGGCACGTTCTCGTTCATGCCGCCCGAGCAAATCGGAAAAGCCAAAACTGTCGACCACCGCGCTGACATCTACGCCTGCGCCACGCTCATCTATCAGGCAATGAGCGGCCAGCTGCCGTACGGCGCGAAGAACATCCTGCAGATGGTCGACCTCAAGACCAAGAGCGAGCCGCGTGCACTGGGAACGGTGCTCGATGGTCCCGTCGATCCGCGGCTCGAGGCCTTCCTTGCCAAGGGGCTCGCGCGCGACCCGGCCAATCGCTTTCAGAGCGCGGCAGAGTCGCTCGAGGTTTGGCGGGGCCTCAAAGGCAGCAATGCACCCCCGCCGGTTGCACAGCAGCACGCTCAGCAGCAGCACGCCCAGCAGCAGCAGCACGCCCAGCAGCAGCAGCACGCTCAGCAGCAGCAGCACGCTCAGCAGCAGCAGCACGCTCAGCAGCAGCAGCAGCAGCAGCAGCAGCAGCAGCACGCTCAGCAGCAGCAGCACGCTCAGCAGCAGCAACACGCTCAGCAGCAGCAACAGCAGAGGGCCGCGAGTCAAAGCGGGCAACACGGGGCTGTCAGCGGTCAACAGCAACACGCTCAGCAGCAGAGGGCCGCGAGTCAAAGCGGGCAACACGGGGCTGTCAGCGGTCAGCCTTCATCGATGCCGGTGTATCAGGGTGCAGCGTCGCAGCTTTCAGCCTCACAGCAGATGCCTGCGCAAGGTCGCTCGCCTGCGACCGTCATGCTCAGCGACCCGCGGAGCCTGGCTGTGTCGCCGTATCCTTCGAACAATGCGCAGGCCTCCGCGCAGTCGCGCTTCGGCGGCACTGTCGCGATGGACAGTCGCAGCATAGAAGGCCGCGGTGCCAAGGGCCCGGCCATCGATGTGCCGGTCGTCAACGACACCTCCAGCGAAGGCGTGGGCGATCACGTCGCCACCATTGCGATGCCGATGCGCAACGTCGCCGCTGTCCTGGCCGGCGCAGTCTCACCGCGTGCGACCCAAGGTGGCGTCCCGCGAATGCACGATGACCCCAGCAGCCAGGGCCAAATGGGAACCCAGCTGATGAGCCACGCATCGCTTCGCCAAGCTGGCGTGCCAATGCCGCAGGCACAGTCGCACCGGGCAAGCAGCGGCCAGCTGCCTCACTTGCAGCCGCAAGGCGTGCAACAAAGCCCGCAGCTCACGCCTGTTCCTGGTGGCCAATACCAAGGGTCTATGCCGATCAATCCGGGCCAGCAGCAAGCTCAAGGTCAGCAGGCTCACCGATCGGCAGAGGCTCAAGGCCAGCAGAGCGCCGGCCCCGGTCCCCAGAGTGGCGAGGGCGCCGACCTCACGACCGTGTACCGTCGCGAAAAGACCGGCACCACGGGGCCAGAGCCTCGCCCACAGGGTCGTGGCGGTCGCAGCATCGGCATGATCCTCGGCGTGATTGCGTTTGCGCTGGTCGGCTTCGCGATTGCTGCCATCGTGCTGCGATACGCGCAAACGGGGTACTTCCCGTGGCAAACGCCAGCGCCCTGACCTTCGCTACTAGGAGTGCGTCGGGGAAAAGATTCGGGTGCAGCTGGAGCCAAATCCAGCGATCACGAGCAGGCGGTCAGCGGTCAGCTTTCCGATCAGCCCTGCAAGCATGCGCTTGACCTCGGAGCATCGCTCAGCGAGCAGCTGATCGGAGCCAATCTGAATCCGGGAAGAACACCAGACCCCGGAGCGCGGCCGCCCAGCAGAGGCGGCCTCCGGACCGCAGGGTAGTGCGGTGTGGCGACCGCAGCTGCCTTCGAGCTGCGCCGTTTCGAGCCTGTTTTGCAATGGCATGCGACTCGCAATGTGCGCTGCGGAGGAAACGTGAACAACACAACGAATGCTTTCTTCGTACTGGCTGCGCTTGCAATCTCGAGCTCGGCTTGCACCGTTCGCACGCGCGGAGGTGCACACCTGCACGCAGGCGGCGCTCGACAAGCAGTCGAGGCCGGTTGGGAATCTCTCGGAGGCCGCGATGTCGACGGCCGTGCTGACCGAGACTCTGTCTTCGCCGCACGCCAAGGCCGTTTCCAAAAGATCATGTTTCGCGTGAGCGGAAGCGATGTGGTTCTCCGCAACGTCGTCGTGACCTTCGGTAATGGCACGACCTTCTCGCCACCGACTCAACTCGTATTCGACCAGGGGTCTCGCAGTCGTGTGATCGATCTTCCTGGCGACGATCGCACGATTCAACGAATCGACTTTCGCTATGGCAACCTTCCTGGTGGAGGCCGCGCTCACGTCGAGGTGCTAGGTCGTTGAGGCATCACTTCGTGGACGGAGGTCCACTCTTCCCGTAGAGCGCGCTCTTCACATTGTCGTTCATCATCTCGTCGAATTCTTCATCGCCGAGCTCGCTTGGTTCGGTGCAGATCGCGCACAACGTCTACGCGGTGCTCGCGCGGAAGCGTGCGAGGCGGCGGCTTGCGTGGAAGCCCTGGGGCGGCTCGGCCTCGCAACTCCGCTTGAGGTCGGCGAGCTGCTCGGGCTCTTGGGTCGGCTGGCGGCGATGCTCACCAAGCTCGCTGGCCGCTGAGCCGTCGGCGGCGGCGCCGACCCCTCCGCCGGCCTCACCGCTTTCGAGACTGCGGTGCGCGTTGCGGGATCAAAACGAAGTGCGGGAAGCCAACGACCGCGAGAACCAGGAGAACATCCTGGACCAACTCAAGAACGGCGTGCGCGCACTGCACGCTGCGCCAATTCCCGCGCTGGCTCCGGTGATGACGATGACGCGCTTCATCCTCGAATTTTCCACTCCTCTGCACGCTCGCGCGAGGCTTCCAATCGCGGACTACCTCGTCGCAGTATCGACTCGGTTCATCCATTCTTCGACCCGCGCGCGAGCGGTGATGATGCGCTCGCCGTCCGCTGTTCCGCGGATGCAAAAGAGCTGCGCAAATACGGAAATATCGGCGAGCGTGAGGGCGCCGCCGACGAGCCAGTCGCCTCCGGCGAGTAGCTCCTCGACTGCAGTCACATGGTGCTCGACGTCCGCCAGGATCTGCGCGCGCGACTTGCGACCGACGCCCTGTGCTCGAACGGTACGACCGACCGCCAGCGGAACGATCGGTCGTGCCAGGGGCCGCAAGACCGCAGGCTCGCTACGCGTCAGCTCAGGCACCCAACGGGCCGCGTTCTCGGGCCAAGTGAAGCGCATCGTGGCTTCGTAGAAGTACAAGCTCTCGTCGGCCCAGTCTTCGAGCACATGGCACAACGCCCGCTCGCGAGGCGCGCTTGGAACCAGGGGCGGTTCCGGAAAGCGGGCTTCGAGGTAGCGGGCGATGTCGGTCGAATCGGTGACGATGTGTCCGTCGTGATCGAGACATGGCAGCTTGCCTGCCTTGTTGATGCGTCGGACTGCGGTGAACGTCTGCGTGGGCGGAACTTCGCGGACCTCGTACGCGAGCCCCTTCACATGCAGCACGCGGCGGATCTTGTCGCAGAACGGAGAGATCTCGAACTGATGGATCGTGATCACCCGCGTACTCTACAACGCAATGGCGCTCGCTGAGGGCCCAGGAATGGATAAGTCGATTGCGAGACCATCTAGACCGAAGTGAGACTGGCGCCCGAGGAACGAGCACCGGAAGCCTACTCTCGTAGGCTGAGGAGCGCAGAGACGAGGCCGCCTGCCGCAGCGAGAGTATCGATGGGGTCGCGCGATTTATCCATTCCCGGGCCCTTAGCCTGCGCTTCGAACCTCCTCAGCGCAGCTACGGTGTTGGCGAAACTGCGGCCGCTCGTTCGAACGTGAGGTCGTAGGTGATGTCCTTGGGGAGCAGGTTCGCGCGGATGCGAACGTGCATGATGAGCCGATCACCTTGCAGCTCGAACGTATTGATGCGCGCTTTCGCGGGATCCGAAAAACTCTGCTCGAGGGTCTCGCCGAACTTGTAGGTGAGGTCCATCACGTCGCCCGTGCTCGTCTCCACCTTGTAAGGTGACCCGTCGAGCTGGCTGGCGTAACGCCGACCGTCGACGCGGATCTCGAACCACTTGCCATAGCCGATGAAGATCAGCTGGTCGGGGGCTTCGTTCGCAGCCGTGAGCCTGCTGCGCGCAATCGCTCGAACGAGCGGAGTCAGCGTGGCAACCCCGTCGTCGAGCCGCTTGTTCTTGACGTCGCGCTCCGTCTGCCCGCCGATGAAGTTGTAGGTCCCCAAAAACGGGCGTGCAGGTGAGTCCTCTGGCACCGCCGAATCAGCCGAAGTGGGGGGCGGCGGCACCGGGGCCGCAACGGCGGTGGCGCATGCGACTTGCATTCCGGCCAATAGGAGCAACGTCAGAATCGAAAGCCGGTGCACGGTTGCATTGTCGCGAGATCGTTGGCAGCCCTTCATGGAATCGCTCGGCGATACTACGCCGCACGAGCGCGCAGGCGGCGTCTTTTCGATCGGGGCCGTCTGCGACGGAGGACGAGTTGGGCAGTGTGTTCGCGTGTGAGTCATTGTCGCGATCGCTCGCAGAAGCGGCTCCGCGGCCCTCTCGATGGGGCGCGACGCCTCAAGCGTCGATCTGTGGTGGACCCTTGAATCGTCTGCGCTCGAAGCCGAACCACACGGCGAGCGCGAGCCCGAGGGCGCCGAGCATGATCCAGAGCGCCTTCTCATTTGGAGGTTGCACGGCGACGCCGATGATCAGCAAGCAGCCGAGAACGGAGATGGCCGCCAGCACGCGGTACCAGCTGCGTAGGTCGAACGGACCCATGCGTTGCCATGATCGGCGATAGGCCAAGAGCCCGAGGAACGTGGGAATGACGTACGAGATGTACAGAAAGATCACGCAAACAGCAGTGATCGTCGAGTACACCGGGGTGTACAGGGTGAAGGCGATCACCAGCGCGGCCACTGTCCAGATGGCGGTCACCGGCGTCTTGTAGTGCGTGCTCACGCGAGCAAGTTGGGACGAAAGTGGCAGGCCGCCGTCGCGAGCGAAGGCGAACACCACACGCGACGCGGAGGTGACCGTTGCCAGGCCGCACAGGTACTGCGCCACCACGATGCCGACGTACAGGCAAAGCCCCAGCGTTCGTGGCAAGAGTGTGTCGAAGATCGAATAGAATGCCTTGTCACCTGCTGCAGCGGTGCTCGCCATCCCGGATATGGCGAGCACAATGGCCGAGAGCATGATCCACCCGAACAGCCCCGAGATAAGCACCGAGCTGACGATCCCGCGAGGCGCCGCGCGCGCCGCGTCGACGGTCTCCTCCGAGGTGTGGGCCGGAGCGTCGAACCCAGTTACCGTGTACGCAGGCAGAAGGAAGCCCAACAGGAACAAGAGAGGCATCGATTCGCTGCGCGGCCACACGCCGCCGCCGGCTGGGCCGCTATAGTTGGTGAACGTCCATAGCCGCGCGAGATCGATCGCTGGCGCGTAGGCCAGCATGGCGACGGTGAGCACTAGCGCGACCACCAAGATGAGGTAGCCACTGAGGTCGGTCAACCATGTAGTAATGCGTATTCCGAGGTGATTGAAGAGCGCCTGGCTAAGGGTGATTCCCGCGATGCCAAGCATCTGCGCGCCGAGCCCGAGCGCGTCGGTGTCGACTCCCAAAGCGGGGCCGAGCGACCCCTTGGCGAACTGGTAAGTGCCGACATTGATTGCGGCCAGTACTGTGACGAGGCCCAGGATATTGAGCCACGCAGTCAGCCACCCCCAGCCTTTGCCTCCCAGAATGGAAGACCAGTGGTACAGGGCGCCGGCGGTCGGAAACGCCGATGCAACCTGGGCCATGGTCAGCGCACAGGCCAGCGACAACATACAACAGAGGGGCCAGCCCACTCCGATCGCTGCCCCACCCACGCTGCTGAAGCCGAGATGAAAGGACGTGAGGCAACCGGCCAAAATGCAAATGATCGAAAACGAAATAGCGAAGCTCGAAAAGCCGCCCATGCGGCGAAGCAACTGCTGGCTGTAGCCCAGCGTCGCGAGCGTCCTCTCGTCTTGATTGGCGCTCGCCGAGTCGGCTCGCTGGGGCTCGGTCACGAGTTTGGTTCCAGGAAGGCGAGCGCGGAGAGGAAGCGCGCGCCCGAAGCGTACGCGAGCGCGCGCTGCAGGTGGCGGGCACCATAGCGGTGAAAATTGAAATCAAGCCGCGATTGGGCTGCTTGCAATGCCGCCCAGAAGCCTTCGCGCAGATCCGACATGAAGCAGAGCAGCGTGAGCCGCGCGCTTTCGACGTCGCTCGGTGGCCGATCGAGGTAAAGCTCGATGAAGCGCGCGCATTCAGCGTCCGCGAGCTCTTGGTTGGTGACGAAGTTCGCCAGATCGAAGAACGGGTCTCCCATCGCCGCGTATTCCCAATCGATGATGCGCAAGCGTGCGCCGTCGATCATCAGGTTCGCAGCAAGTAGATCATTGTGGCACGGCCGCAGTGCGTCCGGCTTGCCAACGCAGCGCTCGACTGCCGCCATCACCGAGAGGGCGCGCTCCGCGTCGGCTGTCAGCGCGCCGAGATCGCCGGCCGCGGAATGGTAGTTGCGCACCGCTTGGAACGGCGAGAACCGTCCCGCGAACGCTGGCCCGTCGTGAACGCAACGCACGGCCTGAGCCACGCGCTCGAGCGCACCCCGCTCGGTCATCTCTCGAGCCTCGAGCGGGCGCCCGGACAAGAAGCGCGTAACGAGCACGTCCTCGTCGATATCGGCGAATACGACCTCGGCTCCGATGCCGAGCTTCGCGACGATATGAAGTGCCGCGAGCTCCCGCGCTCGGTCGATGCCGAGGGCTGCTGCGCTCTTGCCACCGATGCGTAGTACGAACAGCCCGCCGCCTCGCTCGATGCGGTAGCTTTGGTTGGTGATGCCGCCGCCAATGGGCGTGGCCACCGCGCCTCCCGCGGTGGAAGAGGCCCACCCAGGCACGAGCGCAATGGCCCTCGCTAGCCGCTCCTTCATGGGAAGAAAACGGTATCACGCTCGCGCAACGAGCACGCGCCGCTCGATTACAGCCCCGCCGGGTCACTTCACGCGATAGACCACACCCACGTTCGTGAACAGCGGGATGGCCCCTGGCGGTGCCGGTGCGTCGGGAGCAGCGTCGACGGCGCCGCGGTCGAGATAATTCCCGGCACCGACCGAGCTGCTCGTGCGCGCATCGCCTTCGGTGATCGTCACGACCTCACCGAGCGTCACGCCCAGCGTCTCCGCCATTGCCTTGGCTTTGTCGTGCGCCGCCTCGAGCGCACGCTTCCGCAGATCGGCTTTGCTCGCAACCATCGCTGTCGAGTAGAAGACCACCTCGACTCGGTCGAGCCCGCGTGCGGCGGCGCGGCCGACGACGTCAGGGATGCGAGCGAAATCTTTCGTGCGCACATTGATTTGTGCGGTCGCTGCGTGGCGCACCAAGCGTGAGGGGCCGCCATGGCCGTCACTCTCGTACTCCGGGGCGTAGCGTACGGGGCCCTGTTCCACCACCAGGCCCGCGGAGGCGCGTAGCTCTGCCAGCAACGGGGTCACGCCCTCTTGTAATCGGGCGTGCGCTTTCGGCATGGCGACGTCGCGCGCAACGATGATCATTTCGATGCAGGCTTCGTCCGGTAAGAGCTCGAGCCTGGCGCTGCCTCCAACGGTGATGGTGCGATCGCGAGGCGCGGCTTCGGCGGTGACATAGGTGGGGCCCGGAGGCGGCGCGCAGGCAGGGGACACAGCAGCAAGGGCGAGCAGCGCGATCAAGGCGCGCCGCCTGGGTAGCGTGGACCAGGACGACATGGACAGACCTCGGTTTGGGCGTTCTGGTTGGAGAACGCTGCTCGTTCGCGATCGGCGCACGAAAAGCGCCTACCGGTCCTGAGATCAGCTCAGCAGGTCGGCGCGGGGCTCGAGCGGGAATGTCGGCGTGCTCTTGGTCAGCGGGCGCACGCGCTCGCGCTCGTACAGAAACTGGCGCGTGAGCGGGTACTCGTCGTTCACGCCGTGCGACATCGTCATCTGGATCAGGTTGCAATGCCCGGCCCGGAACGAACCCGCGACGCTGGCGAGGTAGAAGTCCCACGTGCGCATGAAGCGGTCGTCGAACCCCAGCTTCTGCTTGATCAAGTCGTAGTTGCGGAGAAAGTTTCGTCGCCAGTGGTGGGCCGTCATCGCGTAGTGACGGCGCAGGTTCTCGACATCGAGGACGTTGAAGCCACGCGCGGCGGCGCGCTTGGTCTGACCCTCGAGCGAGAAGAACCAATAGCCCGGGAACACGTGCTTCTCGACGAAGGGGTCACTGCCGGGCGACTCGGCCATCTTGGAGATGCAATGCGTGAGGACGACGGCGCCGGGCGCGCTGAGCGCCTTCAGCTTGTCGTAGAAGGCGTCTGCGCGCGTCTCGCCGACGTGACACATCATGCCCACCGAGACGATGCGGTCCCATTTCGTGCGCTCATCGAGCTCGAGGTAGCTCGTGACCCGCACTTCGACGGGCAGGTTTCGTAGGCGCGCCTGTTCGCGGATGTACTTGGCCTGGTTGTCGCACAGCGTGATGCCCACGCACGAGACGCCGTATTGCTCGGCGGCGTGGAACATGAGGTGCCCCCAGCCGCAACCGATATCGAGCAGTTGCTGGCCGGGACGTAGGTCGAGCTTGCGCACCGTGTGCTCGATCTTCTGGTCTTGCGCTTGATCGAGCGTGTCTTCCGGTGTCTTGAAGTAGCCGCACGAGTACTGCAGCTTCTTGTCGAGGTAGAGCTCGTAGAACGAGTTGCCGCGCCCGTAGTGGTGCTCGATGTCCGCTTTTTCTTGCGGCAGTGTGCGAGCCGCAGCTTTGCTCAGCCAGACCTCGAACGCCGATCGGTTCGCGCGCATTCGGAGCCCGTGCTCGACGAGGGTCGTGAAGGCATCTTCGAGGTCGCCCTCGACCACGACGTCTCCTGAGACGTAGGACTCACCCAAGCCAATCGTCGTCTGCAACACCGAGCGCACGAACGCCATGCGGGTCTTGAAATGCAGCACGAACGCGGGGTCGCCCGATGACGCACCAAAACGCTGACGCTCTCCAGTCGAGAAGACGATCTCGAATCGCTTGCCCGTGTGGGTGCGATGAATGGTGTCGAGCGTGCGCTTGAACATGAGCATGGGACCCCTGTCTATCGTTACTTACGGCATCACGAGCAGTGACTTGCGACCGTCACTCTTGCGCTGCGCGAACGGGTTCATGCTGGGCATCTGGATGCCGGGATTTCCTACCGAGGTGGGTGCGATGAGGCCGTTCGTCGCTGCGACGCTGTCGAGCGCCATATCGCCCATCGACGGGACCAGCCCGGTACGAAAGCGCTGCATTCCGCCAGCGATCTTGTGCGTGGCCAGCTGGTGTTGCATGAAGTTGATCGGAAAGTAGCCGAGCGTGGGGATCATGCTGGAGCCCGGCGTGGTTTGTGTCGGCAGGCGCACGGTGAAGCGGCTCCAGATGCTGGAGTACGAGTAGAACTTCGTCCATGCGCGTACCCAGCCTTCACGCAGCTGCTCGCGCGACATCTTCGTCGGAATGAAATACGGCGAGCCGGCGTCGTGATCGTGGCGAAGCCACCATTTCGGGTCCGTCAAGCGCCCCTCGGCGAGTAGGCGCCGGTAGAGGGCGGTGCCCGGATACGGGGTCAGAATGGCGTAGAGGGCCATCATCAGCTTCATCTCGATGCCGAACTCGACTGTGCGATCGAAGACCTCGGGGCTGTCGGTGTCGAAGCCGAACACGAAGCTGCCCCACGTGGCGATGCCGTGCTCGTGCAGCATCTCCATCGTGTCTTTGTATTGCGAGGGCTTGTTCTGACGCTTGCCGGTGAACTTGACGGTCTCTTCGTCGATGCTCTCGAAGCCGATGAACAGGCCCTTGCAGCCGCTCTCGGCCATCAGCTTGATGTTCTCCAGCCGATTTACCGCTGCCAGCGAGCACTGGCCGACCCAGCGCTTGTTCAGCGGGATCATCTTGTTGAACAGCTCCTTCGAGTATTGTCGATGCACCATTACGTTGTCGTCGGCGAACAAGATCAGCTTGCCCAGCGTCTTCAGCTCGGCCACCACCTCGTCCGCTGGGCGAAAACGAAAGGTGGGGCCATTCGCGGTCGATACGCTGCAGAACTCGCAAGGGTAGGGGCAGCCACGCATCGACTGCACGACCTGGAATGGGACGTACTTCTTGGACTTGAACAGATCACGCCGCGCGAATGGCCGGCCTGCCAGGTTCGGAAACTCGGGCTTGTAAGCCGGCTTCATCTCGCCGCGCTTGAAGTCGCGGAGCAGCTCGGGCCAAGCGTCTTCGGCTTCGCCGCACACGATCGCATCGCAGTGCTCCAGTGCCTCCTCCGGACAGGCGGTCGGGTGGATGCCGCCCATCACCACCTTCACGCCGCGTTGCCGGTAACGCGCCGCGATCTGATACGAGCGGTTGGCTGTCTTGCTGTCGACGCTGATGCCGACGAGATCGACGTCCTTGACGTCCTTGTCCAGATCGAACGGCTGAATCAGATCGTCGGTGTAGATGACTTCGTCTTCTGGGGGCGTGCATGCGGCCAAGACGCCGAGCCCCATCCTCGGAAGGTAAGCGGAGTCTTCGCTTGCCGGCGCAATCAGCTCGATCTGCATAACGTGCGAGCGTAGCAGCCGCGGTTCGGCTGCATACCCGCGCGGACGTCTCAATTTGCCTCATTTTCATCGATTCCGAGTCGATCTCCTGCCCCTCGCCGTGGTAAGCGGCTCGAACGAGGCGCGAAATGCGAAAACAGCACGACCCCATCGAGATGATGCGTGCGGCTACGGAACTGGCTCGCACGCGGGCTGGTCGTCGAAGTTGAAGGTGCAATCCATGTCGTTGGGGCAGCCGTCGAATGGGCAGCCGATCACGCAGGCGCCGACATCGGCGTTGCAATACACCTCGCCGGGCTCGGTGTCGGGGCACACAGCGCCGTCGGGCGTGCACGCGACGCTGCAATAGCCCAGGGTCGTCGAAAAGCCGGGCAAGAAGGTGCACACGTAGGTGCGGCCCTCGAACGAGGGACACTCGTCCGTGCAGTCGATGCCCAACGGCTCCGAAGCTGCGACGGGCGCACCGCCCATGCCGCCTTGTGGCGCGTCGCCGCCCTGCGAGGTGTCGCCGCCTTGTGGCGCATCGCCGCCTTGCGAGGTGTCGCCGCCTTGCGCTGGGCTGCCACCGGCGGCTGTGGCCCCGCTGCCGGAGGTGTCGTCACCACACGCCGCTACGCTGAGCAGCACCGCCACCAGCGCCGCCGTCGAATTCGCCGAGCTCATACGAAATCTCCTTGTTTGCTCGCGTAGAACCGAGCGAACGGGTCCTCTTTAGCAGAGCGGCGCTGCGGGCGCGCGTCGCCGCTCTGCTTCGGCCGCAAGACTGTTAGTTTGTGCCGTGACCTCCAAAGCTCTGCTGCTCCCGGTTGTTTGCCTGGTCGCTTGGACAATGGTGATGTGGCTCTGGATGTACGCGACGCGCATCCCAGCCATCCGCGGCATGAAGATGAAGCTCGACCCGAGCATTCCGCGCGGCGAGCAGATGGCAGCGCTCGCACCCAACGTCCGCTGGAAGGCGGACAACTACAACCACTTGATGGAACAGCCCACGCAGTTCTACGCGGTTGCCATTGCGCTGGCGCTCGCCGGTGGCACGACGATCGACGTCTATCTGGCCTGGCTCTACGTCGGCTTGCGCGTGGTTCACAGCGTGTTTCAGGCAACCGTGAACAAGATCGAAGTTCGCTTCAGCTTGTTCTTCTTGTCTTCGCTGACGCTGATCGGCCTGACGGTGCGGGCTGTGCTCGCGCTCGTTTAGGCTTCCAATCATCGACCAGTGCGTCCCAAGCCTGCCAGACGTGATCTCCAACTCGTTGTCGGCGATGCAGCGGCCGCGCTGAAAAGGCTGCGCGTCTTGCAAACGCGCGAGCCCGTCGACGGCGAGGTCTCGATCGAGCGAAACAGCGCGATTCTACACGTGCTGCTCGCGGCCGAGCGCGCCTTCATGATGTTTCTTCGCGAGGTCGGTGATCCCGGCTTTCACGCTCGCAATCCGCAAGTCGAAGCGAAGACGCGCGAGATGGTGCTCTTCGTCCTGAAGAACGGACAGGCAGACCAATACCCGCTAGCCACGACCTATCCAGTCGCCGACGCGTTTCGCACGATGGCAATGTTCGTCGCGACTGGTCGCGTCCCCGAAGACATCGGCTGGCACAACGACTCTGGCGATCGGAAGAGCACCCCGAACGCCTGATGTGCTTGCGATGCTGCTGCTGCCGCGTAGCATCGCCCGCGGAGATCTTCATGGACGACCTCGCCGACGGCGAGCAAAGGCAGGTTCAAGGCTCAGGGTCGCTGCCCTATACGCTGAAGAACAGCGGCGGGGTGTACTCGTGCACCTGCCCGGCCTGGATGCATCAGTCGCTCGGCATCGAACAGCGCACCTGTAAACACCTGCGCGCCTTGCGTGGCGACGACGCTGAGCGGGTGCGGCTCGGCAGTGCAGAGCTAACCGGTCGACCTGCACGCGTGGCTCGAGTGCCGGGCGCAGCAAACAACGCCGCAGACGACGCTGACGACGGCCCGCCGGTGCTCCTGGCGCACAAGTGGGAGAGCACGATCGACGTCACTGGCTGGTGGCTGAGTGAGAAGCTCGACGGCGTGCGCGCCTATTGGGACGGCACCCAATTTCTATCGCGGCTCGGCAACAAGTTTCACCCGCCGCCGTGGTTCATCGATGGGCTGCCGGGCACCCCGCTGGACGGAGAGCTATGGGGTGGCCGCAAACTATTTCAGCGCACGGTCGGCATCGTGAAGCGACAAGACCAAAGCCCTTTGTGGAAAGAGTTGCTCTACGTCGTGTTCGACGCGCCCGCTTTCGATGGTTCTTTCGAAGAGCGAATGGCGCATTGCGAGTCGTTGGTAGGCGACGGCAAGCACACCTTCACACGCGTCCACGCGCAGACAGTCTGTCGCGGCATCGACCACCTCAAAGAGGAGCTCGCGCGTGTGGAGAGCCTCGGTGGCGAGGGCCTGATGGCACGCAAACCGAAGAGTCGCTACGAGGCGGGGCGAAGCAACACGCTGCTGAAGGTGAAGACCTTTCACGATGCAGAGGCGCGCGTGCTGGGTCATCTACCTGGAGCTGGCCGCCATAAAGGCCGCTTGGGCGCGCTGCTGGTCGAGCTCGCCGACGGCACGCGCTTCAATGTGGGTACCGGCTTCACGGACCACGAGCGCGAGAACCCGATCGCGATCGGGTCACTGATCACCTTTCGCTATCAAGAGCTGTCCGACGGGGGGGTGCCGCGCTTTCCGACGTATGTCGCCGTGCGCGACGACGTGCGAGGGCCCTCGCGGCTCTCTCCCACCGCGGGAGGGTCCGCTACCGGGCCAGCGCAGCCGAAGCCCAGCCCACAATCGGGGCGACGGCGGTTCGAGATGCAAGACGAGGGCACCCGCTATTTCTGGGAGATCGAGCAGAGTGGGGCGAAACACCGCGTGCGATATGGCACGGTCGAGTCGAAAGTGAAGAAGTACGATTCCGAAGGCGAGGCTCAATCTGCGCTCGCCAAGCGTATCGAGGAGAAGCTAGCGAAGGGCTTCGTCGAGGTCGACGAGAGCTAGAGAGGAAAGAGACATGCCGCGTTATGAGTTTGTCGAAGGGGCGTCGAAAAAATTCTGGGAGATCGCGCTCGAGGGCACGTCGTTCACGACGACGTATGGCCGCATCGGGACCGATGGCCAGATGTCGATGAAGGAATTCGATTCTGAAGAGACGGCAAAGACCGAGCACGACAAGCTCATCGCAGAAAAGACGAAGAAGGGGTACGCGCTGGTCGCGGGTAGCGGTGCGGCTGCCACCTCGTCTCCCGCCAAGGCGGCTCCAGCGCCCGCAGCAAAGCCAGCTCCTGCTGCAAAGAAGGCAGGCAAAGTGTTCGACGACGAAGGCGATGACGAGGACGAAGCTCCGAAGCCAAAGAAGGCAGCGCCTGCGAAAGCCGCTTCTGCGCCGAAGGCTGATCCGGCGCCGAAGGCGGCGTCGAAGTCGGGAGACGCCGGCGCTCGCTATTTCGAATTCGTCGACGGCTCGTCCAGCAAGTTTTGGGAGATCACGCGCGATGGCATGGCGTTCACCACGCGCTACGGCAAGATCGGCACCGACGGGCAGATCTCGATGAA
>Ga0105048_10011063_pt1 | contig 14262 bp, 10 predicted proteins | sample MAT05_FD_78382 | JGI IMG/M metagenome (GOLD analysis project Ga0105048, IMG submission 78382) | Freshwater microbial communities from Lake Fryxell liftoff mats and glacier meltwater in Antarctica - MAT-05 | ecosystem: Environmental > Aquatic > Freshwater > Ice > Liftoff microbial mat | place...
CCCGCCCTTTCCCGCACCCGCCGCACGGCTTTCGCCAACACGCTGCTACTCCACGGCGTTCCAGCTCTGGTCCTGAACAACACCCCCGTCGGGTACTTCGACGCCTGAACCCTGAGAAGTTCGACGGCAGCCGGCGACAAGAAGATGATACGGGGCTTGCCGGTCTTGTCGGTCTTATGCACTTCCAGAATTGCGACACATCGTTCTAAGTCCACGTCGGCGGCCGTCAGCTGAGCCAACTCGCCGGGTCTGCATCCCGTCAACCACAGACCGGAGAGGAAGGGGCGAAAGAGTGCCGATGCCGCCCCGATCAACTTCTTGAAGTCGTCTTCGGCGATGACCGCCTCGGCCCCCCTGCTCCGCTTGGCGGGCTTCCTGATTCCGACCAGGGGATCGTGCGTCAGCAGCCCGACACGGACCGCCCGCCGGTAGGCTGTCACGATTGACGTGATGACGGCGTGTCGTGTCGTGGCCGACCAAGACGCCCGCCCCCGGACACACGCCTCGACTTCATGCGGGCGAACTTCATCCGCCCGCCGCTTCCCGATCAACGGCTTGACCACGTCGAAGAATCCCACCGTAACCCTGATCGTGTTCCGCTTCGCCCGGTCTTTGAGGTCGGCAACATACCCGTCGAGAACTTCGGCCACGGTCGGGGCTGAGCCGGTCGGCTTCGGTGGGATCGGGGCCGTCGTCGGCGTCGGTGGCGAGCTGCCGGCCGTCAGCCGGTCGAACGCCCGATCCGCTTCCCGCCGGTTCCCATCCCCACGAATCCCGAGACTGACTTGCTTGCCGTTGACGGTCGCATACCAGGCGCTCTTCGATACTCGGAACCATGCACCTTCATTCTGACGAGCCATTGCCGGGTACTCCCCAGCGATGCAATTCAGTGCCCATTCAGTGCCCATTCAGTGCCCATTCAGTGCCCGTATGACCGTCGGGCAATACAAAAACGCTAGGAGTTCTAGGGGTTAAGTCATTCCGCCCGGCTTGTCGATCACCAGCAGCCCGTTCATCGTCGGTCCCGTCCGAATGTGTAGTGACGGTTGTTCTGCCCCAGCCGGGCGGGTATGTCTTCCGATTACGACGGCCGGATCGCGCCACTGCCGCTACACGGAGGCCCGGAATGACTGTCGCCGCCTGTGTGATTTACAACCCGACCGCCGGTCGCGGGAGGGCAACACGGTTGCTCGCCGAGTTCCGCGCAACGGCCGGGTACGCCGTCGAGTTGTGGCCCGCGGCGAAGCCGGGGCACGCGGTCGAACTGGCTCGCGAGGCCGCGGAACAGGGGTTCGAGAGGGTGATCGCGGCGGGCGGCGACGGTACGGTCCATGAAGTCGCTAACGGTATTTTGCAGAGCGGCCGGCGCGAGACGGTCTTTTCCGTCTGGCCGTGCGGGTCGGCGAACGACTACGCCTTCACGCTCGGCCTGATCGCCTGGTGGAAGTGCCGCGGCGAACGCCCGCCGACCGAAACGCTCGTCGTGGACGTGGGCCGGATCCGTGGCGGGGGTCGCGAGCGATTCTACGTCAACTCGCTCGGCATCGGGTTCAACGGGATGGTGACGGTCGAGGCTCGAAAAATCCGGCGGCTCCGCGGCCTGGCACTGTACAGCTACGCCTTCGTCCGGGCGATGAGCCGTCATTTCGCCACGCCGCGGATGCGGATTCGCTTCGACGACACGGTCTTCGACGGCCCGACCCTGGCGCTCACGCTCAACCTCGCCCAGCGCGAGGGCGGCTTCCCGATCACACCGGCCGCGAGCCTGACGGACGGGCGGCTCGACTACGTCCACGCCGCGCGCCTCACGCGCGGGCACCTCCTCCGCTACCTCCCCGCGATGGCAACGGGACGCTTGCGGGGCAACCCGCCGCTCCTCCGCCTGGGTCGTGCCGAACGGGTCGGTGTCGTGGCCGATGCCCCGCTTTGTATTCACGCCGACGGCGAGTTCTTTTCGGTGCCGGCCGATCGGTTGTCGGAATGTGTCGTCGAGGTCGTACCGCGCCGGCTGCGCGTCGAAGTCTTTCGCCCCGCGTTTTGCGGCGGTCGGTCGTAAACTGTGTCCAGGAAACGAAAAAGCCCACCCGTTCGGGTGGGCGTGGCGTCGCCGGCGGCTCAGTTGTGCGGAATCTCGATCCGGCACCAACCGAGGTCGAGGAACGTCGCCTTCGAGTTGTCGTTGTTGAAAATCTTCGGGTGCAGCGAGTAGACGACGAAGCGGCCGTGCTTCTCGTCCTGCACCAGCCCCGCCTGCCGCAGGACGCCGAGGTGGTGCGAGACGTTGACGATCTCGACGCTCAGCAACTTCGCCAGTTCGGTCACGTTCTTCGAGCCGGTGCGGAGGCACTCGATGATGCGGATGCGGTTCGGCTCGGCGATCGCCTGTAGCATCTCGGCGCAATGCTTGGCTTGTTTCGGATCGGTCATATTCGGGGTTTCCTGTGGGGGAAAAGGAGAAAGTCCGTGGTCGGTGAAAACGACCACCCGTATTAGAGGGCGATTGCGAGCGTCTTTAGCCCCGCGGCGACATGTCAACATGCCGTAGGGTCATTCAATCATCATAGTTATCGCCCGGCCCACCATCAAGGCAAGTCCGCATATTTGTTCTTTTTTCCGACGAAACGATTGGTGGGATGGCGGGCGCGGAATCACGCGGGGGCGAGTCGCTCATTTCCGGCGTCTTTTGAAGACTTCGCTCGCGCGAAACAGGATTTCCCGCTCTTCGGATGTCAGGCTGTCTTGCCCGAGCTTCGAAACTTTGTCCAGTACGCGGTCGACGCGGCTTTCGATCGACTCGTCCGTCATGCCGCCGGCCCGCGGACCCGGCTCGACGACGGCACCGACCGCTTCGCGCCGCTCGTCCGGCGGGCCGTCGTCGGGTTCCGCCGGGACGACGCGGAGGCGGGGTGCCGCCCGGCGTCGGGGCGTGGGAGTCGAACCGGAAAACATCCCCGTGAGTCGCCAGCCGGACTGGTAGTAGAGGAATCCGAACAGGGCACCGCCGAGGTGGACGACGTAGGCGACCGGCTCGTTCCCGACCCGCCCCCCGACGGCACCGAGGGCATCGACCACGACGTAGATGGCGACCATCAACCAGATCGGCATGGGGATCACGAAGAACAAAAGGACTTGCTGCCGCGGATTCAGGAAGGCGTACACGACCAGGACCGCCGTGACCGCCCCGCTCGCCCCGAGGGCGAGAGAGGGTAGGACGAGGTGGGCGACATAGGCCAGGAGGTAGATCAGGTTGGCGGACACGCCGGCGACGAGGTAGAACGCCAGAAACTCCCGCCCGCCGTACCGTTCTTCCAACCGCGACCCGGCCCAATACAGGATCAGCATGTTGAAGGCGATGTGCAGCAGTTTCGATTCCGAGTGCAGAAAAACGGGCGTCAGTAGCCGCCACACCTCGCCGCCCAGGATCAATCTCGGGTCGTAGATGCCGAAGTCCGTCACGCCGCCTTGACCGGCGTCGGCGGAGACGAGCTGGGCGAGCCACACGCCGCAGGTGACGACGATGAGCCAGACCGTCACACCCTGCCGGCCCCAGGCGGACAGCAAGCCGCCGGAGTCGTCGCGGTAGTAATCCCGGTCGTGGATGCCCATACCCGCCCCCGGTCCATTTCCTTCGCCTACACCAGCATAGCAAAACGCGGGTGGCGTTGGAACGCGGCCGCCGCGGAGTTTGTCGGCGGGCGGGCGGACGAACCCTTGACGCCCGGAGAGATGGTACTTACAACTAACTTGCCGCGGCAACCGGCCCTATCGTCTAGTGGCCTAGGACGTAGCCCTCTCAAGGCTAAGACTCGGGTTCGAATCCCGATAGGGTCAATACTTCACCGGGCGGTCATTTCTCAGCTTGGGCGGGCCGGGCACATCTCTCCGGCGGAACCGCCATTACTCGCTCGAAATCGAGAGTCATTAGCGCGAAATCGGGGCACGAAGTTGGAGCACCGGGGCGGGCAGGTGGACGGCCCCGAAGCCGGTTTCGTAGTCGTGCCCGGCGGGGCCGAGGTCTTGCGCCCGCGTGGTGACGTAGGAGCGGAGGCGGGCGGCGTCCCAGGTCGTGTGCCGCGACCAGCAGAGGGCCGCCACCGCCGCCGCCTGCGGGGTCGCGCACGACGTGCCGCTGAACGGCCGGTCGCGCATGAACGTGCCGAACGGGATCGGGGCGACGACATCCGGCTTCGGCAGCCGCGAGTTCGGGCCGCAGGCGCTGAACGACGCCCGCCGGCCGTCCAGCGTGATCGCCCCGACCGTAATCACCTCCGGCCCGTCGCCCGGGAACGGGATGCTGCCGACGTTCTTGACACGCCCGAGGTAGGCGGCGAGCGACGTGAAGTGGAACTTCCCCGGCACGCCCGCCTCCTGCCTCACCCGCACCGCGTACTCCTGTCCCGCTTTCGGGATGAACCGGGCGACGGCCGAGTACGGGTCGGCGGTTTCCTTGTAGGTGCAACCCGCGACCGGCTCGCCCGTCGTCGGGTTCACGACTTCGACCCGGTACCGGGCGTCCGGGTCGGACCAGCACACGTCGAGGGAGACGCGGTCGTCGCCCCACGGCGACACCGAGTTCAGCACGACTTTGTCCGCCCACTGGTGGTACCCGCCCGCGCCCGGCGCGAACGTCCCGGCCCAGTGGCGCTCGGCCATGTTCCCGGCGCAGGAGAAGAAGAGCGGGTCGGCGGGGTTCGAGCCGTCGCCGAGGATGGCGCTCAGGCGGCGGTGGATCGGGCCGTTCCCCTCGCCGTCGCTCCAACTCGGCGAGACGACGGAACAGGTGATGACCTTCGCCCCCTGCTCCCGCGCCCACCGGACCGCGTCGAGGAACGAGTCGGGACTGTCGCCGTCCCAGTTGGCGAACAGCAACTCGGCGTCCGGGGCGATGGCGTGGACTACTTCGCCGCACAGGATGCCGTGCTGGCTGTCCTTCGCCTCCATGTTGCCGTCCTTGCGGGCCGAGCGGACGGTCACGGTCGCCGGCAGGGTCTTGCCCAGGTGGTCCTTGTACCCGCGGAAGCCGGAATCGAGGACGGCCACCTTCACGCCCTTGCCGAGCACCCCGGCGGCGTGCCAGTCGATGACGCCGAGTTTGGCGAGGTGTTCGGCCCGGTCCTGCGGGAGTCGCTCGTCGCGGTTCTTCGCCCAGGCCGGGACGACGTCGGCCGCCGGCGCGCGGCACGGGGCGAAGGCCGCGAGTACGGCGACGCCGAGGGCGAATGTGCGAGTTCGCATGGGGGGAGGTGGGTGGGGAATTCGGCGGGGTGTTCGGGCAGTAAGATAGATGCTAACATCCTTCGTGCGGGTTGGTAAAGAGCCAAGTTCGTTTTCATTCGCCTCTCACGGTTCGTCGGGCCGCCTCCCGACCCCGCTTCCCGATTGGGATGGTTCATGTCGCGCACGCGGCTCACCGTCGTCACCGCGGTCGTCCTGGTCGCCCTGTCGGCGGCGGTGTTCGTCACCCGGCGGGCGACGGGGGGCGTCGACGCCGGGTCGCCGCCCGGGGCGTCGTCGTGGGAAGTGACCGTCACCGCCCGCGGCAAGCTCGACACCGCCCGGAACGCCACGGTCACGACGGCCGGCCCCCCCTCGTTCCGCCGCCAGAGCGTGACCGACGAGACGTGGGCGAGCGAGGAACTCGTGCGGATCGGGGCGAAAGTCCCACACGGCGACGACACGGCGTGGAAGCGGCGGCCGTCGCCCATGCCGGCCGCCGCCGGGCCGTACCGCATCACCTACACCTTCCGGTGCGTGCTCGGTGCGCGCCGCGAGACCGCCGCGATGCGGGAGCGGACGGCCGAACTCGACGCCCCCCCCGGCTCCGACAAGCGACTCGTCCCGGCCCCGCGGATCGAGACCGACGACCGCCAGATTCAAGACACGGCCCGGGATCTGACCGCCGGGGCCACGACTGCTACGGACCAAGTGCGTGCGCTCCACGACCACGTGCTGTCGCTGCCGTACCGCGAGGCGGGGCGTACCGGCGGGGCGCTCGACTGCCTGGAGAACGGCGGCGACGACGCCGGCCGGAGTCGGTTGCTGGTCGCCCTCTGCCGCAACCGCGACATCCCCGCCCGGGTAATGACCGGATTCGTACTGCACCCGGACGCCCCACCCGCGTTACACTCGTGGGCCGAGGCGTTCATCCGGGCACCCGACGGCCCCGGCGGGCGGTGGCTGCCGGCCTGCCCCACTTATGGGCACTTCGGCGACCGGGGCTGGCCGGCGAACTACCTGATCGTCCGCCTCGACGACGAACCCGTCGTGAAGGGGGCCGGCGACCCGCAGGTAACATTGTTCGCCCGCTCACTCCCGGACCGGCCCGAGGCGGGCGAACCGTTCGTGCTGCGGTTCTGGCGGGCCGTGTCGCTCGCCGCCCTGCCCCCGGCGGAACGCCACCTCGTCCGCTTCCTCCTGCTGCTCCCGATCGCCACGGTCGTCGTGGGCGTCTTCCGCGTCGTGATCGGCGTGCGGACCTACGGCGTCTTCTCCCCCGCCCTGCTCGGCCTGATCTTCCGCGACCTCCACGCCCTGCCCTGGGGCCTCGGCATCTTCACCGGCACGCTGCTCGTCGGCTGGGTGTTCCGGAAAGTCCTCGACCGCTACAACCTGCTCCTCATCCCGCGGGCGGCGGTGATGCTCGCGCTGATCATCGGGTTCCTCGTCGTCGTGGTCGTGGTCACGTCGCGGCTCGGCGTCCACGTCACCGGGTACGTCGCCCTGTTCCCGCTCATCATCCTCACGCACATGGTCGAGCGGTTCTGGACCGTCGAGGCCGAGGACGGCACGCGGTCGTCGTTCAAAACGCTCGGCGGGACGATGCTGGTCGCCGTCGCGGTGGCCCTCGCCCTCAGCCCGGACGCCGTCAGCCGGTGGATGTTCCGCTACCCGGAAACGCTCGGGGCGGTCGTCGCCTTCCTCTTCCTGCTGGGCCGCTACACCGGCTACCGGCTGACCGAACTGTACCGCTTCCAGGACGTGTTGGAGTTTCCGACAACGACCCCGCCGGCCTTGAGCGTTTCCGGCGAGCCGGCGGCATCGCCCGCGGGGCCGGAACCCGTGGCCACGTCCGTTCCGGGAGGGGCGTCGTGATTTCCTGGTGGTCGCGCTGGTCGGGGTTGAAGCGGGCGGGCGTCCTCGGAATGAACGCCCGCAACACCGCGTGCATCCTCGACCTGAACCCGCGTAGTCAGTTCCCGCTCGTGGACGGGAAGCGGAAGATGCACGACCTCTGCCGGTCGATCGGGGTGCCGACGCCGGACCTGTACGCCGCCCTGCTGTCGCACTCGGCGCTCCGCCACCTGCCGCGCGTCCTGGCCCGGCTCGACGATTTCGTGGTCAAGCCGAACCGCGGCGCGGCCGGCCGCGGCGTGCTGGTCATCACCGGCCGCCGCGGCGCGGACTTCGTCCGGCACAACGGCCAGGCGCTCACCGCCGAGGCGCTGCGGCAGCACCTGTCGGGCATCCTCTCGGGGTTATTTTCGCTCGGCGGGAACGAGGACGAGGCGCTCATCCAACAGCGCGTCGTGCCCGACCCGGTGCTGGAGCGCATCAGCTACCAGGGGACGGCCGACATCCGCGTGATCGTCTACCGCGGCGTGCCCGTCATGGGGATGCTGCGGCTGCCGACGAAGGCGTCGGGCGGGCGGGCGAACCTGCACCAGGGGGCGATCGGGGCCGGCGTGGACATGGACACCGGGCGGACGAACCACGCCGTCCTGCGGAACCACACGGCCGAGCGCCACCCGGACACCGGCGAGAGCGTAATCGGCTTCCAGGTGCCGTACTGGGGCGACGTGTTGGAGATGTCGCGGCGGGTCAGCAAGGTCGTCGAGATGGGGTACATCGGCGTGGACATCGTCCTCGACAAGACCCGCGGCCCGCTGTTGCTCGAAGCGAACGCCCGGCCGGGGCTGGCGATCCAGATCTCGAACGCCCAGGGGTTGCTCCCGCGGTTGGAGCAGGCCCGCAAGGTACTCCGCGAGTCCTGACGGGAGAGCGCATGGTCCGCCGTCTCCGCCCCCGCCTGGTGTTTCTCATGCTCCTCGGTGGAGTCGTCGCCTCGACGGTCGTCCGCCCGCCACGGCCGGCCGAGACGCGCGCCGCGCCCCCGGCGGGGCGGGCCGGCACGGTGGTCGTCGCGGGGGCGATGGCCGACGCCGACCTGCTCGCCCTCGCCGTGATGACCGCCGTCGCGATCCCGGACGCCGACTTCTTGCTCGACACGCCGCGCGCCGAAACGACCGTCCGCCAGTTCCTCGACCGCCTCGGACCGGAAAGGGTGCAGCCCGTCGGCGTATTCCCGGAGGATCACGATCCGGCCCGGCGTTGGGGCGTCGGCGATCCGATTACCCGGCCGGTCGCGGCCGACCCGGTCGCGTATGCGTGGTCGCTGTTCCCGAAGGCCGAGCGGGTCGTCGTCGCCCCGCGAACGCCCGCCGATCAACTACTCCAGGCGGCGTGCCTGGCCGGCGCGAGTCACGCCCCGCTGTTCGTCCTACGCGACGGCGACGACCCGACGCGGGGCTTGAAGGAACTCGTCGATTCGCGCGGCATCAAGGGCGTAGACGCCGTCGGAACCGCGGCGGACGCCTGCAAGCACCTGCCCGCAGTCACGATTTCGCACCTGCCGACGGCGGAGGCGGTCGCGGCGGCGCACCGCAAGGAACTCGCCCGCGGCGGACCGATCCGGCAACTGGTCCTCGCCAATCCGTCGGACCCGAAGGGGATCGCCACGCTCGCCCCGTGGGTCGCCGTCAAGCGGCGGGCCGCCCTGCTCCTCACCGCCCCGGACGGCGCGAACGCCGCCGCGCTGGTCGCCGCGGCCCTGACCCACAAGGACACGGCCGAGGCCGACGCACTACTCGTTCTCGCCGGGCCGGAGGCCGTGCCGCAGGTGAAGCGGCCGAACCCGGCCGAGGGCAAGGACGAGAAGATCGACGTGGAGCCGTGGGTTCTCGAAGGGAACGACCCGATCAGCCTCGCCGCCGGCCGCGTGTTCCACGACGACCGGGCAATCGTCCCACTCGTGTTCGCCCGCCAGCGCCTCGTCGGCCGCAACCCCGGGCCGCCCAAAATCCTCATCGCCAGCAACCCCGGCGACGGCCTGCCCCTGCTCGAAACCTTTTCGCGCAACACCGGCCGCGAACTCGAGAACGCCGGGTGCATCGTCACCGGCCGCTACGGCAAGGCCGACCTCAGCGCGAAGGAACTCCGCGACCTACTCCCCGAGCAAGACGTGTTCCTCTGGGAAGGGCATTACCGCACCCTCATCGACACCTTCGAGATGCCGAAGTGGACCGAACCGCTGCGGCCGTCGGTCATCTTCTTGCAGAGCTGTCTGGCGCTGAACCCGGCCGAGGCGGGGTTGCTGTTCGACCGCGGGGCGGTGGCCGTGGTCGGGTCGCCGAACCGGACCTACTCCGGCTCGGGCGGGGCGTTCAGCCTCGCCTTCTTCGACGCCCTCGCCTACGACGGCCGGGACACCGGCGGGGCGATGCGGCACGCCAAGAACTACCTCCTCTGCTACGCCGACTTGAAGGAGAAGCGTCTCGGCGACGCGGCGAAGTTGAGCGGGGCGAACCGGCGGGCGGCGTGGTGCTTCACCCTCTGGGGCGACCCGACGCTCAAGCTGCCGAAGCCCGCCCCCGCCGCGACCGCCCTGCCGGCGCTCAAGTGCGAGACGGTGAAGAACGTGATAACCCTGACGCTCCCCGAAAAGCGCTACCCCGCGACCGACGTGCCGCCGTACAAGGCGGAGATGTGGCCGGGCGGCCGGCTCGCGGGGCTGTTCACGACCGACGGCGAGGAATCGCGGCGGCTCTCGCCGCTGGCCTTCGCCGAGATTTCCCTGCCCGACGCCCCGGCGAACAAGGTGCCGCGACTGACGACGAAGATGCCGGCGAAGAACTGGGTGTTCCGCTGGGACGCGCGGCGGAAGGTCGGCTTCCTGCTCGTGCTGCCGCGGGAGAAGGACGGCACCGGGATGGAGTTCCGCGTCCGCTGGGACGCCCCCTGAAGGCTGTTCGGGTAACTGGCCATTGTCGCGCGGGCGGGGGTGGGTGAAATAGACATTCTCACCGGTTCAAGGGTGTCACTTCCGGCAGGTGAACTTCTTGATCCCCTTGATCCCCTTGCTTGTTTTCCAGCACTTTTCACCCGGCCGTACGGGGTCGTGCCGGACACACTCTGACACACCTGGCCCGCGAACGGAGACTTGCGATGTCCGCCCGCCACGTCGAACACGTCGAGCTATCCGGCCACATCATCGACTCGCTGCTCTTCCCGAAGGTGCTCGACGCCGTGATGTCGCGGGGGGCGAGCTACGAGATTCAAGAGTTCCGCGTCGGCAAGCGGCAGAGCGACCCGTCCTACGCCCGCCTCGAAATCCGCGCCGACACCGCCGCCGCCCTCGACCAGATTCTCACCGAAATCCACGCGCACGGGGCGGTGCCGGTCCACGCCACCGACTGCCGGGCCGTCGCGGCCGACGTGCCGGGGGCGTTCCCGGACGGCTTCTACTGCTCGACCAACTTCCGCACCCAGGTCCGGCTCGGCGGCGAGTGGGTGGAGGTCGAAGACCAGGAGATGGACTGCGGCATCGCCCTCGACCCGGAGGGCGGGGCGGCCCGGTGCGTTCCGATGGTCGGGGTGCGGACCGGCGACCGCATCGTCGTCGGGCGGGCCGGCCTGCGCGTCTTCCCGATCGAGGGGACTGAGAAGAAGCACGAGCTGTTCGAGTTCATGACGAGCGCCGTGTCGAGCGAGAAGCCGAAGGCGGTGAGCGTCCGCGAGATCGCCCAGGCGATGCGGCGGACGCGGGCGGCGGGGGAGAAGATTCTCGCCGTCCTCGGCCCGGCGGTCGTCCACACCGGCGGCAGCGAGATCGTCGCCAAGCTCGTCCGCGACGGCTACCTGAACGTCTTGTTCGCCGGGAACGCGCTGGCGACCCACGACATCGAGCAGGCGTTCTACGGGACGAGCCTCGGCGTCTCGCTCGAAAAGGGGCTGCCGACCGCCGAGGGGCACGAACACCACTTGCGCACGATCAACACCATCCGGCGGATCGGCGGGATCGCCCGGGCGGTCGAGGCGGGGAAGTTGACGAGCGGGATTATGTTCGAGTGCGTGACGCGCGGCGTGCCGTTCCTGCTCGCCGGCAGCATCCGCGACGACGGCCCGTTGCCCGAAGTCGTCACCGACTCGATCGCCGCCCAGGACGCGATGCGGCGCTTGCTTCCGGGCGTCGGCTTCTGCCTGATGGTCGCCACCACGCTTCACAGCATCGCCGTCGGCAACCTTCTCCCGGCGGCGGTGAAGGTCGCGTGCGTGGACATCAACCCGGCGACCGTCACGAAGCTGATGGACCGCGGGAGTACGCAGACGGTCGGCATCGTCTCCGACGCCGAACCGTTCCTGCGGGCGCTGCTGACCGAACTCGACAAGCCCGCGTAACGGGTCACACCCGGAAACCCCGATGTCCTCGCCCCGCGACCACGCCCGCGCCATTTGGGACGCCGCCGTCCGCGCCGCCCGGCCCGAACCGCTCGTCGCCGCGGCGCTCGCCGCCCCCGACCTCGCGGCCCTCGTCCGTGCCGCGCCGCGGGTCGTCGTGGTCGGGGCGGGCAAGGCCGGCGCGGGCATGGCGGCGGGATTGGAAGCGGCCCTCGCCGACCGCCTCGGTCGCGTCGAAGGTTTGGTGAACGTCCCCGAAGGCATGGGGCGGGCGCTCGGGCGCGTCCGCCTCCATCCCGCCCGCCCGCAAGGGTCGAACGAGCCGACCGCGGCCGGCGTCGCCGGGTCCGACGAGATGCTCCGCCTCCTCGCGGCGGCCGGTCCGGACGACGTGGCGGTCTGCCTTCTCTCGGGCGGCGGGTCGGCGCTGCTGCCGGCCCCGGCCGCCGGCATCAGCCTCGCCGACAAACTGGCCGTCACGAAACTGCTCCACCGCTCCGGGGCGACCATCGACGAGATGAACTGCGTCCGCAAGCACCTGTCGCGCGTGAAGGGCGGGCGACTCGCGCAGGCGTTCCGCGGCCGGACGCTCGTCTCGCTCGTCATCTCCGATGTCGTCGGCGACCCGCTCGACGTGATCGCCTCCGGCCCGACCGCCGCCGACCCGACCACCTTCGCCGACGCCCTGGCAGTCGTCGAAAAGTACGCGCTGGGAGAGCGTGTCCCCGCGAGCGTACTCGATCTCCTCGCACGCGGTGCGGCGGGAGCGACCCCCGAAACCTTAAAGCAGGTTCCGGCGACAGTCATCAATCGCGTCGTCGGGAGCAACCGCATCTCGCTCCTGGCCGCCGGCGCGGCGGCGGCCGAACTCGGCTACCGCGTCCTCGATCTCGGGTCGTTCGTCGAGGGCGAGACGCGCGAGGTCGCCGTCGCCGTCGCCGGGATCGTGCGGAGCATCCGGCGCGACATCACGCCGCTCGCCCCGCCCGCCTGCTTGCTCCTCGGGGGCGAGACGACGGTGACGCTCGGTGAGACCGCTGGCAAAGGCGGGCGGAACCAAGAATTCGTGCTGGCCGTCCTGGCAAAACTTTCCGCGTCGGACGACATGGCGGGCGTGACGGTATTGAGCGGCGGGACCGACGGCGAGGACGGCCCGACCGACGCGGCGGGGGCCGTCGCCGACGCCGGCACGCTCGCCCGCGCGGGTACACGCGGCGTCGCGGTCGAAGACCACCTACGCCGGCACGACGCCTACCCGTTCTTCGACGCTACGGGTGATCTCATCCGCATCGGCTTGACCGGCACCAACGTGATGGACGTGCGGGTCGTTCTCGTCACGTGATGGCGTGTAGGTTTTGCCCGATCACTCGCCGGCTTTGTAATTCCTACCACCCGCCCGGCCGCGATTTTCCCCATCTTTACCTGTTGACAGAAAGCGCGACCCGAGGGGTGGCCGAAATAGCGACGGAAATCGTGTTTGCGGCCGGTGGCACGGTGGTTGCTTTATGGAGAAATGTTCTGTTCGGGCCACAGTCGTGTGGGGCCGGAGAGAAGAGGCGTGGCGCGGGCCGGAACCCGCTCCACACGGGCCGGTCGGTCGCAGCGGAATACGACTCCGGGAGGGAGGCACCCCGGCGGTTCGAGTTCCGCGGCGACCGGCCGGCCCGCTTTATTTCACTTCTTCGCCACGTCCGCAAGTAACGCCAGCGCCGCCGCGGTGATCGGCTCCGATGCCTTTTCGTCCAGGTAACTCGACCGCGCCCGCCACGTCTCGTACCCGCCGAGCGCGTGCTGCGCCGGCGTCGGCAGGTAGCCGTTGTACCCGTTGGCGAGCGACACCGTGAACGCCCGCTTGAGCGGCGACTTCTTCTTGATCTCCAGCCCGATCTCGGTGAACACCTCGCACGGGATGCCGACGATCCCCAACTCGCCGACGCGGATCACTTGCACCTTCAGTTTCACGGTGTCCGGGTACTTGGCGAGCAACACCGACTCGCGGGCGTAAACTTCTTCCGGCCCCTTCAACTCGCGGCCCTTGGCCTTTTCGAGCACCGCCTCGGCCAGCTTCAACTCGTCGGGGGAAGGCTTTCGCACGCGCAGTTCGAGTTCTCGGACGGCCGCCGCGAGGGTAATGTCGCCGCGGTACGTCGCGCCGCCGGCCGCCTGCTTCGCCGCCACGCCGACCGCCTCGGCCACCGCCCGCGACCTCTCACCGGGTTCGCGCTTGCCGGGCGGCGGGTCGGCGAAGTTGACGTTGTTGATGTCGCCGCTCGTCCCGTTCGAGAGCATGCCGACGAAGGCCGGATCCTTCGCCCCGAGCAGCCCGCCGATCCGGTCGCCGAACACGCCGAAGTAGTCGGCCGAAAGTGCCGGCCGGTCGCCGACGTAGTGCAGCGAGTAGTTCGCGTACAGCGCCAGCGGCTCGTCGGCGGCGGTGCGAAGGCTGAGGACCGAGACCTCGGGATCGACCGGCCCGGCCTGCCCGTCGAGGTTGGGGTTCTGGTAGCCGGGGTTCGTCTTGACCTTGTCGGCCGCTCCGCCGAACGGGTCTTTGTTCTCGACGCCGGCCTTCGTCTTTCAGCGGCGGTTGAAGACTTGGTTCGGCTCGTCGGCCCCGCCCCACCCGGCCTTCGCCGGGGCGAGCCGGGCGTGGGCCTTCTCGATCCCCGCGGCGATTTCGTCGGTCAGGAACGCGACGTAGCGCGCGTCCGGGTCGCTCTGGAAGACCCCGGTCGCGGTCGGGGCGGAGTGGGTGTGCGTCGCCGAGATGAGGATGTTCGCGGCCGGGATGCCGGTCGCCTTCTCGGC
>Ga0105048_10011064_pt1 | contig 14260 bp, 10 predicted proteins | sample MAT05_FD_78382 | JGI IMG/M metagenome (GOLD analysis project Ga0105048, IMG submission 78382) | Freshwater microbial communities from Lake Fryxell liftoff mats and glacier meltwater in Antarctica - MAT-05 | ecosystem: Environmental > Aquatic > Freshwater > Ice > Liftoff microbial mat | place...
CATTACCGACCGTTCAGACCCTCTGGACATCCCATTTCGTTAGATTCGCGCAGCCTTCGCTCGCTTAATGTGCATCTTCGCAACTCCTTGTGACCCGCCGCCCTGCCGGATTGAGCAGATACGAGTCGTTGGTTCCCATGGCTGCTTGACTACAGGCGGTCCCTTTTGCAGATCGATCCCCATGCCCACCTCCGACCGTGCCTGACCTTGATCTGAAAATCGACGATGACTTCTGAATTCAGAATAGCATATTTTCGGAATTCACGCATTATTCGATTCCCGGCGGCGAGATGCAGGCGACGCCATGCGCTAACGGCCCGGCGCCTGCCGTCCGGTATCATGTGGGCACCGAACATCGCATCCTGCCCGGTGACCCGCTGACGACCGTCCGCCCACCCGATGGCGCGACCAGGCCGGGCCGGCCTACGCCAGACCACCGGCACCAGAACGACGACGCCTGGAGCCGCCGATGACTGCCGAGCCAGTCCCTCTAGACCGAACGCCCGACGCACGCACGCCCCGCTACGTCCCCAGCGACATCGAGGGGAAGTGGCAGCGCCAATGGGAAGACGACGGCCTGTACGTCGCCGCGACCGACGCCAGCCGGCCGAAGTACTACGCGCTGGTCATGTTCCCGTACACCTCGGGCGACCTCCACATCGGGCACTGGTACAACTACGGCATCGCTGACGCGCACGCACGCTACAAGTCGATGCGCGGCTTCAACGTGCTGATGCCGATGGGCTTCGACGCCTTCGGGCTGCCCGCCGAGAACGCCGCCATTGACCGGGGCATCCACCCGTACACTTGGACGATGCAGAACGTCGAGCGGATGACCCAGCAGATTAAGACCATCGGTGGTATGTACGACTGGTCGAAGACGCTGGCCTCCTGCCTGCCTGAGTACTACACGTGGAACCAGTGGTTCTTCATCAAGTTCTTCGAGAAGGGGCTGGCCTATCGGGCCGAGGCTCCCGTCAACTGGTGCCCGAAGGACCAGGGCGTGCTGGCGAACGAGCAGGTGCAGGACGGCCTGTGCTGGCGCTGCGGCACCCCGGTCATTCGCCGCAACCTGGAGCAGTGGTTTTTCAAGATCACCGACTACGCCGAAGAGCTGCTGGACTTCTCGCAGATCGAGTGGCCCGAGCGCGTCGAGACGATGCAGCGCAACTGGATCGGTCGGTCCGAGGGCGTCCAGTTCGATATCCCCGTAGTGGACAGCGACCAGAAGATCGCCGTCTACACCACCCGCATCGACACCGTGTTCGGCGTCACCTGGGTGGTGCTGGCCCCCGAGCATCCGCTGGTGGACGCGCTGACCACGCCCGAGCAGCGCGACGCTGTGAAGGCGTACCAGCAGCAGGCCAGCAAGCAGACCGAAGTCGAACGGCTGGCGACCGACAAGGAGAAGACCGGCGTCTTCACCGGCACCTACGCCGTCAACCCGGTCAACGGCTCGCGCGTGCCGATCTGGGTGGCCGACTATGTGCTGGGCAGCTACGGCACCGGCGCAGTCATGGGCGTGCCGGCCAGCGACGAGCGTGACTTCATCTTTGCCCAGAAGTTCCAGTTGCCGATCATCCCGGTCGTCGTGCCGGAGGGCTGGGACGGCACTGACCTGGCAGCAGCCTATACCGACCCCGGCGTGATGGTGAACTCCGGGCAGTTCGACGACCTGCCCTCGACTATCAGCAAGGTGAAGGTGGCCGAGTGGATTGAGGAGCTAGGCGTCGGCAAGCGGACGGTCAACTTCCGGCTGCGCGACTGGCTGATCTCGCGGCAGCGGTACTGGGGCACGCCGATCCCGATGCTGTACTGCGACACGGACGGCATCGTGGCGGTGCCGGAGGCCGACCTGCCGATCTTGCTGCCGCAGGACGCCGAGTTCAAGCCGACCGGCGAATCCCCGTTGGCCTCGCACCCGACGTTCACCAAGGCCACCTGCCCGAAGTGTGGCGGCCCGGCCCGCCGCGAGACGGACACCATGGACACGTTCATGGATTCGTCCTGGTACTTCCTGCGCTTCGCCGACCCGCACTACGACGTGCCGCCCGGCTTCGACCAGGAGAAGGCCGGCTACTGGATGCCGGTTGACCAGTACATGGGCGGCGTTGAGCACGCGGTGATGCACCTGCTGTACTCGCGGTTCTTCATGCGGGTACTGCGCGACCTCGGCCTGACTGACCAGTCCGAGCCGTTCAAGCGGCTGTTCAACCAGGGCACCATCCTGGGGCCGGACGGCCTGCGGATGAGCAAGAGCAAGGGGAACGTGGTCAACCCCGACGACTACGTTGGGACCATTGGCGCGGACGCCGTGCGCTGCTACCTGATGTTCATCGGGCCGTGGGACCAGGGCGGCCCCTGGAACGTGCAGAGCATCAGCGGCATCATCAAGTTCCTGAACCGCGTTTGGGCGGTGGCGACCGAGCCGCGCGCCGTGACCAGCCCCGACGCGGCGTCGGACGCGAAGCTGCTGCGGGCGGTGCACCAGACGATCCGCGACGTGACGGAAGACCTCGAAAAGTTCCGCTTCAACACGATGTTGGCGAAGCTGATGACACTCGTGAACACGATGTACGAGGTCCGCACGTCGGCGTCCGTTGCGGCCTGGGACGAGGCGGTCCGCATGCTGTTGCTGATGCTGGCCCCGAGTGCCCCGCACCTGACCGAGGAGTTGTGGTCTACGACGTTGGGGCTGCCGTACAGCATCCACAAGCAGCCGTGGCCGGCCTGGGACGAGGCGCTGGCCGCCGAGGACGAACTGCGGGTGGCCGTCACGGTGAACGGGAAGCCGCGCGCCGAACTGGTCATTCCGGCAGCCGTCCAGGACGACGAGGCCCACGTGACGGCGCTGGCGCTGGCCTTGCCGCGTGTCCAGGCGTTCACCGAGGGCAAGACGGTGCGCCGCGTGATCTACCGGGCGGGCAAGGTACTCAACCTCGTGGTCGGCTGACGCGCACCCGCGCTGGGCCGACCACCTGCCCAATGGCGTCCCAACAGCCCCGGCGGCGCCTACTACGGGCCTGTCATCCTGGATTACGGAAGTTGCAGAGCGACCGACACGAGGCACGGCGGGTATCTGAACAGCTGGCAGGTCGGCGAACGCGAACGGTCCCACCTCTTTTGTCGTCGCAGTTCGCTCATGTCTGCCACTTCCTCGCTTCAATCAGCCTATTGTCGGTCGCTCTTATTCGACGTCGGCCTAAAAAGCAGCAAGGCCGACTGTGCCCGCCATGTCATCCCGAGTGGAGCGAGCTTGCGAGCGCAGTCGAGGGATCTCGTGCAACCTTACAGGTCAACGAGAGATCCCTCGACTGCGCTCGCAAGCTCGCGTCGCCGGATTCCCACGGTGCAGGCTCAGGGCGACATGACTGGGGCTGCGTGTCACGACGGTCTGGCGGGCTGCGTCCTCAGTGGAGTGTCAGGGGGGGCGGCTGCGGTGGGTGGCGGCGCAGACTGGCGTGTGCCATGATCCCGCCGCCTGATGACTGACTTCTTCGCGCCCCTGCTGGCTGCCGGTGCCGCTGTCCTGGCCGAGCTTGACTGGCTCCAGCTTGCCCTGATCCTGCTAACGATTTTCTGCGCGGCCACCGTCAAAGGGGCCATCGGGTTCGGGTTCCCGCTCCTGGCGACGCCCCTGATCTCGACCATCTGGGACGCGCGGCAAGCAGTGTTGCTGATCTCGATTGCCTCGCTGCTCAACAACATCAACATCGTCATGCGCGGCGGCGGCAGCCGGGCGACGTTTGGCCGGTTCGTCCCGGTGCTGATCGGGCTGGTGATCGGGACGGTGGCCGGGGCGCTGCTGCTGGCGAGCGTCAACGCGCGGCTGCTGGAGGGCATCGTCGGCGTGGCGGCGTTGATCTTCGGCATTGTCGGGCTGATCAAGCCGGACCTGGCGATCCCGCCGCGCCTGGAGCGGTACCTCGCCTTCCCGATGGGATTGGCCGGCGGGCTGCTCGGCGGCAGCACCAGCATATTTGCGCCGGCCCTGGCGTCGTTTACGCACGCGCTCCATCTCTCGAAGCGCGAGTTTGTGTTCTTCCTGACGCTGCTCTATGTCGTGGGAACTGGCGTGCAGGTGGCGTCGTACGCACAACTGGGGTTGTACACCGCCATGATTCTCCTGTTGGCAGCGGCATCACTGGTGCCGAATATCCTCGGTGTGAGCCTGGGGCTGCGGTTGCAGGACCGCATCGACCCGAAGCTGTTCCGGCGGCTGGTGGTGCTGGTCATCATCCTGACGGGCAGCAGCCTCGTGTTACGCGCGCTGCTGCGGTAGCCGGCGTGGGTGTCAGGTGATTGTTCCCCCTCGCCCGCTTGCGGGAGAGGGGGCCGGGGGGTGAGGGCCGCCCCTCTCCCCTCGCCTCTCGCCGCCGATCCGGCATCATCTCGGGCGACGGTAGACGGGAGGCAGGCGCATGGGTACCCTCGACGGACAGGTGGTGTTGATCTTCGGCGCAAGCAGCGGCATCGGGCGCGCGGCGGCTACGAAGTTCGCGGAGGCCGGCGCGGCGGTCGCGGTGGCGGCGCGGCGTGGCTCGACGCTGGCGGAACTGGCCGCCGAACTTGCCGTGAACGGGTACACGGCGCTGGCGCTGCCCACGGATGTCAGCTTCCGGGATCAAGTGGACCGCGCCATTGCCGCGACGGTCGAGCGGTTCGGGCGCATCGACGTGCTGGTCAACGCGGCCGGCTTGAACGCCCAGCACCGCCGCATGAGCGACCTGTCGCAGGGGGACTGGGAGCGCGTCGTCGGCATAAACCTGACCGGCGCGTTCAACACCACCCAGGCGGTGCTGCCGTCGATGCGCGCGCGCGGCGGCGGCCTGATCATTCAGTTCTCGTCCGTGTCCGGCCGCTGGGGTGACATGTCCGGGCCGGCCTACCAGGCCAGCAAGCATGGCGTCGTCGGGCTGTGCCAGGCGACCATGATGGAAGAGCGCCAGAACGGCATCCGGGTGACGGCGATCCTGCCGGGGCTGGTGGACACGCCGATCCTGCTCAACCGGCTGGTGCCGCCGACCCGCGAGACGCTGGACAAGGCGTTGCAGCCCGACGACCTCGCGGCTGCCTGCGTGTTCCTGGCGAGCCTGCCCGGCCGCGCCTACATCCCCGAACTCATCATGATGCCGCCGCAGTTGCAGGTAGTCGGGCAGGCCATGGCCTAGCGCGGGCGATGGCCTGGCAGGGTGCGTCAGCGGCCGGGTTCTGGGTGCGGGTGGAGGGCGGACCTCCGCGCCCGGCGCCCGTTCGGCGGCCCGTCTTGCCACCCTGTCGCCCAACTGAGGGCGCGACGCTGGTGGCACGCTCCGTGCCCGTACCCACTCTGGCGGTCGCCAGGGAGCGTAGAGGCGCGCCGCCGCGTTATCCACCCGATAACGGCCTGCTATTGGACAGCCGCCGAGGGCGATGGTACGCTCCCCTCCAGCCGGCCGACGGTGGAGAGTTCATGCCTGCCACGTGCGGGCGGAAGTTCGGCCGACCCACACGGTGCCAAAGCTGGCATCACCGACAGGCTCCTGTCAATGACGAAGCGGAGGGACGGACATATGCGTCCGCAATCTCGGATCATCACGCGACGACGGATGTTGACGACCGTCCTGGTTGGCGCGACCGGCGCGCTGCTGGCGGCCTGCTCCTCAGCACCGGCCGCCGCACCAGCCGCGCCGACCAGCGCACCGAAGCCGACTGAGGCCGCGAAGCCGGCCGCCCCCGCCGCATCGCCGGCAGCAGCGTCTTCACCGGCGGCCGGGGCATCCCCCGCTGCGTCGCCAGCGGCCGGTGCATCGCCGGCAGCCTCGCCCGCCGCTGCTGCTGCACCTGCCGCCAAGCCGGCGGCTGTCGCGCCGGCCGTCAAGGGGCCGTACCAGATCACATTCCTGACGACCCAGACGAACCCGGCCGACGTGAAGATCTACGAGGATCTCGCGGCGGCGTTCAACGGGACGATTCCGGGCATCACGGTCAAGATCACGGCAGAGTCTGGCACGAACATCGACCAGAAGCTGCTGACCTACCTGACGGCCGGCACGCTGCCCGACATTGTGCAGACGAACGACAACTTCGCCAAGCCGTACAAAGACAACAAGATCACCCAGAACATGATCCCGTTCGCCGAGGCGACCGGCTTCCCCTGGAAGGATTTCGACCCCACATTCCTGAACCTGGGCATCGTTGACGGCGAGTTGCACATGCTCCCGAAGCAGGGTGACATCATCCTGCCGTACGTCAACCTCCGCATGGCGAAGGAAGCGGGTGTCACGCCGCCGGTCGAGTTCGACCCGGCCAAGGATCCGAACGGCTGGACCTGGTCCGAGTTCGAGACCATGTACAAGCGTCTGACCATCGACACGAACGGCAAGCGCGGCGACGAGGCGGGCTTCGACAAGGAGAATGTCGCGGTCTACGGGCTGGCGTTCAACGTCGATCAGTGGTACAGCTACGTGCCGATGGTGCTGGCCGAGGGCGGCACGTTCGTCTCGGACGACCAGACCAAGGCGACCATCAACACGCCGGCCGGCATCGCGGCCTTCAAGAAGTTGACCGACCCGATCCGCGACGGCTACTGGGCGCCGCTGACGCTGATCCAGACCATGAACCAGCAGGCCGGCAACGTCTTCGCAGCGGGACAGGCCGCCATGACGGTCCACCAGCGGCTCTGGTGCCCGACGTTCCGCACGAGCCTGCTGCCGCAGGGCGACGACTTCGACGTGATGCACTTCCCGAAGGGCACGACGAGGCGCGTCACCGGCATGGGCACCTTCGGCTTCGCGCTGACGGCAGCCTCCAAGAACCCAGAGGCCTCCTGGAAGTTCCTGGAGTTCATGTACGGCGAAGAGGGCATGAAAATCATCACCTCCTCGTACTCGGCGGTGCCGGCGATGCAGCGGTACTATGACAGCAGCTTCTGGCGCGACCTGCCGCCCCCGCCGTACCACAACGCGGCATTCGTGGATGCGTTCGCGTATGGCACGACGCCGCCGCGTATCCCCTTCTACTCCACCGGTCCCTTCCGACAGGCGGTCACGGACGGCATCGTGTCGATTGCCCTCAACAAGGCGTCCGTCGAAGATGTGGTTGCCAACGTCGAGAAGGAACTGAACACCATTCTCGCTGCCCGCCGGTAGGTGGGCACCGGCGCCCTGCTCCTGGCCGCCCAGTGCGGCCGGAGGCAGCGCGCCGACAGCGACCGGCCCGTTTCGGCTGGGCGCCTGAAAGGACATTCCCAGTCGTGAGCTCGACGCTCCTCCAGCCGACCAGCCAGGAGGCTCCATCGCCGAGTCGGACCACACCCGCGCGGCCTGCTGCGCGGCGGAAGTTCCGGCGCGAATGGTTGTGGGCGCTCTTCTTCCTCGGGCCGAACCTGCTCCTGTTCCTCTCCTTCACGCTGATCCCGATTCTCTTCGGCTTCGGCGTCAGCTTCTTCCGCTGGACGATTGTCGAGCCGCCGGTCTGGGTCGGGCTTGAGAACTACCAGCGCTTCTTCTTCGAAGATCCGCTGGCGGCAAAGGTCGTACGGAACTCGCTGATCTACACGCTAGGGGCGCTGCCGATCTCGGTGCTGCTGCCGCTGGCGCTGGCCGCGCTGCTTAACGCCGGGCTACGCGGCACCAGCATCTTCCGGGGCATCTACTTCCTGCCCCTGGTGACATCCAGCGTGGCGGCGGCCATCATCTTCAAGTGGCTGTACGCCAAACAGGCCGGGCCGCTCAATCAGTTCATCGGGCTGTTCGGCTTCGCGCGGCAAGACTGGATCTTTGATGAGAATCTGGTGTTGCCGTCGCTGATTATTCTGGCGATCTGGCACCGCGTCCCGCTGAACATCATCTTCTACCTGGCGGCGCTCCAGAACGTTGACCGCACGCTCTACGAGGCGGCGAACATCGACGGGGCGAATCGCTGGCAGCAGTTCCGCTACGTGACGTGGCCGCTGGTCACGCCGACGACGTTCTTCGTCCTCATCATCACGACGATTGCGCTGCTGGTCGGTGCGTTCGACATGGTGAGCGTGATGACGAACGGCGGGCCACTCGACGCCTCAAATGTGCTGGTGTTCAACATCTGGCGCACGGCGTTCGTCTACTTCCAGATGGGGTACGCGTCCGCGATGGCGTATGTGCTTTTCCTGGTGATCCTCGCCTTCACCACGGTGCAGTGGGCGTTGCAGAAGCGGTGGGTGCACTATTGATGGCTGCTGCAACCGCGACCGTTGCGCCAGCGCGTCGGGCGCGGCGCGTCCCGTGGGGCTCCATCATGATCTACGTGGCCCTGGTGGTGGGCGCGTTCTTCATGCTGATGCCGTTCCTCTACATGCTGTCCACGTCGCTGAAGGCGCAGAATCAGGTGTTCCTGTTCCCGCCCCGTTGGATTCCGAACCCCATCGTCTGGGCGAACTATCCGACGGCCGCCGTGCGCCTGACGTTGGACGCGTTATTGAACCCGGTGATTTTCACCACGGCGATTGTCCTGGGGCAGGGGCTGGTGACGACGATGGGCGGCTTCGCCTTCGCGCGCCTCAAGTTCCCCGGCAAGGACGCCATCTTCATCATTTACCTGGGCACGATGATGGTTCCGTTCGTGGTGACGATGATCCCCACGTTCGTGATCGTGGCGCGGCTTGGCTGGCAGGACACCTATCAGGGGTTGATCGTGCCGATCCTGGCGAGCGGCGCGTTCGGGACGTTCCTCTTCCGCCAGTTCTTCATGTCGATCCCTGAAGACATCGGGGATGCGGCCACGGTGGACGGCGCGAACCCGCTCGATATCTACTGGCGCATCTACCTGCCGCTCTCCAAGCCTGCCCTGACGGCGTACGGTGTCATCACGGCGCTGTCAGCCTGGAACATGTACCTCTGGCCGCTGATCGTGATTCAGTCGAAGGAGCTGCGGCCCCTGACCCTGGTCATCGCCCAGTTCTCCAGCCAGATGAACGCCGAATTGCACATCCTGATGGCCTGCGTGACGTTGAGCCTGCTGCCGATTTTCTTGCTGTATCTGTTTGGGCAGCGGTTCTTCGTGGAAGGCGTCACCATGTCTGGCATCAAGGGATAGACCACAGCCCACCCATGTCACCCTAACCCCTTTTGCTGCGCTTCAGGGCAAGCTCCGCGAGCCTGCACACCCCATGTCATCCCGACCGACGTGAGCGTGAGCGAACAAAGCGGAGGGATCTCACGTTCCCGTCGCATCGAACGAGATCCCTCCGCTTTGTTCGCAAGCTCGCTTCCACACCTATCGTCACGCTGCGCGCAACGACGTCGGTCGGGCTGACAATGAAGAGAACCGCGCTCATGAAAGTTCAATTCTCGAGAAATCCGCAGTGAGGGAGCCTTTCGGATGTCGAAGATGCGGCTCGGGTTTAGCGCCTGGGCCATGCGCGAAATGCCCGTCGATCAGCAGATCCAGATTGTTCGTGACGCCGGCTACGCCAGCATGGCCCTCGTCTCTGGCCCGACCTTCGGGCTGGATGCGGTGACGGCGGACGCGGCGGAACGGAAGCGCATCCGTCGCCTGCTTGATGCGGCGGGGCTGGAGTTGTCGGCGGTCTGTGGGCACGCCACGCAGGTGGACCCCGACCCAGAGACGGTGCGCGCCAACGCCGAGCGGATCAAGGCGACGATTGACCTTGCGACTGACCTGACCGGCCCGGAGGGGCCGCCGTGCGTCGTCTCGATGGGGTACGGCAAGCCCGAGACGTACGAGCAGGACCGCGAGGTGATCGCCGAGCGCTTCAGCGTGCTGGCCGAGCACGCGGTGAAGCGGGGCACGGCCATCGCGTTGGAGCCGCACGTCGGGCAGGCGTTCGACCAGCCGGAGAAGGTTGTCTGGCTGGTGGAGCGGATCAATTCGCCCGGCTACCGCTGCAACCTGGACAACAGCCACTTCGAGTGCATGGGCCGCGACCTGGACGAGTACCTGCCGATGCTGATGCCGTACTCGGTCCACACCGAACTGAAGGACCAGCGCGGGCGCTACCCGAACCACGAGTATCTGGTGCCCGGCGAAGGCGACTTCGACTACGCGCGCTACCTGACGGCGATGGACAAGCTGGGCTATGCCGGGTGCGTCACCATCGAGATCAGCGTGATGGTGCAGCGCCGCCCGGGCTACGACCCGGCCGAGGTGGCCCGCCGCTCCTTCGCGACGCTGACCGCCGCCGAGCAGCAGTCCGGGGTGTCGCTGATCCACCGCCAGTGCGGTGAGCCGATGCGCCGTCGCGGCATCGCATCGGTGTGTCCAGGAGTCGCCATGGAGAGATGATCCGTGTGCTCAACTCGGGCGGCGTCCGTGATCGCGGCGGAAGGCGGACACCGGCGACGCGCTGCCCGGCTGACTGCTGGCCCCGTACACCGATCCGTCCTCCGTGACGTGGGCGCGCTGCCCGGTGATGTGCTTGCACGGTACCCCATCTCTGCACCCGTTGCGCCGGGGCGAACGTGTGTCCAGGGCGGGCACACGCGCGCCGCGCCACGTCAGCCCCATCGCTGACGTGACGCGACGCGACGACGCACGGCACTCAGGTGCACGCCGTCGCCAGTTCGCCGGTCGGCAGGTCGTCTGCAACGGGCATGCCCTTCGTTTGGCCCGACCGCACCAGCAGGATCGGCACTGGGGACCGCCGCAGCACACCGTCCGCGATGCTGCCGACGAGCAGCCGCCCCAAGCCGCCCCGGCCGTGGGTCGTCAAGGCGATCATGTCCATGTGTTCGGCTCGGGCGGCGTCCGTGATCGCCGCTGCCGGCGGCCCGCCAACGACCCAGACGGAGGCCTTGTGCCCGTTCGCGATCAGCCGGTCGGACTGCGCTGCGAGATAGTGCCAGGCGTCGTCCACTTCGGCGAAGTCGCCGCACGACAGGATCATTTTGCCGCCGTAATTGCGCGCGTGCAGCATCGGCGAGAGCGCCCGCACCAGCAGGATCTCGGCGTCTAGCTGCTTCGCGAGTGAGGCGACCGGCTCAAGCGCCGCTTCGGCCAACTGCGAGCCGTCGAGTGACACCAGCAGTTGCTTCGGCGGCCGCGCGATCCAGTCCGACTCGCAGCCCGGCGGCACCAGCAGCACCGGCACCTCGGCGCGGCGAATGATCTGATCGGCGACGCTCCCGAAGACCCACCGGTTCAGCCCGCCACGGCCGTGCGTGGACAGCACGATCAGGTCGGCGGCGACCTCGCGGGCGGCGTCCAGAAGGACCGTCACCACCGCATCGGGGCGCGCCCGGTACACGCGCGCTTCGGCCGCCACAATCTCCGAGGGCAGGGAGTCCACCACTGTGATCGGGTCAAAGCCGGGCGCATGATCCGTGGGTGCGACCGTCTCGACGTGTGCGATGACCAACCGGCCGTGCCCGGCAGCGGCCAGCCCGGCGGCGACTGGGAGGGCACGCGCAGCCAGGGGAGAACCATCAAGCGGCAAGAGCATGGTCGGTGGCATGGTGCAACTCCTGTCTTCCGACCCTTACCAGTCGGGACATGGCGACCGCACTGTCGCAGGAGTCCGCCTGCCCGCTCGAGGGCGGCCGTCCGACATCAGCGTAGCACTGGTGGATTGCCGGCACGGTTGTCGTGGGTGAACGATGGGTTACTGCGTGAGCGGGCACCACGCCTACGTTGACGCGCGCGGCCGGCTTCCCTCGCGTTTCGACGTCGCCCTGCGACCAGGGCCGGCGTCCCAGGCACGCGGTCCGGCTTCGGCGGGTGCCACGGCGTCGGCGGCATGTGTCCGGGCCGGTGTTCTGCGTTCTTTTCCGTCATCCCGCGTGCGGCCCTGAATCCAGGAGCGCTGTCGGTAGCCGCTCAGGTGCGGCCGAGCTGTTCGTCGCCGGGGCCGGTGCCAGGCGGCGCGGCAGTGATCGTCGGCGAGCCGGCCGGCTCGCCCGCGTGTGCGTCGCTGACCGGGCTGACCAGCAGCACCGGCACCGTCACCTGCCGAATGCTGGCCGTCGCGACGCTGCCGAGATGGAGCGGAACACGACCGGCCGTCACGACCGTTGCCATGCCGTCCACCAGCAACTGCCCGAGGCCGCCCTGACCGCGCGTCGCCATCGCCACCAGATCGATCGCGTCGCGACTCGCCACCATGCCGATCACGTCGTCCGGCTTGCCGGCCTCGGCAGAGACGGCGACGACGTAGCCGGCCGCCCGCAACGGCGCGGCGATGGGTTCCAGTTCTTTCCGGGCGGCGTCCAGGTCGGTACGGGACGCTGGCTCCGAGCGTGCGAAGCCGATAGCGTCGATCTCGAAACGGTCCTCGACGGCACGGAGCAGGAGGACCTCCACGGAGAGCCAGCGCGCCAACTCCAGCACGGGCGTGATGGCAGCCTCGGAGGCCGCCGACCCGTCAAGCGGAATCAGAACACGCAGCGGGCGGCCGTGTTCCCAGACGCGGCTACAGGCCGGGCTGACGGCCAGGATGGGCACCTGGACATGGTGCAGGAGAAAGTCCGCGACGTTCCCCTGCACCAGCCGGCCAACCCCGCCCCGGTCGTGCGTCGCCATAACCACAAGGTCTACCCCCAGCGCCGAGATCGCCTGGACAATGGCCGGCCCGGTGTCCCCAGTGGCGGCCCGCACGCTTGTGGGCACCCCCGCGCGCACCAGTTGCTCCGCGATGCGCTGTTGCTCGTCGATGGTGTCCTCATCAGCCGCATCGCGCCCGGCGCGCGCCCGGTCCGGCGACGCATGGAAGAGGGTCAGACTGCCATTGAGTGCCCGTGCGAGGAAGACGGCGTAGGGAACGGCGCGCGACGCAAACGCTGAGCCGTCGAGCGGGACGAGGATTCTCGTAAACACCGTCGTAGCCTCCTCCCCGTCGATCCTGGACCGGCCGCGCCGGCAAGACGTGTCTGTGTCCTGCGACACATCCGCACTCCCAACTGTGCCACGCCACCCCGCGAATAGGCAGAGGCATCCATCCCTGACATCGCATGTGAGGCGTCACGGGTGCCGCGTCCGTTTACGCAAGCGCTACCCTCGGCAACCTTCCCGGCCACGGTGCTACGCGATGATCGGAGGGAGGCAGGGCGTGGTTGCCCAGCCATGGACGGTGCCATCATGCTGTCACGCATTAGACAGCAGCGCGCAGAAGGTGGCGCGTTCACTGGCTGCCTGACCAGGCCCGGCCGCTGGGCGATCACGGTGAGCATGGAGGATCGCATGGCCGAGCTGACACGGGAGACCCTCATCTGGATGTACGAACGGATGCGCCTGATCCGTGCGTTTGAGGATCGGGTGGCGGACCTGTTTGCCGAAGGTCTGATACCCGGCTTCGTCCACCTGTACGCTGGCGAGGAAGCGATCGCCGTCGGGGCCTGCGCGCACCTGACCGACGCAGACTACATCACCAGCACCCATCGCGGTCATGGGCACTGTATCGCCAAAGGCGTGGATGTAGTGCCGATGATGGCGGAGTTGTTCGGCAAGGCGACCGGCTCATGCAAGGGCAAGGGCGGGTCGATGCACATTGCCGATCTTGATAAGGGGATGCTCGGCGCGAACGGCATCGTGGGCGGCGGCGGCCCGATGGCCTGTGGCGCGGCGCTCCGCAACAAAGTGCTGCACACTGACGCTGTGACGCTCTGCTTCTTCGGCGATGGCGCTGCTGAGCAGGGCACGATGCACGAGGCGATGAACCTGGCCAGTATCTGGAAGCTGCCGCTGGTCTTCGTCTGTGAGAACAACCTGTTCGCCGAGAGTACGCCGTGGTTCTACCACTGCGCCGCCAAAGACATCGCCGAACGCGGTGCAGCCTACAACATGCCCGGCCTGTTGATCGACGGGACGGACGTGTTCGCGGTCCACGAGGCCCTTGGCGAGGCGATTGCCCGCGCCCGGCGTGGCGACGGCCCGTCGCTGATCGAGGCCCGTGCGTTCCGCTACTACGGCCACTTCCAGGGCGACGCCATCACGTATCGCACCGAGCAGGATCTTGCCGACTACCGGCTCCGTGATCCGCTGACACAGTTCCGCACGCGCGTCATTGAGCGCGGGCTGTTGGGGGCCGAAGACCTCGACCTGATCGACAGCCGGGCCGTTGAGGCCGTGGAGGACGCCGTGCGCCAGGCCAAGGAGGCCGCGTACCCGCTCCCGGCCGAGCTGCTGACTGATGTCTACGTGCACTACGCCTGACAGGAGAGCATCATGACGGACCGTATCATGACGTTCCGCGACGCCATCAACGAGGCGATGCGCCTGGAGATGCGGCGCGACCCGCACGTCATCCTCATTGGTGAGGATGTCGCCGGGGGCGCTCGCCTGGCGCACA
>Ga0105048_10011065_pt1 | contig 14260 bp, 15 predicted proteins | sample MAT05_FD_78382 | JGI IMG/M metagenome (GOLD analysis project Ga0105048, IMG submission 78382) | Freshwater microbial communities from Lake Fryxell liftoff mats and glacier meltwater in Antarctica - MAT-05 | ecosystem: Environmental > Aquatic > Freshwater > Ice > Liftoff microbial mat | place...
ACGAACTTGCCCGTCTTTTCTCTTGCTCATTTTCGACTCTCCAATTGATGAATTTGACCATCAGTTATGGAGTCCGTTTTTCAGGGGCAAGATCAGTGTCATCGCACTATGCTTTGGACTTCTCTGCCAATCTGGTGGTGCCCATTTGCAATCGAATGAGCATTCATGAAGCTGCATAATTGTTTCGAACAAACCGGGGGGACTGCGCGCATTTGCGCGACAAGTAGTGACTCATGACCGCCAACGCCTTCCATAACATCGCCCAGATCGAGACCAGCCTGGGAAGCCGCCGACCAGCTCCGCGCCAACTCCGACCTCACCGCCACCGAATACTCCATGCCGGTGCTCGGCGTGATCTTTCTGCGCCACGCCACCAACCGCTACCAGTCCGCGCTCCAGGCCATCGAAGCCGCGCAGGCGGCGGGCACCATGCCCAAGCGCCCTTTGGGCAACGCCGACTTCATCAAGCGCCGAGCCCTCATGCTGCCCGCGGCGGCGCGTTATGACACCCTGCTAAATCTACCTTCCGGCACCAGCCTGGGTGGCGTCCTGGTGGCGGCCATGAACGCCATCGAGGCCGACTTTCCCCCACTGCAGAGTAGCCTGCCCAACAACTACGACCGCTTCGACAACAAGCTGCTGGAAAACCTGTTGCGCTGCTTTGACAGCCAGGCCCTGCGCACCGCCACCGGCGATGTATTCGGCCGCATCTATGAATACTTCCTGATGAAGTTCGCCATGCAGGGGGCGCAGGAAAACGGCGAGTTCTTCACCCCGCCGTCGCTGGTGCAGACCCTCGTCCACGTGATCGAGCCCGGCCACGGCGTGGTGGCCGATCTGGCCTGCGGCTCGGCCGGCATGTTTGTGCAAAGCAGCCACTTCATCGAGCAAGAAGGTTTTGAGACCATGAAGCGCGTCACCTTCTATGGCCAAGAGAAGACGCCCGCCACCATCCGCCTCGCCAGGATGAATCTGGCGGTGCACGGCCTAAAAGCGACATCCAGGAGGCCAACACCTTCTACGAAGACAAGCACCGTCTGCAAGACGGCCGCCCGCTGTGCGGCAACGTCGACTTCATGATGGCCAATCCGCCCTTCAATGTAGACAAGGTGGATGCCGAATTCATCAAAACCGACCGGCGCCTGGCCTTCGGCCTGCCCGGGGTCAACAAAGACAAACACGTCTCGAACGGCAACTACCGGTGGATCTCGTACTTCCACAGCTACCTGTCCCCAATTGGCCGGGCGGGCTTTGTCATGTCGTCCCAAGCCAGCAGCGCGGGCCACGGCGAAAAAGAAGTGCGCCGCAAGCTGGTGGGGACTGGCGATGTGGACGTGATGGTCGCCTTCCGCTCCAACTTTTTCTACACCCGCACCGTGCCGTGCGAATTGTGGCACTTTGACCGCTCCAAGCCGCCAGCGCGCAAAGGCCGGGTACTGATGCTGGACGCACGCCATGTGTACCGCAAGGTCACCCGCAAGATCTACGGCTTCTCGCCCGAGCAGCAGGCCAACCTGGCGGCCATCGTATGGCTGTACCGGGGACAGCAGGAGCGCTTCTTGGGGCTGGTGCAAAGCCTCATCACGCGCCTGGCTGCGGAGGCGGCCGCCGTGGATACTGCCCTGCGCGCATTTGAAGCCACGCTGACCGCCAGCCACACAGCACTGGCCGCGTTTGTCGACAGCGCGAAAAGGGTCGCGGCCCTGCCGCAAGACAAGCGCCAGGCCTTGATGGACGCCACGGCCGAGTGGGCCGGCGCCGCCAACGTCGCTGCCGCCGACCGCGCCACCCTGCTCACCGGCCTGGGCGCGTTTTGCAAGTCAGTTGCCAGGCCTGTGCAGACCAACCAGGCCCAGCACACCGCCCGACACACCTTCGACCCCCTGGCCGAATCCGCCCGTGGCCGGGTCAAGCAGATCGACCTTCTCTACAAACTGGCCGCCGGCGCTGCGCAATTGGCGCAGGAGTTAGCCGCCAGCGACGAAGCCGCCGAGTTCTTTGACCGCCGCGCCATCGGCAAACTCACCAGGCCGCTTGACGAAGAACGCAAATCCGCCGTCGAACAGCTCAAAGACTGCGCCTACCTGCACCGCCAAATCTTGTGGCTGCAAGACCGCTTCCCCCAGGCTGAAATGGCGGATGTGCCGGGCCTGTGCAAAGTCGTCACCCGTTCGGACATCGAAGCCGCCGACTGGAGCCTGACTCCTGGACGTTTTGTCGGCGTAGCCCCGGCGGAAGTGGATGATGATTTCGACTTCGAGCAAACCCTGCGCGACATGCACATTGAGCTGGCGGATTTGAATCTCGAGTCCGTGGATTTGGCGCTGAGGATTCAGAGCAACTTTGAGGAGTTGGGGGCATGAACCGGCATTGGCCAAGTGTCAAGATTGATTCACTAAGAGCCGTTACGCCATATTCACTTGTTGGTGGACCGTTTGACTTGAATCTCACGATCCGTGACGATGTAGCAGACGGGGTACCCGTTATCCGCGGCTCCAATCTTCCTGCCGAGCGGGAATTCGAGGACGATGGATTTGTCTTCGTTGCAGACGATGAAGCGAATGCGCTGACCTCGAACCTGGCATACCCCGGAGATATCATTTTTACTCAGCGGGTAACGCTGGGTCAAGTCGGGATCACTCCTGCATCTGCGCGTTTTCAACGGTACGTGATCTCGCAAAGTCAGATGGAATCGAAGGTGAATGAAGAGCTTGCTTGCTCGCGTTTTGTCTATTACTTTTTTCGGCATCCGAATACGGTTCAAGAAATAGGGAATCGGTCGATTGCTTCGGGCGTTCCCCACATCAACCTAGGGATACTGAAAAACTTCAACGTTCCTCTCCCACCAATCCATGCTCAGAATGCAATTGTTCAGGTACTTTCTGCCTACGCCAACCTGATCGAAAACAATCGCCGCCGTATGGCCCTGCTCGAAGAGTCCGCGCGGCTGCTCTACCGCGAATGGTTTGTTCGCCTGCGCTTCCCGGGCCATGAACACACCCCTATCGTGGATGGCGTGCCGCAGGGGTGGGAGCGGGCACCGTTGGAATCGGCATTAGTTTTGCAACGTGGTTTCGATCTGCCAACGCAGGATAGACAAAAAGGCGATGTGCCGATATTTGGCTCTACGGGTATCCTGGGATACCACGACAAAGCAAAAGCGATGGCCCCAGGCGTGGTCACCGGCCGAAGCGGTACCTTGGACGAAATGCATTACGTTGCCGAGGATTACTGGCCGCTCAATACGGCGCTATGGGTCAAGGAGTTCAGACGCGTCACCCCATTGTTCGCCTTGTTCTTGTTGCTGGAAATGGATTTGAAGCAATTCAATGGCGGCGCGACCGTTCCCACACTTGATCGCAAGTCTGTTCACCGGGTTGAGGTCCTAATTCCGTCTGCGCTGATGCTCCGATCATTTGATGAGTTAGTGTCAGATGTATTTGCGCAGATCAGTCGACTGAGCGCGCAAAACCAAAAGCTCCGCGCCGCCCGCGACCTGCCGCTCCCCCGCCTGATGAGCGGCGAATTGGCGGTATGAGCGCGCAGAAAAAAATCGTCATCATCGCCGGCCCCAATGGGGCGGGCAAGACCACCTTTGCGCGCGAGTTCTTGCCGTTCGAGGCGGACTGCCCCACCTTCGTCAACGCCGATCTGATCGCCGCTGGAATTGCGCCGTTTCAACCCGAGACCGTGGCCTTTCGGGCGGGCCGCCTGATGCTGCAAGAGCTGGCGCACCATACGGCCGAAGGGCGGAGTTTTGCGTTCGAGACCACACTGTCAGGCCGCACCTATGCGCCGATGATCGACGCGTGGCGTGCCAGTGGCTACACCGTCAAGCTGATCTTTCTGTCGCTGGTGTCGGCCGACGAGGCCGTGGCACGCGTGGCCAACCGTGTTCGCCAGGGTGGTCCGATATCCCCATCGACACCATTCGCCGCCGCTTTGATGCGGGCTTGGCGCACTTTCATGGCACCTACCGCCAGCGTGTCGATTTCTGGCAGTTGTTTGACAATAGCGCCGCTACGCCACGTTTACTTGAAGAAGGAAGCAACCCATGAGTGCCACCTTGACCCCACCTGTCGTTTCCCGATTGCCGGATGCCGACATGCAAGCCGTGCCGGCAGCACTGGCGCGCGCCGCCCTGCGTGCCCGTGAGGTGGCCGCCCGCACAGGCACGCCCTTGGTAGTGGTACGTGATGGCCAATTGATCGAGGAGGTGGCGGTTCCGCCCGAGCCGGCTCAATCGACCGAAGGTGGGTCACCCGTGCATTGATCCGGCCTTGCCCTCCCCATGGCCTACACCGACATCAATGGCGAAGACCGACTGGTTCGAAGAACCTTCGCGGACCATCTGAAGAATGAGCTCGGTTGGGACTGATCGTCCGGAATACCCATTGGATACAGTCCAAGCGGCTGGCCTCCAAAATCCTCTCGCGTGTGGCCCGCCAGTTGCCCATAGATTGGTTGGAGCGCTATGGCTTTCGGCCAGTCCTACCGGAGACCTTTGTCGAGTTCGAGCGGCATAAGGGCACTTGCTACAAGGCCGCCAACTGGATTCATATGGGTCGCACTGTCGGGCCGGGCAAAAAATCTTCTAGCCACCTACAGCTTATCCCCGTCAAAGACATTTGGCTGTATCCGCTGCGCAGGGACTTCGCTAACATTTTGTGTCTTCAGGGAAACGAGTTTCCGAATAGTTACAACGTGACGAGCGAAGACGAGCCCAAGTCATTAATAAATAACGATTTCTACCTCTGTTAATCCGTAAGTCCCTGGTTCGAGCCCAGGTCGAGGAGCCAGATTCCCAGAGCCAGCCATCTACAGATGGTGGGCTTTTTTCTTTCTCGTCGGGCTTCTTCATCGGGTCGGACCAGCAGGTCACCCACGAAGGTATGTCGGCATCCGCTTCCTTCCCCACTGTTGTTCACAAAGGCACATCATAAACACGGCATCACCGCAACACCCTCCTCCAAGTCGGACGAGTCGATGGCCGAAGTGGCGGTTCAGGCTGCGGCCGTGACGGAGAACATCCGGCAGGTAGAAGCCTTGTCGGAGTGGGCGAACGGTAGCCAGCAAGCGGAACACCTCCGAGGAATTGTGGCGGCTAATCTGGCCAGCATGCCGGTCGATGTCGGCGCTGAGGACCGGGAGAACGCACAGAGACGGGAAACCTGGGCACTGGGGTTGGCCTCCAGATTGGATGTGGTGCCTGCGTAAGAGCCCGGCATCGGATCGACCCATCCCGGCCGGCAACATGCGTGTGGTCAGCCAATGTGATGCACTGAATTTCACGATCAGCGACGGGTCGCCCACCCGACGGGCGGGCTGCAGGCCATGTCAGCCTGACAGCGTCGGACGGCACTGTCGAGTTGTCGGGATATTGAGGCACCCCTGAGCCAGGGGACAGAAATCACGAACCGCCTTGCCGGTCATCGCGCCGCTCGCCGTACCAGAGCTCGAGCCCCTTGCGCTGTTTCACGCCGTCCCGCCCTTGCCGCCCGATGCGCCACAACATGGTCACCACTTCCAGGCCGGAGTGGGTGCGCAATTTGCGTCCTGACGTGGTCACCGAATGCCGCAGAACCACAAATCGCCCCAGCTGTCGCAACGCTTGGCTCAACACAATCTCTTCTGCACCGAAATACGCCTCATCGAACCCACCAACCGCTGTGAAAGTGGTTTTGGTACAGAACAGGAAGCAGCCAGTGGCGATGCGACTCGCCCGAAATGACAGGACAAGGAGAGGCAACAGCAACCGGGCATACCAGGGTATGACGCCATCAAACCGGAAGGCCGCTCCTCCACCGACGGCACCGTTGCGTAGCTCCTTCAGGGCGGCCTGCAACACCTCTGCGTTGACCCGCGTGTCAGCGTCAACGAAAAAGAGCAGATCTCCCTGTGCCAGCTTGGCGCCGGAGTTGCGCGTGGCCGAGATTTTTCGGTGGGCAACCGAGACGACCGCTGCGCCGTGGCTCAGAGCCACCAGCGCGGTTTGATCGGTCGAAGCATCGTCAGCAACAATCACTTCATAGGGCTCACCAACCCGGCGCGCGGCATCATGGATGGCTTGCAGCGTTGCACCGAGTAACTGCTCTTCGTTGTAGGCGGGAACAATGAAAGAAATCATGGAGAACCGTTGAATTGCTCAGCATACCGCAGCAGGGGCGCCCACATAAAACCCGCCCTTCCCAGAACACACCACCCCACGTTGTTTACGCTCCGACCCGACTGGAAAGGAATAAGGCGGCGGCTGGCAAAGCGGCCTTGCAGCGTTCGATGTTTGGGGCTCCTATCCCTCAAGTGCCCTGGCTGAAATTTCGTTGAGCCTCAGCAACTGGCTGAAGTCGATTGCCAGATTTTCGGCTGGATCCTGATCTGCTCGCCCACCAGTTTCAAGAACTGCAGTGACTGTTCGGAAAACGTTACCAAGGCCGTTGTCTTTTTCGATTTCGTTCTCCAAAACAGTTGGCATCAGCCGTCATTGAATGTGCTTTGCCATCCGACAGTGGCTTGTGCGGTGATGCGACCCTGGGCAGCGCCCCGATTTGCCTGCAGCGGTTGGTTTCACTCCCACGGTGATTGCACCAAATCGGTACCGGCCCGCGCCAGCGCCAGCGCCAGCGCTCAATCAGCGGCCGTTTCCAGGTCGTGCGCTGCGGCTTTCAGGTTCGACGCACCAGGTTCTCGATCAGCGTGGCCATGCCCATGCCAGAGCCCAGGCACATACTGACGACTGCGTAGCGCCCTCCGGTGTCAGCCAGGTGGTGCATCGCCGTGATGGTCATTCGGATGCCTGTAGCGCCCGGCGGGTGGCCGATGCTGATGCCGCCGCCGAACAGGTTGGTGCGCAGACGTGGAATACCCAGTTGCGCTTCGGCATGCAGGTTGACAACAGCGAAGGCCTCGTTGATCTCCCAGTAGTCGATGTCGGCCACCGACAGGCCGGTGCGCAGCAGCAACTTCGCAATCGCCGGTACGGGGCCGGTGCCCATGATCTCCGGCGCCACGCCCACCACGGCCCAGTCCACCAGCCGTGCCTCTGCCCTGATGCCTGCGCGTGCGGCAGCCTCTGCGCCCGCCACCAGCAGCGCGGCGGCGCCGTCGGTCACGCCGCTGGAGTTTCCTGCGGTGACCTGGCCCTGCCCATCCTTGCGAAACGCCGGCTTCAAAGATGCCAGTTTTTCCCGCGTGATGGTGGGGCGCGGAAACTCATCGGTGTCGAAGGTACGTATTGCGCCCTTGCCCTCGGGCACGTCGATGGGCACGATTTGCCGCGCCAGGAAGCCCGACGCGATGGCCGCGCCCGCTCGCTGCTGGCTCATGTGCGCCCAGTCGTCCATGGCAACACGTGTGTAGCCAAAGCGCGCCGTCACGTTCTCGGCCGTTTCGCCCATCAGCTCCCGCGTGAACGGGCAGCGGTAGATGTAGTCCAGCCCATCGATGAACTCGAACGGGCCGCGCTGCGCACCCCAGCGCACCTTGTGCGCAAGATAGGGCACCCGCGAGAAGTTCTCGCCACCCGCGGCCACCGCGATCGCGCTGTGGCCGGACTGGATCTGCTGAGCGGCGCTCACGATGGCCTGCGAGCCCGTGCCGCAGGCGCGTGTGACGCCCATCGCAGCGCTGTCTTCGGGCAGTCCCGCATCGAGTGCGATCTTGCGGCTGACGAACAGACCGTCATGGTCCACGGGGGCGGTGTTGCCGAACACCAGGTGGTCGACCTGCCGCGCGTCGAGCCCGGCACGCGCTAGGCTGGCCTTGACCACGTGCACGCCCATGGTGGACAGCGGCACATCGCGCAGGCTCTTGCCGAAATCGCCGAACGGTGTGCGGACGCCGGAACTCAGCACGATGTCTTGAAAACCCATGGGCAGATGCTCCTGTTGATGCCGGGCGACTCGGGTGGAAAATCTTGAATGACTATAGCGTTAACCCGCTTGCTTAGCAAACAGCTGTTTGCTATGTTACGGTCAATGTCCACCTCCAACTCGCCCAGACGAGCCTCCGCCTCCGCCGTAGCCTCCGCACGCGTGGCAGGGCCTATCGTGCATGCCGACAGCCGGTTGCCGCAGATCCTGGACGTTGCGGCGCGGCTTTTCTGCCAGCAGGGCTACCAAGGCACCACTGTGCGCGATATCGCCCGGGCCGTGGGTATCCTGCCCGGTTCGCTTTATTGCCACTTCGCCACCAAGGAAGATCTGCTGGCAGCCGTATACGCGCGCGGCGTCGACCAGATCTGCCAGGTCGTGCAGGCCACCATCGACCGGCGCGGTGACCCTTGGCAGCGGCTGGAGGCCGCCTGCGCGGCGCACCTGGAAGCCATCCTGCGCGACGACGACTATGCACGTGTGGTGGTCCGCGTGCGGCCCGCTGACCTCGGCGAGGCCCGCCAGAGTCTGGCGCAGGAGCGCAATCGCTACGAGGCCCTGTGGGTCGAACTCGTGGACGCCTTGCCGCTTGCGCGCCGCACCGATCGCAAGGCCTTGCGACTGATGCTGCTGGGGGCGCTGAACTGGGCCCCTATCTGGTACCGGGCAGACGGCGCAGCGTCGCCCCGCTCGCTTGCGCGCAAGTTCGTGGCGTTGGTTAGACCCCATGAATGATCTCTACATCGTCGGTACGTCGTGCACGGCGTTTGGCAAACAGCCGGGAACGAGCTTTCAGGACCTCGCTCGGCAGGCTTATGCCGAAGTGCTGGCCGATGCCGGCCTGGGCCCTGCCGAGGCCGCGCTGATCGAACAGGCCTGGTTCGGAAACTGCGGCATGGGGCAGTGGGGCCAGGGCGGCATCCGCGGCCAGGTGTGCTTCACCCCACTGGTCGAAGAAGGGCTTTTCCCCGAGCGCGTGCCCATGATCAACGTGGAAGGTGGCTGCGCTACGGCCTCGTTTGCCTTTCATGGTGCTTGCAAGGACGTACTTTCCGGGCAGGTGCAGATGAGTCTGGCCATCGGCGTCGAAAAGCTGGTCAGCCCCGACCAGCCAGAGCGCGTGGCTGCCATCTTTGCCACCGCTATCGACCAGCTGCAGCCGGCGCGATGGCAAGCCTACTACGCGCGCGCCGGCCAGGCGGCCGGCAAACCTTTTGAAACCGGTCCCGGCCGCACGTTGTTCATGGACACCTATGCCATGCAGGCGGCCTGGCACATGAAAACCCACGGCACCACGCAACGGCAGATCGCGATCGCCGCGGCCAAGAACCACCTGCACGGCAGCCTGAACCCCAAAGCACAGTACCGCTTTGAGCTCACGGTTGACGAGGTGCTGGCTGACCGCGAGATCAGCTGGCCGCTGACGCGCGCGATGTGCTCACCGCTGGGCGACGGTGCAGCGGCGGCATTGGTGTGCTCGAAGGCGGGGCTGGCCAACCTGCCGGCGGAGACGCGCGCGCGCGCCGTGCGGGTGCGGGCCTCGCAGCTTTCGGGCGGCAAGTACCGCGCGCTTGACGAGCCCGGCCTGTCACGCATCGCCGCCGACAAGGCCTATGCGCGCAGCGGCCTGGCACCGGCCGACATCGACATCGTCGAGCTGCACGACGCCACTTCGTTCTGCGAGATCTTCCAACTCGAGATGCTGCGCCTGTGCCGCGATGGCCAGGGCGGGCGCTTTGTCGAGTCGGGCGCCACGGCGCTGGGTGGCAGCCTGCCAGTCAACCTGTCGGGGGGCCTCGTGAGCAAGGGGCATCCGGTGGGGGCCACCGGGCTTTCGATGGTGTACGAGACCTGCCAGCAACTGCGTGGCGAGGCAGGCGCGCGTCAAGTCGCGGGCGCGACCCTGGGCCTGATCGAGAACGGCGGTGGCGTGATGGGCTTTGACGAGGCCGCCTGCGCGGTACACATCCTGGAGAAGTGCGAATGAGCGCCGCCGGGCGGCTCCCAAGGGGCTCGCACCGCAGCCCGCAGGGCGCAGGTACTTCAATGACTTCCACGACCCAGGTGATCGACTGGATGCCGGAAGACCCCGCCACGCTGGCCGACCCCTACGTCATCTTCGCGCGAATGCGCGACGAAGACCCGTGCCACTGGAGCCCGCGCCTGAAGAGCTGGGTGCTGACGCGCTACGACGACGTGAAGCGGGTGTGCCTGGACAAGGAGCGCATCTCGTCCGACCGGCTGCGCCCCTTCTTCTCCAGCATGCCCAGCACAGAGGCGGCGCGCATCGGCGAAATAATGCGCTATCTGTCGCTGTGGATGGTGTTCAAGGACCCGCCCGAACACACCCGGCTGCGCCGCCTGACCAGCCGCGTGTTCAGCGCCAGGACCATGCAGGCGATGCGCCCGCAGGTACAACAGATCTCCAACTGGCTGCTCGACGCACTTGACGGGCGCGAGCAGATCGACCTGCTGGCCGACTACGCCGGCCCGCTGCCTTGCCTGGTCATCATGGCCATGCTGGGCGTGCCGCGCGATTCGCTGGCCGATCTGAAGCGCATGTCCGACGAGATTGCGCTGTTCATCGGCAGCAGCCGCAACAGCCCCGAGAAGTACGGAACCGCCGAGGCCGCGACGCAGGAGATGGCGGCGTTCTTCCGGGCATTGATCGCCCAGCGCCGCGCGCAGCCTGGCGCCGACGCCCTGAGTGAACTCGTGCACCTGCGCGATGACGATGGCGATCGCTTCAGCGACGACGAGCTCGTCGCAGTCTGCATCCTGATGCTGTTTGCCGGCCACGAAACGACGACCAACCATATTGCCAACGGCATGCAGTCGCTGATGCAGTTTCCGGGCGAGATGCAGCGGCTGCGCGCAGACCCGGGCCTGGCTGCAGCGGCCGTGGAGGAACTGCTGCGCCACGAAGGTCCCTCCGGGGCTCTGGTGCGTATCGTGGCCGAGGGGCATGAACTGCACGGTAAAAAGCTGCAGCCCGGGCAGCGTATCTTCGTGATGATCAACGGCGCCAACCGCGATCCGCGCGCCTACCCCGAGCCCGATCGGCTGGATCTGACGCGCGACGGCGTGCCGCACCTTGCTTTCGGCTTCGGCATGCACATCTGCCTGGGATTTCCGCTGGCACGCACGGAAGGCACGGTGGCGTTCCCCGCGCTGCTTGCGCACTACAGCCACATCGAACCCGCAGGTCTCAAGCCCGAGTGGATCAACTCGCTGGTTTTCCGGGGCATGAAGACGCTGCCCGTGGCGGTTAAAAGGGCGTGAAGCAGATGTCGCCACCCTTGCTGCAAACCAACGCCATCCACCTGGGATTTGGCGGAATCAAGGCGTTGGCGGGCGTCTCTCTGGCCGCCCAGGCAGGCCAGATCACCGCCATCATCGGCCCCAACGGCGCAGGCAAGACGAGCCTGTTCAACACGATTTCGGGCTTCTACAAGCCGCAGCAAGGACAAGTGACTTTCGAGGGGCGCGACATCACAGCGCAAGGCCCTGCGAAACGGGCCGCGCTGGGGCTGGCACGCACGTTCCAGAACGTGGCGCTGTTCCGCGGCATGAGCGTGCTGGACAACATCAAGCTGGGCGGGCACACGCGGCTGCACGCCAACCCCTTGTCAGCGCTGTGGTACCTGGGCCCGGCCCGGCGCGAAGAGACGGCGCTGCGGCGTGAGATCGAGCGCGACGTGATCGACTTTCTTGAAATCGATCACGTGCGCCACCACAGCGTGGCCGCACTGCCCTACGGGCTTCAAAAACGGGTGGAGCTGGCGCGGGCCCTGGCGATGCGGCCCAAGGTGCTGATGCTGGACGAGCCCGTGGCCGGCATGAACCGCGAAGAGACGGAAGACATGGCGCGCTTCATTCTGGACATCCAGGAAGAGCGCGGCATCACCATCCTGCTGATCGAGCATGACATGGGCCTGGTGATGGACATCTCCGACCACGTGGTGGTCTTGAACTTTGGAATAGTCATCGGCGAGGGCACGCCAGCTGCGGTGCGGCATCAGCCTGAGGTCGTGCGCGCCTACCTCGGCGGAACGGCCACCGCAGGGGCAGGCGCATGAACACCGGATTCGACTGGGTGGCACTGGCCGAGTACAGCGCCATCGGCCTGCTGTCGGGCGGACTGCTGGCGCTGGTAGCGCTGGGTTTCGTGCTCATCTACAAAGGCACCGGCGTCATCAACTTTGCCATGGGCGAGTTCATGATGCTGGGAGCCTACTTCTTCTACACCGCCAACGTCCTGTGGAAGCTGCCCATGATGGTGGCATTGCCGCTCACGCTGGCTGCGGTGGCCCTGGTGGCAGCGCTGATTGAACGCGCGCTGCTGCGGCCCTTGTCGGGCCAACCGGTGATCTCGATACTGATGGCCACCATCGGCCTGGCCAGTGCCCTGCATGGCGGCGTGGATGCCCTGTGGGGTGGCAACAACTACGAGATGCCCGCGCTTCTGCCGCGCAAACCGCTCACGCCGGGCAGCATTCTCATCCCTGGCCAGTTGTTCTGGAGCTTCGTGCTGGCGGCGTTCGTCATCGCCGCCTTCACGCTGTACTTCCGCTACTCCAGGACCGGCATTGCCATGCGGGCTGCGGCCAGCGACCCGATGACCGCCTATGTGCTGGGTATCGACGTGCGGCGGACGCAGGCGCTGACCTGGATGTTCGCCGGCCTGGTGGGCGCCGTGGCAGGCATCGTGGTGGCTTCCATGACCAGCCTGTCGCCAGCGCTGGGCGGTGCGGCGCTGGGGGTACTGGCGGTGATCATCCTGGGCGGCCTGGACAGCATCGCCGGCGCGATCTTTGCCGGGCTGATCGTCGGCCTGATCGAAAGCCTGACCGCCGCCTACCTGGGCGGCAAGGTGCGCGACATCGTGCCCTATGCCACCGTGCTCGTCATCTTGCTGATACGGCCCTATGGGCTTTTTGGCACCCGCCAGATCGAGAGGCTTTGAATGCGTATCGGTGACTTCCGCGCCAGCTACCAGCACGACGAGGCGCTGTGGCCCACCCGGGTGCAGCAGGCCTGGCTGGTGGCACTGGCGGTGGCCTTGATGCTGCTGCCGCTGGGCGTCAACGGCTACATCGTTGGCCTGGCCTGCATGGTGGGCATTCACTGCATTGCCGCCGCCGGGCTGAACATCATGACCGGCTACACCGGTCTCATCTCGCTCGGACACGCGGGCTTCATGGGAGTGGGCTGTTATGCCGCAGCGTGGGCGGCACAACGCGGCGTGCCGACGTTGCTGACGCTGCTGTGGGCCGGGAGCCTGGCGGCCATGCTGGGCATCGTGGTGGGGCTGCCCAGCCTGCGCATCAAGGGCCTGTACCTGGCGGTGGCGACGCTGGCCACGCAGTTCCTGCTGGTCTATGTGTTCCGCGAATGGGACAGCGTGACCGGTGGCGTGCGCGGAGTCAACGTGCCCAACGCCAGCGTCCTGGGCTTTGAGCTGCTGAGCGACCAGCGCATGTACTACCTCATCCTGCCGGTGGCGGCGCTGATGCTGGTGGGCGCGCGCAATCTGTTCCGCACGCGGGTCGGGCGGGCCTTCATCGCCATCCGCGACAAGGACATCTCCGCCGAGGTGCTGGGCATCAACCTGCTGCACTACAAGCTGGCGTCATTTGCGCTCGGTTCGTTCTATGCGGGCGTGGCCGGCGCGCTGCTGGGCTTCTTTTATCGGGCGATGACGCCGGAGTATTTCACGCTGCAACTGAGCATCTTCTACCTGGCGGTCATCATCGTCGGTGGCCTGGGCAGCATGCTGGGCACCATTCTGGGCGCGGTCTTCATGACCCTGGTGCCCGAAATCCTGCGCGCCTTCGTGGCCTTCTGGGCGCAATGGGCCCCGCGCGCCATCGAGGTGCTCAGCCCTATGCAGCAGCTGGTGTTCGGCGTTCTGATCATGGGCTTTCTCATCTTCGAGCCCCATGGCCTGCTCGAGATCTGGCGCCGCCTGCGGCGCAGCTTTCACCTGTGGCCCTTCAGGTCCTGATCCAGCCGTCCTTTCCCCGCCCCTGTTTCTCACCACCCGTCGTAACCACCACTGCAACCAGGAGACACGCCATGCACACTGCTGACCATTTCAATCCCACCCGCCGCCGCATCGTGGGCGCCTCACTGGGCGCCGCCGGTTTGTCGGCGCTACCCATGCACGCCGCGCTGGCGCAAACCGGCGAACTGGTCGTGGCCGCTGCGCCACCGATCACCGGCGTGTTTGCCTTCGCGGGCGTGGGGCTGCACCAGGGGCTCGGCGACTATTGCGACTGGCGCAACCAGTCTAAGGGCGGCGTGGCCGGGCGCAAGCTGCGTTACATCGGAGAGGACTCCGGCTACAAGATGGACCAGGCCATGAGCGTTTTCAAGAAGCTCATGGGCGC
>Ga0105048_10011069_pt1 | contig 14258 bp, 10 predicted proteins | sample MAT05_FD_78382 | JGI IMG/M metagenome (GOLD analysis project Ga0105048, IMG submission 78382) | Freshwater microbial communities from Lake Fryxell liftoff mats and glacier meltwater in Antarctica - MAT-05 | ecosystem: Environmental > Aquatic > Freshwater > Ice > Liftoff microbial mat | place...
GTAAAGCACCGCATCCACGAGGTGTTCAAGCAGCTTGGGGCCAGCAAGCGTGCCCTCTTTGGTGACATGGCCGATGAGCACTACCGCAGTGCCAGTGGCCTTGGCCATATACACAAGCTCGGCGCAGCACTGTCGCAGTTGACTCATCGAGCCGGGGAAGGCCGCCAGATCTGGTTTGTAAACCATCTGCACCGAGTCGATGATGAGGATGCGGCGCTCAGGTGCCACCTCGCCCAGCACGCGCGCGGCCTGCTCGGTGATTCGCGCAAGCGAACTGTCCGAGAGCAAGAAGAGCTCTTCGAGACCCATCGGGGTGGGTAAGCCATCGCGCAGCAGTCGCCCCGCGCGCAGTTTGACCTGCTCGACGCTCTCTTCACTGCTGACATAAAGCACACGGGCTTTGCCACTGCGGGCCCACGCCGCGGCGGCTTGCAAAATCAGTGTGCTCTTGCCGATGCCCGGATCGCCACCGACCAGCACTGCCGAGGCGGGAACCAAGCCGCCGCCCAACACTCGGTCAAACTCGTCGATTCCAGTGGCAGCGCGTGGCATCTCCACGGCGTGGCCAACCTCAGCAAAGCGCCGGGCGGGCTGGCGGGTAGTGAGATTTTCGACGAGGCGCTCGACGCCCGTTGGCTCGCCCTCTTCGCCAGCCCCCGCCGCGGCGGCAGAACCGGCAGCCAAGGCGGCGGCGGACCACTGGCTCATGCTGCCTGCCCGCGGGTCGGTCTTGCCTATTTTCTCAATGGTTTGGGCGTCAAGCGTGTCCCAAGCATTGCAATCCGGGCACTTACCGAGCCATCGGGTTTGCACCGAGCCGCAGGTGCGGCACACAAAGACACTTTTCGCCTTGGCCATGGCCGGAAGGTAGCCGAATCCGCCTCGATGCGCGGGTTGGACGCGTACCAGAATTCACAATGTACGGATTAACGGATAATTATCTGGCATCTCGGCGCTGGGAGGTCACAATAGAAACATCGGCCGAGTGCCAGTTGCGGTCGGGCCTTGTGCGCGCTGCCTGGTTACAGCCCGCTTAGATCTTTTAAAACGAGGAAACCCCGATGCGTACTGCTCACACGATTGCCTGCCCCTTGGCCCACCGTTTGTTCGTACTGGCGGTCGCCGGGCTGGCAGTGAGTGCGACGACGAAATCTCTTGGGCAAACGCTGACAGTTATTCCCGCTCTCACTAATCCGTTCGGGTCCAGTGCGGCCGGTATCAGTTCAAACGGTTCGGTAGTTTCGGGCACCAGCAACACGGCGTATCGGTGGACACCCTCGGGAGGAGTGCAAAGTCTCGGCTTTCTTAGCATCGTTCAGATTTCGCTGGCTCGTGGCATCACTCCAGATGGCGCGGTTATAACTGGCACGGCAGCTGCTCCCGGCTGTTGCAGCCAAGCATTTCGTTGGACAACGAGCGGCATGCAAGCTCTCGGTTCGCTTCCGGGGGGAGGTGGCTCGAACGGCTTTGATATCTCGTCAAGCGGCAATGTGATCGTGGGGCAAAGCGACACTGCCAGCAACCCAAACCCAAATCGCCGCGCCTTTCGCTGGGTTAACGGTTCTGGCATGACCAACCTCGGTTTGTTGCCAGGGCATCTGGTTTCGAGCGCTACTGGCGTGAGTGCTGATGGCAACACCGTTGTCGGCTGGTCAGAGAATCCGAGCTTCGTCAAGCGCGCGTTCCGGTGGACCTCGGGCACTGGCATGGTTGATTTGGGCACGCTGCCCGGCGACACGGCCTCGGTGGCAAACGCAGCCAGCTCCGATGGCAGTGTGATCGTGGGTGGCTCCGCAGGTGGCGGCTTGTCGCGTGGCTTCCGCTGGACGCAGGCGACGGGCATGGTGGCGATACCCAACCTGCCAACAGCCACCACGGGCGCGGCGACGGGTTGTACGCCTGATGGCCAAGTGCTCATCGGCAGTTCGGGCACCAACGGGTTTCTGTGGTCGGCCGATCAGGGTACCATCAACATCACCACGCGACTGATCAACCTTGGGATCAATCTGACTGGAATTGGTCAGATCACAACCGGCGAAAAGATCAGCAGTGATGGCACCGCAATGATCGTCAACAGCGGTTCGGAAGGCATGGTCATCCGCGGTATGCCTTGCCTGCGGCCTCCGCAGGTAACGGCCAATCCATCCAACCAGTCGTATTGCACCACTACAAGCTTCTCCATATCGTCGAATGCCACCGGCGCTACTTCGATTCAGTGGCTTAAAGACGGTGTACCGATTGCCAATGGAACGACTTCTGGCGGGGCGTTCGTACAAGGGGCGACCGGCACAACGCTGACCATTTTCAGCCCGAGCGCTTTTCAGACCGGCAGCTATTCCTGCCGCTTTACGAACCAGTGTGGAACCTCGCTTAGTTCCGCCGCGGCGATCTCGGTGAGCCCACCGCCGGTGGTGCTGATTCAGCCCTCGGCCAATACGGTCTGCATCGGCGCGAGCTCATCTTCACTTGGCATTGTGGTTTCTCCGCCGCCGCCGGCAACGACTCTCACTTATCGCTGGCAGCGGCGCAATCTGTCCAATGTCTATGTCAATATCTTTGACGGCCCAACCGGCAATGGCTCCAACTTCGTTGGCACCGGCGGTCAAACGCTCATCATCCTTGGCCCGGTGGTGGCTGACACGCAAATGTACCGCTGTCTTGTGACCAATGAGTGCAACGGGGTTACCTTCACCACTCCAGCGCAGATTACCGTCAATGGTTTGATTTCGGTGACGCAGCAACCGGCGGATGTCATCGGCTGCATCGGAGACAATGACACATCAATGTCGGTCGCTGCGGGACCGGGAACGGGTTTCACCTACCAGTGGTATCGGCGTACAGGGCGCAACATCTATACGGCGATCAACGACGGTCCGACGGGCAGCGGTGCGCAGTACGGCGGCACGCAAAGCGCAACGCTTACCTGGTTCGGCACGTATGCGGCAGACTTTGAGTTCTACCGCTGCGAGATCGTCGGCCCCTGCAACACCGTGACGACAAACGCTGCGTCCTTCGGCGGCACCAGCGCGCCGTCGATCAACACGTTGCCTTCTGGCTACTCGCAGTGCGCGGGCAGTACGCAGAGCTTCTCCGTCGGGCTTTCTGCAGGCGCCATTGGCGCGGTTTATTCCTGGCGTTTCAACGGCGTGCCAATCAACTTGCTTGATCCACGCTTCACCGTGGTGAGTAACGCGCTGGGCACGACGCTGACAATCACGAACATCGAGCCTGCTGATGCGGGCAGTTACCGTTGCTTTATCTTTAACGCGTGCGATAGCGTGCTCTCGGCGCAAGAACCCCTCGGCGTGACGATCTGCTGCCTCGCCGATATTGTCGGTGGAGATGGCAACCCGCCGGGCGATGGCAATGTCGATGGCAACGATTTCCAGGCGTTCCTCAACGCTTTTGGAGCGAGTGACTCGTTGGCCGACCTTGTCGGTGGCGATGGCAACCCGCCGCCGGATGGCAATGTTGATGGCAACGACTTCCAGGCCTTCCTCAACGCGTTCGGCGCGGGTTGTTGATCGCCCGCGGCGTCGCGCCGCCTACGGGTATGCAAAGAGCGTGAATGGGCAAATACGTTGCGTATCTGGCGATCGCCGTGCGTTACCGTGCGCGGGGTACGGTGGTGCGGCCGAGTGAGACGGCCACGTGGTGTACGGCTGCATATGTTTCGCCTTGTCCCCGCCCGCTCCCGCTTCTTAAAGACCCCGCACCATGAAAATCGGCGCCATCGGAATCGACTCAGGCCACCTCGAGGCCTTCACCAAGCTCGTCAACGCACGCAACAAAGCTGGCAGCACCAAGTGCCGCGTGACGCACTTTTATTCAGATGGCACCAACGACTGGGTGCAGAAGAAAAATGACAAGGATCGGCTCGGCCATGTGGCCAAGTGGCAGGCGGGCGCCATTGAGCACGGAGCGGTGCAGGCCGCCACGCTCAAGGAGATGCTCAAAGCGTGCGATGGCTTCATGGTCTTGAATGTCTCTGGCAAGCGGCACATGAAGTTTGCGCTCGAGTGTCTCAAGACCGGTAAGCCGACCTATATCGACAAGCCGCTAACCTGCTCCCTCGCTGATGCGAAGAAGATCATGGCTGCCAGCAAGAAGTACAAGGCCCCGTGCTACTCGGCATCCTCGCTGCGCTTCATCTCGGCATTTGATCAGCTTGATCTGCCAGCGCTCGGCAAGCTCGTCGCCATTGATGCCTATGGACCGGGAGAGTTGCTCAAGGCCGATCCGGACCTATGGCACTACGGCTGCCATGCCATTGAGATGGTTGATTCGGCCTTCTCGCGCAGTGGTCAGGGTGCGGGCGTCAAGCGCGTCAGCGCCGTGAACATGGGCGATCGCCACCTGCTTGACATGGAGTATCGCGATGGTCGGTACGTGCGCATCCGCCTGGAGCGCAAGGCAAGCTGGGAGTTTGGCATGACCTTGCACGGCGAGAAGGGCGCGGCGTTCATTCGCGAGACATTCAAGGACGGCGCGGGCATTTACGACCGGCTGATCTCCGGAATGGTGAGCTTCTTTGAAGGCAAGGCGCCTCCGGTGCCCCTGCGCGACATTGTCGAGACCGTCGCCGTGATGGAGATGGGCAACAAGAGCATCAAGAAGAAGGGTGCCTGGGTTGCGGTGCCAGTCGTCAAGTAAGCCGGGCTGTCGCCAGTCTGATACGGAACCTCTGCATGCCACGAATCGAGCAGCTTTTTGCACGGCACAACATCCGCTGCACCAAGCAGCGGCGAGCGGTCTATGCCGCGCTGGAAGCAACCGAGATGCACCCGACGGCGATGGACTTGATGGACCTGTGCGCACGCACGCAGCTAGTAATGTCACTCGCCACCGTGTACAACACGCTGGAGTTGCTGGTGCGCAAAGGACTTGCGCGCAGGTACACCGGACACGAACAGTCGGGAGATGCAGCCCGTTACGATGCGGATGTGCGCAGTCACATCCACCTGGTCGATGCCAGGGGGCTCTACCGCGATGTGCCCGCTGATCTGCACAAGCGCCTGCTCGCGGGCCTGCCGGCCGAGGTGATCGAACAGATCGAGGAGCGCATGGGGGTGCGCATCGACCAGATACGCATCGAACTCGTCGGCGAAATTGTCGCCGGCGGAGCGTGCTAGCGGCAGAGTGGCCGTCCGATAAAAACTGCGGCGAGTTTGCTCACACGGGGCCAAATACTCGTCTTGACGCCTTGCTAACCTCAAATATGCAGCTGCCCAGAGCATTGCCCATCGTTTTTGCCCAAGGGGGCGCGCACGTTGTGTTGCCCGGTGGCTCAATGCAGCTGTGCATGGTGCTGGGCATCGGGCTGAATTACGCCAAACACGCGGCAGAGCAGGGGGCCAAACTGCCCGAGCGGCCGGTGGTCTTTGCCAAAAACATCGGGGCTCTGACCGGCGGGTACGACGAAATTGTTGTGCCGCGGATCTGCCAGGATGCCACCCTGACGCAAGGCGGCACCGCAGTCGGGCCAAGTGGGCTGCAGGTTGACTATGAGGGCGAGCTCGCTGTGATTATCGGCGGCGGCCCTGACCCTGCCCGGGCCTGCCGCGATGTTGATCAAGCGGATGCGGGGCGGTTCGTGCTGGGGTACGCAGTAGCAAACGATGTCTCCGCCCGCTGGTGGCAGAAAAGTGGCGGTGGTGGCCAGTTTGTGCGCGGCAAGAGCTTTGACACGTTTTGCCCGATTGGTGAGGTTTGTTCGGCAGCGTGGCTGGCCCAGACATATGGATTACCCCACACGGAGGCGGCTCAGCGGCTCTCACTGCGGACGAAGGTCAACGGCGAGCTGCGGCAGGAAAGCAGCACCGCGGACATGATCTTTCCGATCGCCCAGTTGGTCAGCGAGCTTTCTCGCGGCACGACGCTGCGGCCCGGCACCGTGATTCTGACCGGCACCCCGGAGGGTGTGGGTATGGCCAGAACCCCCCAGGCCTTCCTGCGCGATGGAGATCTGGTGGAGGTGGAGATTGAGGCGGCGGGCCGGATTTGCAACCGAGTTCGGTTCGAGTAAGGTGCGAGGTAAAATGAAAGGTGAGGGCCTAGGAGCTGTTTGTGTCTGGCAAGAAGAAGGACAATGGCGAGGAGAGGCAGATTGAGAACCGCCGGGCGCGGTTTGACTATGCCATTGCCGAGACTCTGGAGTGCGGCATCAAGCTCTATGGGCCGGAGGTGAAATCGGTGCGCGAGGGCAAAGTGAGCTTGCAGGAGGGCTGGGTGCGGGCCGAGAGCACGCCGCCGGGGTTGTGGCTCCATCAGGTAAACATTGCCGAGTATGGCCCGGCAGGGCGCATGCAGGATGTGCCGACGCGCACGCGAAAGCTTCTGGCACATAAGAAGGAGATTGTGCGGCTCGCGCGGGCTCTGGAGACGAAGGGTGCGACGCTGGTCCCGCTGAAGATTTACTTCAAGAATGGGTATGCGAAGTGCTTGGTAGGGGTGGGTTTGGGGCGCACCCAGGGAGACAAGCGGCAAGTCATCGCCAAGCGCGAGGCCGACCGCGACATTCGCCGGGCCATGAGCAAGCGGCCAAACGGGTAGCGAAAAGCTTCGGGGGAAAAGGCGATGGGCTGGCGCGGATAAGGAAACTTGAAAAGTTTTTCTAAGGCCAGCGTAAATTTGCGTCACCTCGGCCGCATGCGCCGATATATTCATCTGCCTGCTTGTGAAGCGCATGGATGCGCCGACAGTGGGTGTGACAAATCTGCCAAACTCCGGCCAAGCGGAGGTTCGGAGCGTCGCTCGGCGAAGGCCGAGCTATCGCTCTGGAGATGTGGTGGAACGTGCTTAAGGAAGAGCGCAATGGGCAGGCGAACGACCGAGGGACCAGCATCATCACTCCTTCATCACCACGCCGTAGCAGAGGCCGCGGTGGGTAACCTCATTCCTGGGGTGGCGCCTGACCGGGTCGGCCTTGTGCTGCCGCCCCAGGTGCGGGATGCGAACCTGCTTGACGAAGGCGTGAGCCAACTACTGGCGGCGTTTGACGCAGCACCCGGTGCTCCGATTGCTTCGCAGGGAGTTGTCGATTCGATTGTGGAGTGCAAAGTGCCAGAGCCGATGCCGAGTAGTTTTGAGGTCGCGGGTCAATCAATCTACATGATTGGTATTGGCGGATCGGGCATGCAGGGTTTGGCGCGGCTGCTGCGCGCCCGCGGCGCGAACGTGGCTGGCAGCGAGCCGATAAAATCTGGGGCAACCGATGCACTGGCAGCCGAGGGAATCGAAATCGGTTTCGATCAGTCACGCAGCGAGTTGCCAGCGAGGTGCGATCTGGTGGTGGCCTCCGCGGCGATTCGGCCGGACCATCCGCAACTGCTCGCAGCCGCAGAACGTGGTGTGAGTGTGCTGAACTATGCCGAAGCGCTTGGCCGCTGCATGCTCAATCGCACGGCCGTGTGCATTGCAGGCACGCATGGCAAGAGCACGACGACGAGCATGCTCAGCTGCGTGCTCAGCGACTGCGGGCTGAAGCCGACCTCAATCGTCGGCGCGAGTTGTGCGCAGCTTGGTGGCGCTAACGCCAAGCCGGAGGATCAGGCCGGCTTTGGAGGTGGTTTTGTGCTTGGCGCCGAGGAGATCCCCCTCGGCCCCAAGGCCGGCAAGCCCGGGCTGATCGTCGCCGAGAGCTGCGAGTTTAATCGCAGCTTCCACAACTACAACCCGACTGTTGCCGTGATTACCTCTGTAGAGGCCGATCACTTGGATATGTACGGCTCAGTTGATGAGGTCATCAAGAGCTTCAACGTCTTTGCGCGGCGCATCGCACCGAGCGAGGAGGGCGGTCTGCTGCTGATCGCCCACGACAATGCCCACCGTCGCGAGGTGCGCGCCGGTGTGCGCGCTAAGGTGCAGACATTGGGCTTTTCGCCGTCAGCCGATTGGCAGGTCAAGTTTGATTCGCTTGCGCGGGAGGCGGTGCTGCTCGACCCGGCGCGGCGCGAAGTTTGCCGTTGGACAGTCGATATGCCCGGCGACCACAACGCCATGAACTCTGCCTTCGCGGCAGCGGTGGCCACGCATCTTGGCTGTGATGCCCAGAAGATTTCTGCCTCGCTCTCGGCCTTTGCGGGTGTTGATCGGCGCAGTCAGTTCATCGGGCATCGCGCCCATCCGCTCGGCGGCGTGGTGCGCATCTACGACGATTACGGACATCATCCCACCGAGGTGGAGGCCACGCTCAGGGCGCTGCGCGATCGCGAGCGACCGGAGCTGCGCAATGGCCGTCTGATCTGCGTCTTCCAGCCGCATCAGCACAGCCGCACGCGGCATTTGCTCGAGGAGTTCGCCAAGAGCTTCGAAGCAGCAGATGTGGTGATAGTGCCGAACATCTATTTTGTGCGCGACAGCGTGGAGGAAAGCCAGAAGGTGACCGCCGGAGATCTGGTCGACCGTCTGCGCCAGCGCGGCGTGCAAGCCATGCACCTCTATCCATTCGCGGCCATTACCGAGTCGCTCGAGACACAGTGCCGGCCAGGTGATGTGCTGGTGGTCATGGGTGCCGGGCCAGTCAACGAAGTTGCCTATGGCTTCTTGCGGGCCGGGCCCCACACGACAGCCGATGGCAAATCAGTAGCCGCCGGGAAGGCCAAACGGTGATGACTGAGGCAAGCCCGATGCGGGATGGTCTGGGCCTCGCTGGCATTCGGGTGCTGAACAACGCGCCGATACCAACCTGGTTTGGCGTGGGAGGGCCAGCGGAAGTTCTGGCAAGCCCGGCAACCGCCGCGGAGCTTCAGCAATGTCTGCGTGCGCATCCGGGTGCCAAGATTCTTGGCGATGGAGCCAATCTGCTCGTGGCCGATGCTGGCGTGCGCGGCTTGGTGATTGATTTGAGCGATCGCAACCGCGGCGAGCTTTCAAACTGGCGTGAGATATCTGGTGCGAGCACCGACCACACGGTCATCGAAGCAGGCGCGGCCGTTCACATCTTCAAGCTGATTAACGCTACCGCCGAGCTTGGCCTTTCGGGCTTGGAGAATCTGGCCGGCATCCCGGCAACCGTGGGGGGCGCAATCGCCATGAACGCCGGCGGCAAGTTCGGCTCCATGGCAGATGTGGTGCTAGAGGTGGACTGTGTACACCGCGGAACTGGCGAGCTCCGCACTCTCGCGGCCAGCGACTGCGATTTTGGCTACCGGCACTCCTGCTTTTCGCTGGGTGCGAGCGTAATTGTGCGCGCTCGCCTTCGGCTTCTCCGGCACACCGCAGAGCAGGTAAAGGCCAAATACAAGGAAGTATCTGCCTACAAGCTCTCCACCCAACCCATGAGCGCCAGCTCAGCCGGGTGCATGTTCAAGAATCCCACGCTTGTCTGTGCGCGCGCGGCCGAACTCGGTGTAAGCATCACCGCCGCCGCGGCGGCTGCGGGGGCTTTGCGCGTGAGTGCGGGGCTGCTGATCGACCGGGCAGGGTGCAAAGGGCTGCGATTGGGCACAGCAAGCGTCAGCGATCAGCACGGCAACTTTCTTACCGCAGATAAACAGGGCCGGGCCGACGATGTGCATGCGCTGGCGCTGGAGGTGTCACGACGGGTCGCCGCCCGGTTCGGCATCACGCTGGAGCGCGAGGTGGTGATGTGGGGATTTGACAGCGCGCTGTAGGCCCGCTTGCTTGGGCGGGTTACGCTGGCGGGCACAGTCGCAGCACGCACCAGGTTTACCGACGCGGTACGAAGAAAGTTCTATGACGCAGAAGCCGGTTGTACTTGTTCTCGGTGGAGGCCCCGATGGGGAGCGCGAGATTTCCATTCGTTCTGCCACTGGCATCGCCGCGGCGTTGAACCAGAGTGGTCGCTATCAGGCCGATCTGCGCATCATCGAGCGGATTGACCAGGCCGCGCTCGCCGCGATGCCGGGCGACCTGATTCTGCCCTATTTGCACGGACCTTATGGCGAGGGTGGGCCGTTGCAGGATGTGCTTGAGGCAGACGGCCGGCCCTACTTCGGCTCAGGCCCTCGGGGTAGCCGTTTGGCGATGGACAAAATAGCCAGCAAAGCGGCAGCTCTTGACCTGGGCATTGCAACACCGCGATGTGCGGTGCTCAACACTGCCGATGATGTCTCACCGCTGCCGCTTCCGGTAATCGTCAAGCCCATTCACGAGGGGTCGACGCTCGGGCTGCATGTCTGCATGACGCACGCGGAGTATGCCGCGGCGGTGGCCAAGATTCGTATCGAGCGGACGAAGGCCGAGCACGCGCACCGGGTCTACATGGTCGAGCAGAAAGTTGGCGGCATGCGCCAGGCGCATGAGTTGACCGTGGGTTTGCTCGACGGACGCGCCCTGCCAGTTATTGAGATTCGCCCACACGGTGGGCTCTACGACTTCGAGGCCAAGTACAACCGCAATGACACGGAGTATTTGCTTGACCCGGAGCACGTCAGCGAGACGATCAAAAAGAAGATCAGCAAGGCAACCGGGCGCATCGCCAAAGCCCTGGGCCTGCGGCATATCGCCCGGGCAGATTTTATGATCGAGAGCTACGAGCCCCAGGCAACGGCGTGGTTCCTGGAGATCAACACAACCCCGGGTTTCACCGACCATTCGCTGGTGCCCAAGGCCGCAGCCCACGCAGGAATCTCGATGCCGAGTTTGTGTGCGCAGCTGGCGGATATGACGCTGCGGGACGCTGGTGAGCGGGTCGCTGGCATCGCCGCAACCAGCGACGATGTTGAACTAGGCGAGGGTTGATTGCGGAGGGCCCGGCGGTAGTCGATGGCGTTAAAAGCGGTGGCTTGGCGGAATGCGGCGCTGGGGGCACTACCATGCTGGCACGTCGCATCGGGTACGGATAGGGCCCGAGTGGGGCCACGGTGGGGCCAAGGTGGGGCCGAGGTGGGTCCAAGGTGGGGCTTTGCTCTACCGTCCCCCGGGGAACGGATCTCGAAAGAGGAGTGTCCTGTGGCCTTGTTTGGATTTTTCAAAAAAGATGATGGCGACGACAAGCAGAAAGCCGCCGCGGCGGCGGCAGCAGCAGCGGCCAAGGCCACTGGCGCAGCTGCGGGCGGCAAGCCAGCCGATGGCGCGCTGGAGTTCAGTCCGGCCAAGGCCAACTCATGGTTTGAACGCGCTTCGACCATGCATGAGTCTGGCAGCTACGAATATGCCATGACATGCTGGCTCTCGGGCCTGCGCTTCGATCCGGCCAATGTCACGGCTTTGGAGGGGTTCTTCAAGTCCGCAGCGCAGTATCGGGGCGATTCGGCTTCAAAGGCGCCGGATAAGGACATCGTCAAAGCAGTCGCAGGCAAGACGCCGGTTGATCGCTATCTGAGCGCGGTGCTCAACTGGGCTTGCAAACCATCGGATTCCGACCTTGCACTGCGAGCGGCCATCGCGCCCGCGGAGCTTGGGCTTTCCGAGCCAGCCAAGTGGATTGGCCCCAAGGCGCTCAACTTGCTGGCGCAGGAGGCGCGGCCAAAGAAGGATGCCTTCATCAAGCTGATGGCGGCGATGGCAAAGTTTCAACTTTACGATATCGCGCTGCGGGCTGGCGAGATTGCGCTCAAGCTCGATCCGACAGATATCCAGCTTGGCGTAGACGTCAAGAACATGGCGGCGCAGGCAACCATGTCCAAAGGTGGCTATGGCAATACCGGCGAGGCCGGGGGCTTCCGCGGCAACATTCGTGATGCGTCGCGGCAGCAGAACCTGGATCAGGAAGGGCGCATGGTGCGCAATGAGGATGCAGCCGCGGCGGCCATTGAAGCAGCCACGGCCGAGCATCTTGCTGCGCCGACCGACAAGGTGAATATCCGCCGCCTTGTGGAGGCCCTGGTGGCGCGCGGAACACCCTCAGATGAAAAGCAGTGCATCGCAGTCCTGGAGAAGGCATTCGCCGACACGCAGGAATACAGCTTTCGGCGTACGGCCGGCGACTTCAAGATGAAGATCGGCCGGCGCACACTCAAAGAGATGCGCGAGAAGATCGCGGCCGGAGATGCCGCTGTGGCTGCGCAGTACGAGGCCGCTTCGGCAGCACAGATCGCACTTGAGCTTGGTGAGTATCAAGCCCGCGCGTACGCGTACCCAACTGATCTTGGCGTCAAGTATGAGCTTGCGGTGCGCTACATCGAGGCAGGCAAGCACAACGAAGCCATCGAGCAGCTGCAGCACGCGAAGTCCGACGGCAAGAACAAGATCAAGGTGCTGCTGGCACTTGGAAGAGCGTTCGTGGCCATTGGCTGGCCTGATGAGGCCGTCGATACCTTCCATCAGGCACTTGAGGGCCTCAGTGAGACCGAATCAAGCAGTCTGGAACTGCGCTATGAGCTCATGTGCGCCTTGCAGTTGCGAGCCGAGCGCGATCGTGACCTTGCCGCGGCAGAAGAGGCCAGCAGCATCGCCAGCAAGATTGCTCAGCAGCAGTTTGGGTATCGCGATGTGCGTGCGCGGCGCGAAGCGATCAAGACGTTGATCACCGCTTTGAAGAGCTAAACGGCGCGAGTGCTCATGCCAGCGGTTACGGTGATCATTCCGGCGCGACTCGCCAGTACGCGGCTTCCCCAGAAGGTGCTCCTGGCCCTCACCGGCATGCCGCTGGTGCAGCATGTCGCTGAAGCAGCAGTCCACTCGCGTCGGGCAACCCGTGTCGTGGTAGCGGTTGATGATCAACGCATCATCGAAGCGCTGCGACCATATGGCACAAGCACGGTGCTCACCAGTGTCAGCCACCCCAACGGCACCAGCCGTCTCGCAGAGGCAGCTGGCCTGCTGGGCTTGGCGGATGACGAGATCGTCGTCAACGCACAGGGTGATGAGCCGGAGATGGCCGGGGCCGTAATTGATGCTGCTGTCGATGCGCTGCTGGACACGCCAGGTGCAGATGTGGGGACGGTGGCCGCGCTGATTGCAGAGAACGCGGCAGGCGATGCCGAGTTCGCCAACCCAAATGTCGTCAAGGTCGTCATCGGTGGTGGCCGCGCGCTTTACTTTTCGCGCAGTGCCATTCCGCACGAGCGCGATGCTGGCAGCAGAACGATCGCGCAGCCGCGCCTGCGCCACATCGGGGTGTATGCGTATCGCGTCAGTTTTCTTCGCCGCTATGTATCCATGGCACCCACGCCGCTGGAGCAAATTGAGGCGCTGGAGCAGCTGCGCGTGCTTGAGAATGGGGGCACGATTGGCATTCGCATCTGCGAGACCGCGGCGCAGGGCATCGACACGCCCGAGCAGTATGCCGCGTTTGTGCGGCGGTTTGCAGCGCGGGTGAGCGTGTCGGCGAAGTGCTGATGGCAGGCATCAGGGAACGCGAAACTTCAGCGGGTGCAGCAGGTCCGGGCAGCGCTCGGGCTGCTCGGGCTGCTTCATCACCGGGCGATCAAGCCATGCGGGTCCGCCGAAGCGCCCGCCACTTTGAGCACCGGCTGGCGAGCTGGTGCGAGCGGCTGGCGATTCGCTGTTTGCATCTGGCACGATGATGAAGCTCTCGGGCAAGTCACCGACCGGGCAGCTGCTGCCTGGCTCTGGCGATGGCGATGCCTCCGAGCCAGACTGATTCGGTGATAACAGCGTGCTGCGCAGCAAATCTCGCCACGTGACAATGCCCATGATGTGGTGATGTTCGTCGAGCACTGGCAAGCACGAGATGCCGTGGGCCAGCAGCAACGTCACCGCATCGGTGATGCTGGTATCAGGCGGTGCCCATACCAGCGAGCGCGTCATCACCTGGTGGGCGCGGCGCTTGAGACAAAACGCATCTTGCTGCCGTTCTGAAAGCTTGCCGATAAATGGTGAGAGATTTTTGAGCAGGTCGCGATCGCTGATCAGGCCGACGGCGTGGCCATTGTCAACGACCAGCAGGTGATGGAATCCGTGGCGACCGAAAAGATCGCGGATATGGTCCACCGTATCGTCCATGTTCACGGTGACGACTCGAGCTGTCATGATGTTCGCTAGCTTGTTCACTCGGTTACCCTCGTTACCTGAGGTATCGTGCTTCGGCAGCCGTTGATCTTGCCGGGTGCGCGATCTGGGCGAGATTTGCCCCGCCGCGGCATGCTGCCGACGGAACTGGATTGCCCATTTTGGTAAGCAGAATCCGCAATGACGTCCGATAACAATCCGAAGCCAACCCGGCCGGTCGATGTCGTGGCACCCCAGCTCGCCGGAGAGGCCCTGCACGCGCCCTGGCGACTCGTCTACCTGGAGGCCATTGAACAAGCCGATCGGGCCCGCGCCGCGGCGAGCGGCACCGAACCAGTCTCCTTCATGGACGCGTATTGGCGGGATGAAGCGAAAGATGA
>Ga0105048_10011071_pt1 | contig 14257 bp, 12 predicted proteins | sample MAT05_FD_78382 | JGI IMG/M metagenome (GOLD analysis project Ga0105048, IMG submission 78382) | Freshwater microbial communities from Lake Fryxell liftoff mats and glacier meltwater in Antarctica - MAT-05 | ecosystem: Environmental > Aquatic > Freshwater > Ice > Liftoff microbial mat | place...
AGCCCGAGCCCGAGACCAGAGTCGATCCCGGCCCGGTCGTTTGGATCACGGGGCTTTCTGGCGCGGGCAAGTCAACGACCGCTCGGTCACTCGCGAATGCGTTGCGAGCCGAAGGCCAAAAAGTTCTGGTGCTTGATGGAGATGAGTTCCGAGCGGCCGTCGGCGACGGGCTCGGGCATTCACCCGAAGATCGACTCGTCAGCGCCCAACGGCTCGTCCGCTTCGCGTCGCTCTCGTCGCGCCAGGGTGTCACGACGGTCGTGGCGACGATGTCCCTTTACACCGGGATCCATCAGCAAGTGCGGGCGGCATTCGATCGCCTGCGCGTCGTCTATCTCGACACGCCGCGGCAGTGCCTGGAAGCCCGAGATCCCAAAGGGCTTTACGCGGCAGCTCGAGTGAACAACCGGCTCGATGTGGTCGGGGTTCACCTGCCATTTGACCCGCCGTTGAGGCCTGATCTCACGTTGGAGAGCGCCTCCGAGCACGATCTGACAAATAATGTTGCCCTAATCCGATCGAGTCTGGTCGAGTGGCTGCCGATAACCAAGGGATGACCACCGCTGCTCCGCAGATCCGACCAAACCCCGCCCTCAACACCTCGGCAGATGTCCTTCGTGACGCCCGTGCGGAGTGGGACTACACCGAGCACGCGGATGCCTATCTCGCCCGCCCAGACTACCCCGCGGAACTGCTCGCTCAGCTCGCCGGTCACACAGGCGTCGCGCCCGGCAAGGGGCGGATCGTCGAGGTAGGTGCCGGGACCGGTAACATGACGCTCGGGCTCGCCCATTTGGGCTCGTCGTACATCGCCATCGAGCCGAACGACGCGATGCGCACTTGGGGACAGAAGCGGACCTCGAACCTCAAGGCTCAGTGGCACAAGGGCACCGCCGAAGCCACCACGCTCAGCCCAAGCGCCGCCGACTGGATCATGGCGGCGCAGTGTTTCGATACCTTCGAGCCGCAGGCCGCGGTTGCCGAGATGCACCGAATTACCGCAGCGGGCGCTCACTTCACCGTTCTCTGGAATCACCGGGTGTGGAACGAGGATCCCCTGGAGGCGACCATAGAGCGGCTCATCGCCGATCGCCTGGGCGGATACAAACGTGGTGTGCGCCGGGTCGATCCCAGCGAAGCCCTGACGGTGGGCGGGCTGTTCACCGATCCCGTTCCTATGGAAATGCCGCACTCGGCGACAATGGATCCGGAGCGTTACGTCAAGGTCTGGCGGAGCGTGCGAACGCTCCGCGTTCAGGCCGGGGCCGAAGGCTTCGAGAACCTCCTCACGGACATTCGCAGAGTGATCGATCAGTCAGGCGTGCGTCACATCGAAGTCAAGTACGTTTGCCGCTCGTGGACCGTTCGGCGAGTCGTTCACTGATGAACGACATGCTGCCGCGACAGGAAGACGTGCACTTGGTCTCGCCCTGGGCACCGTCGGGAGTAGCTTGGCTGCTCAACGCCCTGCTTGAACTTGGCGTGCCGATCTTTCGCGACGTAACGCGGCCGACGTGGCTCGCCAGTGGGTCTCGATTCCGGCTCTCTCCCCACGAGGACGACCTCAAGCGGCACCTGCCGTCGCTTTCCTCTGACGACGGCTTCGCGTTTCGCACCGAACTCCGTGTGCGATGGTCACACGAATGGCCAATCGGCACGAACCAATCAGCCCCGATCATTCTGCTCGTACGTGATCCGGCGGACGCCCTGGTCTCACTGCATCGCCGCTTCCACGAGGGTTTACCCATCGGTCGGTTTCTGACCGAACCCAGCAAGCCGATGTACGCCCCGGCCGACTTTCTGCCCGGACTCGCGCGAGCCGATGAGTGGGCTCTGTTTGTCATGCTTTGGCAGCAGACCATGGCGGATCGCGTGCTCTTGATCCGATTTGAGGAACTCAAGACCGAGCCCCTCCGCGAGCTCCGTCGTATCGCGCGGCACCTCGGCCTGGACGCAAGCGACCGCGACCTTGTTCGGGCCGCTGAGCAATCATCCTTCGAACGAGCCCGTGCTGCAGAGGATCGCTTCATCGCCGAGCGCCCGACAATGAACAAGTACAGGGCCAACCACAGCGGCAAACTCGGAGAGTCTCGTTCCGTCTTGGCCATCGAGGATTGGCAGTGCCTTGCCGGCTTGCCGGCCAAGGCCTTGGCTTCCCTCGGCTATCAACCTCGCCCGGAGCTCAGCGCAAGCGCACTGCCATTCAATCTGAATCTGGCGGACGCTGGCAGGGCTTGGCTTGCCCAGCACACCGACCGCGATCCCAAGGGCTTCGTCGATCGCGTTGCACGCACTGCTTGCGAACTTGCATCACTCGGCGTATCCACAGCGTCGATCGATCGCCTCCTGGCAGCAAGTCTCTGGAGCGAGCAACTCACAGCCCGCGCAGATGTTTCCGCTCGCCGTCGGCTCTGGCTGGCGATGATCGGCCTGGTCAACCTCCTCTCGGCCTCGCCAACTGCCGAGCGGGCAATTGCGACCGCCGCAGACGTCTGCCGCCAACGCGAACCAATCGCGAGCAACGCAGCCGCCGACAGACTCGGGTCGTCACCCACTCGCCCAGCGTTCGTCAGTTGATTCGCGGGACCGTCGGCCTTCCGCCGATCGTGCCGACTCCTCGACCGCAGGTCGATTGAAAGGGGAACGGGCACAGGGAGTAACGGGAACTCATTCCCGGTGACAGCCCCCTCGCCCCCTTCGAGGCCGTGAATCCTGGACGGATGCACGGCGAGCCGTGCTTCAAGGGCACACGCGTGCCGATCCAGACGCTCTTTGACCATATCGAGATTGACGGGGGTTTGCCGCAGGTCTTGTCTTGCTCTCCCAACCTCTCCCGGGATATCGCCGTCGCGGTCATCGGGCTCGCCTCTCGCGGGCTGCTTGAAGGGCTGCGGCGCCTGTAGAGATCGTTCTGGATCAATGTGTGGACACCCAGGCGAAGGGGAGCCGTCGTGCCCTCGCTACGCCGCACAAACAATCGCCGTTGAACGGTGAGCGGAGCGCGTGCGCCTGTAAACGCGCTCCGTTCACCGATGCACAAGGAGCGTTCAACGATGAACGACGGCCGTTCACAGATGCACGGAGGGCGATGATCGATGAACGGTCGCCGGCGACCGATGCACGCCGCCCGATCACAGGGCTGAGCCGGGCGAGCATGGTCCGCTGATGCCAGAGGAAGGGTCCTGCGGACGGAGTAGTGCCCCTTCCTCCGGCACCTCCATCCCCAGAAAGACCAAAGGCCCGGCGCGACACGCCGCGCCGACTCTTCGCCCCAACGGGTTACCGGCTATAGCCACGGGTGAAGCGGCGGCGCGGAGAGGCCCGTCGCCCGCCGATGCGCAACCCGTGGAAGCGTGACGATCGAGGGGACCCGCCCCGGCAGGAGCGGCGGGGCCTTCATTCAAGCAGGGGAATGGCGCGACGCGGTATTGCCTTCCAAAGTGCGTAATAAGCCTGCGGTGATGGATAGCAACTGCCGCAAGTCGATCTCCGCGTTTGCGTAAAGTTTCTGTTGAATCGGAATGGACGATGAGCCACCATGTCTGGTCGGGAGGTCGTTGGAAGTAACCCCGAAGATGTCCGGAAATATGGGAGAGGAAGACAGCACTTTTACGATTACGTCTTGCAGAGTGATAATACCATACGTCAGATCGGGTTCATGGCGCGTATCAAACGTCGCGAGAATGCGCACAGCGGATGTCGACGTGCCTTGCAAAGTTCGTTCGAGCAACTCCCAGCCCTTCACGTCAAGATCGTGAATCTTCCCGATTTCTTGAGTAAGTACGCCCTCGGCGACCCCCGTCATCATCCTCCGCCGCTTCGCGGTGTCAATGGCAACGTTGCCACCGCGATCAAATACCTCTGTTCCGATCAGAAGCGCTTTGCGAACACTCGATATCGAGACGTTAGCAAGGCCTTCAACTCGCATGTTTACCCGTTCACCAACAGCCTTCCACTGTGCGGCATCGTTTCGGTGCAACACCACGTCGACATAGCCGACGGTCATCGCGGTACCGACGGAACCCGCCGCGAGGTTTCAAGTAGACCTGCCAAGGCTCGCACGCATATACACTGATTCAGAGCGCGAGCGGCGTGGCGACAGCTAGTGGAACAAGGAGCGCTTTGAGCAGGAAGTGCGGTACCGGGGGCTGCATCCTCACACACTCATGGTAGAACTTTGCGATTCCTCCGCCCCTACCTGATCGGCGTGCGTTTCCATCAGGGCTTACACGGGTTCTGCGACGCTTAGAGCCGCGTCGCTCCACCCGTGCCTTTAGCCTGTCGCCCCGTTGGGGTCAAGAGACATCAGCGGTGCATCACATCACCACGGCTCGTTCGGCCTCGCTCCTGCCCCCACCGGCGGGGGAGCTGCGCTTCAACCTCTTCTCATCTCCCCCGCCTGACGGGTCATACATCCGGGGGACAGGGATGTCGCCGCGGCCCAGGGAGACACCCAAGATCGAACGATCGTGAGTCATCGCGTTGAACACGGACGTCGGCAGCAAGTGCCCGGAGACCTTCAGGGAAGACCTCGGCCTCAACACCTGATAGCGTTCGGTTTCCCTCGGACGTCCGCCAAATCGGCGTCATTCCGAGCCAAACTGCTGTAAAAACTGACACAAAGTGCCCGGTCGTCTGTTCAGGCCACCCTGCGGATTGACGGCACTCGAATCAAAAACACCTTGAACAAGCCTTGAATCGAAATGCCCCCCGAAGGACTCGAACCTTCGACCCGCTGATTAAGAGTCAGCTGCTCTACCAACTGAGCTAGGAGGGCGTTTGGCCGGCGGGTTGCCCGGCGCTGGGGGGAGTTTAGCCGCTCGGCCGCCCGTGTCTATCGGACGCAGCCGCCATCTCAACTGCCCCGACACCCTCTCAGCGCCCTTCTACCTACAACGCTTCAGCTCACACGCTTGACCCCTCACCCGTCTAACTGGCTACCTGCCCACCTGGCCACCTGCCCACCTCCGATGTTTCCTGCGTACCAACCTGCCTGCTTCCCTACTCCCACCTGCTCATCCCTTCACCGCTCGAACTCGTCTCCCTAACACTCCTCCCCATTGACCCGGCCTCCAAGGCCCCGTATCGTTGCGGTTCCCGTATGGAGCGATGCTCCGGCGGCGTCCTTGCCCCCGCGTGGGGCGTGTTCGGAGATGGTGGCCTCGGTCTCCAAACCGCGGCATTTTGTAGAAGGCCCTTTACCATGAACCCTCCACAGAGAATCAGCTACGGCCGGTCTCGTCGCCGCCGCACGCATCACGCCCTTACGCCCATCCACCCCACGACCGATCCGCTCAGCGGCATGCCCAAGCTGCATCACCGGGCCTGCAAAGAATCCGGCTACGTACGCCCGGGGCTCAAGATCAGCGTTCCCAAGCTCAAGATCGGCATCGACCAGGCCTGATCTGTCGCACCGTCTGCAGGACCAAACCATGCGTCTAGCCGTCGATGTCATGGGCGGTGATCAGGCCCCGGACGCGATTCTTTCTGGTTGTTTCCTAGGCCTGGAGTTGCTGGCCCCGAGCGATCAGCTTGTGCTCATCGGTCCCGGCCCGCTCATCAAAGATGTTCTCTTTGAACGCGGCATCAAAGACCCGCGCATCGAGGTCGTCCACGCCGAGGAAGTCATCGGCATGGAAGAGTCGCCCGTGGACGCCGTTCGCGGGAAGAAGGGCTCTTCCATCGTCCGCATGGCGATGCTGGGCTCGGCAAAGGCGAGCGCGGCCGAGCACTGCGACGTGATCCTCTCCGCCGGCAACACCGGCGCCTGCGTCGCCGCCGCCACCATGCACATGCGGCGTCTGCCAGGGATCCACCGGCCCGGCATCGCCGTCACCATCCCCACGTTTCACGGTCCGGTCGTGATGTGCGACGTCGGCGGCAACCCCGAGCCGCGATCGAGCCACCTCTGGCAGTACGGCATCATGGCCGAGGCCTTCGCGCGGCAAGTTCACAAGATCGCCAACCCCCGCGTCGCCGTCATCAACATCGGGTCGGAGGAAACTAAGGGCACCGAGCTGATCCGGCACGCCGCCGACATGCTCAAAGCGACGCCCGGCATCAACTACATCGGCTATGTCGAAGGCCGCGAAGTGTTCAACGGCGGGTGCGATGTCGTCGTCACCGATGGCTTCATCGGCAACGCCCTCCTCAAGATGATCGAAGGGATGGCCAAGGCGATCGTCGAGGCCATTTTCCGCGAACTGATCAGCTCGAATCCCGCCGCGCTCCTGGATCTGGAGCCCACGTTCAAGGTGCTGGCGAAGAAGATGGACTACCACGAATACGGCGGGGCGCCCCTCCTGGGCGTCAACGGCGTCTGCGTGATCGCCCACGGCTCCAGCGAGGCCCGAACTATCCGCTCGGCCATCCGCAACGCCAAGCTCTTTCACGACAGCCAGTTCAACCAGGTGATCGTCGAACGAGTGGCCGAGTTGGATAAAGTCATGGGCAAGCAGGCCGCGGCGGTCTGAGTTCTGTTTTCGCCGCCTTGGACGCGTGAAGCGGGCGGTCTATACTCGAAGTTCCCAAACCGTCGCTCCGGGCGCTTGACCCGGGGCCGATGACCAAGACGGAGATCAGTGCATGTCGCAGTTCAATCGTTTCGCTCCCGTGGCCAAAGTGAAGGCCTCCAAGAAGACCGCCGCCGGCAAGATGTTCGTCGACTACAAGGATGTCGACAAGCTCCGCCGGATGATGTCGCCCAACGGCAAGATCTTCGCCCGCAAGCGCCTCCAGACGACCGCTCTGGAGCAACGCATGGTGTCGATCGCCATCAAGCGCGCCCGCTTCCTGGGCCTGCTGCCCTACACCTCCGCCACACTGTAATCGCCGCCTAACGTTGGGCGTGATTGCACCTCAAAGCTCGCCTCCGTCGGCCCAATCCGCCCGTCCCGGCTATCTGCCGCGCGATTACGCGCCCTTGCTCGACCTACCCCTCGGTGGTGCCAGTACAGGTGGGGTTGGGGGTGCTGATCGCGGCGCGGCCATGCGGCTGCTCTGCGACCGCGCGTGGGAGCTGTTCGCTAGCAAGGGCGTCTCGTGGATCGGCTTTTACCTCTGGAACCGCGCGCGGCCCGAGGAGATGACCCTCGCCTGTTGCCGTAACAAGCCAGCGTGTTCCCCCATCGGTGTTCACGGCGTCTGCGGCCAGGGCTGGAAGGCCGCCCGGTCGATCGTCGTGCACGACGTCGCTGTCATGGGGCCCGGTTACATCGCCTGCGACCCGCGCGATCGCAGCGAGGTCGTCGTTCCCTGCCTGAATCCCGACGGCTCGTGTTGGGGCGTGCTGGACGTTGACAGCTTCGACCTCGCAGCGTTCGACGAGTTTGACGCCTTGTCCCTTGTACGCGTCATGCGGCACCTGGGCCTCACGGCCGCCGGGGCCGCGACCCCGCAAGACGTGATTGTAAAGGGCTGAAAACCGCCAGCTTCGGCGGCCTCCGCCCGAATCACGGGAGGCCCAACATAGGGTGATAATTCGCGGTTTGCGGCGTGAGTGTGTAGATTGGTCGGCACCTGAGTCCAACCACTTCTATGGAGTCACGCATGTCGCACGCCGCCGCCGACCTCGCCGTTCCGGGCCTTAAGACGGACGCCCAACGCCAGACCGAGCAGACCGCGATCAACACGATCCGTACGCTCTCGATGGACGCCGTCCAGGCCGCCAACTCCGGCCACCCCGGCACGCCCATGGCCATGGCCCCCGTCGGCTACGTGCTCTGGAACGAGTTCCTCCGCTTCGACCCCGAAGATCCGATCTGGCCCAACCGCGACCGCTTCGTCCTGTCGATGGGTCACGCGTCGATGCTCATCTACTCCCTGCTCCACCTGGCGCAGGTGAAGGCCGTCAACAAGGAATACGAGCAGGTCGGCGAGCTCAGTGTGCCGCTGGATGACATCAAGCGCTTCCGCCAGATGGACTCGCGCTGCGCCGGCCACCCCGAGTATCGCTGGACCAGCGGCATCGAGACCACCACCGGCCCCCTCGGCCAGGGCTATGCCACCAGCGTCGGCATGGCCATCGCCGGCAAGTGGATGGGCGCCAGCTACAACCGCCCCGGCTTTGAGATGTTCGAGTACGACGTCTACGCCCTGGGCGGCGACGGCTGCATGATGGAAGGGGCCGCCTCCGAGGCCGCCTCCCTCGCCGGCCACCTCAAGCTCGACAACCTCTGCTGGATCTACGACAACAACAAGATCACCATCGAAGGCAACACCGAGTGGTCCTTCAGCGAAGACGTCGCCACCCGCTTCATCGCCTACGGCTGGAACGTACTCCGCGTCGGCGACGCCAACGACCTCGACATGCTCCGCCGTGCCTTCCGCGTCTTCAAGGAAACCACCGGCCGACCCACCCTGATCATCGTCGATTCCCACATCGGCTACGGCTCCAGCAAGCAGGACACCCACACCGCCCACGGCGAGCCCCTGGGCGAAGAAGAGATCAAGAAGACCAAGAAGTTCTACGGCTGGCCCGAAGACGCCCAGTTCCTCGTCCCGCCCGAGGCCATCGCCTCGTTCAAGGACGGTATGGGCAAGCGCGGCGCGCAGCTCCGCGGCGACTGGATGAAGCTCTTCGACCAGTACAAGGCCAAGCACCCCGAGCTCGCCGAGCAGACCGTCAACATCCAGAAGCGCCAGCTGCCCAAGGGCTGGGACAAGGACATGCCCAGCTTCCCCGCCGACCCTAAGGGCGTGGCGGGTCGCGATGCCAACGGCAAGGTGCTCAACGCGATCGCCAAGAACGTGCCGTGGCTCCTCGGCGGGGCCGCCGACCTCGCGCCCAGCACCAAGACGCGCCTCACCTTCGAGGGTGCCGGGGAGTTCAGCCCGCCGCGCGAGGTCTTCGATCACCACGCCCCAAAGTCCCCCATCGGCTGGGCCGGACGCAACTTCCACTTCGGCGTCCGCGAGTTCGCCATGGGCTCGGTCCTCAATGGCATGAGCCTCACCAAGCTCCGCCCCTTCGGCGCCGGCTTCTTCGTCTTCAGCGACTTCTCCAGGCCCGCGATCCGCCTCGCGGCCATCATGGAAATCCCCGTCATCTACCTCTTCACACACGACTCCATCGGCGTCGGCGAAGACGGACCCACCCACCAGCCCATCGAACACTTGATCGCCCTCCGCGCCATCCCCGGGCTCATCACCATGCGCCCCGGCGATGCCAACGAGGTCGTCGAGGCCTGGCGCGTCGTCATGCAGCTCCGCCACGAGCCCGTCTGCATGGTCCTCTCGCGTCAAGCCATGCCCACCCTCGACCGCACCAAATACGCCCCGGCCAGCGGCGTCGGGAAGGGTGCCTACGTCCTCGCCTGCAACGCGCCCGACGGCAAGCCCGACGTCATCCTCATGGCCACCGGAACCGAAGTCGGCCTCGCCGTCGAAGCCTACGAGAAGCTCAAAGCCGAGAACGTCAAGGCCCGCGTCGTCAGCATGCCGTCCTGGGAGCTCTTCGAGCATCAGGACCAGAAGTACCGCGACAGCGTCCTGCCGCCCGCGTCCAAGGGCCGCGTCGCGATCGAGCAGGCCGGCACGTTCGGCTGGGAGCGCTATATCGGCATGACAGGCGCGATGATCGGCATGAAAACCTTCGGAGCTTCCGCGCCGCTCAAGGAACTCCAGAAGAAGTTCGGCTTCACCGCCGAGGCCGTCATGGCCGCAGCGAAGGCCCAGGCCGCGATGAAGTGAATCAGCCCTCACCCCAGCCGCAATCTCACCCTCGAGCCACGCCGACGATGAGGACCGCCTTGGGCCCTCAACGTCGCGATCGGTCAACGCCCGGACCGCGAATAATCCCGTGATGCCAACATCGCTGCTCGTCATCGGTGCAGGAAACATGGGCGGCGCCATCGTCCGCGGCGTCGTTCGCGCCGGGCTGTTGCCCGCCGCGGCTATCGCCGCCGTCGACTCCGATGCCTCCAAACTCGCCGCTTTAGCAACGCTCGGCGTCGCAGCAACCACGGACTTGGCCGCCGCGATCGCCGCCGCTCGACCCGACGCGGCCGTTTTGGTCGCCGTGAAGCCGCAGTCCTTCGCCGCCCTCGCGGGTGTGCTGGCGAGCAGCCGCTGGAGCCGCCAGGGCCCGGTCGTCTCGATCATGGCCGGACTCTCGACAACCGCCATCGCCGCCGCGATTGACGGGCCCGATGGCGCGAGCAGTGGGGGGGCCGGCGGCGTGCGCGTGATCCGCGTTATGCCCAATCTGCCCGTATCGGTGGGGATGGGCATGTCGGCCCTCTGCTCCGGCAATCGAGCCACGTCCGAAGACCTGGCCCTCGCCGAGCGGATCTTCGCGACCCTGGGCCAAACCATTCGCATCGAAGAGCGCCTGATGGACGCCTTCACGGCCCTCGCCGGAAGCGGTCCGGCGTACCTGTTCTATCTCGCCCAAGCGATGCGCAACGCCGGCGAGTCCCTGGGCTTCGACGCCACAACCGCCGATGCGGTCGTCCGCGCCACCCTCCGCGGCTCCGCCGAGTTGCTCGCCACCTCTCCCGCCACCAGCGCCGAGGCGCTCCGCGCCGGCGTCACCAGCCAGGGCGGCACCACCGCCGCCGCCACCGCCGTGCTCGACGAGGCTGGCGTCATCGATTCGTTCCTTCGCGCTATCACCGCCGCGCGCGACCGCAGTGTCGAACTGGCCGCGCTCGCCGCGCCGTCCGCGCCACGTTAGAGATCCAGGTCCACCTCAACCGCGCACTGCCGAAAACCCTGCCGCGCGAAGAACGCCAGGCTCCGCGCGTTCGCCGTCGCCACAAGGGCCCGCAGTTGCGAGACGCCTCGCGCCCCGGCCCAAGCCCGCGCCCTCGCCAGCAACGCCGCCGCGGCCCCCGTGGCACGGGCCTCCGGCTCCACATAGATGTCATGCACATACACACACGGCCCCGACCAATACTCGGGCTGGGACTCAAAGTGCTCCGCCACCAGATACCCCGTGAGCCGCCCGCTCGCTTCGCCGTAGTCTGCCGTGAGCACCAGTGCCAGCAGGTCGCCCCCCGACGTCGCCCGCGCCAGCCACGGGCCATACACCGACTCCAGATCCTCCGGCGGCACAAACCGTGCCCCGTCGTACTCCACATGCGCAGCGCTCAACTCCCGCAGCATCTTCAGAATGGCCGGCAGGTCCGCCGGCGTGGCGTTCCGCACAATCGAACTCGGCTTGGTCGGCGACGGATCTTGGGCGCTCATGCCCGCATCATTGCCCCGGTGCCGCCGCCACGCGGCACCGTCACCACCCCCGCATCGGCACGTTCAGGCCCTTCTCGTCCGCGCAGCGCTGGGCCTCCTCATACCCCGCGTCGGCGTGTCTGAATACACCCATCGCCGGGTCGTTGGTCAGCACACGCTCCAGCCGCGCCGCTGCCTCGGGCGTGCCGTCGGCCACCACCACCTGCCCCGCATGCTGCGAAAAACCGATGCCCACGCCCCCGCCGTGATGAAAGCTGACCCACGACGCCCCGCTGGCGATGTTCACCATCGCGTTGAGAATCGCCCAGTCGCTGATGGCGTCGGTCCCGTCCTTCATCCCTTCCGTCTCACGGTTGGGGCTGGCCACGGATCCGCAATCCAAATGATCGCGCCCGATCACAATCGGCGCACTTACCTTGCCCGTCCGTACCAGCTCATTAAAGATCAGCCCCGCCTTGGCCCGCTCGCCCTGGCCCAGCCAGCAGATCCGCGCCGGCAAACCCTGGAAGGCGATCCGCTCCGCCGCGAGCTTGAGCCACCGCTGCAACCCGGCGTTCTTCGGGAAGGCCTGCATCAACGCACGGTCGGTCACGGCGATATCCGCCGGGTCGCCCGACAGCGGCACCCAGCGGAACGGCCCACGCCCCACGCAGAACTGCGGCCGGATGTACGCCGGCACAAACCCCGGGAACGCAAACGCGTCGCTGAAGCCGTGGTCGTATGCCCGCTGCCGCAGGTTGTTGCCATAATCGAAGGTCACCGTCCCGCCGCGCATCAGTTCCACCATCGCGCGAACATGCCGCGTCATCGTGTCGAGCGAGTGCTGCTCGTACTCCGCCTTTCCCGCCCGACGAAGCTGCTCCGCTTCCTCAACCGTCAGGTGAAGCGGCACATAGCTCTGCACATCGTGTGCGCTGGTCTGGTCGGTCAGCACATCCACCCGCTCGCCGCGCTCGATGAGCCGCTCGAGCAGCTCCACCGCGTTGCACGCCACACCGATCGACACAGCTTCGCGCCCCCGGGCCGCTTCCACGGCACGGTCGATCGCGGCGTCCAGGTCATCGATCACCTCGTCGAGATAGCGGTCCTTCTGCCGCCGATACAGCGCCCGCGGGTCCACGTCGGCGATCAGGCACGTCCCCTCGTTCATCGTCACCGACAGCGGCTGCGCCCCGCCCATGCCCCCGCACCCCGCCGTCACGCACAGCCGCCCCGCCAGCGTCCCGCCAAAGTGCTGCCGCCCGCACTCGGCAAACGTCTCGTACGTCCCCTGCACGATCCCCTGCGTCCCGATGTAGATCCACGATCCGGCCGTCATCTGCCCGTACATGATCAGGCCCTTGGCCGCCAACTGGTCAAAGTGCTGCTGGGTCGCCCAATGTGGCACCAGATTCGAGTTGGCGATCAGCACCCGCGGCGCATCCACATGCGTCCTCACCACCCCCACCGGCTTGCCGGATTGCACCAGGAGCGTCTCGTCGGCCTCCAGCTTCTTCAGCGCCGCCACGATCGCGTCAAAAGCCGGCCACGAGCGCGCCGCCTGGCCCCGCCCGCCATACACCACCAGCGTCCCCGGCTTCTCCGCCACCTCCGCGTCAAGGTTGTTCATCAGCATCCGCATCGCCGCCTCGGCCTGCCACGTCTTGCAGACCCGCTGCGATCCACGCGGCGCGCGGATCGATCGCCGCTCCCCGCTGCCGGTGTTGATGCCCGTCGTGCCCGCCGTGCTCGCTGTGGCCATAGTGCGTTCCTCTAACCTCGGCCCGGGTTCAATCTTCGACCCCAGTTCTCCATCCACCAACACCCAGTCGCTCTGTTCTACGCCGATCCGCCCCGGCGCTCAAGCCCCCGCTCTCGGCATCCGTCACCATCTCTGCATCGGCGAATCCGCGCAGGTTCTCCAACTTCCGCCCGCTCGCCCGCCCTTTCACCCGTCCCACCCAAACCCACCCCGATCGCCCCGCGGGGCTCATCCGGCCTCCGCCGCAAACGCGCCGTCGGCGATCAGCGTCGTGATCGCTTCGATGTCCGCCGTCAGCGGACGGTCTTCCTTCAACGTCGGCACCACTTCACGGATCTGCTTTACCGCCCGTTCCACCCCATCGCCCGACCGCAGCGGCCGGTGCCCCTCCAGGCCCTGCGCCGCGCACAGCATCTCGATCGCCACCACCCTCCGCGCCAGTTCGATCCCCCGCCGCGCCTTGGCCGCCGACCGCGGACCATACGAGTTGTAATCCTCCATCCCCGCACACGTGGGCACATTCGCCACGCTCGCCGGGTTGGCCAGCCCGATCAGCTCGTTCACACACGCCGCCGCCGTGTACTGCGCGATCATCAACCCGCTCTGCAAGCCCGGTCGAGGCGCCAGAAACGGCTTCAAGTGGCTCTCCGGCTCGAACGCCCCCGTCATCAGATACGTCCGCCGCTCCGAGATCCCCGCCACGTGCGCCACCGCGATCGCCAAGTGATCCAGCGGCATCGCCAGCGGCATCCCGTGAAAGTTCGCCCCCGAAATCACCACGTCCGCGGCGCTCTTGATCGCCCGCACAAAGGACCCGCCTTTCACCCCGTTAGACCCAGCCCCCGCCTTCGCCACCAGCTCAACCACACCCTGCGGAAACACCAGCGGGTTGTCCGTCACGGCGTGCAACTCGCGCCTGAACGCCCGCTCCACCTGGTCGACCGCCTCGATCACCGCCCCCAGCACCGTCGGCGCCGCCCGCAGCGAATACGGATCCTGCACCCGCGGGTCGTTCTCCACATGGCTCTGGGCGATCTGGCTGTGATCGAGCAGGTCGCGCAGCGACATCGCCACCGCTGCCGCTGTCTCCAGTTGCCGGGCGTGATACAGCCGCACGTCTAGAAACGTGTGCGTCGCCCGGCACGCGTCCATGCTCATCGCCAGCGCTGTGATCGCGGCGGTCATCAATGTTCGCGCGTCCGCACACAAGAGCGCCCCCTCGGCACACATCAGGTGCGTCCCGTTGATCAGCGCCAGGCCCTCCTTGGCTTCAAGCGTCACAGGCTTGAGGCCTGCTTGAGTCAGAGCGCGAGCGGCGGGGATCCG
>Ga0105048_10011072_pt1 | contig 14256 bp, 11 predicted proteins | sample MAT05_FD_78382 | JGI IMG/M metagenome (GOLD analysis project Ga0105048, IMG submission 78382) | Freshwater microbial communities from Lake Fryxell liftoff mats and glacier meltwater in Antarctica - MAT-05 | ecosystem: Environmental > Aquatic > Freshwater > Ice > Liftoff microbial mat | place...
AAAACCAGCGGTGCACCGGCGCACGACGGCACGGGTGATTGCTGGCGGGCACGCTTGGCGCGCACACCTCGCGCACACCTCGCGCACACCTCGCGCACACCTCGCGGGCACGGCGCGGGGAGCGGTCGCCGTCACCCGGCGCGCGTGTAGCCGAGTTCGACACGCGCGCAGGGGTGACGCGCTCGACTCAGCGCGCCGCGACCAACGCGTGCTGTGCCTCGATCCAGCTGCGATGGTACTCCGGGTCCTCGATGGGCGCGATCGCCTTGGCGACCTTCAGCGGGCGGAACGAGTCCATCATCACCGCCAGCTCCTTCGTCTCTTTCTGCCCGATGCTGGCCTCGGCGCGGCCGGGATGCGGACCGTGCGGAATGCCGTCCGGGTGGTGGGTGATCGCGCCAAATTCGATCCCCTTCCGGCTCATGAAGTCATCCGACGCATAGAAGATGACCTCGTCCGAATCGACGTTACTGTGGTTGTACGGCGCCGGGATGGCGTTCGGGTCGAAATCGTAGGGCCTCGGGCAGAACGAGCAGATCACGAATCCGTCGCCCTGAAAGGTCTGGTGCACCGGCGGCGGCTGGTGCACACGGCCGACGATCGGCTCGAAGTCGTGGATGTTGAAGGTCCACGGGTAAAAGCAGCCGTCCCAGCCGACCACGTCGAACGGGTGATGATCCAGGATGTACTCCTGCAGAGCGTCGTACTGCTTCACCAGGATGCGGAAGTCGCCCAGTTCATCGTGGGTCTTCAGCTCGCGGGGCACGCCGAAGTCGCGCTCGGAGTAGGGCGCCCCCTCGATCATCTGGCCGAACTCGTTGCGATAGCGCTTGGGCGGGCGGATGTGGCCGCGACTCTCGTGCACGAGCAGATTCGTCGGGCCGGCGGCGGTGTCGAGCGCCCAGCGGTGCATGATGCCGCGGTGGATCACGACGTAATCACCCTCGCGGTACGGCAGGTCACCGAACTGCGTCTCGAGCGTGCCCTGCCCCTTCGCCACGTAGACCACCTCGTCCGCCTGCGCATTGCGATAGAAGTGCGCGTCGGTCACGTCAGGCGCCACGTAGTACATGGCAATGTCGGCATTGAAGAGCAGCGGCACCCGGTCGAGCGTGGGGCTCCCGCCGGCCGGCACGCGTGAGGTGAACCACTTGCGGTGCTTGAGCGTCTCGTCGGCGTCCGCCTCGAGTCTCAAGTCGCGCAGACGGCGGACACTCTTGACCGTGGTGGGCGGATGGATGTGGTAGAGGAGTGCCGAGGTGCCGGTGAAGCCTTCGTGCCCCACCAGCTGTTCGGAGTAGATGCCGCCATCGGGGCGGCGGTGTACGGTGTGGCGCTTCTGCGGGACGCGACCGAGCGTGTGATAGTAGGGCACGGGAACCTCGGGCTTCGGAACGAGAGCGATGCGACGCAGACCGCCGCACCTGGTGAGGACGCTACTGCACGGCGATCGACAACGTGCCCAGACCCGGGGCACTGCTGCGCACCCAGCTGCCACCGGCGACGGCATCCAGCGTGATCACGGGGACATCAGGAAAGATGGTGAGGACATCACCGGGCCGCAGCGTGTGCGACTGGAGCGCGCGGCGCGCCAGCGCCAGCACCGCGGCGTCGTCGGGGGCCGCGCACATCTGCCGCAGGTCCGGCACGGCGTGCGGTGCCAGCGGGGCCACCCAGGTGCAGCGGAGCGAATCCGGACGGCGCCGTGGGACGGCGAGGTACGGGCCGAGTGCGATGGGGATGCGCGCCGGCAAACCGTCATCGCCGACGCCCGTGCAACCGAGCACGAGGACGCTGCCGATCAGCGCCGCTTGCAGCTCGTCGTCGCTCGGTTCGTCCGTGACACCAGCCCGGGCAGCAAGGGTGCGGCCAAGCACGGCACCGAGGCCCACGACGGCAGTGGCGGCCTCGGCGCGGCTGATGTGCCCGCCGGGGCCATGCAGCGTGGCCGGGTCGAGAAAGCGCGGGGCGGCAGCGGCACCGTCCTGCACCACGGTGCGCACGAGCGGAATCGGGGCCACGAGGTGCAGCCCCTGGAGTGGGAGCGCGAGGCGCGCATCGCCATGCACGATGGCGCCGGCTGCCCGACGGAGCATGTCGAGCTGGTCGATCGCGTCGAGGGCGTCGGTCACACCGAGTGGCGCGAGGTCGATGACGTGCTGCGCATCGGGAGTGAGCAGGCCGACGTGTACCGCATCGCGTGCCGCGGGCACGAACGAGACGAGGCGCAGCGCGCTCAATCGCGGCACACTCGCGGTGGCCGGACTGGTCACGCTGCGCCTCGACGCGGCATGCGCATCGATCTCAGAGGTTGCCGCGCAGTTCCTGCTCGCGCTCGATCGCCTCGAACAGTGCCTTGAAGTTGCCCTTGCCGAAGCTGCGGGCGCCCTTGCGCTGGATGATCTCGTAGAAGACCGTGGGGCGATCCTGCACCGGCTTGGTGAAGATCTGCAGCAGGTAGCCATCAGGATCGCGGTCGACGAGGATGCCGAGCTCCTTCAGCGGTGCCAGATCTTCGTCGATGTGGCCGACGCGGTCGAGCAGCGTGTCGTAGTACGTCGTCGGCACCTTGAGGAACTCCACGCCGCGCCGCTTGAGCTCCGAGACGGTGCGCACGATGTCATCGGTCGCGAGGGCCAGATGCTGCACGCCGGCACCGCGATAAAACTCGAGGTATTCGTCGATCTGGCTCTTCTTCTTGCCGGCGGCCGGCTCGTTGATCGGGAACTTGATGCGGTCGTTCCCGCTGGCGACGACCTTCGACATGAGCGACGAGTATTCGGTGCTGATGTCCTTGTCATCGAAGGTGATGAGGTTGCGGAAGCCCATCACGTCCTCGTAGAACCTGACCCATGTGTCCATCTTGCCGAGTTCGACGTTACCGACGCAGTGGTCCACGTACTGGACGCCGACCGGCGAAGTGACGAGTTCCGAGGCACGCGCCTGGAAGCCGGGGAGGAAGATCCCGGTGTAGTCGCTGCGCTCGACGAGGGTGTGGATGGTATCGCCGTAGGTGCAGATGGCGGCGGTGACGACGCGACCATGCGCATCCTCGCGCACCTGTGGCTCGGCCCACGACGTCGCGCCTCGCTCGAGCGCGAGCCTGTACATCTCTCGCGCATCGTCCACCCAGAGCGCGATGTCCTTCACGCCGTCGCCGTGTTGCCGCACATGCCGATTGATCCAGTGGTCCGGATCGAACGCGCTCGTGAGCACGAGCCGCACCTTGTTCTGCTGCAGCACGTAGGAACAGGTTTCGCGCTCGCCCGTCTCGGGGCCGCGGTAGGCGACCAACTCGTAGCCGAAGGTGGTACGGTAGAAGTGCGCCGCCTGCTTTGCATTGCCGACCAGGAACTCGACGTAGTCGGTGCCGTTGATCGGAAAGGTGTCAATCGTGGCCGCGTCGTCGGGCCGCGTCTGGGTCGCCATCAGTGTCCTGCCTCCAGGAAGCTGCGCAGGTCCGCCTCGCTGATCGCGGGCTCGCCGTACGCGACGTTGTTCAACCGGCCGTCCTTCATCCACTGGATGAGACGGTGCACCTCGCCGAAAAGGTGCTCGAAGTCGTTGACCACGAACAGCAGCGGCTGGTACCGGTCGATCTCGAACGACTGGTTGATCACCCATTCGAGCTGCATCGGGACGCGCTGCACGATCGGGCTCTGCACGGCGTGCTGCATCTCGCCGAAGCTGCTCAGCAGGCCGCTGCCATACACCTTGCACTCGCCGGCATCGTGGCCACGCATCAGGCCGAACTCGATCGTGAACCAGAAGAAGCGCGCCATCGCCTGCTGGATGGACGTCAGCGTCCGGATCTGCTCGCCGGGATCACTGATCCGCTTGACGATGTCGGCAGCGATGTGTGCACACTCGCCAAAGCTGACCAGCGTATCGGCGAAGGCGGCATCGGTGTGCATCGGCACGTGGCCGCCGATGTCATGAAAGATGTCGGGCTCGGGGAGATAGTCGAGCAGCGCGCCGTCACGGATGGTGATGGTGGTCGGGAACTCGCGGTTCCGCAGGCAGTCGAAGAATCGGAACGCCGGTACGTAGCCGCTGACCGGCTTGGCGCGGAAGCCGGTGCGCGGGAACATGAACTGGTTCACGTCCTCGAGCCGCGGCACGCGCAGCGGATCGAGATTCAGCGTCCGGATGCCATCGAGGAACTTCGGGTTCGCGTACTGCTCCCATCGTGGTGTCATCCGCTCGTACAGCCGACGCCAGGTGTCGTGGTTGGCGTCGGAGTACTGGTCGTACGGCTGCACGATGTAGAGCTCGCCCCGGGCCTGTGCGGCCTCGATGAAGGGAGCCTTGGTCGTGGTGAGTCCGGGGGGAGCGGCCGCTGGTGCCGTCATCGGGAAGACTGGAGTGGCATGTCTGGCAGAATTCGCACGCGTCAAAGATACCGAGTCGACCCCGTCCCGGGCGACCTGTTCCCCATGCCTCCCTCGGGAGTCGTCCGGCGGCGGGGCTGTGTCGTGCCTTCACGGTCTGCTCTGCGCGCTCCCTGCCACCTGCCGGGCGGCGCTCGACCGATGCACGCCCGTCGACGTTCCGGCGGCGGGTCGCCTCACGCCGCCCGGCACCGCGCCGCCGCCGCCACGCTCACGACCTTCCGGCGGGTGCGCTCGCGCGCCAGCTTGCGGATCCTCCCTCCCCGCCCCTGAGACCCATGACGCCCTTTCTCCGCGCCGTGACCACCGTGTCCACGCTGCTCGTCCCGCTGCTGGCCGATGCCCAGCGTCCCGCCCCGCCCGTCGCCGCCACGCTGCCGACGGTCGAGACCCGCCACGGTGACCGGCTCACCGACGACTACGGCTGGTTCCGCAACCGGACGAACCCGGCAGTGACGGCCCACCTCGAGGCCGAGAACCGGTATACCGAGGCGATGACGGCAGCCACCGCGCCGTTGCGCGAAGCGCTCTACACGGAGATGCTCGGACGCATCAAGGAGACCGACCTGAGCGTCCCCGTCTACGACGCGCCGTACTGGTACTACTCGCGCACCGAACAGGGAAAGCCATATCCGATCTACTGCCGGAAGCTGCGCACGCTGGATGCTGCCGAGCAGGTGATCTTCGACCAGAACGCCGAGGCGAAGGGCCGCAAGTTCTTCAGCCTCGGTGGCTTCGAGGTGAGCCCGGATCACAATCTGCTCGCGCTGCTCGTCGACACCACCGGCTACGAGGACTTCACCCTGCGCGTGAAGGATTTGCGCACTGGGGCCTATCGCCGCGACCGGAAGGAAAAGCTCGGCTTCGGGCTGGCGTGGGCCAGTGACAACCGCACGCTCTTCTACATGAGCACCGACAGCGCCAAGCGCGGTGACCGTGTCTGGCGGCACGTGGTCGGCACGTCGGTCCGCACCGACGTGGCCGTCTTCCACGAGCCCGACATGCTGTTCAACGTCGGCGTCGAGCGGATGCGCAGCGGGCGCTACATCGCGATCACCTCGGGCAGCTTCACGCAGGGCGAGACGCGCGTGATCGATGCCGCGAAGCCGGCGTCGGCCGCGCGCCTGATCGCGGCCCGACGAGCGGGCGTCGAGTATGACGTGGAGCATGGCAACGGCTGGTTCTGGATCATCACGAACGATGGTGCCCGCAACTTCCGGGTAGCGCGCGTGCGCGAGGACGCGACCGACCTGACGCGATGGGAGGACTGGATCGCCCATCGCGACGACGTGTTCGTGGAGGGGATCGACGTCTTTCGTGACTTCGCCGTCGTCAGCGAGCGACGGCAGGGGCTCCGGCGCCTGCGCGTCACGGCGCTCGCTGGCGGCGCGGCGCATGACATCAGCTTCCCCGAAGCGGCATATGGCGTCTCGCTGGGGCTGAATCCGATGTTCGACTCGCCCTCGCTGCGCTTTACGTACTCGTCACTGGTGACGCCGTCCACCGTGATCGACTACCACATGGGAACGCGCGAACGCACCGTCAAGAAGCAGACCGAGGTGCTCGGCGGCTATGATCCGGCGAAGTACGGCGTGGAACGGCGCATGGCCAGGGCGCGGGACGGGGTGATGGTGCCCGTGTCGATCGTGTATCGCCTGCCGCTGGTGAAGGATGGGCGCCGCCCCCTGCTGGAGTACGCCTACGGGTCGTACGGCGCCAACACCGAGCCCACCTTCAGCTCGAACCGCGTCTCGCTGCTCGACCGCGGGGTGATCTATGCCATTGCACACATTCGCGGCGGCCAGGAAATGGGGCGTGCCTGGTACGACGATGGCAAGATGCTCAAGAAAAAGAACACCTTCACCGACTTCATCGACGTCGGCGAGTTCCTGGTGGCGGAGGGGTACACGTCCCGCGAGCGCATGATGGCCAATGGCGGAAGCGCCGGCGGCCTGCTGATGGGCGTGGTCGCGAACATGCGCCCCGACCTGTACACGGCGATCGTCGCGGCGGTGCCGTTCGTCGATGTCATCAACACGATGTCGGACGCCAGCCTCCCGCTCACGGCGCAGGAGTGGGAGCAGTGGGGCAACCCGTCGAAGCCGGACGAGTATGCGTACATGCGCAGCTACTCGCCGTACGAGAACGTCGAACACAAGGCGTACCCGGCGATGCTCGTGACCAGCGGGATCAACGACAGCCGCGTGCCGTACTGGGAGGCGACGAAGTGGGTGGCTCGACTGCGCGCGCTGAAGACCGACGGCAACCCGCTGCTGCTGCGGATGAACATGGACGCGGGGCACGGCGGCAGCAGCGGCCGCTACGAACGGTTGCGCGAGGTGGCTTTCGACTACGCGTTCATCTTGGAACGGGCCGGACTCGCGGGCCTCGTGCCCTGAGCGTCAGCGCGCCGGCAGCGAGAGCTCGGGTGAGGTCGCCAAGGCGCGGAAATGATCGAGCGACTCGGGATTGGCGAGGGCATCGGTGTTGTGGACGGGCCGTCCGTGCACGACGTCGCGGACGGCGAGCTCGGTGATCTTGCCACTGACCGTCCGCGGCAGATCGGGGACGGCGAGAATCACCTTGGGAACATGGTGCGGGCTGGCCTCGCTGCGGATCCGCGTCCTGATGGCCGTTCGGAGCGTGTCGTCGAGAAGCACGCCATCGCGCAGACGCACGAACAGCACGATGCGCACGTCGGGCGTTCCGTCGCCGCCGATCTCCTGGCCGATGACGAGGCTCTCGAGGATCTCCGGCATCTGTTCCACTTGCCGGTAGATCTCGGCCGTACCGATCCGCACGCCACCCGGGTTGAGGGTCGTATCGCTCCGCCCAAGGATGACGAGGCCGTGGTGTGCCGTACGCTGTGCCCAGTCGCCGTGGCGCCACACGCCCGGGAAGTGCTCGAAGTAGGCGGCGCGGTAGCGGGCGCCATCGGGATCGTTCCAGAACGACACCGGCATGCTGGGGAACGGCCGCGTGCACACCAGTTCTCCGGGCATGCCGATGACCGGATTGCCGTCGGCGTCCCACACCTCCACGGCCATGCCGAGCCCGAGGCATTGCAGCTCGCCGCGATACACCGGCAGCGTCGGCGCACCGAGCGCAAAGCACGAGATCAGATCCGTGCCGCCACTGATGCTGCTCAGGCGCACGCTCGGCGAGATCGCCGTCCGGACCCAGTCATACGAATGCTCCGCCAGCGGACTGCCGGTGCTGAAGATGACATCCAGTGCGGCGAGATCGTGGTCGCGCGACGGCCGCTGGTCAAGCTTTTCGGCGGTGGCGAGAAACTTGGCGCTGGCGCCGAAGTGGGTCACCTGTTCTTCGGCGGCGAGCCGCCAGAGGATGCCCTTCTCTCCTGGTGGAATCGGCGATCCGTCGTAAAGCACGACCGTGGCGCCGACGACGAGGGCGCTGACGAGCCAGTTCCACATCATCCAACCGCACGTCGTGTAGTAGAAGATGCGGCTGTCACGGGTGAGGTCGCCGTGCAGGACATGCTCCTTGGCGTGCTGCAGGAGTGTGCCGCCGTGTCCGTGCACCATGCACTTCGGCAGGCCCGTGGTCCCCGACGAATACATGATGAAGAGCGGATGATCGAACGGCAGGCGTACGACGGGCAATTCGCCATCGCTGACCCCTCTGCCCAGATCGCGCCACGCCACGGCTCGCGGGATGCCCTCGATCGACGGGGCGTCGTCGCCCGAGGGCACGATGATCAGGTGGCGCACCGACGGCAGCGCGTTACAGAGCTCCCGGGCGCGCGCGAGCGTCTCGAAGGCGCGCCCGCCATAGCGGTAGCCATCGGTGGTGATGAGCACGACGGGCTCCACCTGGCCGAACCGGTCGAGAACGCCCTTGTGACCAAAATCGGGCGAGCATGACGTCCAGACCGCGCCGAGCGCAGTCGCAGCGATCATGGCGATGACGGTCTCGCCGACGTTCGGCATGACGGCGGCAACGCGGTCGCCCGGCTGGACGCCGAGTGCCTGAAGGCCGTGAGCGACACGCGTCACCTCGTCGTACAGCTCGCGACAGGTCCAGCGACGCGTTCGCCCGCATTCCGTCCACGCAACCAGTGCGACGGCGTCATCCCGGTGGCGAAGGAGGTGCTCGGCGTAGTTGAGGCGGGCGTTCGGGAACCAGCGCGGTCCCGAGGCGGTGCCGGGGGGCTGCATCCGGTCGAGCGCGGTACCGGCAGGACCAAACGGATCGCCGAGCCCGTCGGCATCGCTGGCCCGTACCCCGCAGAACTTCGCGACTTCCCGCCAGAAGGTGCCACGCTCGCGCACCGACCACGTGTGCAGGTGTGTGTAGTCGTCACCGACCGCGGCCGCAGTGTGTGATGCGCGCATCAGGTGCTGGAATCGCGCGAGCTGCGAACGGGCGGCGCGCCGGGGGTCTGGGGTCCAGACGGCCGTCATGACGAGCGTCCTGCGGCGAGCGCGCCACAGCTCACGGCAGAGTTCGGCGAAACAGATGGTGTCGAGCTGGCGGACTGAGCCTTAATTGTGGCATGGATGCCGCACACCAGACAGTGATCATGCGTTTTCGGCAACTTCGTATGTTGCTGTCGTGCAACCATTTAAGACCTCAATGGATGAGTCCGACACTTGTTACCGTGAATGGTCGGGCTCGTCATCACATCGAAGAAGAGGTACCCCTGCGCCACCGCGCGATGCAGCGCCCTGCGGCAAGGTCACATGAATCGAATTCGTCCAACACTGTCGTTCCTGGCGTGCGCCGTCAGCCTGATGCTGCCGGTGATGTCACGAGCGCAGGATGGTGCGGCGGCGTTTGCCGGCCGGACCTCACGCACCGTCGCCACGGCGTCGGTCATCAATGCCGGTGGACGCGTCGAGCCGGCCGCGGCAACGGAGCCAAGTTACCTCACCGAGCTGCTGGTCGCGCGCGACTCGGTGGTGCGGCGGTGGACCGACCGCGGTGACGCTCCGATCCGCGTCTGGATCCAGGGTGCGGCGCCGATCGACGGCTGGGATGCCAGCTTCCCGCAGATGGCGACCGAAGCGCTGCAGGTGTGGTCGGGTGTAGGCCTGCCGGTCCGCTTTGCGATGGTGAGCGACTCTGCCGCCGCCGAGTTGCACATTTTGTGGGCGGAGCGACTTGGGCAGGACGAGAGCGGACGCACCGTCTGGTGGAGCACCAGAAGTGGCGCGATCACCCGCGCCCGCGTGTCGCTCAGCACGCACGCGAGCGACGGCGTGGCGCAGACGCCGCGGGCGCTGCGCGCCGTAGCCCTCCACGAAATCGGGCATGCACTCGGCCTCGGTCACACCAACGACCCCAGCAACATCATGGCGCCGTGGGTGGAAGTCGCAGAGCTGAGCGGCGCGGACCGCAGCACGGCGCTGCAGCTGTATCAACTGCCGGTGGGTCGCCTGTCTGCGACCGAGACCCGCGCCGACGCGAGCGCAATGCAGCGCGGTCGCCCGTGATGAACTCCTGCGAGCGTCGCCTGACCCCCGAGTAGTCCCAACGTCGCTGCAGGACCATGGTGCCCGCTTCGGCGGGCATCGTGCGTTGCAGGCCCACGAAATCCCATGATCGGAACGCGGCGGGGGGCTTGGTCACGACCACGTCACCCGAGGCGGTTGCCCCTCGCGCCGACCTGCGCATCACGACAGGATGCAGGCATGTCATCCCTGCGCTCCGCTGCACTCGCCCTCTCGCTGGCGGCGCTGCCGTCGGCCGCCCCACGTCTCGATGCGCCGACCCGCGCACCACTGCCGATCGTGATCGCGCATCGCGGGGCGAGTGGCGATCGTCCCGAACACACGCTCGAGGCCTACGCGCTTGCCGTGCAGGTGGGGGCCGACTACATCGAGCCGGACCTGGTCAGCACGAAGGACAGCGTGCTGGTGGCGCGCCACGAAAACGAGATCGGCGGGACCACCGATGTGGCCGCCAGATTCCCGGACCGCCGCCGGACGCAGGTGCTCGACGGCGACAGTGTCACGGGCTGGTGGATCGAAGACCTCACGCTGGCCGAGCTCAAGACGTTGCGCGCACGTGAGCGGATTGCGTCGCGGGGTCACACGTACGACGGCCAGTTCGAGGTGCCGACGTTCGACGAGGTGCTCGATCTGGCGGTGCGTCTCGGTCGTGAACGCGGACGGCCAGTGGGCGTCTATCCCGAGACGAAGCATGCGGCGCACTTCCGCCGGATCGGGCTGCCGTTGGAGGAGCGGCTGGTGGCGTCGCTGCGCCGCGTGGGATGGAATCGTCGCACGGCCCCCGTCTTCATCCAGAGCTTCGAGATCCGGAGCCTGCTGCGCCTGCGACCGATGACGCCCGTCCGCCTCATTCAGCTGGTCAACGTGGCGCAGTCGCCGCCCGACTCGGCCGCCGTGACGTTCGCGTCGATGCAGACACCGGCGGGCCTGATGCGGCTGCGCCGCTTCGTGGATGGGATCGGGGTCGCCAAGGAGCTGATCCTGACGCCAGCGTCGGACGGCACACCGCGTGTCACGACGGCGCTGGTGCGCAATGCCCACGCCGCCGGGCTGCTCGTCCACATCTGGACCATTCGGAGCGATCCACCGTTTCTCCCGGCGATGTGGCGCGGCGACCCGTCCGCAGAGATTCAGGCGTTTCTCTCCGCCGGCGTGGACGGCATGTTCACCGACTTTCCGGCGAACGCCGTGCGGGCATTGAAGCGATAGGCGGCGGGACGGCGCCAGGGGCTGCGGCAGGCTGATACAATTGCGGCATGCTGCTTCTCACTTTTGCTCTGCTCACACAGGAACCGGCCGCTCGAGCCGTGCTCGCGGCGGAACATGCGCGCGCGGCCGGGGCATCGGCGCTGGTGCAGGCCACGAAGATCGGGGCACCACCGATACGCGCACTGGCCGCACGCGCACTCGGTCGTCTCGAGGATTCGACGCAGCGCGCGGCGCTGGTACCGCTGCTCACCGCCGCGGATGCCAGGGTTCGTCGGGCTGCAGTCGGCGCGATGGCGCAGATGCGAGCGCCGTATGCGTACCACGCCCTGCTGCAGCGTGAGCGTGCGCCGGACGTCCGGGCAACGATCTACGAGGCCATCGGCCGCGCGGCCACCGGGCAGCCGGATGATGAGGTGGTCCTGCTGCGCGGCCTGCGCGATGATCGCCGGTCGGTCCGGATCGGCGCGGCGCGGGGGCTCGAGTCGTACTTCCGCCTGGGCGGCGAGACACGGCGCCCGGCCGGGATCACTCTCACGCTGCTGACGAGCACGTTCCTCGTCACCGAGGACGCCACCTTCCGCCAGCTCGCGCTGCTGACGCTCAACCGGGCGCGCCATGCGCCGCCGGAGCTGGTGCAGGCGGCCCTCGCCGATCGCCGTCCGGAGGTGCGTCGGCTCATCGCGCGCGAGGCGCCGGCAGCCGCGGCCGGTGATTCGTCGCCGATGGTGCGCTACGAAGCGGTGCGCTTCGCTCCGCGGTGCGCGGACGTGGTCCCGTTCATCGCCGACCCTGACGACGGCGTTGCCCTCGCGGCGATCGAAGCGCTCGGCCGGCGCACGGGATGCGACGCGAGCGCAGCCGCCCCACTCGTGCGCACCGGCCGCAGCTGGCGGCTGCGCGCAGCGGCCCTGGTCTGGGCGGCGATGGACAGTACGGAGGCACTCGTCGCGATCCGGCGCATGGCCGACGACACGGTGTGGCAGGCCCGCGTGGCGGCTGCGACGGCGGCGCGGAGGCTCGGCGACGCGGCCACTCTCGCGCGGCTGGTTCGTGATGCGAACCCCAATGTGATCATCGCCGCACTCACGCAACCGGACGATGCGGTGCGCAGCCTTCGCAGCGACCATGCCGGGCTGGTGCTGGCGTCGGCCGTGCTGCTCCGGAACCGCGGCGTGGCGCTGCAACCTCACCTGCCACGCATTGCCGCCGCATTCGCGCGCCTGACGGCCGACGGGAGCATGACGAACCGCGATCCGCGCGTCGCGCTCCTGACGCTGATCGGCACCACCAGCGATACGGTCACCACTGCGTTGCTTCGCGAGGCGCTGGCGGATCGCGATCCCGCCATCGCGCTGCAGGCTGCGAAGATCCTCAGCGCCCGCTCTGGATCGCGCGTCGTACCGATCACCACGACGCTGCCGATTCCGCCGATTCCGCCAGCGGCGTTCATCGCCGCACTGGCTGGCGCGCAGGCGCGGATCACGATGCGCGGGTTGGGGACGATGACGGTGTCGCTGCTCACGGAGGACGCGCCGGTGACGGTCGGGGTGTTCGCGCAGCTTGCCGAGTCGGGGCAGTACGACGGGCTGACGTTTCATCGCATCGTGCCGAACTTCGTGATCCAGGGCGGCAGTCCGGGCGCCGACGAGTACGACGGGCGGACCCGCGAATTCATGCGCGACGAGCTCGGGCTCGCGCGCAACGCCCGCGGGACGATCGGAATCTCCACGCGCGGACGTGACACCGGCGACGGCCAGATCTACTTCAACCTCGTGGACAACGTTCGCCTCGATCGCGACTACACCGTCATGGCCACGATGGTCAGCGGATTCGAGGTGATGGACCGGGTGCAGGAGGGCGACGTGATCGAGCGCATCGAGATCGTGCGGGCGGCACCGGTCCCTGCACCGCCTGCGCGCCGCGGGCGTCGGCGCTGACGCGGGAGCGGCACCGCGATCATTTCACGCGGTTCCCGGCTGCATCACGAGCTTGACGTCGGGCATGGCGGGGTAGCCATTGGCGTCGAGCACCGTCGCGCGCGATGGCACGGCGACCCGCCGTCGCGGCGGACGCGCATCAGCGTCTGCGACGGGACGCCGGACGCGCCGACGGGGCAGCGGCGGATCGCGCTGCCCGAGCCGAGAGGATCGGCGTGGCGGGACGCGGAGGGAGGCGAGGCGGGTGCAGGCGACGAGCGTCTCCCCGCGAAGCCCACGGCGAGGAGGTGAGACGCCGCGGTGCGCATCGACGTCGCTGGCAGTGATGACACGCTGTGATTTGCGCATGACCTGATCTGCACATGATACGTGGAGATCACGACGGGATGGGCCTCGAGCAGGCAAGCTCTGGTGCCGGAGCGTGTCTGGTGCGTTCATTCTGTCCTCCGCGATCTGCGTTGTCTCCGTCCTGCTGCCCGATGCCACCCCAGTCCTCCTCCCCGCGGGAGCCACGACGCTCGTTCTTGGCGAGAACGGTTGCCGGTCTCGTCTCACGGACCGCCGTCTCCAGCGTCGGCGGCACACCGCTGGCGACGCGTGACATCGCGCCTGAGCCGTGGATCTTGACGCGGCATTCGCAGGACGACGGGTTTGACCAGATCGCCGGGCGGCACCGCATCTTCCTCGACGCGATCTCCCCACGTGGCGCGGGTGAAGCGCTGACGTACGCGAACAACTTTCAGGTTGCCAGCCGACAGGGCTATCCGCTCGGCGAAGCCGACACCGCGATCGTGATCTGCCTTCGGCACCGGGCGACGCCGTTCGCGTTCTCGGATGCAACGTGGGCGAAATATGGCGCCATCATGACTGACCGGAGCCGATTCACCGACCCGAAGACGGACGCAGCGCCCGCGATCAACGTGTACCCTGCGTCGACCGACGGCATGCAGCTGCCGAATCGCGGAAAGACGTTCATCGAGGCCGCGCGGCATCGGGTGCACTTTGCCGCGTGTGACCTGTCGAGGCGTGCCCTTGCCGGGCTGGCGGCCGAACGCATGCACGTGACCGCGGCGTCGGTCCACGCGGAGTTGCGCGCATCGATGCATGCGAACCCACACACCGTTCCCGCCGGTGTCGCGGCAGTCGATCGCGCGCAGGAGCGCAGATACTCCGTTGCGCACAGCGGGTAGGATGGGCGCCGTGAACCGTGCCTGCGAGACGCTCTCGCCGGTGCCGTCGAAC
>Ga0105048_10011073_pt1 | contig 14256 bp, 14 predicted proteins | sample MAT05_FD_78382 | JGI IMG/M metagenome (GOLD analysis project Ga0105048, IMG submission 78382) | Freshwater microbial communities from Lake Fryxell liftoff mats and glacier meltwater in Antarctica - MAT-05 | ecosystem: Environmental > Aquatic > Freshwater > Ice > Liftoff microbial mat | place...
GCTCAATTTCCCGATCGCGGTCGAGGTCGGACCGGAGGATCAGATCTACATCGCGGAGCTCGGAGGGCGCCGGGTCCGGATGATCGATCCGAAGTCGGGCAACATCGTGACCGTGGTGGGCAACGGGCGGAGCAGCACCGCGGGTGACGGTCGTCTGGCCTCGGCCGCGGACCTCTCCGATCCGTGGGGCCTGGCGCTCGACCCGCGTGGATCGATCTACGTGAGCGATCGCGGGACACAGGCGATCTACAAGGTCGACGCCACCACCGGGCTGATCCGCACCATCGCGGGCGGCGGCGAGCCCACGGCCGGCGATGCGACTCACGGCGATGGCGCGCTCGCTATCGACGCCATCTTCGATCAGCCTCACGCGGTCGCGGTCGACTCGCGGCTCGACATCTACGTCGCCGACACCGGGCACCAGCGCGTGCGGCGTATCGACGCAGCCTCGGGGCAGATCAGCGCCGTTGCCCCCGCGTTGATCGACCCGTTGCTCGTCGCCGTCGACAGCGCAGACGCCTTCTATTTCAGCCACGACGGACGCCTCGTCTCGCGCGCCGATCCGATCACGCTCGCGAGCGCCGCGTTCGCCGCGACCCTGGGGCCCATCGCGGGCCTCGCGCTCGGACCGCAACGCGCCGGCTTCATCGCCGAGCGAAGTCGCGTGCGTCGCGTCGACCCGATGACGCAAGCGCTGTCGACGGTCGCGGGCTCGACGACCGCGGGCTTCTCCGGGGACGGAGGCCCGGCCACCTCTGCGAGGCTCGACGGCATCGGCGGTGTCGCGTCTGACGCGATCGGCAACCTGGCGATCCTCGACGTGGGCAACCGGCGCATCCGCTGGGTCGACGCCGCCACCGGGCGCATCTCTTCGATCGCGGGCAACGGGACCACGGGCTCGACCGGGGACGGCGGGCTCGCGCTCGAGGCTGCGCTCGCGCTCTCCCCGGCTGGTGGCATCGCGATCGATGCGGTGGGTGACGTGTTGTTCGTCGACGGCTTGAACCGGCGCGTCCGGAAGATCTCGCGCGGCATCCTCTCGACGGTCGTGGGCGCCGTCGATGGCGTCGCGGCCGGCGCGAGCGGGGAGGAGCGCTTCGCCGGGCCCGAGGCTCTCGCGCCGCTCCCGGGCGCGCGCGGCGTCGAGTGGCTGGTCGCCGATGGCAGCGATGGACGTCTCGTGCTGGTCAGCCCGACGCTCGGCACGCAGAGGCCCGTCGCGGGCTATCCCGACGGGTTCGTGGCCGAGGATGCGGACGCACGATACTCACGCCTGCTCGAAGCACCGGCGGGGGTCGCGGTGGATGCGACGAACCACAAGGTCTACGTCTCCGAGCGAGACGCGCACGTCATCCGCGTGATCGATACCTCGACCGTGCCCTGGCACATCTCGACGCTGGCGGGGCGCTACCAGACGCCCGATCACGCGGACGGCGCGACCGCGAGCGCGCGATTTTCCGCTCCCACGGGCCTGCATTTCGATGCCGGCGAAGGCGCGCTCTACGTGGCCGACTCCGGCAATCACGTGATCCGCAGGATCGATCTGGCCGCTCTGCAGGTGACCACCGTCGCTGGGCGTCCGCGCATCTATGGCTTCGGTGGTGACGGTGGCCGTGCAACGGATGCGTTGCTCTACGCCCCGCGAGGTGTGGCGCGCGGGCCCGACGGCACGCTGGTCGTGGCTGACTCACGCAACCATCGCGTGCGTAGCGTGGATGGGAGCGGGCGCATCGACACGATCCTGGGCGATGGAAGCGCGGCCTCGAGCGGGGTCGGTGCGCCGGCCCGCAGCTTCCCGGTCGACACCCCGCATGGGATCGCCGTCGATCAGCTCGGCAACGTCTACGTCACCTCGCGGACGACGGTCCGGGTCGTCGTCGCAGGCGCGAACGGCCGGGCCACGGGCGACGACGCGGTGCTCACGCTGTACGGTTCTCCGTTCGCCACGAGCCCTCCCGAGAGCCTCACCCGCTGCCTCACGGGCCTCTCGCTCGAAGACCCCACGGGATCGCGCATCCGCGTCCTCGACCGGTGCACCGGCGTGCTCGTCGCGCTCCAGCGCAACTATCGCGAGTAAACGCCCCCACCGATGCGGTCCTCTACGGGCTCGGCTACGCGAAGGACCTCGATACGCTCGGCTTCGAGGCCGGAGAGATGGTGATCAGCCCGACCGGCTTGCCGCTGCCCACCGCTGATCGGACGCACCGTCTGGACGGCGCACAGTGGAGCGCGCTCGAGGGTCCGCCGGCGGAGCTGGGGAAGGTGCGCCTCCCTTATCCGTGCATCGAGCTCACCGGGACGCGCGAGCTGACGCAGCTATCGACCGCGACGCCGTACATGGCGGGGTTCGACGATCACGGCGAGCTCTGGCTCGTGGGGCCGCAAGAGAGCGCGTGGCCCACGGCCACCCCGATCGCGGCTTCACGGCGGCGCCGCCGCTCCCCTTCGCGGTCGGGCAGCGGGTCTTCGTCGACGGATCGCAGGGGCGATGCGCCCTTCGAGCTGTTCGTGACCGACGAGACGCTGGCGGTGCTCATCGGCAGCGAGCTCGATCAGGTCATCGAGATCACCGCGGTGGAGGAGGCCCGACGGCGTGGTGTGCCCGCCGCTGATGGGCCTGGGGGGACAAGTACACCGATCAGATCGCGCGACTGGGCTCCGACTTCGTCGCGCTATCGGACCCCGACGACGGCACGTACGAGCTGGTCTTGATGTCGCTCGTCCGCTGACCGGGCAGCCGCTGCAACTCATACTCATCGCGAAGCTCTTTCCGCACGTCTCCGGTCGACGGATCCACCAGCCAGACCATCGCGAGCCGCTCGGGCACGCGGATCTTTGCCGGCCGGTGATGAGTTCCGAACAAGAAGTCACCGATCGGGGTGGTCAGCCCGTGATTCATCCTCGGATCGCCGAAGTGATGATAAAAGTGGTGCCGGCGAGCCCATCGCCCGTACGCATTTTTTGCGGGATGCGTGTGCAGCCGTAGGTGCAGCCACTCGTACGACAGATAGGTGACCAGCAACCCTCCCGCGACGGGCGCTCCGATCTCGGGGCCCAGGACGAGAGAGAAGAGCGCGAACATGCCCAGGATCACCGGCGTGGCCGCGAGGGCTTTTTTCCTGGTTGGTGCGAAATAATCACCCTTGGAGTGATGCGCTCGATGCTCGACCGCGAAGGGGTCTCGACCCTTGGGGCGGTGCCCGAGGAATCGATGAATCAAATACTCGAAGACGCCCCACGAGGCAGCCCCGAGCCCGAACGCGACAAAAGATGCGGTCATTTCGTGCTCCTTTTCTTCTTGGCGACCTTGGCGAGCCAGCGCTCGGCGGCGGTGATCGCGCCGGCGCTCGCTCCAAAGCCGGTGAAGAGCGCGCGCGTCTGTGCACGAGCAAGGCGATCGAGGCCCAAAGCGTCACCGAAGCGGAGGAGCTTCTCGAGCGCGAGCACGCCGTGGACGCCGGCGAAGAGCATCAGCGCCCGCTCTCCACCGCTGCCTTCGCTCAGCGCGCCGGCCTCGGCCGCGCGATCGAAGCGCTGGGTCAGCGCGAAGAGGAGCGGCCCGGCGCGCGCGAGCACCGACCGCGCGTCCTCCTCCCGCTCGACCACCACGCGTGGATCACCGACCGCGCTCACGATCAGGCGGAGCTCCCGCTCGGAGAGCGCGAGGTAGGCGTCGACGGCGGCGATCAGGGCGGCGAGCGGCGGCGGCGCCTTCGCCGCGTCGACCAACTCCCAGGCGCGGCCGATGCTGGTGGAAGCGGCCTCGATGGCGAGCCCGAGCAGCTCGGCGAGCAGGGCGTCCTTCGACGGAAAGTACCGATAGAGGGCCGCGGGCACATAGCCCAGCTCGCGGGCCAGGCGCTGGAGAGTCAGGGCCTCGAGCCCCTCGCGGAGCGCGATCTCGCGGGCCCCTTCCAGGATCTCCGCCACCACCACCGCCCGCTGGCGATCTCGGCGGGCTGTTCCTCGTTCGTGAATGTCGTTCACTCTAGTGAATGACGTTCACTCATTGTCTCCGTCCGGTCAAGGGCAGCGTGCGCGGGGGCCTAGCAGGCGGATCTCGGGTCCCGCGGCGAGCAGGCTCTGGTCCGACAGCGCCACCAGGTGTTCGAAGTTCGGGCCGAGCAGGATCGGCTGCACCTCGCAGTACGCGGACGGCTGGAACAGCCGCAGCGAGCCGTCGCGGATCGACATCGCGATCCCGCCCCGAAATCCGACCAGCGCTTCGACCCGCTGCGAGGGGGGCACCGTGATCGGCGGTGGCGCCCAGTCGGCGCGCGACTCGAACAGGAGGAGGCGATCGGCGGTCCCCAGCACCGTGCCGAAGGCCTCGATCTCGGCCACCGCGGTCACGATCGCAGGGATGCCGCGTCCGACGTCGACCTGTACGAGCTCGGACCCGGAGGGCTCGACGCGGAGCATGACGTCCGAGCCAGCGGCAAAGATCGCTCGCCCCGGGCCGCGCCACCGAACGCCCCACTCCGCGGTGACGTTGGGGACGACACCCAGGTCGGTCCAGCCTCGCTCGGAGTACCGCTGCGCTCGGCCGTCGCGCTGCAACGCGAGCACCTCGATCGCGTCTCCGTCGGCTCGGCCATCCATCCGCACGATCGGCGCGCCGTCGATCGGAGGCGTGATGGTCGCGGTCGCAGCCGTGCAGAGACGATCGGGTCGAAGACCCGCCAGATCGATCTTGTGGAGCCGCCCCGCGATGTCCGAGTACCAGGCAAAGGAGCCCTCCGCGCGGTAGCCCGCGGAGGGCCGCAGGCTGCCCGGATCGGGCACGCAGAGCGGCTCCACGCTCCCCGTCGAGAGAACGCGCAAAAATGCGCCGCTGTCCTGCTGTGTGACGACCGCCGAATCGCGGTCGAGCTCGAGGGCTGTGACCTGACCCTGGCCATGCGCGCCATCCACGGGCACCGAGAGCGGGCGCTCCTCGAGGGCGATGCACGACACACAACGCATTCCTCGATCCGGCAACACCCGATCGAGCGCCCAGGTCGGTGGCGCCTCCAGCCGCGCCCAGGGCTCGACGTGACCATCCACCACGCGCGCCTCGAAGGTCAGGTCGGGCGTCGCCAGCGCGCATGGGAGGCACTCAAGGGCGCCTTCGATGGCGCCGATCGACAGGCCCAGCGCCTCGGGCGTCTCGCGGTAGGCCAGCAGCGCGAGCGACGAGACTTCCTCGGTCAGCGCGAAGCGGACGACGCCCTGCGGGGACATCACCTCGGTCCGTGGCGGCCCCTCGGTCGCCACGATCACGGCCTGCGCGTCGCGGAGATCTGGGAGGAGGAGCGTTCCCGCATCGGGAGCGCAGGCAGACGCCGAAACGAGGTACGCCATCAGCGCGCGAAAATGGCCTCTCCGCGCGAACATCGCGCGGAGCATACGCGTCCCGCGCCCGGACGTAAGCCAGCGCTTCATCGCGCCCGCGCCCTGGCGTGCATCGAGGTCATCGGTGAAGCCGCTGGCGCGAGCCGCGAGGGCCTCAGGCGCGCGCGCCCGTGACCAGCGCCCGGAGCCGCGCCGCGCCCACCGGCTCCTCGATCGACCAGGGCACGATCGCGACGCGCTGGGCGTGATCCCGCTCGACGCGCGCGATCTGCACGCGCTCCGCGGCGATGCGTCGTGCGAGCAGCGGATCGCGGGTTGCGGTCGCGGCGAGGCTGCCGTTGATCACCCAGGCGAACGGCTCGATCTGCGCGCGCCGCAGGTCCGCCTGCAGATCGGCCGCCTCCGTCACCGGCGTGGTCTCGGCGAGCGTGACCAGCACGACCTTGGTGTGCTGCGGATCGCGCAGGCGTGCCAGCGGCGTGACCACCGAGCTCACCTTCTTGTCCTCGAGCTCGTGATGGATCTGCCGATCGTAGGCGCCGGTCGCATCGAGCAGCAGCAGCGTGTGGCCCGTCGGCGCGGTGTCGAGCACCACGAAGCTCCGGCGGGCCTCGGACACCAGCCGCGAAAACGCGCCGAAGACCGCGACCTCCTCGTTGCACGGCGAGCGCAGATCCTCGGCCAGCAGCGCGCGACCCTCCTCGTCGAGATCCTTGCCGCGCACGCGCATCAAGCGATCGGTGTACGCCTTCGTCTCGACGGCGGGATCGATGCGGCTGACGTGGAGGTTGGGCACCTCCGTCATCAGCGTCGAGGCGACGTGCGCCGCGGGATCGGTGGTGCTGAGGTGCACGCCGAGGCCGCGAGAGGCCAGCTCGATCGCGATCGCGCAGGCGATGGTCGTCTTTCCGACCCCACCTTTGCCCATCACCATCACCAGCCCGTGCCCATCGCTGGCCAGCGCGTCGACGAGCTGGGCGAGCGACATCGCGGTCGTCTCGGGCGGCGAAGTCGGCTCGACCCGCGCATCCGGCGGATCCCGATCGGTGAGCAGCGCGCGCAGCGCCGGCAGGCCGACCATGTTGAAGCCGCGCAGGGGCAGCCGCGCGGTCGGCATCGCGCGCAGTCGCTCCGGCATGTCCTCGAGCGCAGCGCGTCCCCGCGCCTCGAGCGCGACGGCTACCGCGTCGTCGCGGGAGCTCGCTGTGAAGATCGCGTTGATGACCAGCTCCTGGTTCCGGATCGCCAGCAGATCGAGCTCCTGCGCGGTGCGGGCGGCCTCGCGGAGCGCCGCGCGATCGGGTCGCGTCACCAGGACCACCGTCGTCTTCGCCCCATCGATCAGCGCGTCGCGCGCCAGGGCGAAGCGATCCTGTCGCGTCTTGAAGCCCGAGTGGGGCCCCAGGCAGGAGGCGCCGCGGGTGTTGGTCTCGAGGAACTCACTCCAGGCGCGCGGCAGGCTGAGCAGCCGGAGCGTGTGCCCGGTCGGCGCGGTGTCGAAGAGGATGTGATCGAAGCGCGGGTCATCACCCGCGAGCATCCCGGCGGGCTCGTCGAACGCCGCGATCTCGACGGTGCAAGCGCCCGAGAGCTGCTCGCGGAGCGCCTCGATCTGCGGCTGGGCCCACGTGCTGCGATACGGCGCGAGCACCCGCTCGCGATAGCCTTCCGCGGCCTGCTCGGGGTCGATGTCGAGGGCCGACAGACCCGGGACGCCAGGGACCGCGTCCTGCGGCCGGCGCTCCTCGACTTCCTCGACACGGTGATACGGCGAAGCGACGCCGGCGTGGGCGCTGCGGAGATCGCGATCGCCCCGGGCAACGCGCTGGTGGGTCAGACGCTGGAGAGCGCCGACCTGCCGGCGAAGGTCGGACTGCCGATCGTCGCGCTGCGACACCCCGGCGCGCGTCACTTCGTCTACGCGCCGCAGCCGGGCGAGAAGCTCCAAGCGGGCACGGTCATGGTGGTCATCGGTCCCTCGGATCGGGTGAAGCGCCTCGAGAAGCTAGCCACCTGAGCCGCGGCGCCCGGCCTCGGCTGCGGGCTGCGCGGTGACGGTCCGGGTGAGATCGGCCATGCGGTGCGCCATGCCGCGCAGGACGTCATCGTAGGTGACGATCCCGACGAGGACGCCGATCGCATTCACCACCGGCAAGCGCCGCAAGCTCCGCCGGGACATCTTCTCCATCGCGCGGAAGACGTCGTCGTCGGCGCCGATGGTCATCAGGTCGCGGGCCATCGCGTCGCTCGCGCGGACGTTGCCGAGGTCGGTGATGCCCTGGGCCACGATCCCGATGACGATGTCGCGATCGGTGATGATGCCGAGCGGGATCTGGCCGCGCGGCGTGAGCTCGACGACGATGACGTCCCCGACGTGGTGCTCGCGCATCAGCTGCGCGGCCTGCAGAACCGAGCCTCCAGGCGGGATCGTCACGACGTGAGGCGTGCAGATGGCGCTGACCTTCATGATCGACACGAGTGGAGCACGCCTCGTGCCCGCGCTCCCGACCCGGCGGCAGCGCGTCCCCGGCGTCACCCGGTAACGCCCGTTACCGAGCGGTGACCGGTGCTGGTCGTTCCCACCCGGTGACGTGCCGACCGCGATGATCAAGAGGCGCCGCTGGTACGTGCCTTGCGACGCCTCCGCGGATGAGCACGCTCCTCGTCGCCACCGATTTCGGGCCCAGCGCGGACGCCGCGGTGCGCACGGCCGACGCATGGGCTTCCGAGCGCGGCGACGAGCTCGTGGTGCTGCACTGCGCGCCGGTGTGCCGCGACGCGATCGCGCAGCAGGAGGTGATACGCGAGGCTTCGGATGCGGTCCAGGCGAGCGTCGCCGAGCTCACCGGGCGCGGGGTTCGCGACTTTCGCATGGTGATCGAGGCTGGGCGCCCGCACGTCGAGATCGTGCGGCTCGCCGAGTCGATCGGCGCCTCGATGATCTTCGTCGGGGCGCGCGGGTCCGCCGGTATCGCGCGCGCGCTGGTCGGGCACACCGCGGAGAAGATCGCCCGCTATGCGCACTGCGACGTGATGATGGTGCGGCCGCTGCGAAGATCGGGGAAGATCCTGGTCGCCACCGATCTCTCGAACAGCGCGGACGCCGCCGTGCGCGCGGCCGCGCAGCTCTCCCGCGAGCGCGACATGTCGCTCACCGCGCTGCGCGTCATCGAGGATGCGGTCCCGCTCCCTCCGAACATGGGGATGGTGCCCGCGGGCAGCCCCATGCTCGCCGACCTGATCGAGCAGGAGGCGCTCGTCGAGCTGCGCGCGAACATGACCCGCCTCGGCGGGCACGCGACGTCGATGGTCACCTGGGGCCCGGTCCCCGAAGCGATCGTCGCCGCCGCGAGCGCGCTTCCGGCCGAGCTGGTGGTGGTGGGCTCGGTCGGGCGCACCGGACTTGCCCGCGTCGTCCTCGGCAACACCGCCGAGACCGTGCTCGCTCAGCTCCCGTGCTCGGTCTGGATCGTCCGCAGCTGACATCGTGCTCGACGGCGTTACGCGGCGGTGACGCGCGCGCGCGCTGCGGTGACGCGAGGCGGGCCACGGCGGCCGTGATCGAGGTGGCGCGCGCCTTGCGAGAGGTGACCGCATGTCGATGCCATATCATCCGCCGCAACGCACCTGCACTGCGCGCATCCTCACCCCGGCGGGCTGGGTCGAAGGCACGATCCACCTTCCGATCAAGGCTGCGCTCCTCGACCATCTCGAGCACACGCGGGAGTTCATCTCGATGACCGAGGTGAGGCACGCGGTCAGCTTCGAGGTGGTCCCGTTCTTCGCGCTGCGCCGGGCGGCGGCGATGTTCGTCGTGCCCGACGAGGCCGAGGCGCGGGGCGCCGCCGACCACCACGATGCGCGCCCGACGCGGGAGCACACGCTCGACTGCCTGCTGCCGGGCGGGCACATCACCGGCGTGATCGAGGTGCCGATGCGGATGCGGGTGTCCGATCAGCTGATGCACGGCGCGCCGCTGCTGGTGGTCAAGAAAGCGCACGCGCGCATGCGCGATCCCTGGCGCGGCGAGATGGTCGACCTCCGCGCCGACGTGATGTTCGTGAACACGCAGCACGTCGTCGGGGTCTCGGAGGTCGAGCCTTGAACGAGCGCGCGCAGCTCGGCGATCTGCGGGTGGCCGGCGGCCAGGGTGTGCCGCGCGGGTGGCTGCGCGGGGGCCCCGTCGCGATCGACCTGGCGTCATGAACGGCGATGGGCGGCTCCGCTGGCTCGTCGGCGGCCTCACCGTCGCGACGATCTACGTCTGCTGGCCGCTGTGGCCGGCCCTCGTCCTCGCCGCCTGGACCGCCGCGCTCGCGCGACCGCTCCTCTTGCGGCTGGAGAAGCGCCTGCCGGAGCGCCGCGCGGCGAGCGCGCTCACGCTGGCGCTGTTCCTGGTCCTCGCGCTGCCTTTCGGCCTGGTCATCGTGGGCACCATCTCGGGCGCCCAGCAGATCCTCGCGTCGGTCACCGCGGCGTCCTCCGCCAAGGGCGCGCTCGAGGCGATCGCCACCGGGGATTCGGTCCTGGCGATGCCGCGCAGCCTCCCCGACCTGGTGGCGCTCCTCGAGCGGTACGGCGCTCCCGGCTACGGCGTCCTCACCAAGGTCGCCGATGTCGCAACCGAGACGCTGGTGCTGGTGCTGATCTACTTCGGCGGCGCGTTCGCCTTTCTCCTCGATGGTCCGGCGATCTGGGCCTGGATGCAGCGCCACTCGCCGCTCGAGCCGAAGCATCTCGCGCGCATGAGGGCCGCGTTTCACGAGACGGGGCGGGGGCTCCTGGTCGGCGTCGGACTCACCACCGCCACGCAGGGGCTGGTCGCCACGCTGGTGTATCTTTCGCTCGGCGTGCCGCGCTGGTGGGTTCTGGGGCCGATCACCGGCATCGCCTCGATGATCCCGCTCATCGGCTCGGCGCTCGTGTGGGGCCCGATCGCGGCGGGCCTCTTCCTCACCGGTCAGACCGTGAAGGCCGTCGTCCTGGTCGGGCTGGGCGTGGGGGTGATCAGCGTGGTCGACAACGTGATGCGCCCGATCTTCGCGCGCTTCGGCGCGCTGAGCATGCCGACGTTTCTCCTCTTCGTGTCGCTGTTCGGCGGCCTCGCGGCGTTCGGCGCGAGCGGGGCGATCCTCGGACCGCTGGTCGTGCGCCTGTGGCTCGAGGCGCTCGCGCTGCGCGAGCCGGCTGCCATCGAGCGCCCGCCGAGCTCGATCTCCGCCCCGCCGTCCCCGTGACGCTACGAAGCCGGCGCGGGTTGCGCCATGGCCCCAGCCGGCCTACGTTCCGCGCGTCTCGGGCTGGTCCGAGCCCAACTCGGCGTCTCGACGCCCAAAGTATCTGGAGGTCTCGTGGCTGTTTCTCTCGCCAAAGGCGGCAATATTTCACTCTCCAAGGAAGCCCCCGGGCTGACCAACGCGATGGTGGGTCTCGGCTGGGACGTTCGAGCGAGCGACGGCGCTGACTTCGATCTCGACGCGACCGTGTTCCTCTGCAACGCAGAGGGAAAAGTTCGTAGCGACACCGACTTCATCTTTTACAACAACACCAAATCGGCCGACGGCTCGGTCGAGCACAGCGGCGACAACAAGAGCGGCGCGGGCGACGGCGACGACGAGACCGTGCAGGTCGATCTCGCGAAGGTCCCCGCCGACGTGCAGAAGATCGTCTTCTGCGTCACCATCCACGAGGCCGAGACCCGCAAGCAGAACTTCGGCATGGTCAGCAAGGCCTTCGTGCGAGTGGTCAACAAAGGCGACTCCAAGGAGCTCACCCGCTACGATCTGTCGGAGGACTCCAGCGTCGAGACCGCGATGATCCTCGCGGAGCTCTACCGCGCCGGCGCCGAATGGAAGTTCAAGGCGATCGGCCAAGGCTTCAAGGGCGGCCTCGGACCGCTGGCCAAGACGATGGGCGTCAACCTCTGACCGGATGACGCAACACGCGCTGGAGGAGCTGCGATGGTCGACCTAGAGAAGAAGGCGCCTCCACAGCTGGTGTCGCTGGCAAAGACCGCCAAGGTCGTGCTCGAGAAGCGAAAGCTCGACGCGCACGTGGCCGCGGTCGGTCTTTGCCTCGACATCAGCGCGTCGATGAAGCCGCTGTTCGACGGCGGCGTGGTCCAGGGCATCGTGGAGAAGGTCCTCGCCTTGGGCCTCAACTTCGACGACAACGGCGCGATCGATCTGTTCACCTTCGGGCTCGAGGCCCACGACCTTGGCGAGCTCACCGCCGACAAGTTCCAGGGCGCGGCCGAGCAGATCGCGAGGAGGACGCCGCTCGAAGACGGCACCAAATACGGGCCGGCGATCCGCGCGGTGATGGCTCATTATCAGATGAAACCGGCCGGGATGTTGTCGGGCCTCTTCGGCGGCAACAAGGTGGAGCCGCGCAAGCACCCCGTCTACATGCTGTTCGTGACCGACGGCGAGTGCAGCGATCAGTCCGAAGCGCGCAAAGCGATCGTCGACGCCTCGCGCCACGCGCTTTTTTTCCAGTTCGTGGGCATCGGGGACGGCCCGTTCAAGCTCCTCAAGGAGCTCGACACGATGGAGGGCCGGTTCATCGACAACGCCAACTTCTTCTGGGCCAAGGATCCAGCTGCGATGCAGGACACCCAGCTGTTCGAACGCATGACCGCCGAGTATCCCAGCTGGATCAAGCTGGCGAAGTCGAAGAACCTCATCCGCTGATCGGCCCATGGCGAGGCCGTTACCGTTCGGTGACGCGGCGTCGTCCGACGGAGCGCGATTGCCGGGCATGAATGGTGCTCTCTCTGAGGCATGCGTTCCAGGATCAGCCTCGTCACCCTGTTGCTTGCCCAAGGCTGTTCGTGGCCTTCCACCCGCAGGCGCGGATCTCCTGGTCGTCGTCGGACACGCGCGTGGCGAGCGTCTCGACCGATGGGCGGGTGACTCCGCGCGGCGACGGCCACTCGAGTGGAGGCGCGGCGACCCGAGCGTGGCCGACGAGGTCGGCCTGCGTGGAGCGCGCTCCGCTGAACGTTCCCTGTCGCAACGAACCAAGAATGGAGCACCAATGAGCCGACCCATCGTCATCACCCTCCCCGGAGGCCGCACTGTCGACGCGCAGATCGGCCCTCACACGCTGCACACCGATCAGCCGGTCGAGCAGGGCGGCGCAGACTCCGCACCCTCGCCGTACGAGGTGTTTCTGGCCTCGATGGGCGCGTGCGCCGGGATCTACATCCAGGGCTTCTGCGCCGCGCGGAGCATCCCGTTCGAGGGCATTCGCATCGTCGAGCAGCCGTTCTACGACGACCAGCACCGGCTGATCACGGTGCAGCTCGCGATCGAGCTGCCTGTCGACTTCCCCGCGAAGTACAGCGCTGCGCTGCTCAAGGTCGCGCAGCAGTGCACGGTGGCGCGCACGCTCGAATCGCCGCCGAGCATCGAGCTGAAGATCCAGCCACGCGCGGCGTGATGGGATCATGGCACCGTTCAAGCCGCATGGCGCGTTCACAGAAGCGGGCCATGCGCGGTGTACGCGTCGATGCGCGCGTCCTCGCGCCGGCCCCATGCGATGCCTTCCCGCCAGATGAAATAATACTTCTGTTCGAGCTCCGATCGCGTGGACGCTTCGTCGAGACCGACAGCGCTCGATCCGTTTGATCAGCCGCCTCCTTTTCCCATCAGCGATCGAAGCCACGACGGGCGCTCCTCTTGCGCCGCCGAGCTCTTCTTGGCTCCGGCCTCGTGGCACTTGCAGCGCTCAGCGGCGGGCACATCGCGGAGCACCTGCTCCACGTGCGCGCCGCAGCCCGCAAAGGTCGGCTTGCCGCAGCTGGCGCAGCTCACTCTCCTGCACATCGAACACCTCCTGCGCGAGCCGCGACGCTCGCGCTGACTTCTGCCCTGTCGAGCGCCTCGAGGTCTCGCTCGGTGATCGCTTTGGCCTTCATGCCCCGTGAGAGCCACGGCAAGCCCAAAGGGTTCAGGCTACGTCGGCGCGTTTTGGCTCGGCGTGCAGCACTTCGAATCGAAACGGGATCAACTTGCCATGCTGCTCGTCGTCCCTCAGGAGCTGGAGCAGATCGGTGGAGGTGACCAGCCCCGCGAGGTCTCCGCGCGCGGTCACGATGGGCACCGAGTCGATACGCCACTCGATCATGAGCCCGGCGAGCTGCGAGACCGTCGCGCTCGCCGTCGCGGTCACCGGGATGGGGGTCATGGAGGTGCCGATCGGCCCGTTCTCGGGCTTCTGACCGGCGGCGATATCCCGCTCCGCGCGCAGCAGGTCGCGGTCGGAGAGGATGCCGACCAGCTGGGTGCCGCGGAGCACCGGCAGGTGGCGGACCTTGTGGAGCTCCATCAGGCGCTGGGCTTCGAACAAGAGCGTCTCGGGGTTCACGCAGATGACCTCACGGGTCATGATGTGGCGGGCATGCATTGAGGTGTTCGACTGCATCGGCTGTGCCGCGGCGCGCCCCCCCGTGGGCTCCGGCACCGCGGGGACGATCGGTAACGCACAGCACGAAAGGGTAACGTTCGCGTCATCCGCTGCTCCGATCTGCTCGGCACGATCGCTGCTTCCACCGAAGGGATGCTAGTCCCCTGGAATAGAAGCTCCGTGCGGATGTCGCGAGGGCGAGCGAGATCCGTGCGGAACTTCTGTTCCAGGGGACTACGGCTGCGCTCGCTCGGACCTGCCCTCCTGATCTTCGGCGCCACGACGGCGTGGGCGGCGGACGGTCCAGCGATCGTGACGATCGAGCGCGGCGGCGTGGTCGAGCAGCTCGACTTGACCAAGGAGGCCCTCGAGGAGAGGGAGCGCCGGGATCCGCAGCTGGGCGAGACGCGCTCGTACCGTGGCGTGCCCCTCCTGCGCCTGCTGAAGACGAGGCCCGCGCCAGCGGGCACCGACACGCTGTTGCTGATCTTCGACAACGGCATGCAAGTACCC
>Ga0105048_10011074_pt1 | contig 14256 bp, 10 predicted proteins | sample MAT05_FD_78382 | JGI IMG/M metagenome (GOLD analysis project Ga0105048, IMG submission 78382) | Freshwater microbial communities from Lake Fryxell liftoff mats and glacier meltwater in Antarctica - MAT-05 | ecosystem: Environmental > Aquatic > Freshwater > Ice > Liftoff microbial mat | place...
AGAAGAAGGTATACCTCTAGAGCAGCGTAGAGGATTAGAAACAATTGATCGAAATCTTGTGTTTGTTCTTGTTCGAGCATCTGTAGAACAAGTTTCACAAGCATTTAGCACTTTAAGACAAATGAATGTCTGGGTACGCAATGCGTATGAATGCGAAATTGAAATTCAGAATGAAAGCACTTTTGTTTTTCAGCTGCGGGGACATCCCTGGAGCTTAATTTATAAACCCCATACGTCGTCGATACGAATTTACTTAACAGAAGAAGATGCTAGGAATATTTCAGAATCTCTGAGTACTTCTGTTATTTACTACGCTGGCAGCGATACATGCGGCACTATTGAATACCATCTTTACAGTAATGGTATTCTACAAGAAAAACTGTCTTTTGAAGAGGAATTCAAATGCGAGTTTCAGTCTCAGCTTCGTCAATTAGAAGCTAGAAGTATTGAAGAGGCGTACACATTTACAATGAATTTCATCCGTGAGCAGGATGCTTATATTCCCTGTGTAGTTGAGGTAGAAGAACTACTAGCAGGTCAACATACAACTTTACGTATCGAGGATTTGATGCTTAATGAGGTGGAACGAATGGATTACCTAGCACAACAATAAACTATTAGAATTAGGAGTAATCTAGAATGAAATTAGTAACAAAGCACCTGTCCATTATATTTGGCGTATGTTCTGCATTTATCATCTTCCCTATAATTCTTGACTCTGTAGCGAAAGCTCAGGAACAATCAGCTTGTCCATCGGGGCAAGTCAGGGATTCAAATGGTTTGTGTAATTCAAGTAGTCAAGGACAAGAATCAGGAACTATGGCGATCGCACAAGAATTTTTCCGAAGTGGGCGTAAATTGGCTAAACAAGGTCAGTCTCAAGAAGCAATCGCTGAATACACACGAGCAATCGAGCTTGATCCTAACTATGCCGAGGCTTATTTTTATAGAGGTAATACTCTGGCTTTAGAAGGACAACCACAAAAGGGAATTGAAGATTTCCAGAAAGCTGCTGCTATTTTCACTTCAAGAGGAGAATCAGAAAGGGCACAGGCAGTACACCAACACGAAGAAATTATTCGGAGAGGCATTCAAGAGGGTGAATTTTGACGTATGGTAGCAGAAATATCGTCTCGATCGCCAACACTATAATTTCACAATTTTGAAAATAAGGAAAATTTGCATCTATTTGCCGAGTAAAGCTTAATTATTCGGCAAACAGATGCTATGAAAGTAGTTCCTTTTCCTCAAGCATTTTTCTCACTAAATGGCAACTCTGCATTAATTGCCTCAATCTGCTGCTGTTCGAGTTGATTCACTTCCTTAATATAGGGACGGATAATTTGTCCTAAACGATTATTGTAAAAGCGGTGCAGACTGTGATTGGGCATAGCAGGGAAACCGCGCCGTTTTTTGTGACGCCCGCCCGCGCCAGGGTCAAAAATTTGGATATTGTTAGCGATCGCCCACTCAATCGGCGCATAATAGCAAGCATCGAAATGTAAGCAATCTATTTCTTGAAAACTGCCCCAATAGCGTCCATAGAGTTTGTCATCTTTAAATAAACAAAAGGACATTCCTAAAGGATGAGAGTTATCTTGCTCGCTATATGCAGCAAAAAACAAGACTCGATGGCGATAATTGGCGTGTAGCTGCTCAAAAAACCTCTGTGTAAGATACTTGCTACCCCACCAGCCAAACTTATCACAGGTGTCAGCATAGAACTGGTACATCAAAGGAAATGCAGAGTAGGGAATTTCATCACCACTCAGAGGTTGTAATCGTAAACCGGCTTTTTCCACAGCTTTGCGTTCCCGCTTGATATTGCGGCGCTGATTGGCGTTGAAAACTTTTAAGTAGTCATCAAAAGTTTTAAACCCAGCATTTTCCCAGACGTAGTTGTGGTGCAGCCAAGTTGTAAAACCATGCCGTTCCAGCATCGGCCGCCATTGGGGATCGACATAGAGAAAATGACACCCAGAAATTCGATTTTTGGAGCAAAAAGTATCAATTTCATGCACCATCATCGCTGTGATTTCGTCTTCATCTTCTCCTGGGGCAATTAAGAACCGATAACCTTCAGCTGGCGTAAATGGTGTCATTCCCAGCAATTTTGGGTAATATTGGACTCCGATGCGATCGGCCAACTCTGCCCACTGGTGATCGAAAATAAATTCACCAGAACTATGTCCTTTAAGATAAAGTGGCGCAGCAGCAATCAGCGTTCTATCTCGCCACAATGTCAAGTGATTTGGCAGCCAACCAGTTTTAGCCGTAGCACTATGAGAGGTTTCGATATTGTTTAGCCACTCCCATTCTAAAAATGGCGTTTTGAGTGGCATTGCCAAAGCATTCCAGGCATTTTGGGGTACTTCAGCAATTTTGTTCGTCCAAACGACAGAATAGCGAGGCTTAAGTTGTTCCACCATCTTAGAAAGTAGGGAGTAGGGAGTGGGGAGTGGGGGAGCAAGAATTTTAGATTTTAGATTTTGGATTTTAGATTGAAATTTAATCCAAAATTTAAAATTCAAAATCCAAAATTGAATTGCCCAATGCCCAATAACTTTACTTAGCGTAATCTAATCTGCTGGTCGTTGCAGGCGATAGTGCAAAAACACTTCTTGCTCAACTGCATGAACTTCTAGAAGTTTTAGCTTGGGAGCTAAATCGGGTAAAAATCCTTTCCCATCTACGGGTGTAGGTGCAGTATTACCACCTAAAATCAACGGACAGACAGTTAGCCATAATTCATCAATTAAATCTAATGCCAGCAAGGAAGCGACTAATTCACCTCCACCCAAGACCAGCAAGCGTGTTATGTGTAGAGTGGCTAGATGCTTTAAAGCTGCGGAAATGTCAATTTCTCGCGTTGGTGTTTCAAAAACCAGAATCTGCTCAAATTCTGGAGGACATTCCTGGGCTTTGGTTCCCATTGAGGGAAGCGTCCTTAAACGTTCTTTCCATGAAACTGCCCCTGCTGTTGTCGTGAGTAGCCAGCGTCTAACTGGTTGCTTAAAAAACTTAATTTCCGGATTGAGGTTTGCCGAGTGTGTAGTCACTATATAAACTGGCTGCGGAGGCTTCCCTTCTTGCGCCCTAAGTTGCACTAGAGTTGGATCTGATATAGTAAGTGTTGTTCCGTAGGCCCGGAGAGTGCCAGCACCGAATAAAACCGCATCAGAGGCAGCGATTTGTTTTTCTAAGTGTGCTTTATCAACCCTTGAGCCAAACCGAGCAGGCGATCGCCTAAAATCTGCTATTTTACCATCTGCACTCATTGCTAAAACAACTGTAGTGTGAGGACGATGTTGCAACATTAAATTGATTTGATAATTTGAATATTTTCTTTGTTAGTGTGTACATTCCTAAAAAAATCTATGCCTGCAACCTACTATTTTACAACTTCACTACTGGATTTATATGCAACACAAACCACTTCTCAACCTAGCATATATGATTTTTGGTATACCACGTTTCTTTTTGAATTATAGCAATTTGTTAATTTTAAACATTGAAAATAAAATTCTGATTATTTAATAAAATGTCTCATCTAGCTCATCTAATTACATATCTTTGCTGTTGTGGTTTGCAGATGCAAAGTGAGACACTCGATGACTAATCACCGCCAATCTTCCTTTCGTCGAATTTTAGTAACGAGAATACTGCTTCTGTTCGTTCCGGTTTTACTTATAGGTGAGATTGTTGCCTTGAATAAGGCACGTTCTAGCATATTGGGAACTGCCCGTCAAAATTTAACAGAAAGCGCCATCAGTAAAGGGGAGAGAATTGGAGATGCGATCGCTATCTTAAAAGCTAATTTGCTGAGTGTAAGTAAAACAACGGTCATTCAGTCGGATTCGCCTATACAAGAGCAAGAAATTCTCACGCAGTTAAGGCAACAACTTCCAGCCAGTATTCAATGCATCCAATTAACGAATCTGTTAAGCCAGAAGATAATTGCTAGTAGCTGTGGGGATCAAGCAATTGGAGAATTGAAATTACCTTTGCCTAGTGACGGAATTGATGTCAAAGCAATCTTCCCGCCAAAGGCAGGAATAACTGGAAAAAGAAACGCACAAAATCAACTGCAAGTAGTGTTATCTGCACCAGTCTCCGATAGCCGAAGAAATTTAATTTACAGCTTAAGTATTCAGTCTGCATTGTACCGACAAACTATAAATCCACCGGGATCGCTCACAGGCACTATAGTAGTGATTGCTGAAGACGGCACAATTTTGGCACACCCATTCACAGACTGGGTGGGAACTAATATCAATCAGCACCCAAATGCTTCCCAACTCAAGAGGATAATTAAAAATGCAATTGCGGGGCAAAACGATTCGATAAATTTTTCTTTTACACAGGGGAACGAATTAGTAGCTGGATATACGGCTATTGCAAATCCACTCACCCAACAGCAGCAAAAATGGGTAGTCTTAGCTGTTACTAGTGTTGATAATGCGCTTTTTGGTTTAGAGGAAATCAAACTAATTCTTATCGTTTTAACAGTTGGTTTGATTGGTGCAAGTTTGTTAGCATCCCTATATCTAGCTCCTTACTTAGCACGTCCTGTAGAAGAATTGCGAGACTACGCTCTAAATATTCACTCTCACCACGCCGCACAACCAGTTCCGCACAATTTTCAAATCCGGGAATTCAATCAACTGGCCCAAGCATTAGACCAAATGGTAGAACGGCTCAAAGCTGGATCAGAAGAACTAGAAACAGCTTGGAAAGAAGCAAAAAGCGCTAACCAGATTAAAAGCCAGTTTTTGGCTACAACTTCCCATGAATTGAGAAACCCATTACATACTATTATTAACTGCATTCGCGTGGTTGAAGATGGCTTATGTGATAGTCGGGAAGAAGAAATGGAGTTTCTCAAACGTGCTGATGAAACAACAATTCATTTGCTAAATATTATTAATGATTTACTCGACATTTCTAAAATCGAAGCAGGCAAGCTTTCAGTAGTCACCACACCTATTGATCTCCGACAAATATTGTTAGAGGTGATTAATTTACAATCAGTTAATGTTCAACAAAAGGGCTTGCAATTGAAATGCGAGTTAGATTCTCAAGCAATACCAATTAAGGCAGATGCGCCAAAACTGAGGCAGGTGCTGATTAATGTTATCGGCAACGCCACTAAGTTCACCGACACAGGAAGCATCACCATTGCTACAGAAATTCAACATAGTAATGGTAAATCTCAAGTGGTGGTAACAGTTAAAGATACAGGTATAGGCATTGATCCCACTCAACAGCACAAACTATTTCGCCCCTTTGTAATGGTGAATGGTACAACCACGCGCCAGTTTGAAGGTACTGGACTGGGACTAGCGATTTCACGAAACTTAATCGAACTTATGGGAGGCAGTATTACTCTTGAGAGCGCGGGACTTCATCAAGGTACGACGCTGAAAATTACTTTACCTTTGATTGATATCTCGCTGTTACCTGTTCCCAAGAAAGAAACAAATGTAGGGGATCTTGGATTTTCCTCTGGGAATGACGAAGCAAAAGCAAGCCACTACCCTAGCCTACAGCAGTCTGGGGCAACTCCCTCTTTGGGGATCAACAAATCTGTAAAAGCAGGTGTAGAGAAAGAGAAGTTCTCGAAGTTCCAGGTGTTACTTGGGAACGAGACTTACGAGATTAGTCTTTCGCCGCAGCAAACTCTCTTGGTAAGTCTTCCAAAAACAGAAGTTTATGCAAATGGGACTTTCAAGAGGTAATACCATTTTGGATTTTAGATTTTGGATTGAGAATTCTTTTTCTTCAAGGGTTCTATGATTCCATCTGTCGCAATCATTTTTCAAATTGGTATAATCCTGACTACGATCTAATTTTCTAACTCTTACAGCGCTTCCCGCTATTATAGGCTTTGAACTCCGTTAATGAACCTCAGAGCTTCGTAAATGAGTCTTTGATACTTGTGAATGAGGCTTTGAACTCCATTAATGAAGTAAAATCGGCGGTTATTCTCAAGGGAAAATTATACTTGAGAGCAGTTGTTAAGAAAAACAGGTTTGCCGCCTTGCTCAAGAGATAGTGTTAGTGCAGCAAGAATTTCTACTAACTGTGTGCCTACCCAGCCAGACGAAACCTCTGAGGGAGTATTGTTTATAACAGAGACAACAAAGGTGGAGCAAACCCGTTGCAATGGTTCCCCTGGTTCTAATTCCAACACCACCTGCCTTTGATTTACCGGAATAAATTGATTGCCCTGCTGTTCAAACTCCCCATGTAGCAGCGTTAGAGGTGACGATCGCAACATTTCATCAAAAATCAAACTACCAAGGCTACCTACAATCCCCAGCCGTCGCTGCTTATCAGGATTCAGCCAGCACAAGTGAATATAAACTTGAAAGTTATCTGGGTATGTCAGTGTTATCCATACTAGGTCAGCCATTCCCCGTGTCTTTACGTCTTCTCCCTGTAGCCACACCGTACCCGTTGCTTGTACTTTCACAGGAATCTGACCTAGCCAAGCGTTAAAGATAGCAATATCGTGAATACCTAAGTCCCACAGTGCATCAACATCTTGCCGGACAGGCCCCAAATGGGTGCGCGTCGCGTAGCCATAGCGTAAATCTCCTAATTTACCTGCTTGTACTACAGTTTTTCCTTGCTCAACTGCTGGATGAAATAAATAAGTATGGTCAACTATGAGTATCAAATTATGCTGCTCTGCTAACTGGCAAAGTTCCCGACATTCTGCTGGATCAAGAGTTAGGGGTTTTTCAGCTAAAACGTGGTATCCCTGTTGGAGAGCGTCTTTAATTAAAGCATAGTGGGTGGTAGCTGGAGTTGCGATCGCCACTCCTGTCAACCCTGGCACTTTCTTTAAATCTTCCCATTGTGTTGTTAATACTACATTAGCATCTAAGTTAAATTGCTGCTTTACCGCCGCCAATCGTTCTGGATGAGGGTCTACTACAGCAACTACATTTACTTGGGGATGTGCTAAGAAATTCCGCAGCAGATGCACTCCCCAACGCCCAACTCCGATGACAGCAATTTTAATTTGGTTTGCCATTAGTTATTAGTTATTAGTCATTAGTAGGACTTACGCAAAATTGTCTCAAAAACCTGATTTGTCGTAGCGGTAATTCATGAATTACCGCTACTTCAGAACTTTTTTGCGTAAGTCCTGATTAGTTGTTAGTCAAATGACAAGCAACTGATTATCAGTTTATTTGTAATCTTTTGAGTTCAGGGGTTTTCCGGTTGAGGAATTGCTAAAAAAGCTACTTTAGCTGCGGCTTGTTCAGCAGTTTTGATCGAGCGTCCCTTACCTTCGCCGAGCTTGTTTCCGTGTAGCCACACTTCAGCTACGAAACGTTCTTGATTTCGGTGCGGTTGAGTCACTTCCACAACCCGATACTCTGGTAAAACTTTAAATTGTGCCTGAGTCCATTCTTGGAGAGCAGCTTTGTAATTAAGTCTGGCAGGATCGAGGCGAATTTCTGTCGTTAGTTCTTGGAAGTGGGGATCTAGCCAAGAGCGGATCAGTTCCAGATTTTGAGTACTTAAGTAAAGCGCACCCAGAACTGCTTCAAAGGCATCTGCCAGTCGTGACTCTTGACCAACTTTATCAGCCGTAGCACTACCAGCAACAAGTAAGTATAACTCCAAACCATATCCTCTAGCCAATTGGGCGAGAATGCGATCGCTCACCAACACCGAACGAATTGCCGCAAAATCCCCTACTGGACAATCGGGATAATTTTCCCATAACACAACAGCCGACACCAGCCGCACCACTGCATCGCCAACAAACTCCAGTTGTTCATAATTTGCCGAATCAGAGACAGTGGGATGAGTTAGCGCTAAATCCAGCAGTTCCCACTTTATAGGTGCTTCTAGCGACAAACCAAATTTTTGGATTAAACTTTCGAGTTGCCGTTGACGGCGTGGATAAGCAAGGGGCATTGGGGACAGGGGGCAGGGAGCAGGGAGCAGGGGGCAGTGAGCAGGGGCAGGGAGCAGGGAGCAGGGAGCAGGGGAAAAATACTTACTTCTGACTCCTAACTCCTGTACAGACGCGATTAATCGCGTCTCTCCTAACTCCTAACTCAGCACTAAAAAAGAGGGGAGAGAGCAGGACATAAGCCGGGTTCTGTTCTCTTACGAGGGCAGTTATCTATCTGGGACGCTTGTTACCAAACGCCTCTAGCGGCTCTCATTGAGCGGAACTGGTAAAAGACCAACCGTAGTTCCTATCGCCTTGCTCCCAACCGGGGTTTACCGAGCCAGCACCTCTCGATACTGCTGGTGCGCTCTTACCGCACCTTTGCACCCTTACCAAACAATTTTTGATTTTTGATTTTTGATTCAATCCAAAATTTAAAATCTAAAATCCAAAATTAATTGGCGGTATCTTTCTGTGGCACTATCCTCACGATCGCTCGCACTGGACGTTATCCAGCAAGTTTGGTCTTTCGGGAGTCCGGACTTTCCTCAAACCAGTAACTATGACTGATCTGCAACCGCCTGCGCCTACTCTCTCCTTAGATCCAGTGTAATCTTTGGTTGACGTAGTATGTTGACATGGCATTACTTTTTTTTATTCCAAGGTAAAGCGTAAGTCCAAGGTAGTTTCCTGACTGTGAAAGGACAATTGATAATGCTAATGGGAGGAAAATCACGTCCTGGGGCTAAACCTAAACGCACCTCAGATATCCGTAGCACCAGTTGTAGGGAAAAGTCCAACTCCTTCCTTCTGTTAATAAAGTCGTTGTACAATTTTTTTTGCCCTTTTTGCAGCCCGTTGATATCAATTAGTGGTTTTTTTGCTGAATAGGTTCCAGCTACTTGATCGCGCTCGAATACATCTTCTGCTGTCACCGTTTCAGAAAGTGTTTTCTTGGGGGCAATCAGGCTAGGACTTTGGGGTACTGCTAAGTCGCGGGTTAAGTCTGGTGATTTCCGAATTACGCGGCGCGATTGCTTGCTATGTTCAACTACTAAAGAACTGTTGTCCCAGTCAACGTATACAGCAACATTATCAGATTTATTTTCAATGCTAATTCCTAAATCTTTCAAATCGTCAATTGGGTATGAGGATTTGAGTTTAAAAGAAATCCCAATTTTATCATCGAGATTGTTTTCTTTGAGTTGCTCGTCAACTATTCCTTTTTTAAACTCAAATTTAATTTGATCATCGATGGATTCAACCATGCGATTAAAAATGTATGAAACACCGATAATATAAACAGTCAAAACTACTAAATTCTGGTCGCTACTGCTCATAAATTAGAATATTAACTCCCGGTGCTAATGAATGTATATTCGATTCGTCGCCCATCTACGATTTTTAATTACGCTTGATTGTTACAGAATTTTGCAGCCAGCCTCGTCGCCAAAAAAAGAATAGCAAACCAAGTGCGATCGCTCCCATCACTGCCAAGCAAAGTGGATAGCCCCAATACCAATTCAATTCAGGCATATTATACGGCGATTTTTCGGTATTGAAATTCATACCATATATTCCGGCCACAAAAGTCAGTGGAATAAAAATTGTTGAAACAACCGTTAGTACCTTCATGATTTCATTCATTTTATTACTCACTGCCGAAAGATACACATCCATTAATCCAGATGCTAGCTCTCGATAAGTTTCCACCATGTCCATCACTTGCACCGTATGGTCATAACAATCTCGTAGGTAAATTCGTACTTCTTCACTAATTAAATCGGGATCATCACGAATTAAAGAATTAATTGCATCTCGCTGGGGCCAGATAGCACGACGCAGTTGCAGTAATTCTCGCCTAATTTGATAAATATTTTGTAGTGTTTGCGGGGTAGGTTTGACTATTACCTCCTCTTCCAACTCTTCGATTCGCTCCCCATAAAGCTCTAGCACAGGGAAAAAGCCATCAATAATCGCATCTAACACGGCGTAAGCTAAATAATCGGCTCCCTGTTTGCGAATAGTACCTTTGTTTTTTTCAATCCGCGATCGCACTCCTTCAAAACAATCATGTTCTGGTTCTTCTTGGACTGTCAGTAAATAATTTTTTCCCAATATCAAACTCACTTGTTCGCTGTAAAAACCACATCCTCTTTCCTTTGGTACTACCATCCGGGCAATGAATAGCAATTGGTCTTCATAATCCTCTGTTTTGGGACGCTCTGGTACATTGACTATATCTTCTAAAACTAGAGGATGTAACTCAAAAACGTTACCCAATCGTTGTAATATGTCTTGACTGCCTAAACCTTGTACGTCTACCCAAGAAATGGATTCGCTATCAAGATATGGGACACACTCCTCTGGAGTTGCTATTTGTTCGCGGATGAAATTGGTTTGGTTATAGTCAATCAAGAAAATTATCGGTGGTGGAGCATCTGCATCAATAAAAATGGTTCCAGGTACAGTCCCTGGTTGGTGATAGAACTCATCTTCATATAACTTGGTGACGATTTTGGGAAGGCGACTCAGTTTTCGTGCCATGCAATATTACCTAATAGTTATTAGTCATTTGTCATTAGTCATTAGTAAAAATAATTGATTAGTGGCTAATAACCGTTTACATGTAATTTTACAAAAACTAATACAAATACGGCAATTTCTAGATTAAGTAATTATTTAGGTTACTAACTTGGTCATCAGCATTTTGTTGGTAGTGAGTTGTATTTAGAACTAACCACTGAAAAGTTTCATAATTACAGCTATTTTTAGTTGTAAGGGCACAGCATTGCTCATTGGTGTCAACTTAAGAAAAAATCTGCTGTAAGTTTATTTACGTTCAGTGAGTTAAGTAGGTAGGCGTAATTAAATATAAGATTAAACCTCACCCTCAATCCCTCTCCTTAGTAAGGAGAGGGAAGCCGGAGGCAGGGTGAGGTTTTATATTTAATTTGACCCACTTACTTACCAGCAATACAGATAACATATTGCTTCTGAATCAGCAATGGTAAGTATAAAAAAACAGTTTGCCTTGGTAAGACAAACTGCTGAAAAAATATTTATCTGGTTTATCTGGGTGAGCAGAAGTTAGAACATGCCCATGCCGCCCATGCCACCCATGCCGCCCATGCCGCCCATGCCGCCCATGCCGCCCATACCGCCCATATCAGGGGCAGCAGCTGCGGATTTCTTCTCCGGCTTCTCAACAACGATCGCTTCGGTGGTTAAGACCAAACCAGCAATGGAACCAGCGTTTTGCAAAGCTGAACGCACAACTTTGGCAGGGTCGATAATACCAGCAGCAATCAAGTCTTCAAATTCGCCAGTAGCGGCGTTGTAACCAATGTTGAAGTCGCTATCCCGGACTTTCGAGACGATCACAGAACCTTCAGCACCAGCGTTATCTGCTATTTGGCGCAAGGGGGCTTCTAGCGCTCGTCCGACAATATCAGCCCCAATTCTTTCTTCGTCATTTTGTAGGGTCTTTTTAATCTCTTCTACCTTCCTAGCTAAGTGAATTAGAGTTGTCCCACCACCAGGAACAATACCTTCTTCCACAGCAGCTTTAGTAGCGTTCAGCGCGTCTTCAATCCGCAGTTTACGGTCTTTGAGTTCGGTTTCGGTTGCCGCACCCACTTTAATCACTGCCACACCGCCAGCGAGCTTGGCGATGCGTTCTTGCAGTTTTTCTTGATCGTATTCAGAATCGGTTTCTTCCAACTGTCGGCGAATTTGAGCAATTCGCTTTTGTACCTCTGGCTTGGTGACACTGCCAGCTACAATTGTGGTGGTTTCTTTGTCAATGGTGATTTTGCGGGCAGTTCCCAGCGCTTCTAGAGCAGCAGTATCTAGACTTAAGCCGATTTCTTCAGAAATCAACTGTCCATCGGTGAGAATAGCAATATCTTCTAACAAAGCTTTGCGGCGATCGCCAAACCCAGGTGCTTTAATGGCAGCTACAGCAAGTACACCCCGCGCTTTGTTCACTACCAAAGTTGCCAAAGCATCACCTTCGACATCTTCAGCAATAATCAGCAAGGGCTGACCAGAACGGGCGACTTTTTCCAAAATCGGCACTAAATCTTGGATGCTGCTGATTTTTTTATCAGTAACCAAGATCCGGGCGTTTTCAAATTCGACGATTTGGCGCTCGTTGTTGGTGACGAAGTAGGGAGAAATATAACCCCTGTCAATCTGCATCCCCTCAACTACTTCTAGTTCAGTTGTGAGAGATTTAGATTCTTCAACGGTAATTACACCATCTTTGGTGACTTTTTCCATTGCTTGGGCTAACATTTGGCCAACTTCTTCATCGTTACCAGCAGAGACAGTCGCAACTTGAGCGATCGCACTTCCTTCTACTGGCTTGGCTATCTTGGCAATTTCTAGTACCAGTGCCTCAATAGTTTTGTCGATCCCGCGTCTCAAGCTCACTGGGTTACTACCCGCCGCGACGTTCTTCAAACCTTCCCGAATCAAGGCTTGTGCTAGAACTGTGGCGGTGGTTGTACCATCCCCAGCGACATCTTTAGTTTTTGAGGCTACTTCCTGGATGAGTCTTGCACCAGTATTTTCCAAAGGATCTTCTAATTCAATTTCCTTGGCAACAGTGATACCATCGTTGACAATTTGAGGTGCGCCAAATTTTTTCTCTAAAAGGACATTGCGACCTTTAGGCCCCAAGGTGATTTTTACGGCATCGGCAAGGGCGTTAACACCCCTTTCTAGAGCTCGCCGCGATTCCTCGTTAAATGCAATAATTTTCGCCATGTTTTATTTCTCTAGCGCTTCCATTAGACAATTTAGCACTCACACGTCAAGAGTGCTAATCTCCCAAGCGGCTCAAGTTACAAATGGAAATAAAAAAAATTGATTAATATACAGGTGATGCTCATATTACATACAGGCAGTAATGCTTGAATTGGGAGATGAATCTATACAACTCCCTTAAGTACCTCGGTATTGCCGACCCTAGCGGCACCGGCTGGTTGGCGGTAGTATTTACGTTTCTCTTGGCTTGGCTTGTAACGTGGCGTTTAATTCCCACTGTCCGCAAATTCGCCTTGCGGGTAGGTTGGGCTGACCAACCCAACGCCCGGCGGCTCAACCGAGAACCTTTACCCAATGCAGGGGGGCTGGCTATCTACGCGGGTGTGATTGCCGCACTAGTATTAGCTAGCCTTTTACGACCTATCGAACTCCAAAACGTATTGGCTCAGGTACTCACTATTCTGTTGGGGGGTTCCATATTAGTCCTTGTGGGCTTTATCGATGATCAGTTCGGCTTACCGCCCTCTGTTCGTTTGTGGGCGCAAATTCTCACGGCTCTTTTGCTGGTAGCTAATGGCATCAGTATTCATGTCATGTTTGGCACTCCCATAGACTCGCTCCTGTCTATGGCGTTAACAGTACTTTGGGTAGTAGGAATTACCAACGCCATCAACTTGATGGATGGTATGGATGGTTTGGCGGGAGGAATCAGCTTTATTACCGCCATGAGTTTGTTGGGTGTTGCAGCCCAGTTTAACAATCGTGCAGCAGCAATCTTGGTATTAGCAGCCTTGGCAGGTGCTGCGCTGGGCTTTTTACGTCACAACTTTCACCCCTCGCGGATCATTATGGGTGATGCCGGAGCATACTTTTTCGGCTATGTATTGGCGGCAACCAGTATTTTAGGTAGGCTGCAACAAAACACAGTTTATGCGCTAATTCCTACGGTTTTATTTCTGTTGTTGCCAGTACTAGATACTACTCAAGTATTTGTGCGACGCCTATTAGCAGGAAATAACCCCCTCAGTACTCCTGGCAAAGACCACCTGCACCACCGCTTACTTGCTTGGGGACTCTCCCAGCGCAATGCTGCGTTCATACTTTGGTCAATTACCTTAGTTTTCAATTTGCTGGCTATGAGAATACAGGGCATGAGTTTGGCTGTGATGTTGGCTACCGCCAGTAGCATTATCATTCTTTTGGGCTTTACTATCTGGCAAAGGATACGCCAACAGCCTTAGTTGCTTGTAGGGTGGGCATTGCAATGCTAGCCCTACTATGGTTTATTCTCCGTATGGAAGCGATACATACCAGAGCTAGTACACAAAACCTATAAAACTGGGGTAAAATTTACAAAAAAATTTATTAAAAATTTATTAAACTATAAACCATACTAAACTTACACCGTTTTATTTCAAGGCAGACAGCAAGTGTATAGATTTTTCATAGGAATACACGGGATGCGGGAAACTCAGCTTTTCAAAGCTGGGAGGGAAGCGGCACGAGTGACTTTAGTCACCGTGGTTTTTGTCTTTGTGTTATGATGGAGTTGTGAGTAGGAATAA
>Ga0105048_10011078_pt1 | contig 14254 bp, 10 predicted proteins | sample MAT05_FD_78382 | JGI IMG/M metagenome (GOLD analysis project Ga0105048, IMG submission 78382) | Freshwater microbial communities from Lake Fryxell liftoff mats and glacier meltwater in Antarctica - MAT-05 | ecosystem: Environmental > Aquatic > Freshwater > Ice > Liftoff microbial mat | place...
ACCGGTACCAGTTGTATTATCACCAAAGCTCCAATAATAATTTGCTCCGCCTCCACCGGGAGCATTGTTTGCATAAAAATAAACTTGACCATTGCTGATTTGATAAGTAAATCCAGCAACACATGGAGGAAGAGTTCCTATGTAAATGGAATCACAAAAGAAATTAGAACATCCGGTAGAAGAATCAATCACCGTTAAACACACCTGATACCATCCACTCGAATTATATTGATGTGAAGAGTAAGGCTGAGTAGAACTTGTACCATCACCGAAAGACCAGAAGTAATCATAGTTTGCATTGTATGTATTGGGAATAAAAAATTGAATTCCTAAACTATCGAATGTACTGAAAGAAGCATCGCAATTATTCGATGTTTGAATGATGATGGTATCACAAAAAGTAGATTGGCAAGTTCCATTACTATCCCAAACCGTCAAACAAACGCCGTAAGTTCCGGGATTGTAAGTATGCACCGGATTATTCGTTTGTGATGTGGAACCATCTCCAAAATACCAGGACATCAAAGTATAATTTCCCGAACTGGTATTTGCAAAAGCAACGATGTTGCTACCTGCTTGTTGTGAAAAATTAAAGCTTGCTTGACATTGTGCCTCCGCCCGATTCCATGTGCTGATCCACAGCAATACGATCAATAGAATTACATTTTTCATTTTCATCTCCCTCATAATTTACAATTCAACATTACAAAAGTACTTTTTGCCTTTTAAAGCAGAAAGGTAAAATTCAATATAAATTACGTGTCCAAAATTAAAATATTAACCAAGTAAATTTAATTTGTATTTCTAAGTGGCTCTACTATAGCCTTTGTCGAACCCAATTTCCATAATCGATAATGACCCCATCCTCTAGTTCATTATTACGCGTCCAATCAGAAAAGGACCGCATTTTTTCCAGTAATTTCGGCTCATTTTTAAGGTCAGCGACATTGAGCATTCTCTTTAGGATTTCCAAAATTTCACGTTCAGCAAAATGATCGTCATCAATTAACAAAGCTTTATAGTCTTTTTTCAAACGATTCATCTTATATTCCAACACATCCATTTGTTGCAATTCGTATCGGTTCAATAATTCTGCGATTGAAATTTTAAGTCGTAGCGACGCATCTGCATTTTTAAAACCATCCAGTACGGCCAGCTTACTGAAATGTTTAATGGCTTCTTTAAAATTCTTTTGATCAAAATGCAAGACAGCAAGATTCAAATAAACAAACCATAAATAATAGGCATTCGACTTAATTCTATTTTGATCCTTTAGATCTTCTAAAATCGTGATGGCTTGCAGCGGATCAAGTACAGAATAATTTATTACAAGAGCATTGTAATAGAAGAAAAAATACTTATCGAAAAGCAATTGATTGTATTCATCCATGGCGATTTTTAATTCCTCGGCCCAATGCAAACTCTCTTTGAGTTTATCGGTTTTGAAAAGCGTATTCACAATATACGTGAGCATTTGTAATTTCGTATCGTGGTTAGTTCGATTAAAAAGCAGGTCTTTTTCAAATTCTTTATACGCAGTAAGCAAATACTCTTCCAGTGGTTTGTACTCGTGCCGTTGCAATAAAACCTGACTAACGGCACGGTAGATCCGAAAACGTAATTTAGGACTGTTCTTAAGGTCACGATCCTTGATGAAATCATCGGTCGTTTTTTTCAAAAGATCGAGCAATGGATTCCGATCAGGAGCAAAATTTTGCGTGGTTTTTAGACGATAAGTAACAACGGCAAGTAAGTCATCAATGGCACGAAGATCTTCTAATCGCTTTCGATTTTCGTTTCGCTTATCAATAAAAATTTGTGGGTCAATTTGCATGGATTCATGAGAAAGTCGAATGTATTCGCCGAAAACGATATCCAGTAATTCATAATTTTCAATCGACTCGGCACTGCGTTCACATCGACGTAAATAATAGCGGGCCTCTTCCAATAAGTTTTTGTTAAAAAAATATCGATACAGTGCCAGCATATGAAAGGCATGGATGAAGGCATCTTCTTCATAATGCAAAACAGACAAAGACTTATTCAAATCGTTCAGCAATCGATTCTTTAAGCGATACCAGGCATTCTTTGATTCGCCAGGATACAACTTCTGTAAAAAAAGCTCTTCCTTTTCAACGTCTTCTTTTCGTAGAAAATCAAATAATTTTAAATCCTTCCTCTCGAAGGCTTGCTGCGTGCGACTTGCAAACAATTTAAAAAAGCGAACTTCTTCTTTATTTAATGATTTGATTAATCGTGGCAGATGATCCATAATATATAGATTTGGACGCGTAAGATATAAATAAAATATGTTTTAACCTACCAATCGGTATATGTAAATTTGGTCTATTGAATTAAAAACCCGTTTATGAAACGCCTTATATACATTGGTACTTTACTCTTTCTGTTCACTGCAGGAAAAGTAACTGCGCAGGCACATTTGAGGGTAAGTGCTTTGATTAATTGGCCGGATACAGCATACAACGGACAGATTTTACCAATAGGCGCTACAGTTGAGAACATCGGTACCGCAGCGTATCAAGGACCCTTGCAAATTGTTCTTAGAACGGATAGCAATATTTTTTCATACATCTATTACAACCAAATTACCATATTCACGCTATTGCCGGGAGACACTTTAAATTTCTTTCCTCCTGGGGGTTATTTGTTTGACAGCACTGTATTTCGACCGGGAAACAATGTGGTAGTGGTTTGGCCATACACTACACAATCTATTAACGTCGACTCCACATTGGAGAGTATATTCTTCATTAACAACACTATACAAAACACGCCTGAACATCCCGGCATTCCTAACCTAAAAATATATCCCAATCCGTCCAGTGATTATACTTTCATCTCGAGCCCGGATATTGGCCTTGAGAGCGTAAGAATATTCAACTCCACAGGACAAGAAATCCTTCGCCAGGAAGGTGCTGCCTCATCACGCTTGACTATCCAATTATCAGAATTGCCCGCCGGACTTTATCTTTTAGAAATTTTAGGCAGTGGATTTACCCGTAGTAGTTATCGAATAATAAAACAAGATTAGTTTTTCCGCTTTGATACAAAACCGTAGAGATCGCACACAGCGATCTACTACGGTTTTGTTTTTTTAGAATGCAATGGAGATTAAAATAAAAATTCGTTTTGACAATTAAACAATGAATCTTATCGAAAATTCGAAAAACTCTTCAGACATTTATAATGGTCAAAAACCCATTTCGAAATATCAATTTTAGATGAATCAGAAAACTTACAATGTTGTCCGCAATAATAAATACAATGAATTTAACAATACACAATCTTTTAGTGCATGCAAAGGCGCTGTTTAAAATTGCACACGATCAATTCAAATACAACATTAGCGATTCAAAATATTTCTAATTCTTTTACAAATTTATTAAATTTCCACTTTAATATTTCAATATAAATTTATAGTTCAACAAAAATAATTCAACTCAAATGAATTTTTGAAAAGTTCAATATAAATAAATATCTCGAAATTCTAATAAAGAAACTGCGGCTCTGCGTCCGATAGCTATCAGGCTACTCGTGAAAAAGAATGCAAACCAATTTTCACACGAATAATTTATTATCAATACAAGTTTTAAAAAATTTATATGTCTACCAAAAATATTTTTCAGAAGAAAATATAGCGCAGCTATTACAATTTCCTTTTTTGTCGAATCAGATTTGTTCTGAGAAAGTTAATTTTTATAACTGAATTGAAAATAACATCAACTCTTCCTTGGTAGATTCATAAATAAATTTCTTTTCAAAGGTGAGTCCTAGTTTTTCCAAGAGACGAACGGAAGCAATATTTTTTTCGAGCGTAATTCCTAAAACTTTACGAACTAAAAATTCATCTCTTCCGTAGGCCAAAACTTCGGTTGCCGATTCAAAGCCATAGCCCTTACTTTCGTAATCGGGCAAAAAGGCAAAGCCGATATCCGGATCCTTAAAATCAGTACGTTTAATTAATCCGCAAATACCGATCGGTGTTTTGCTTTCTCGCAATTCAAGCATGTACAAACCGAAGCCATTATCGTCATAACTTTTTAAAGGACCTTTCTTCAAATACTTTTTCGCATCTTCCAAATCCTTCACTCCACGATCTCCAATAAATCGCAACCAATTAGGTGTATTCAGCAATTCTAAAATGAACGGCGCATCCGAAACCGAAAGTTCGCGAATGATTAATCGTTCTGTGATGGCGATAAGCATTTGGCAAAAGTATTAAATCAAAAACAATTGTCCGACAAGAGGCGACTAAATCTTCAACAAACAAATTAATTCTGTGTGAATTCCTTCAGTCTATTATAAAACGGCAAAGCCGCAGTGTATAAATCTCGGAGTTGGGGTGCGACGACTTTTGCTTTTTCTCTATACGGTTGAAAACCTGTGGATGCATGCACATTGGAATACCAATGTTTCGCCCAAATCCCGTCTTCAGTTCGCGGACCTTTTTTCCAGGAAAGCATCTCTTCAAAAAATGGAATACCCATCTCGAAACATAATTTTTGCAATTCTAGTTCCGGATTTTTCAAGATGGTATTGGAGTCAATAACGATTACCTGAGCATTCATCTTTACCAATGCATCCAATAAATTCACTTGTGCTTCAAAACCAATGTCGAGCATAGAAGGATTTTCAATTTCTTTTGCGAAGGAAGGAATTACTTCGGCAGGGTCTCGAGTAAGAATGACATTGCAAACATTTTTCATAAAAGTCCGATTGAGTGCTAAAAGATGATGGCACATGTTTTTAAAAAACACTACTTCTTTCGGATGATCTCCCATCATCATTTCAACAACTTTCTCTCCGTCATTTTCCATCGATGCTAAAACTTCTTCTGCGCCGGGATGATAATCTTTCGCCGGAGTTTGTCGAAGATAATGTGCATACAAAGGTTCATCATATACGATGGTGTCGGGACGTTGCGCAAAAGAATACATCAAGGCAGTAGAAATATTTCTAGGTCCCGACCATAAACAGACGCGCTTGTGACTGTATTTATTCATGTCGATTGATACACTTCTCATTCCTCTTTTAAAAAAATAAATGCATGGGTCAAATTAATCTTTATATGTTCTTGGCACCGCAGGATCCGTAATAATTATATAATCGCCAAGATTTTTATATTCATCCCAATTAATATCAGGGAAAGATTCTTCGCTTGCTGTTGAGATAATAAGAGTTTTAGTTTTAGAGCTGTACTTTTTTAATTGTGTTACGACGGCGAAACCTTCATCACTATGAAATCTACCATTTACCTGCATTACCTTTTTTCCCTTGTTACTTTTGATGAACTGCGCGATGGAATAAGCCATCGTAGCATCCCATAGCGATTGTGCGGCAATAAGACTAAATTGACCCATAGCCATCACTGGCATTTTCATTTTTAATGTATCGTTAGCAGGAGGGGGCGCATGTTGTGTTAATGCCATCAACTTATCATAATATCCACCTGATGCTGTATCATAAGGCAAGGGAGCAATAAACTTTTTAGATGTTTTGGAAATTTCCAATAGCGCTTGCTGACCTTTTCTTCCTGCTAGATTCGTATATCTACTCGGCGCATTGGCACAAATCACCTTTAGTTTTTTCTCTTTCGCCAACTCCACCATCGGCTTGTAATCGCGGTAATTATTCCAGGCTCTAGCATCTTTAATAAAATTCTTTTCGCGTATTAAACCTTGCAGATACTCATCCATTACTCCTTGTACATCGCGGTCAAACATTTCCATAGAAAGCGCAAGTTGATTGCCATACTTTGCATACAATAGTTCAAACATGGTGCTTTGTAGAAAGTGAGTTACACTATCATTATGCTCTTCACCAAAAAAAAGCACATCATGATTTTGCATTTCGTCGGCAATATCATTTAGAGTAACTTCTTTCGCTTGCTTCACCGAATATATGCGATAATTAGATTCTGTTAACTGTGCCTGGGCAGATAAGAAAATTGTTACACAGGCAACTAACAAATAGTATTTTTTCATCATGGGTTATTTAGTTAAAAATCGATTTTTGTATTCTTAAAATATTTATTCTCCATTTCATCTCCTCCTTCGAATCTAGAATTACCTTATTCAACCAGCATTGTATAATTTATTCAACACAAAAAACAGTTCTGGATATTAGTGAAATCAAACCTTTTCAATTCTGTTTTTATCTATTTTTTCGATTGAGATTAATCTCTTCCTCTACCAATTCAGCGAACCACTGACTCAATTGAGCAGTTATTTTACCTGCCTTTCCATCGCCGATGATACGTCCATCAATTTTTACTACTGAAGTAAGTCCGCCAAAAGTTCCGGTGGCAAATGCTTCATCGGCACTGTACACATCGAAGAGTGAGAAATCTTTTTGCAAACAGATCTTTCCATGCTTTTCACAAACGCGAATAACATTTTCCCTCGTGATTCCGTTCATGCAATATTTTCCTGTGGATGTCCATACTTCATTTCCTCTTACAATAAAAAAGTTGGTAGCATTACAAGTAGCAACAAATCCATTGATGTCTAACATGAGTGCTTCATCTGCGCCTGCTTCTAATGCTTGAATGAGCGCTTGCACTTCATGCAGTTTACTATGGCAATTCAAACGAGGATCTAAATAATCGGGTGAGCCACGCCGAATGGTACTTGTAAATAAAGTAATTCCATTTTTTGCAATTTCGGGAGATGCGTTTTTATGTTCGGCAATGATGACGACATTGGGACCACTGATGGTTAAACGGGGATCTTGCGACGGCGTCTTTTTAAAGCCACGTGTAATCATCACGCGCACATGCACTTGGTCATGCATCTCATTGGCATCAATCGTTCTTAGAATTTTAGCTTTTAAATCTTCCTTCGACATTTTCAAATCGAGACCAATACTTGCTGCTGCATCCCACAATCTCTTCAGATGCATGTCTAGAAATACTAATACACCGCGATGCAAACGCATGGCTTCCCAAATACCATCTCCCACCAAATAGCCGCTATCAAAAACAGAAATTTTTGCTTCCGCACGCGGAAATAGTTCGTCATTAATAAAAATTAAAATAGATTCATTCCTAGAATCGTGAATTGCAGAGTGGGTACCCGTTAGCATAAATACGTATAAAAACTAAGCGCTAATTTTATCTACACGTAATTGATGACGCCCACCTTCGAATTCTACATTAATAAATGCTTCTACCATTTCTCTAGCGATTTCTTCAGAAACAAAACGAGCCGGAATACAAAGAATATTTGCATCATTATGCTGACGTGCTAAAGAAGCGATGACCGGTGTCCAACAGAGTGCAGCACGAATGCCTGCATGTTTATTCGCGCTCATACAAACACCGTTGGCACTACCACAAAGTAAAATGCCCTTTCTTCCTGACTCGGATTCTACAGCTTTCGCAACGAGGTGTGCATAATCCGGATAATCGGTACTGTCGGTACTATGCGTACCGTGGTCTGTAAAAGTATATCCGAGTGTTGTCAGATATCCTTTTACCATTTCTTTCATTTCATAGCCTGCGTGATCGGAACCAATGTGGATATTCATTGTATTATGTTTTATACGTTGATACTATTCAATAATAAGTTTTTCCTTACTTACAGTATTTCCGTTGGTTAATTCGAGGAAATAAACACCTTTCGAAAATTTACTTACATCTACAGCAATTTGAAAAGGAATGCTGTAAGGATATGTTTCGTTCATCACCGTTCTTCCTTGAAGATCGACAATTTTCAGCAGCACTGGAGTACGATCATTTAATTTCAAAGAAATATTTAACATACCGGAAACAGGATTCGGATATAAAGCTTCGATCAAATCTGAATTACTAGCAGAAATAATTCCGGTAGTGGTACCGGTTTCAAAAGTGTACTTTGCAGAATAATATCCCGCTGTACTTCCATTGAAACTTCTCACTCTCCAATAATATCTTGTATTGGAAAGTAATGGTGGAATTAATTGAGTGGTATCTGTTAAGCCGGACTGATTAAACACTAAACTAAAAGGATTAAAATTTGCAACTGTTGCCACTTGCAGTTGATAACTAGTAGTACCATTAACAGACGACCATTCAAAATTCGGATTTACAAAAACATTAGTAGCAGAATCAGATGGATAAATCAAACTTGCTGCTCCGGTAACGGTAGTGAATTTCCAAACTTGAGAATAAATACTTTCATGGCCACCATTATTTGTTTTCACTCTCCAATAACATGTAGTTACACCCGGTAACACACTTGCTGTTGTTGAATTAACTCCGGCTGTATTCACTAAAACAATATTGCTGAATAAAGAATCGGTTGCAAATTCAATGGTATACAACCTTGCTTCTGGAACTGCGGTCCAACGGAAAATTTGCGAGGTACTAATGTTCAAAGAATTATCTCCAGGCACTGTAAGCACGGGAGCAGTGGGGATGGTATCATTCACTCCGATATATGTCACAAACATGGAGATTTTTTGTAGCGGAACATCATTCACATCTCGTGGAGACTGAACGATTGAATCCACTATATTCATTCCTGTGGTAACTTGTCCATACACTGTATAATTTCCATCTAAAAAAGTAGCAGCAGCCACACAAATATAAAATTGAGAACTTGCACTATTGGGATCTGCATCTCTGGCTGCACCGACAATACCACGAAGATGACTTACTGCATTAAATTCTGCAGGAACGGTGGGTTGCCAGGGTTGGCCTTGACCCCAAGTACTGATGGGTCCACTGATAGAATTTGGATCACCGCCTTGGATTACAAATCCGGGTACTACACGATGAAAGGCAGTACTATCAAAAAACTGAGTGCTTACTAAACTATCAAACATATTTACATGCAATGGAGCAATCAACGGAAACAGTTCCATTGTAAATGTTCCTAGGTAAGTAGTATCACGATAGGTGACAATTTGATAGATGGGTTTATCAATTCCTTGAGCTTTCGCTCCTGAAAATGGGATTGCCATAAAAATTGCAATGGTGTAGAGCAGGATTTTTTTCATAAGAGCTTATTGTGAATCAAAGGTAGTAAAATGCTCTTACAAGAGGACTCTCAAAAATCAATTTTATAAGATATATGCAAGAATTCGATTATTCGCTTGGTTCCAACCGCCTTTCTAACCAAAAAAAATCAAAGACTAATTCTCCTTTTCCTTCTGAAAATCAGCCCAACTCTTTTGCTTATAAATATTTTGCCCGTAATAGCGAAGAATTTGTAACATTACTTTGGGATCTAAGAAAAAAGGAATTGCATCAATTATTTGACCTTGTTCATCCAATAATGTCATACTTGGCAGCACAAAATTATTTTTTGTAAGCGGCAAAGACAAGGGGTGAAATGGAAAACGTTCCTTAGGATCCTTCTGATACAATTTTCCGTTCCAAAACAATGGTTTATTTACATCGGGATTAAAATCGACTAAATCGAAAGTATCTAAAATACCTGTAAGAAGTGAATCGATGAAAACTCCGCGTTGCATTACACGGCAGGAGTTGCACCAATCGGTGTACATAAATACTAACTTCTTTTTTGAAGATGAATAATTACCATCAAAAACTTTTTCTGCTTGCAACCATTTCAATTTTGCTATGCGTGAATTTACAGTTGAATCTCTGAATGCGATGTTGAACGCTATAGTAAAATCTTCCAAGGAAGAGTTACGATATACATTCTCCAATGTAAAAACTAAAATAGGTTCTATCTTTTCGCGATCGAGATAACCTGGTGCAAGCAATTTGATTTGAAACTCGCCTTTCTTTGCATCGTAGGCATTTAGAAAAAGTGTACTTGGATACATCAATTTTCCTTGTAACAATTCAACCGCCAAAGGATGTGGGGTTTTAGGACTCATTGATGTAGGTTTGTATTCTTTCCCTTGAAATACAACGGTATCCTTTCCTTCTGCATCAAACTTTACTGCATAAAAATTCTGATTTAAATAAAAAGCAATGGACGAATCAGAATAGGTAGTTACCATCATACGTTTGCACCAGCCACACCAATCGGTATAAAAATCGAGAAGAATGGGTTTAGGCTGCACTTTCACGGCTTCTACGGCTTCTTTCAAGGTCATCCAATGTACCAGACTTTCCTCTTTCTTTTGAGAAAATGCAGTAGTCGATAGGAACAATAAAAAAACTACAATTAATTTTATCGGCTTCATGGGGGTTTCAATTATTCTACAAATATAACCATCGGAAAGGAATTTGAGATACCAAGTTTTACGAAGGTTTTATAATGACGTTACAAATGAAATAGTCCACTAGATTAAACTAAATTCAATTTAAGTCGGTATTAAACAGCAAATTTATTGGATGAGGTTATATTTAGAAGCTACTGAATTTGTAGTTTAATTCGAATTACTCAGAAATGAATGAATGAATTCGCAAACATATAAATAGTGAAGGGATAAACATTGAAATTGAAGCAGGGGCGCATTGCAAAGTGCCCCTAGTTCAATTCACTTCATCAACATAGCGCGCTATTAAACAAAGACTATTGAATATGTAATTCCGACGTTAACTATAAAATAGTTTGATCTATTAAACTTGCATCCGATGTGATTCGGCATTTTACCGTAAAGTTTTTTGACTAAAATTTAATTACAATTGTTATGACACAATAAATTCATTAGATTGAATAATTATAGTTGGTTCATTTCAAAGCAAAAGGGAATGAAAAAAATTCCATCCCCTTTATTTCTTTTGAATACATCTCTTATTTCATTTCCGGAACTCTACCCGGCGTAAATGGTGCCTTAATGTCATCTAATATCTTTTCTATTCCGGAGATATCATTAGCAATTGCTTTCAACTCAGTAATCACTTCTTTGATTTGTTTATCTGCAATAGCATAGGATTTTTTAAATGTACCTGTTGGTGCTGCTGTGCTTCCCCACATACCTCCTTCGATGCTACCAACGCGGTCGTTGATAGATGGAGCCGTTTCATATTCACGTTTGGCCAAGGAGCCATCACCATTTAATTTTAGATTTACTGCATTGATTTTATTTTGTGCATCATTTACACTTTTAATTATTGCCGCTGTTGCAGCAGGAGTTTCAATTAAAGCTTGCTTAATAAACTTCAACTTATTGCTTAATTCATTTCTAAACTCATTGCTACTGCCGACCACTCTTCTCAATTCAGAAACTTGCCTGCAAAATTCATCATATGCTTTTTTGTCGCTTGCACTGAAGGTATTTAAATTTAATGCACGAACACTAAATGACTGTGCAGGTACTAATTCGGTCATGATACCATCTTCTACTTTACTCAAAGAAACGGTATATGCTCCGGGCATCACCATGGCACCTGTTGGAGCATTATCCCAAGGATTGTTTGGATCCGGAGTATAAAACTTCACTGGATTTGATGCGTTATAACGTAAGTCCCAATTCAATCTTTTCAACCCTTTCTTAGCAGCCGACTTAATATTTCGTATAGGCATGTCGTTAGCATCCTTGATTATAAACATTAAATAGGGATCGGATTGATTGTCTTCTAATCGGATAGAATCGAGGTTTGGATAATGTACCGCTTCGTCCCTTTTAATTTTTTCCTTTTCAATTTCCTGTCTTTTCTCTTTGATGGTTTTAATATCATCTTTTAGATAATAGGTGAAATTTACTCCCGACTTGGGATTCTCGGCAGCATAGAAACTCTCACCTAAAAATCCTTTCAATGGAGAACCATGCTCTGCATATTCTACGTATTGCAATCCCTCACGCGCGGGGAAAATTTTTGCAGCTTGTTCCAAATCATTTTTTGATAATGTACGCAAGGCAGTATAATCATCTAAAATATAAAAGCCGCGACCAAACGTTGCCAATACCAAATCTCCTTCGCGTTCTTGAATTTCAATATCACGAACAGCGACTGTTGGTATTCCTCCTTTCATACGTATCCATTCTCCTCCACCATCGATGCTGCAAAAAATTCCGAATTCGGTTCCCGTGAAAAGCAAGTTTTTATTGATAGGATCTTCCACCATGCAATAGGTACTTCCGCGCACGGGTAAATCAGAAGAAATCGAAGACCATGATCTTCCACCGTCAGTACTTTTGTAGATATAGGGTTTGAAATCTCCATAACGGTGATGGTTGAACGTAGCATAAAATACATTGCGATCGTGACGAGATGCTACAATCTGGTTTACATACGTACGATCGGGAACTCCGGGGAAGGATGAAATTTGCGTCCATGATTTTCCACCGTCGGTCGTTACTTGAATTAATCCGTCATCGGTACCTACAACCAAATGATTCTCATCAAAAGGAGATTCAGCAATTGTCACTAATTGGCCATACATATCGGTTGATTGATTTTTCGCTACAGCATCCATGCTCCACACCTTTCCCATTACAACTAATTTATTGCGATCAATTTGTCGAGATAAATCGCCGCTGATGGCTGTCCAATTTTCACCGCGGTCATCGCTGCGGAATAATTTATTGGCACCAAAATACAAACGAGTATTGTTGAATTTAGAAATGATGATGGGTGCATCCCAGTTCCAACGCAGTGCCGGTTCATTCTCACCTTCTACAGGACGAATATCCAAAGCCTCGCCGCTCTTCTTGTCATAACGCACCAAACCGCCATACTGCCAGAGTGAATACACAATGTTAGGATCCTTCGGGTCTACTACTGTTTCAAAACCATCTCCACCCACTGTCACGTACCAATCCATGTTATGAATTCCGTTCGCGCTTTTAGTTCGTGAAGGGCCGCCCAGTGTATTGTTATCTTGCGTACCTCCGTAAACGTTATAAAAGGGAAGAGCATTATCTACGGCCACTTTATAAAATTGGGTGATCGGTAAATTCGATTTGAATTCCCAGTTCGCTCCATGGTCAAAAGTTTCATACAATCCACCATCGCATCCCGCCAGGATATGCTGAGTATTGTTCGGATTAATCCACAAAGCATGATTATCCACATGCTTGTATTTCTCTCCAATATTTTTAAATGTCTTTGCGCCATCGAGAGAAACATTGATCCAGAAATCGACATAAAAAAGTTTATCTACATTTTTAGGATCGCAAAATATTTCTACATAATAATTTCCGGAAGTATTGTTATCACTTCTTTTCTCCCAGCTAGCGCCGCGATCTGTTGAGCGAAAAGTGCCTCCACGTTTATCACTCGTTTCAATCATACAAAACAACACATCAGGATTTACCGGAGAAACCGACATTCCAATTCTTCCAAAATCTCCCTCGGGCAAACCTTTGTGAATTTTATTCCAAGTTGTTCCGCCATCGGTACTTTTATAAATCGCAGATTCAGGACCGCCACTGATGTACGTGAATCCTTGACGACGACGTTGGTGTGCGCAAGCATACAATACATTGCTATTGCGAGGATCCATGTGAATTTCATTGAAGCCTGTGTTTTCACTTACGTTCAAAATACTTTTCCAGTTTTTACCTCCGTCTGTTGTTTTATAAATTCCACGATCGCCGCCTGCACTCCAGAGTGGACCATAAGCAGCCACATAGACGACGTCGGAATTCGTTGGATCAACGACAATCATTCCGGTATGCTCTGAATTTTTTAAACCCATATTCTTCCAGCTCTTCCCACCATCTTCCGATTTATAAACTCCATCACCATACGCCACGCTACGTTGGTTATTATTTTCACCCGTGCCTACCCATACTACATTCGTGTTATTGGGGTCGATGGTTACGCAGCCTATTGAGTAAGATCCTTCCTTATCGAAAACCGGCGTGTAAGTGATACCCGCATTTGCTGTTTTCCAAACGCCACCGGATGCTGCAGCTACATAATACTCGTTGATATTATTCGGGTTTACTTCAATATCTGCCACACGACCGCTGGTGACGGCAGGACCAATCGATCTGAATGTAAGACCTGAAAGTGTAGCAGCGGAAAAGAGTGTATCCTTAGGAGATTCATTGCTACTCTTCTTCTTTTGAGAGAAAGTAAATTGGAAAGAAAATAAACAGAGTGTTAATAGTGTGATTTTTTTAATCATGTTTTTTATAGAATTAATTAAGGTGCTGATAAAAGTAACAATTGCATTCATACTAAAACCTAAGAAACGACAACTTAGCAAAAATCATCGACCAACAAAGGAAAAAGCGGGCTTTATTTTAAATATTCCTCGACCATTTTTATCATTTCCAACAATGTTTCCTCGTCATTTTGCCTCATCGGAAATCCTTCGGTGGTCATGAGGATTTCATTCTTCTCATTGATAATTACTGAAGTAGGATAAGAGTTCACACC
>Ga0105048_10011079_pt1 | contig 14254 bp, 9 predicted proteins | sample MAT05_FD_78382 | JGI IMG/M metagenome (GOLD analysis project Ga0105048, IMG submission 78382) | Freshwater microbial communities from Lake Fryxell liftoff mats and glacier meltwater in Antarctica - MAT-05 | ecosystem: Environmental > Aquatic > Freshwater > Ice > Liftoff microbial mat | place...
CCCGAGAGGGGACACGAGGGGCGACTGCCAACCCGCCACCACACCGCCCCCACAAGGGCACGGCACGGCGGCGCTTTCGCGCCCTCCAAATCGCTCGCGTCGCTACACACACGGCCGCGGCCACACCCCGCTCACGCGGGGACGCGCCGGACCGGTCAAAATGCACACCCCACGTTGTCAAAGAACCCGCACGGGCAAAACGGATTTCTCCGCGTGTCCCGCCCAACCTCGTTGGATTGGTATCTGGCTATCGCCGTCGCAAGTGTTTGTCACACTTGCGTTTTCGTCGATCGCGTAGAGTACTTTATTGGCGACTATCCGTCCTGTCAACAACCCCCGCCAACTTTTTTCTTATCGGCTTCTCGGGGGCTTCACGGCAGTATCATTCTACCGTGGTCGCAGAACATCGCAGTGTGGAGAAGACGGGATTCGAACCCGTGACTTCCTGCTTGCAAAGCAGGCGCTCTACCAACTGAGCTACTTCCCCGCCCTGACTCGCCAACCATGTGTGCGCGTACTTGGATTCGAACCAAGGACCTCAGCTTTATCAGAGCTGCGCTCTAGCCAACTGAGCTATACGCGCGACGGAATCCCCCTAAAACACGAGAACCAAACCGCGGGGGTTTGGTTCTCTCCGACACCCGGTTCGTCGGTGAGAATTATCCGCCGCTCGGCGGAATAATTGCCACGGAAATCGGGGCCGGAGACTCAACCATGCGGACGATACCTTACGGGGTGGCTTCTGCGATGGGAAATTATAAGCCGACCCCACTGCCCGTCAATGGATTCGGCGGAAATCGGGTTCGATTTGCCGTAACGTTGTTCTCATGCCGCCTTGCCGAGTAACGACTTCCGCTCCGTTCGCCCGTCGCAAGATTTTTTTTTCACGGCACCCGCCCGTTCGTATCTTTTCGTTAGTTCCGCTCATTCCGCGAGCCACGAATTATATGCCCGGAGAGGGCCGTACACCCGATTCACCCGGCCGGCGTCTGCGCGACGCCTGGGCCGCAGCACCGCTCGCACTGCCGGGTGCGTTTAACCCTCTCGTCGCGAAAATGGCGGAGCGGGTCGGGTTTCGTGGCGTCTACTTGTCCGGCGGGGCGCTCTCGGCCGGGAACGGCGTGCCGGACATCGGGTTGCTTACGCTCACGGAATTCGTCGAACAGGCCCGGCTGATGGCCGCGGCGACGAGCTTGCCCGTGCTGTGCGATGCCGACACCGGCTTCGGCGAGTCGCTGAACGTCGAGCGCACGGTGCGGTTGTTCGAGCAGGCCGGCGTCGCCGGGATTCACCTCGAAGACCAGTTGATGCCGAAGCGGTGCGGCCACCTGTCCGGTAAGTCGCTCGTCGAGTCGGAGGCGATGGCGGCGAAGGTGCGGGCCGCCGTCGCCGCCCGCCGCGACCCCGGTTTCGTCGTCATCGCTCGGACCGACGCCCGCGGCGTCAACGGCTACGCCGACGCCGTTCGTCGTGCCAACCTCTACCTCGACGCCGGGGCCGACGCGATCTTCGCCGAAGCCCTCGAATCCGCCGAAGAATTCGCACGCTTCGCCAAAGACGTTCCCGCGACGCTCCTGGCGAATATGACCGAGTTCGGCCGCAGCCCGAACCTCGACGTGGCGACGCTCGGCGGACTGGGCTACCGCATCATCCTGTTCCCGCTGACCGCATTCCGCGTGGCAATGCGGGCGGCCGAGCGGACCCTCGCGGAGCTATTCCGGGCCGGGCACCAGGCGGCCGTCGTCCCGGATATGCTGACGCGGGCCGAACTGTACGACCTGCTCGGCTACACCGGCTACGAGCAACGCGACCGCGACTACTTTGGTGGTGTTACGCGACCCACCGACGCGACTCCCGGAACGCTTCCCCCAGGCCCCGCACCATGACGACGCCCGCGTATTCCCCCGGCCTCGAAGGCGTGGTCGCCGGCGAAACCGCCATCTGCACCGTCGAGGGCGGCCTGAGCTACCGCGGCTACGCCGTCGGCGATCTGGTCGAACACTGCTCGTTCGACGAAGTCGCGTACCTGCTCATCCACGGCGAACTGCCGACATCGGCCCAACTCGCGGCGTTCCAGTCGCGGGTGGCGGCGGCCCGCCGACTGCCGCCGCCGCTCAAGGAGTTGCTCGCCGCCCTGCCCCGGTGGGCGACCCCGCTCGACGCCTTGCGCACGTCGGTTAGCGCCCTCGCCCACTTCGACCAGGACGCCAACGACCACACGCACGACGCGAACCTCCGCAAGGCCGAACGATTGCTGGCGCAGATTCCGGTCGCCATCGCGGACCACTACTGGCTCAGTCGCGGCGGCAACCCGCCGGCCGCCCGGCAAGATTTGTCGCACGCGGCCAACTTCCTGTTCATGCTGCGTGGCACCGAGGCAGCCGCGGACGAGGTGAAGGCCCTCGACGTGTCGCTGATTCTGTACGCCGAGCACGAGTTCAACGCCTCGACGTTCGCCGCCCGCGTCATCGCCTCGACGCTCTCGGACCTGCACGCGGCCGTGACCGGTGCCATCGGCGCACTGAAAGGGCCGCTCCACGGCGGGGCGAACGAGAAGGTGGTGGACATCCTCACCGCCGCCGGCGACACCCCGGAGGCCGCCGAGAATTGGGTCCGCGCCGCCCTGGGCCGTAAGGAAAGAATCATGGGCTTCGGGCACCGCGTCTACAAGGCCGGTGACGTGCGGGCGGACATCCTCAAGAGCTACGCCCGGAAGGCGGCGGAGGCGGCGGGGTCGGTGCGGCTGGAGGAAGTCGCCGACGTGATCGAGCGGGTGATGGCGGCCGAGAAGAACATGCACCCGAACCTCGACTGGCCGGCCGGCCGGCTGTACCACGCGATGCGGCTCGAAATCCCGCTCTACACGCCGATCTTCGCCATGTCGCGCATTACCGGGTGGGCGGCCCACGTCATCGAACAGCTCGACAACAACCGCCTCATCCGCCCGCGGGCACTCTACAAGGGACCGGCAGCGCGGGCGGTAACGCCACTCGCCGGGCGGGGGTAAATGATGTGGTGGGAGTTAGGCGTTGTTGCGCGGCATGAGCCGACATAACTATACATTTGTACCCATGCAAGGCGCTCACTTTCGATAGGTGATCGCCTTGAGCGCCTTGAGCGCCTTGCTTGTTTTTCAACACTCTGGCGCGGCCGCCCGGGGCCGACTCGGTGGCACTGCACCGGCTAACTTTGTCGGAAATCGCCGTCTTGTAGCTGGGCGAAGATGTCGGGCCTCGAAGACTCGGCCACGACCTACAAGACTCAACCGAGGTCGAAAAGGCACCTTCTGAGATTCCGTCACCCGCCGTTGCGGGAAAGTCCGATCCAGCCTATTGCGGCTCGCGGAATTCCGGAGTAGCCTACCCATATCGGTCGGAGTGTGCGACACTCGGCCGTCCCACCCGCCTCCCCGCCCGTACCCGCCTACCCACCTTGAGGCGTCGCGCGATGCTCAACATCCCCTTCGGCCGGACCCGCTTCTGCGACGGCGTCTCGCGCCGCAATTTCCTGAAAGTCGGCACGTTCTCGTTCGGGGCCGCGTCGCTGAGCCTCGCGGACATCTACCGGGCCGAGGCCGCCCAGAACGACGCGCTGCCGCGGACCCGGCACAAGGCGGTCATCAACATCTTCCTCGGCGGCGGCCCGCCCCACCAAGACTTGTGGGACTTGAAGCCGGACGCCCCGGTGGAAGTCCGCGGCGAGTTCAAGCCGATCGCCACGAACGTCACCGGCATCCAGATCGGCGAGACGTTGCCCCGGATCGCCAAGACCGCCGACAAATACGCCTTCGTCCGCAGCATCGTCGGGGCGCAGGGCGGGCACGACGCCTACCAGTGTACGACCGGCTGGAAGAAGGAATCGCTCGCCCCGATGGGCGGCCGGCCGAGCCTCGGCAGCACGGTGGCCCGCGTGCAGGGGAGCGTCGATCCCGCCGTGCCGCCGTTCGTCGGGCTGGCCGAAAAGACCCAGCACGCCCCCTGGAGCGACGCCGGCCAGACCGGATTCCTCGGCGCGACGTTCGCCCCGTTCAAGCCGAGCGGACCGGACATGGCGAACATGGTGCTGAACACCGCCAACCGCGGGGCGCTGCCCGACCGCAAGCGCCTCCTCGCCAGCTTCGACGACCTCCGCCGCGACATCGACGCCGGCGGGGCGCTGCGCGGGGCCGACGCCCACACCGCCCGCGCGATGGACGTGCTGACCTCCAGCAAGCTCGTAGATGCCCTCGACCTGTCGAAGGAAAGCCCGAAGGTGCGCGAGCGGTACGGCGACGGCAAGCCGTTCCAGTTCCAGTTCGACGGTGCCCCGACCGTGAACGAGCAACTGCTCATGGCCCGCCGGCTGGTCGAGGCCGGAGCGCGGGTCGTCACCCTCAGTTACGGACGGTGGGACGCTCACTCGAAGAACTTCGACCTCGTCCGCGACCACGGCAAGAAGCTCGACCAATGCCTGACGGCGCTGGTGGAAGACCTCGAAGTCCGCGGGATGCTCGACGACGTGACGGTGATCGCGTGGGGCGAGTTCGGGCGGACGCCGAAGATCAACAACGGGGCCGGCCGCGACCACTGGCCGCAGGTGAGCGGGGCGATCCTCGCCGGCGGCGGGATGAAGACCGGACAGGTGATCGGCTCGACCGACCGTCTCGGCGGCGAGGCGAAGGACCGGCCGGTGACGTTCGGCGAGATCTTCGCCACGCTCTACCACAACCTCGGCCTGAACCCCGAACTGACGACGATCCTGGACCCGACCGGCCGCCCGCAGTTCGTCGCCGACGGCGGCGCGATGCGGGAACTGATTTGACCCACTCGGAAATCTCAAAGCCCACGGATAGCTATCCGTGGGCTTTATCGTTTCGACCCGAAACTACTATTCGTCGGCACTCACCGGCAAGACCACCGGCGTAGACTGCGGGCGTTCGAGCTTCTCGACGGCAGTGCGGGCGGGTTGCAGGGTCGGTTCGAGTTCGAGCGCCCGGCGGTACTCGGCGACGGCCTCCGGCTTCATCCCGCGGCTCGCGAGGACGAACCCGAGGTTGGCGTGCGCCTCGGCCGGCGAGACGGCGTGCAGGAACGCTTCGAGGCCGTCCTGGTCCTTGCCCTGCTGGGCGAGCGCCAGCCCGAGGTTGACCCACGCCCGCTTGTTCCCCTTCTCGGCCGCCACCGCCCGCCGCAGGTGCGCCTCGGCCTCGGCCCACTGCCCGCGGTTGTAGTAGCTGTAGCCGAGGTCGTTGAGCAGGCTCGCGTCCTTCGGCTTCTTCTTCAACAACTCCTGGAACTCGGTCAGCGCCTGCGCCTGGTTGTCGGTCCGGTCGTAAAGGACCGCGAGGCGGCGGGCGGCGCGGTCGGTCAGGGCCGGGTCGAGCTGCCGGGCGCGCTCGTAATAGGCGACCGCGTCGGCGTCCTTGCCGTCCTTCTCCAGCGCCTCGGCCATGCTCAACGACAGGACCGCCGCCGACTTCGCCGGCAGGTCGCGGGTTTCGGCCGCGGGCGTCGGGGCGGCAAGCGGCTGGGTCGGGGCGTCGGACCACCCGCCGCCGGCGACCGCGGCGGTCCCGGCTTTGGTGTTCACGCACCCGAGGCCGGCGGCCGCGACCGTCGCGGCGAACAGGATTCGCAGCCGCACGCGCATGGGGTTCTCCGCCAGTTCGCGCCCGGATCAGAATGGAATGACAATTCCGAGTGGGAGGGCGAGGCTCCTGCCGAGCCGAAGCTCAGGCTCGGCAGGAGCCTCGCCCTCCCGCTATTTGTTTTCGAGAACCGTCTCGGTTTCACTCACGGGTACTGCTGGGGCGAGTACCCGGCCGGGCCGTAGACGTTCGTCTGCTCGACCCGGCGGTACATCTTGATCCGGCTCAGGTCGGTTCGGGTCGGGCTGCGGAAGTCGCGGCAGTGCCCCTCGATCCGGCCCATCAGATAGAATTCCAGGTCGGTCGGGTCGAGGATTTCGGCCCCGGGCAGCGGGGCCGTCTGGCCCGGGTCGAGCGGGCGGACGAGTTCGGGCGTGATGAAGATCACCAGTTCCTTCTCGCCGCTCTGCACCCGCTGGAGGCCGGTCAGGACGTTCAGCCCGGGGATGTCGCCGAGGAACGGCACCTTCGTCGCGTCGGCCCCCTGGTTGTACTCGATCAGCCCGGCGACCGCGAGCGTCTCGCCCTGGCGGAGTTCGACCGTCGTGTTCACGTTCCGGCTGTTCAGCCCGGCGACGTTCCCGCCGCCGATGTTCGTCCCGGCGCTCAGGTCGCGGGTGCTGACGGTGGCCGAGAAGGTGAGCTTCACCCGGTCGCGGTCGGTGATGAACGGGGTGAAACTGAGCTGCACCCCGAACGGCACGTACTGCACGCCCTGCAAGCCGCCGCCCCCGCCGACGTTATTACTCCCGAACCCGCCGATGACCGGGACCGGGAACTGCCCGCCGGCGAGGAAGTTGGCCGGCACGCCGTTCATCGTCACCAGGGTCGGCTCGGCCAGCGACCGGGCGTACTGGAGCGTCTTCATCGCGTTGAGGGCGATCGGGATGCGGCCGGCGTCGAACGCGGCGTTCAGGTTCGGGATCGCCCCGCCGAACCCGGCGGCCGACCCCAACCCCCCGGCCAGCGACGACAGCGTCGACGCCGACCCGAGCGCCCCGGCGTTAAACCCACCCGCCCCGCCGACCGGCCCGGTCGTGTTGCTGAAGACCGTGATGCCCTGCCGGTTCGTGTAATTGAAGTTCAGCCCGACGCTGCGGGCGGCGGCCCGGTTGACCTCGGCGACGAGCACCCGGAGCATCACCTGCTGCTCGCCGGCGACCTGCAACAGGTTGATGACGTTCGGCCCGCCGGCGGCCTGGAACGCCTCGGCGAGCGGCGGGTTGGTGCCGCCGGTCGGGTCGGCCGGGCCGCCGGGGGTGGAGAGCGGGATTTTCGACAGGTCGCCGACACCCCCGCCCTGCCCGGCCTGGTTCGCCCGGATGATTTGGAGGATTTGCCCGCCCTGGACGTAGTCGCGCACCCGCCCGCTGACCACCAGCTTGTCGCCGACGATCTTGAGGCGGACAGAACAATCCTGGAAGTAGCGGTTGATCTCGTCTTCGAGAGCCTTGTACGCTTTTTCCAACCGCTCCTTCGCCTCCGGGTCCGGGAAGACGCGGACGAGGTACGTCAGCACTTCCTGCTTGGTCGGGTCGTCCTTGTCGCCGAACCAGATGTTCAGAACGGTGGCCCCGACTGCCTTCCCCTGGAGCAGGAGTTCCCGCGGGTTGACGGCGTTGACGGTGAGGATCGCTTCCTCACCCGCCTGGACGCGGAACGGCTGCCCCTTGAGGATCATTACCCGGGTCTGGCCGGCGACGAGGTCGAGGGTGGTTTCCGGGTCGAGCAGTTTGGCTACATACTTGGCGACCTTCTCCTGGGTCGCGGGCGTCGGCACCGGCGACCGGGCGAGGCCGGGCGGGGCCGGCGAGAGGAGCGGGTTGGCGAGCGGGTTCGGCTGGCCGAGCGGTTTCGGGGCCGGCTGGGCGGCCGCAAGCGGGAACACCGGCACCGCCCCCGGGAACACCGGCACCCCCGCCGGCGGGCCGGGGGGTGGCGAGGTGGTACGCGGTTGCGGAGAAGGAATCCCGGTCGGTTGTGCGCCAGCGGGCCGCGGGCAAACGGCGGCGGCCAAAGCGACCGCGGCCAGGGCACCGGCGACCCACGCGGATCGGGACGCACGCGACCGGCGGTCGCCGGCTCGGTCATACCAGCGTGGCATCCGAATTCCCCCTAGTAATCCGTCTCGCGTCGCGGCGGTCGGCCGGCCACGATCCCCCACGGCCGGCACGGACACACTTCGTCGAGTTGCCGTCTGATACCCGCCCGTCCGATGGTGTCAAGTCGGTTGCGACACCCGGGCCGGTTCAGGTCGGCGCGTGGCGGACGGCGCGGCCGGGGCGTACAGTGGTTGTCGCGGGGCGGCCGCCCGAACCCGCGGCGGGGGCGGGGCGTAAAGTAGGTGTCGCGCCGCCCGCCCCACGTCACCCGCTCGCGCCCGCCGGGCAGACCGTCAGGAGCCACCGGCCATGAACTCCACGCTCAAGATCGCCGTCCCGCTGGCCCTCCTGATCGCCGTCGTGTTCGCGGTCACGTTCTTCTCGGTCACGATCCCGCCCGACGCGACGAAGATGGACGACGACGCGCCGGCCGACGGCACCGGCGAGGCCCGCCCGCTCCGCTTCTTCAGCAACATCCGCCGCTGGGATCCGACTTCGGGGAGCCTCGCGGACCAGGTTTTCGAGGGCGTCTACGAGACCGATACGAAGGGCCATTTCGCCCACTTCTGGTTCGAGAACCGGAACGCGGCCCCGGTGACGATCAAACTGCGCGGGGTGAGTTGCTCGTCGTGCAGCGGCGGGGAGGTGGCTGCAATTCCTCCCGAGACGACCCGGGCACTCCTCCAGATGGCGGCGGTGGCGGCGCTCCCGCAGGGGCTGCTGTCCGGCCTCCCGACCGGCATGGCCGGACCCGCCGCGGCCCTCGACGCACCCCGCCCGACACTCGCCTGGCAGAAGCACCGATTCGACGAGACCCGGGAGCAGATCACGTATGCAGTCCCGGCCGCGGCCAACGCCGACGGGTGGTCGCCGCAGTGGGCCGTTTTGAGGCTGAGTTTCGATGTCAAATCGGGCGGCAAGCCGCCGCTGCGGGCGGCGTTCGTGAGCGAGGTGCAGGGGACCACGCAGGTCGGGGTGGACGAGTTCGCCATCTTCTACGAGCCGGCCGACCCGTTCGAGCTCGACAAGGACGCGATCGACGTGGGCGAGCTGACCGACGGCACCCCGACCCAGACGCACGACCTGATCGTCCTGTCGTCCACCCGGCCCGCCCTCGCCGACCTCGGCGTCCGGGTCATGGTGCCGACCGGGGCACCCGGCGCGCCCGGCCCGTTCGTGACCGCCGGCACCCCGACCCGCCTCGCCGACGCCGACGCCGACCGGCTCGCGGCCGCCCTCGCCGCCAAGGCCAAGCGGCCGGTGCGGGTGGCCTCCGCGTACCGCATCCCAATCACGATCAAGCCGAAGGACGGTGCCGCCTGGGCCGACATCGGGCGGCTGGAGCGCGACGTGTGGGTGTCGGTCGGGTCGGTCGGCACGCCGAAGAAGATGACCGTCACGGGGATGGTCCGCGGGCCGGTCGCGCTGAGCGACGGCAAGGAGATCAACGTCGGCCGGTTCCGCTACGCCGACGGCGTCACCCAGACGTTCAGCGTGACGACCGAGCGGCCCGGGATCGAACTCGCCGTCGTCCCCGGCGAGTGCCGCCCGGACTACCTCGAGGTGACGCTGACGAAGGAGCCGGACCGCGGCGACCGGGGGTACTACAAGGGGACGGTGACGGTCCCGAAGCAGCGGCACCAGGGCGAGATGCGGGACGCGGTCGTGACGCTGGAGGTGAAGGGGCCGACCCCGCAGCGGTTCCGCATCCCGGTCCGCGGGCAGGGGAACTTGCAGTGAGCGCGGGTGGGGTGCTCGGAGTCGGGTTCGGTCTAATTTCTTGTGGCACGGGTCTCTGACCCGTGCGAGCCACACGGGTCAGAGACCCGTGCCACAAATCCGGATCACCTCTGGGAGTTGGGGGTCAATTCGGGCGGCCACCGGCTCTAACGGAAGCTGTGTTCGGCCCCGGGGAAGGTGCCGTCGCGGACCTCGCGGCAGTAGGTCTCGACCGCCGCCCGGACCTGCCCGCCGAGGTCGGCGTAGCGCTTGACGAACTTCGGGCGGAAGTCGGTGAACAGCCCCATCATGTCGTGGAACACCAGTACCTGACCGTCGCACCCGGCCCCCGCCCCGATGCCGATCGTCGGCACCCCGACCGCCCGCGTCAGCTTCGTCGCCACGTCCGCCGGGACGCTCTCGACCACCACCGCGAACGCCCCGGCGGCGGCGACGGCGGCGGCGTCGGCGAGCAACTGCGCCTCGTCGCGCTGGACCTTGAACCCGCCGAACAGGTGGACCGATTGCGGGGTCAGCCCGACGTGCCCCATGACCGGGATGCCGGCCGCGACGACCGCCCGGATCGTCTCCGCCATCCGCTCGCCGCCTTCGAGCTTGACCGCGTGCGCCCCGGCCTCCTTCATCAACTTCCCGGCGCTGCGGACCGCCTGCCGCGGGCTGACCTGGTACGTCAGGAACGGCAGGTCGGCGACGACGAGCGCCCGCCGCACCCCGCGGACCACGCAGCGGGTGTGGTAGGCGATGTCGCGGAGCGTGACCGGCAGCGAGGTCGGGTGCCCCTGCACGACCATCCCGAGCGAGTCGCCGACCAGGACGGCATCGACCCCGGCGTCGTCGGCGAGGCGGGCCGACGTGTAGTCGTAGGCGGTGACGACGGCGAGCTTCTCCCCGCGCGCCTTCGCCGCCCGGAAGTCGGGCACGGTCACGGGCCGGGGGGCGGCGGGTGCGGGCGGGTTCATCGACGGGCCTCGGCGGGGGGGCACCGCTCATTCTAGCCGGGCGGCCGGGTGACGGCGGACATTCGACCTGCTACCGTAAACCGGATCATTCCCGCGACAGTATCAGGAAGGCAGACCGCGATGAGTCGGCGATTCGTGGAGCACCTCCGGGACGGCGACCCCCTCGACGAGGTCTACCTCGTCACCGACAAGCAGCTCCGCGCGAACAAGAACGGCAGCCCGTACCTGCTCCTCGAACTCCGCGACCGGACGGGCGGGATCAGCGGGCGGATGTGGAACGCCGGCGACCAGGTCGCCCGCGGGTTCGACGCCGGCGACTTCCTCCTCGTCACCGGCAAGGTGCAGCTCTTCCAGGGGGCGCTCCAGGTCATCGTCAACACGGTCGAGCGGGTCGCCCCGCAGAAGGTCGAGCTGGCCGACTTCCTCCCGCACACCGACCAGAGCATCCCGAAGCTCATGGACCGGCTGCGCGGCTACCTCCTCAAGCTCGGCAACCCTCACCTGCGGGCGCTGGCCGAGTGCTTCCTGATGGACGACGACTTCGTCCGCGGGTTCACCACCTGCCCGGCCGGGGTGAAGCTGCACCACGCCTACGTCGGCGGGCTGCTCGAACACGTCGTCAGCATGATGGACGCGGCCGACCGCCTGCTCCCCCTCTACCCCGGCGTGGACCGCGATTTGCTGCTGATGGGCGTGTTCCTCCACGACGCCGGCAAGGTGAAGGAACTGACCTACACCCGGGCCTTCGGGTACTCCGACGAGGGGCAGCTGGTCGGGCACCTGGCGCTCGGGGTGGCGATGCTCGCGGAGGTCGCCGTCAAGGTACCGGACCTGACCGGCGAGCCGTTCCCGCGCGAGGTGATGATGCGGCTGCGGCACATGATCCTGAGCCACCACGGGACGCTCGAATGGGGCAGCCCGAAGGTGCCGATGACGCCCGAGGCCATGCTGCTCCACCTGATCGACGCCCTCGACACGCGGATGCACCAGGTCGCCCGCGAGATGCGCGAGGACCGCAACAACCCGACCGCGTGGACGCCGTACAACCACAACCTCGGCCGCCGCTTCTACAAGGGCGGGGCGAACGGCGACCTGTACGGCGAGGGCGGCGGCGGGTACGACTGAGAAGCCAGGGGGACAGGAATCAGGGATCAGGGGACAGGGGACAGAGGACAGGGGACAGGGATCAGGAGACAGGGACCAGGACTGCATATGACCCGCCTCGTTCCCTGATTCCTGTCCCCTGATCCCTGTCCCCTGTCTCCTGATCCCTGCGACAACATGCCCGACTTGATTGCGAAGATCGTGCAAGCCGTCACCCGGCCGAGCTACACGCCGGTCAAGGCGAAGGTGCTCGCCAAGCGCCTCGGCGTCGGCGACGACGCCTACCCCGAGTTCCGCCGCACCCTGCGCGCGATGATCCGCGAGGGCCGGCTCGCCGTCGGCCCGAACCAGACGCTGCGCCCCGCCGACCCACACGGCACCGTCGTCGGCACTTTCCGGCGGGCGAAGGCCGGGCACGGGTACGTCCGCCCGCAACCCGTCGCCGGCACCGCCGTCCCCGACATCTTCATCCGCGAGGACAAGGCGCTCGACGCCTCCACCGGCGACGAGGTCGTCGTCCGCGTCACCCGGACGGCGGCGGCCGACCGCGACGCCGCCGGCGAGGTCGTTCGCGTCGTCAGCCGGGCGACGCGGACGTTCGTCGGCACCTACTTCGAGCGCGACGGCGAGGGGATGGTACGCGTCGACGGCACGGTGTTCGCGCACAGCGTGTCGGTGGGCGACCCCGGGGCGAAGGGGGCGAAGCCGAACGACAAGGTGGTGATCGAACTCCTCCGCTTCCCGACGCCGACCGGCCGCGGCGAGGGGGTGATCGTCGAAGTCCTCGGGCCGCACGGCGCGCCGGGGGTGGACACGCTCTCGGTCATCAAAGCCTTCGGGCTGCCGGAAGCCTTCCCGCCGGCCGCGCTCGAAGAAGCCCGCGACGCGGCGGCGGCCTTCTCCGACGACCTGAGCGGCCGCGACGACTTCACCGGCGACCTGGTCGTCACCATCGACCCGGCGGACGCCCGCGACTTCGACGACGCGGTGAGCGTGACCATCGACCCGGACACGAAGCACTGGGTGCTAACCGTACACATCGCCGACGTGGGCCACTTCGCCCCGCCGGGCGGCCCGCTCGACGCCGAGGCCCGCCGCCGGGCGACGAGCATCTACCTGCCGCAGAAGGTCATCCCGATGTTCCCGGAGGTGATCTCGAACGGCCTCGCCAGCCTGCAAGAGGGGCGGCTTCGCTACGTCAAGACGGTGCGGATGGAGTTCACCCCAGGGCTGCAGCGCGGGCACGTTCGCTTCGCCAACGGCGCGATCCGCGTCGCCAAGCGCTTTGCCTACGAGCAGGTACAAGCGATCCTGGACGACCCGAAAGGCGGCGACGTGGACCCCGAGATCGGTGCCCTGATCCGCCGCATGCGCGACCTCGCCCTGCTACTCCGCAAGAAGCGCCTGAAGCGCGGGGCGCTCGAACTGTCGATGCCGGAGGCGGTGCTGGAGTACGACGCCGACGGCCGCATGACCGGGGCGCACTTCGCCACCCACGACCTGAGCCACCAGCTCGTCGAGGAGTTCATGCTGGCCGCGAACGAGGCGGTCGCCGAACACCTGACGCGCGAAGAAATCCCGTTCCTGCGCCGCGTCCACCCGGCCCCGAACGAGGACAAGCTGGCCGCCTTCGCCCAGTTCGCCGACCTCCTCGGCTACCCGATCCGGCGGCCGCAGGACCGCTTCGAGTTGCAGCGCGTCCTCGACGAAACGGCCGGCAAGCCCGAGCGGGCGGCGGTGCATTACGCCCTGCTCCGCAGCCTCAAGCAGGCCACCTACTCGCCGGTGCCGGACGAGCACTACGCCCTCGCCAGCCCGAACTACTGCCACTTCACGTCGCCGATCCGCCGCTACCCCGACCTCGTCGTCCACCGCCTGCTCGACCGCTGGATCAAGACCGGCAGGGCGTCCGCCGACGTGGGCGAGCTGGCCGCCCTCGGCGACCACTGCTCGAAGATGGAGCGCCGGGCCGAGACCGCCGAACGCGAGCTGGTGAAGACGCGGATTCTGACGTTCCTGAGCCGCAAGCTCGGCGAGCAATTCGACGCGGTCATCACCGGCGTCGCCGACTACGGCTTCTTCGCCCAGGTGGAAGTGTTTCCCGCGGAGGGGCTGGTCCACGTCTCGTCGCTAGTGGACGACTTCTATCAGTTCGACGAGCGCGGCCATGCGCTGGAGGGGAAGCGCAGCCGCCGCCGGTTCCGCCTCGGCGACCGGGTGCGCGTCGAGATCGCCCGGGTGGACGTGGCGAAGCGGATGCTCGACTTCCGCGTGGTAGCGGACCGCAGCCCCGAACGCGGCCCGGATCGGCGGTCGGGCCGCGACGATGGCGGCGACCGGCCGCCAAGCTCCGGCCAGCCGCCGAAGAAGGTCAAGAAGGGCGGCAAGCGCCGCTCTTGAACGAGAGTTGAGGCGTGCCTTTCTCTTGTGGCACGGGTCTCTGACCCGTGCGGCCTGCACGGGTCAGAGACCCGTGCCACAAGAGTGAAAGCCTACCGCTTCCGCCAGACCTGATCCTCGCTCAATCCCAGCTTCGCCATCGCCGGCCGGATCGCGGCGTAGAACCGCTTCGCGTCGTTCGGATAGCCCGCCGTCGGCGCGAGGCCGGGGACGTGCCGCGCCCAGAAGCGGTTGAACTGGATCATGCACACTTCGCGGAGGTACTTGCACAGCATCGACGCGAGCGCGACCGCCACGCTGTCGCCGTCGGCCCGCGGGCGGAA
>Ga0105048_10011083_pt1 | contig 14248 bp, 16 predicted proteins | sample MAT05_FD_78382 | JGI IMG/M metagenome (GOLD analysis project Ga0105048, IMG submission 78382) | Freshwater microbial communities from Lake Fryxell liftoff mats and glacier meltwater in Antarctica - MAT-05 | ecosystem: Environmental > Aquatic > Freshwater > Ice > Liftoff microbial mat | place...
CGCGCCGTCCGCTTTCACGATCTCGGCGGCCTCCGCGCCGTCCACGCCGGACTGCTCGGCCAGCCCACGCTAGCCCCCTTTGCCGGAGCCAATTACCGGATGAACGAGTTCACCGGGGGCGTCATGCTGGCCCAACTGCGCAAGCTCGACCGCATCGTCGACTCGATCCGCGCGAATGCCAAACGCGTCTATGAGGGAGTGGCCGACCTCCCGGGCATCCGCTTCCGCCACCGTCCCGACCCCGCCGGAGAACTCGGCGCCGCTGTGTTCCTGGCTTTTGCCAACAAAGCGAAACGAGATCAATTCATATCGGGGATGAAGGCCGAGAACGTCCCCGTCGCGCCCCCGTCCGGCTCGGTCGTTCTCCCGGTGCTTCCCTATATCCTCAACAAGCTCACCGCCCACCCCGCCTGGCCGACTTGGACGAGCGCTCGGGGCAAGAGTATCCAATACGGCCCTGCCACCTGCCCCCGGACGCTCGATATTCTCAACCGTTTTGCCGGCCCCGCACTGGACCCCAAGTACACCCGCCGCGACCTGGACGACATCATCGCGGCGATTCGAAAGGTCTATCCGACGGTTATCTAACCGACTGCTAGAGTGAAACTTGTGAAGAACCGCGCACATCGGACTCGCTCCGGCACGGCAGGATGGGCGAGTTCCCCGCCCCCTGGTGCCGCGCCTTCGCGGACGGAGCGCTTTTTACCGCCCGGCTTACGGGCACCGTCCGACAGGAAGTGGATCACTTTTCGAAGCCCACCGTCCGTGCTGTCCGCTAGCATCTCGTCCAGCAGATGATCCATGTCCTCAGCCTGGTCGGTGGCATCGGGGATACGGAGTTGGTCCTCGCCCCCTACGTAGCGTCCATCACCGGCTTTAACCCCCAATGTCGCACCACTCACCTCCCCTTCCGCACCGCCTACCATGGTTTTCATGGTGCTGCCGTCCGCCGAGCCGCACGATGGGCCTATGAACCTCGCATCCATCGCCAACGCCGCCTTCGCCCTCGCCGCCCTCACCATGGCGGTGGCCTTCGCCACCCGCGTCCGCCTGCGCGGTCGCGCCATCCTGCTGCTGCTCACGTTGATCGCCCTCACCGCCTTCTACTCCGTCGCCGCACTCGGCCCTGACCGGGCGGTCACCGCACTCGTCCTGCAGATCGCCGTCGCCATGCTCTGCCTGCACTACTTTGGCGCCAGCGCCGCCGTATTGCTCGCCACGGTCGGCGAGGCGACATGGAACGCCCACCTCCCCATCCTTTTCGCCTATTTCGACCTCGCCATCTCCGCGTTCCACCCCGGCATTGGCGGTGTCCTCTCCGGTAACCACGCCATCTTCTCCTTCTGGGCGATGGGCATCAGCGTAGTCAGCATGCTCTTCCGCCACCTGCCCAAAAGCGAAGGCGTAAGCTCTCTATGGACCGGCGGCACCCCTCGCGGAGTCCTCTCCCTCAACCTCACCCCCACCCGCACCCCGGAGCCGATCACCATCCCCGCCACCATCTGGGACATCCGCACCCTAGCCACCGCATTCCTCCCCCTCCTTCTGGTCAACGCCGTCATTTGGTCCCACCACCAACCGCTGCTCTACACCCTTGCTCAACTCGCCATGCTCCCCAGCATCGCCGGCCTCATCTACTTCCAAACGCGCGCCACCTTCTTCGACGTCCTCATAAAACGAGGCGCCGTGCTCGGCGCTCTCCTCCTCTTTGCCCTCCTCGCCGCCCCCACAATCGGGGCGGCGTTCGCCATTTTCGGCCTCGCCGCCGCCTACGCTCTCTTCCTCGCCGTCGGCCCCATCGACGCCGCCCTCGACCACATCGTCTTCCGCCGTCCCGACTATCGCATCGCCCTCACCGCCATCACCGCCGGCATCGCCAAATGTTCCGACGCGCCCTCCGCCATCGACCACGTCACCACTGCGCTCACCCATGCCCTCCACGCCGACTGGGTCCGCTTCGGCCCGACGACAGACCCCGCCGCCGCCGCCGTCGCCACCCTCGCCCAACGCGGCGTTCTCTCCCTCGGGCCCCGCCGCAGCCGCCAGCCCTACCAGTCTCAGGACGCTACATTCATCGATGGCGTCGCCGCCCACCTCGCCGCCGCTCTCGAAGGACTCGAGGCACGCGCCCAGCGCCAACTCGCCGCCGAAGCCGAACTTCGAGCCCTCCGCGCCCAAATCAATCCCCACTTCCTGTTCAACTCCCTCAATTCCCTCGCCGACATGGTCAAGGACGCTCCGCTCACGGAACAAGCCATTCTCAACCTCGCCCGCATCTTCCGCCACGCGCTCGACTCTACCCGCCAATCCACCGTCCCTCTGTCGAGCGAAGTCGCCTTTCTTACCGCCTACCTCGACATCGAACGCCTCCGCTTCGAACAGCGCCTCACCTACTCGATCGACTGCCCACCCGAACTGGCCACCCTACAAGTCCCGACCATGCTCATCCAGCCGCTCGTCGAGAATGCCGTCAAACACGGCATCGCCCCCCAGCTCGCCGGCGGGGCCATCACCGTCACGATCGCCCTGCCCGCGCCCACGCGAATCATGGTCACCGTGGCCGACACCGGTGCCGGATTCCACCCCCAACAACCACGCAGCGGCGTAGGCCTAGCGAACGTGCAACAGCGCGTCGAAGCCTTGCCCCGCGGCCGCTTCACGGTCACCTCCACCCCGGGGGCCGGCACCCGCGTTACGCTCGAATGGAACCCTCAATGCGAGTCCTGATCGTCGACGACGAACGCCGCGCCCGCGAACGCCTGGTGCGCCTTCTCACCGCCTTTGAAGGCGTCACCATTGCCGGGGAGGCAGCCAACGGTCTTGAGGCCATCGAGCAGGTTCAAGCCCTCCGCCCCGACGCTGTTTTCCTCGATATCCAAATGCCCGGCATGGACGGCTTCGAAGTCCTGGAAAACCTGACCACCCGGCCCCACGTCGTTTTCGTCACGGCCTATGACCAGTACGCTCTGCAGGCCTTCGCCGCCAACGCGCTCGACTATCTCCTTAAGCCTGTCGAACCCGAAGCTCTTGCCCGGGCGGTAGGCCGCCTCCGCGAACGCCAGGCCAACCTCGATGCCCTGGTGCGTTCCCGCCCTCCCCTGCAGCGTTTAGTAGGCAAGCGCCTCCAACGGCTTCACGTCTTTCCCGTCGAATCGATCTCCCACCTATTCGCCGAAGACGAACTCGTCTTTGCCGCCACGGCCGACGGCCGCTTTCTGTTGAACTCGACCCTCCGCGATCTCGAATCCCGCCTCGACCCCGCCCACTTCATCCGGGTCCACAAAAGCGCCATCGTGAACCTTGCCCACGTCGCCGAAATCGACCCGGACAGCCGCTCCAGCGGCAGCCTTCGCCTTCTTTCCGGCGAAACGCTGGAACTCAGCCGCCGCTACGCCGCCCGCCTCCGTGAACTCCTGGGCTGGTAAGAGCAACCTTCGCAGCCTTATTTCGGTTTCAGCGAAAGTGGAGTCGTAGTGCCTGTCCCCTGCTGCTGGAGCTTTGCGTACAAACCGCCGAGAGCCATGAGTTCGTCATGCGTGCCCCGCTCGGGGATGCGGCCCTCGTCCAAGACCAGAATGCAGTCCGCCTGGCGAATCGTGTTCCGGTGATGGGCGATCACGAAGGTGGTCCGGTTCTTCAGCAGATTGCCGAGCCCTTCGAGGACCAGGCGTTCCGATTCCGCGTCCAGGCCGGAGCTGGGTTCGTCGAGAATCACGATCCGGCCGATTCTCACCATTGCCCGGGCGATGCCCAGCCGTTGGCGCTGTCCGCCCGATAGCGGCATGCCGCCTTGTCCCACCACCGTGTCGTAGCCCTGGGGCAGCGCTTCGATAAAGTCATGCGCCTGGGCGAGGCGGGCAGCTGCAACGATCTCGTCGCGGGTGGCGTCCGGTTTGCCGTACGCAATGTTCTGCCAGACAGGCACGTAGAACAGCTGCGCCTCCTGCATCACGAAAGCGATTTGCGGGCGAAGCGATCGGATGATGAATTCGCGGATGTCCTGCCCGTCGATCGGGGGATGAGACCGGCCAGAGTCGACTTGCCGCTACCGCTGGCTCCCACGACTCCGATGAACTGGCCCGGTTCGGAGACGAAGGAGACGTCGGACAGTACGATCCGTCGCGGGTTGTAGCCGAAATTGACGTGACGGAACTCCACGCGACCGGTGACCGTTTCGAGGATGCGGGCGGTGGGGGAACGCGGGAGCCGCTCGTCGGCGCGGGGCAGCAACTGAACCCGCTCCAGGCCGACGGGCGGCCTGGGCGATGTTCGTGCTCGCTCGGGCAAGTTCCTGGATCGGCCGGAAGAGCTTACCGAGGTCGGTCATGAAGACGACGAGGGCGCCGGCGGGCATGCAGCGCCGCCTGCTAGCTTTCGAGGCTCTTGGCTTCCAGCCGCCCCCGTTCGAAGCGGCCTTGGGAGAACGCCTTCACGACGCGGATGGCGCCGAGGGCTTCCTGCACGATACTGACGAGTTCGCTCTGGCGGAGCCGGACGTCCTGCGTTGCTGTCTTAACGACAAACCGCAAGCGATAGAAGAAGAAGGCGAGAAGAGGCGTGAGAGCGCGGGCGACGAGCGTGATGCGCCAGATGGGAGAGAACATGAAGACGAGCATGCCGAGGATGGTGAGGCCGTCCACGAGGATGTCCAAGAGTGAGGTGGAGGCGAAGACCTGGACGGCATTGATGTCGTCGGTGATGGTGCTGACGATCGGGCCGATCCGCTGACGGTCGTAGGCGGACATCGCCAACCGGTGGAGGTGCGTGTAGACGCTGAGGCGGAGATCGTGGGCGATGCGTTGTCCAATGCTGGCGGAGTAGGACGCGCCGACACAAGCGCCGATGAACTGGAGCAGCGCGATGATTACCGTGGCAGCGACGGCTCGATTGAGGATGGAATGGCGATCCATCGCACCACCGAGCAGCGCCATTAGGAAGGGTGGGGGAGATTGCGAACTGAAGACCGGATCCAGCACCACTTCCAACGGCCGGGGGGCCGCCGGGTTGGTGGCAATCTCGATGCAGATTGCCAGGACGAGGAGCGCCAGCCACTTCCAGTAGGGCTGAGCGCTGGCCGCCCACCTAGGACTTTTTTTCGGGAATGATTGCACCCGAATCACGCGCTTCATTCAGCGCAATCGCGACGGCCTGTTTCCGGCTGGTCACCTTCCGCCCGCTGCCGGATTTCAGCGTTCCGTCCTTGTATTCTTTCATCACCTTTTCGATTTTGCCGGTTCCTTTGCAGGCCGAAGCTGATTTGGTAGCCATTGATGATTTTCTTGAAGCGCTGCGTAGTGCCCCTGATTTCTCAAACGCGGTCTTTTATTCCGTGGACGCCTGCCATACGGGCACAGTAGGCGCAGCAGAAAAATCGGCCGCCGGCCTCAGTGCCATGTCCGATGACTCTACATGCGCAATGCGCGCAAGCCGGCGCAAGGGCGTGAATGGCGCACTCGAAGCTGTCAAAGGTGTGTGACTTACCCGACATCAAAACTTCAAAACTTTTGTCATAATCGTTCCCGCAAACTTCACATTGGGCCATGGTGGTATCTCCTAATTCACATGGGGGCATCGTCGGTTCAGCATCGACTTGGTCAGAACGCGGAGGCCCTTATCCAGTAGATTCCGATTTCGTCCGACTGTTACGGCATTCAACTCATTTTTGAAAACGGGATGGCCGTGCGAGAAGCCGTGGATACGATCGACGACGTTGGGCCAGCTCAACCTGATCGCGCGCCCACTTACTGGCGGGGCGGCAAGGAGTGTCGCTGGGTTTGCGATCGCGGTAGCGCTGCGCCGAAGGCGGGGTGGAATAAGGAGTCAGACTGGTTGAATTGGGTGGAGGTGATCGATTGATGCGCTGCTGCGTCGAGTGACCGCCGGCGGTCACTCGACGAGTCAAGGCCACAGCGCTGGGAGAGTGCCCGCGCCGGGTTTCCATCAGCGAAGAATCGGCTGAGGACCAGAGCCTGCTAGACCCTTTTGCCCATGAGCAACCAAATGACCAGGATTACCAGGAACAGTCCGCCAACTCCGCCTCCTACCGCGGGACCGCCGTAATAGTACCCCCCTCCGCCGCCAAATAGGATCAAGACAAGGAGAACGAGCAGTATGAGATTCATGGATTAACCTACCTTTGGGAAATTCGCGGATTATCCATCCGACAACATGTATCTAGCACGTCTGTCGCCAAAGTTTTGCCCATCCGTTGCAGGGCGATCGGACGGCACCAGAATTGGAGAATTGCCGGGCTTTTGTAGTATTCGACCTCGTTCAGACCCCCCGGAAGCCGTAATCCGTGGTTTCGCGCCAGACAGCGGCTGACCGGTCCCGCTCTGCCCGCGGCGGTTGCAGCGAACGCTCACAGAAGTATAAACGCGATTCTAAATATGTTATCCCTCGCCGTGGCGGTAACTCTTAGACGGACAAGCCATCTACCCAAGCATGGAGCGAGAGATTCATTTTCATGGAGATAGCCTCCGCAAAGGCATTCTGCTGGTACTGACAGCGGTGGCAATTTTGCTTTGTCTGGGCTTGGCGGCCCCTTTTACTCCAGCGATCATTTGGTCCATGGCGCTGGCGGTGGTTTCGAATCCGCTGCACGCCTGGGTGGAGGGGCGGTTCCCGGGGCGGCGCGATCTGGCGGCGCTTGGTACTACTGCGATTGTCACAATTGGATTGCTCGGGCCGCTTCTGCTCTTGCTGCAGCAGTTAGTCCAGGAGGCAAAGCAGAGCTTAGATCGTGTGGGGGAGTTCGAGCAGCAGTTGGGGCCCGCGTTGGTTTGGATCAATAGCCACGTGGATTTGCAGAAGGAAATGCAGGATCTGGCGGGGATGGGGAAGGCACTTTTGGGCGGGTGGATTAGGGGTGTGATCTGGACGGCGACGCAGTTGCTCGTGACAATCTTCCTGCTGTTCTACATTTTGCGGGACCGGGGGGCGGCGTTGGACGGGTTACGATCTTATCTGCCGCTGTCGCCGGCTGAGTCGGACAGGGTGCTGCAACGAGTCCGCTCAATGGTGCATGCCACGATCTTCGGAACGTTGACTGTGTCTCTGCTGCAGGGGTTTCTTGGCGGATTGATGTTCTGGTTCCTGGGCATTCCGGGGGCGGTGCTATGGGGAGGGGTGATGGCGATTCTGGCCATCATTCCGGTGGTGGGGACGTTTATCGTGTGGGTGCCCGCGGCAGCAATTTTGGCGGGTCAAGGGAACTGGGGGAAAGCGGCAATCCTGATGGCGTGGGGACTTCTGGTGGTGAGCTTGGTGGACAATTTGCTCTATCCGATTCTGGTGGGTAGTGAGATAAAGATTCACACAGCGTTGGTTTTTATGGCAATCGCCGGTGGTCTGATCTTGTTCGGGGTGTCGGGTTTAGTGCTTGGCCCGGTGATTCTGGTTGTGGCCTTGGCCCTTACTGAGGTGGTCAGTAGCCGGTCCGATTGAAATCCGGGGAAGTGAACGCCAGCCCCCAGGCGGTTAACCGGGACACGATCGTCCGTTGAGAACTCGCCCGAACCTGGGAGCTAAGCCATCCACTCCGGATGCAGGGCGGTGCCGTCATAGGACGACGTCGTTTTGAACTTCTCCAGCGCTCCACCCACGGCAAGTTTTTTGGTTTTCTCAAGGAGACTGTTCATCTGTACCTTAGCCAAGGGCTTGAACGTCCGCGCCGCTTGCAGCGCCTGCTCCAGCCGTTCCAGGCTTTCGCAACCCGTAATCACCACCGAGGTCGGTAAGCTTAGCGCGTAGTGCAGGCATTCCGTCCCGGTTACCACGCCACTTGATGGCAAGGACCCGTCGGCCATGGGCTTCATCCCCAGCACGGCAATTCCGGCGGCCAGCAACTTGGGAACGACTTGGTGTGTAAAGCTGCGAAAATGGGCGTCGAGCAGATTCAACGGCATCTGCGCGGCGTCGAAATGGACCCCTCGCTCGGCCGCCTGTTCGAGCATTCGTAGATGTACAACCGGATCCTTATGGCCGGTAAACCCAATGAAACGAACCTTTCCCGCTTTCTTTGCTTCCAATACGGCCTCGTGAGGCCCGTCCTTCGCGAAGTAGCGATCGGGGTCTTCCAAGCGGATATTCTCGTGGAACTGAATCAGATCGATCCTGTCGGTTTGTAAGCGCTGCAACGATTCGTCGATTTGACGCGTTGTCGCCGCCTTAGTCCGCCCGTCGTATTTAGTCATCAGGAATACTTTGTCGCGATACCCATCGCGCAAAGCCTCTCCCATCCAGATCTCGCTTTTGCCGTCATGATAATCCCAACAGTTATCGAGAAACGTGATGCCCCGGTCTACGGCCGTCCGGACGATCTTGATCGAGTCGGCCTTCTCCTTGGGACGCCCAATATGGTGGCCGCCGAGCCCAATCGCCGACACCTTCTCTCCAGTCGTGCCGAGCATCCGGTAGATCATCTCACCGGAACGGCTCTGGGCTAGAAGTGACTCGCTGGCCGCCGCTGCGGCCGCCATCAGGGTCATGAAATCGCGACGCGCTGTATCCACGTGGGGGAGAAACATTTGCGCGCCCGGCTGTTACCGCCTTACTGCCATTTAAGCCTTCCGTCTGGGGGCGACTAGGGGACGAAAAACCCGGAGCCGGCCACGGCAAGGCCCGCAAGGGCCGCCACCAAGCGGACTTTAGGAAACAGTAGGCGGCGGGCGATGAAGTAGAGCGAAGACAGCACCAGGCCGATCTCCAGCAGACCCTCACCGACGTCGTAGCGCAGCGCCTGGTGACCTGCGTGCTGACACTCCGCGCCGTTGGCCAGAGCCTCGCGCTTGATCTCCTCGGCTTCCTTTTCCTACCGCTTGCGCTCCTGTTCGTAGCGAGCGTGAACCCCCTTGATGGCCGCGGTCTTCGTTCCGAGTGCGCCGAGCAGGTCCTGCCCAACGGCGAGCGTATGGCTCTTGATGCTCTTGGCCTGATAGAAGGCCCATTGGTCGCTGGCTTCGGCCTTGAAGACGACGGCGTAGGTGTGGGCGCGATGCGACAGAATCGTCACCACAGCCAGCAGCACGGCGATGACAGCGGCGAGCACGCCCATCTTTTTACCGGAGGAATCGCCCTCCGCCGTTCCAGATGGATCTCCAATTCAGCCATAATCGGGCCCCTTTCCTGGTGCTTTCCACAGGGTGTGACGTATACTCACGCCACTGTTGTTCGGTGCGGGTTGCATAATGGCCGGCACACTCGATGGTACTTTTCCACCAGGTTTTGTCCCGGCCGAAGTCAATCAATTCCGCCGGCAAGGCGGCACCGCGCCGGGCGGCGGAACGAATTTGATCCCAGGCGACAATTTCGCCCATGTTGTGAATAGACCGGGCGAGGCCGTCCGCGCCGCGTTGCCACTTCGTGATATCCAGGCGATCGTTGATGGGCATTAGTTCATGAAGCAGAAACGACCGCCGCTGCCAGGAGACGGCTTGCATCTCCCGCTGCGTTACCGCGACGCGCTCGCCTTCCGACGCCCAATGGGGTTGGGGCAGGGGGTGGGCCGCAACGACGCAGGACCCCGGCTGGACCTTGAAGTCGAAGAGGAAATTGCCATCCGGCGATCCACGGCCTTCGACGAGGAGAACGTACCTTTCGAGGCCGAGGCTACCGACGCCGGCGACGCGCCGGGCGGCGTCCAAGAGCTGAAAGAATTGGGGGTTCGGCTGGCTCCGGCCGAACTCGGCGAGAAACTTGCGTAACGTCTCGATCTTGGTTTTGTCGAGGGACAGGGCGCGTTGCCCGTCGATCAGCAGCTGGCGCGTTCCTTTGCGGAGGGTGGTGCGAGATTGGAGAAACCGCGTTCGAGTCCGTTTCTTGAGATCGGTGAGAAGCGCGCGGATGATGCCGTCCGAGGTGGCGCGTTCCAGCCAACGGGCCTTGCCGCCCCGCAGCGCTCCGGCGTACCCTTCGAGGAAGGTGCGCATCAGCATGGTGGTCATCCGCCGGTCCATGCCCAGGGTCTTGCCGCCTACCCGTACGCTGGTGAGAAACCGGACGAGTTCCCACAACGCGGGGGTCAGACAGGCTTCGTCGAAATCGTTGAGATCGAAGTAAGCTAACCGGTTATCGCCTTTGTAAGTGCCGAAGTTTTCGAGGTGTAAGTCGCCACAGCACCAGACGAGCGGGGACATGGGCAGGTCGGAAGCGCGAAGATCCTCGTAGAAGAGGTGGCACGTGCCCCGGAGTAAGGTAAAGGCGTCGTGGCGGAGGGCGGCGAACTTCAGGGCGAGCCGCTCGGGATCCCGGCCTTCGTTGAACTTGGCGATTCGCGTGAGCACGCCGGTTTTCACTGGAACCTCCTGAATCAGCGCTGCTTGAAACTAGCACGCTTTGCGGAAGGCTCCTCCCGTGGGGCGGAGCCGTGCCGCGGCGACTTTCGCGGCAGCAGCGGGGGTGAAACTCCGAGGCACGGGGTGGTGAGGGGGCCCGCAGCGCGTGCCTTGCGAAAGTCCTCACGGACAGGCTCGCGAAGTACCCGGTGGTCAAGCCGCTACGTCGTTGGCGCGCTCACTTATCGGAGCGAAAATCGTCTCGGCAGTGGCCTCTCACCAATCGAATCGCCGAATCCAATTGGGCAGCGGAAAGGGGAGGAGACGCAGAGTTACCGATCTAACTCAATCCCAGCGGCGGTCATGGCGGCGACGGTGATGACGGGCAGCTTAATTTCGAGGTTCTGGCCCGGGGCGAGGGTGATGGTCTGAATCAGCGATGGAAACAGGAGGAGAACCTCTTCGAGGTGCCCTTGATTCGGGGGGACCTCGGCCGCAAGGAGACGATAGCGGCCAGGCAGGAGTCGAGAAAGAGTAACGTTGCGCTGCGTGGGGGGAAACGTGTGGGGATCCTGATTGTTCATCATGGCAATCTGTTCGAGGGGGAGTGTGGGTTGGTCGGGGATGAGATAGACGGAAACGCCCATCGGGCCGCCAGGGGATGTGGCACCTTCGAGCTGAGCTGAGATTTGCGCGGGGCGGGAGTCCAGGAGGATTTCGAGCGGCTCGGGCGCGAAGTCGGGGGTGGTGACGGGCTGGCCGCTCTGGCGGAATTCAATCAGGTTGAGGCCGGCTCCGGGATAGACGGTGGCTTTAAACCGTTGTTGCGGAAAATCCGGGACGGTAAAGGTGCCATCGGCTGCGGTGGTGATCTCAAGCCGTTGGGCGCAGGGGGCGGAAAGGACGACGGTAAAACTCGCCGGTAAAGCTCCGGCGCCTTCAGCCAAGCGGATCGTGCCGCGGAGGGTGAAGCGGGGGACGGGCGTCAGGTTGACACCGGTGACATCGGCATCGGAGATGGTGACTGAGCCGGCTTCGCAGGTGTTATTCCCCGCATAGCCAGAATTACCGACGAGGCTGTAGTGCCCCGGGGGCACATCAGTGAAGGTGAAACTGCCGTCGGCTTCGACCGTCGCCCCACGGGAGGGTGGACCAATCGTAGAGACGCCGACCGAGTATCGAGCCGGAACAAAGGAAAGCTTGCCGCTGGCCCGGAAGCCGATGGGAGGAGGGGGAAGGGCGGCTTTGATCCCTTCCAGCGTTTGGCCAGTTTGGACGGTGTGGGTGCCCAGCAAGCGGCGGCCATAATCGGCATATAGGACGTATTCCCCCGAAGAGAGACCAGCGATGCGGAATTCACCCAGATCGTTAGTCCGGCCATGTGGCCCGGAGAAGGTGACAATGGTTTGCCCGGCGATCGTCCGCTGTTTGGTGGCGCTTACTGTTTTCCCTTCGAGAGGTTCTCCGTTATGGTCGACGAGAACGCCGGATAGTGCTGACGAGGGAACGAGCGGAATTTTGAGTCCGGCGAGACCGGAAGGCGGGATTTCGAACAGCGCGAAGTAGCCGGGGCCCGGGTAGAAACCGGGTAGATAGCCGGTTTTTTTTACGGATAGGAGGTAGCGAGCGGCGCTGCCGGGAACTTCGGCAAAGTGGAACTCTCCGCTCGCTCCAGTGAGGGCGTGGCGCTGCGACGGCGTAGGCTCTGAAAGGGCTGAGAGTTGGAGACTGACTTTGGGGACTGGGGCACCGGTGACACTATCGATGACCACCCCGGAGATCGGGCCCTGGGCAGGGAGAAGAAGGGGGAATAGGAGCAGCAAGTAGCGCATAGAGTTTAGTAGGCCAGCGGAATGCCGGCGGCAGCCATTCGGCCGGGCGGAATGAGAGTTAGCTGGAGGCGGAGGGATTGCCCGGGCCGTAGAGTGATTGTACGCACCGCCGCACCGAGATTGCGGAACTTCGCGGCGGAGATTCCGTCCTCGAGCGGGATCTCCGCGACAAAGACAAGGTAGCGACCCGGGGCTAGATCGGGAAGTGAAAACTTAAGATCCACCGGCATGATTTTCTGATAGCGAGCGGCATTGAAGCCGAACCCCAGCCATTTGTCCTCCGGGACGAGGTAGAGCACCCCCGCATAGTAGTTTCCGTCACCCTCGGGAGGTTCGGCGGTGCCGTAGACTCTGGCAACGGCTGTACTTAGATAGATTTCGAGAGGGGCAGAGTCCGGCACCGCGGCGTCGAAAGGAATTCCGGCGCGGAGGATCTGCCGGACGCAGGAGCCTGGCGGGGCTTGCAGATCGACGTTGTAGGGTCCGGCGGGGAACGAGGAAATAGAGAAAGTGCCGTCGGGAGCAGTGGTGACGGGGATGGGGCGATTCGAACCGTGGAGGGCGGTGAAGGTGAGCGCGACTCCGCCAGGAGACAGGCGGACGGGACCTTCGGTGCGGAGGCGCCCAGTTAAAGTTCGGAGGGCGGGGGAAGTGAGTTGAACGCCGTGGAGGTTCTGGTTCGTGATGGTGATCTGGGCGGATTCGAGACGGAGTTGGGTTCGCGAGTTTTCGTCGGCGATGAGGGTATACGTTCCGGGCGTAAGACGATCTATGGAGAAAGATCCATCCTTTTTGACTTCTCCTCCATTCAGAAATGGGATGGTTCGAACGAAGACATAACCAACGGTGGGCTGGGTCAGCCGTCCTTGCACGGAGAACGTTTTAGGGTAGGAGAGCACCAGGTTCAAGCCGGAGCGGTGTTCTCCGGCCTTGACCGAGAAGACTCCCGACAGTTCCTTCGTATTGGCGGTGAGGACAAAGTCCCCGGCGGGGAGTCCGTAGAGGCGGAATCGACCGAGATCGTCGGTTTGGGCGGACGAATCTGTCGAGCGGAGAATTGCCTGGCCATTCCGAATTTGGGCAACGTTTGCAAGAACGGTGATTCGCTCAAGCGGCTCGCCATCCTCGCTGACGATGACTCCGGAGAGGACGGACTGGGGCATTAGCTGGATTATGACTCCGGTAAGTCCCCGTAGGCTCGATAACGAAAGGAGCGGGCTGGTATCGGCTGGGATGGCTGGCCTTTAGGTAGGTTCGTTTGGTAACGGTGAAGCTATATTGATCGGTAGCCAGGACCGCCTCGAACCGGAACTCGCCGCTAGGGCCGGAGAGGGTTTTCGATTGCTGCGCCAAGCCCTGGGCCGAGCTGCCGAGATAGACTTCGGCGTTGGAAACTCCGGCACCGGTAAGAGCATCGAGAACCCGGCCGGCAACTACTCCTTGAGCGGCAAGCGCGGCCGGGGCCAGAAGCACCAGTAGATAGAAATGTAACGTCACTCCTAGAATGGGATGCGGGCACCTATCTGGAGGATGCGGGGATCAGCGGTGCCGGTGATGACGCCGAAGGGCGCGGACCGCACTAGGCTCAAGAGATGTCCACTACGGCGATCGTTGAGCTTCTGCTCCTCTTGCTTATAGCGGTGTCCGCCGTCGCTTTGATTACGAGCCGGTGGAAGATTCCGTACACGATTGCGCTGGTGTTCGCCGGCTTTGCCATCGACCTCTTTCATGTCCCCATTAAGCAGGTCGCCGGGAATGCTCAGTTGCTCACCCCGGATATCATCTTCATCCTCTTCCTGCCCGCCTTGTTGTTTGAGTCCAGCCTCAACATCGAGATTAAACGTCTGCGAGAGAATTTCTGGTCGATCTTACTGCTCGCGGTCGTGGGCGTTGGCGCGGCCACCGTCATTACGGGTTTCGCCGTGTTTCACTTTCTGGGCCTGCCGTTTCTGACCGCTTTGCTCTTCGGTGCCTTGATCAGCGCTACTGATCCGATCGCCGTGATTGCCCTTTTTCGTGATTTGGGCGTGTCCAAGCGGCTCGCCCTTATCGTCGAAGGCGAAAGTCTCTTCAACGATGGCACCGCCGCAGTCGCGTTCCAGTTGATATTGGCCGCTATTGTCACGAATCGCTTTGATCCCG
>Ga0105048_10011087_pt1 | contig 14245 bp, 14 predicted proteins | sample MAT05_FD_78382 | JGI IMG/M metagenome (GOLD analysis project Ga0105048, IMG submission 78382) | Freshwater microbial communities from Lake Fryxell liftoff mats and glacier meltwater in Antarctica - MAT-05 | ecosystem: Environmental > Aquatic > Freshwater > Ice > Liftoff microbial mat | place...
CGCGTTGCGTGGCATTTATCCAGTGGTGGCGACAATCACCGCTGCCGGTTGGACGCGAGTCCCCGACGCTGAACTGGCCACCGTCTTCGAATCAATCGCCGCCGAGGTGCGTTCACGATGACCGGAGCACCGCAATGACAATGCCGTTCTACGTAGCACCAGAACAGGTGATGAAGGATCGTGCCGACTACGCGCGCAAGGGAATCGCTCGTGGTCGTGCGCTGGTGGCCGTGCGCTACGTCGACGGCATCGCACTGGTCGCCGAGAACCCGAGCAACACACTGCGCAAGATCAGCGAGATCTACGACCGCATCGCGTTTGCTGGCGTCGGTAAGTACAACGAGTTCGACCAACTGCGTGTGGCAGGTGTTCGCGCCGCCGACCTGAAGGGCTATCAGTACAGCCGCGACGACGTCGACGCTCGCAGCCTGGCCAACAACTACGCGCAGATCCTCGGACAGATTTTCACGCACGAGATGAAGCCGATGGAAGTCGAGATCCTCGTGGCGGAGGTGGGCCTCGTGCCAGCGGGCGACCAGTTGTTCCACATCCTCTACGACGGCACCGTCGTCGACGAGCGCCTCTACACGGTCCTCGGCGGCGATTCGGAAGCGCTCGGTAGCTACATGAAAGAGCACTACACCGAGGGCCAGTCGCTCGCAGCGGCCGTCAGCATGGCGACGAAGGCCCTCGCGGGCAGCGAACGCACCCTGGCCACCACCGACCTCGAGGTCGCGGTCCTGTGCCGCAATAGCGGCCGTCGCTGCTTCCGTCGGTTGAGCGACGACGCGGTTGCCAGCGCCCTGGCTGGCTGAGCGTGACGCACACCATCGACCTCAACAGCGATGTCGGTGAGGGTTTCGGACATTGGCCAGGCGGCCCCGACGAAGAACTGATGCCGCTGCTGACCTCGGTCAACGTTGCGTGCGGATTCCACGCCGGTGATCCCTCGATCATGCGCCGCACTTGCGAACTGGCGCGACAGCACGACTGTGCGATCGGTGCGCAGGTCAGTTACCCCGATCTCGCTGGCTTCGGTCGCCGCTTCCTCGACATGCAGCCGAATCAACTCAGCGATGCGGTCGTCTATCAACTCGGGGCGCTCAACGCGTTTGCTCGCACGTGCGGCACTCAAGTGCGCTACGTCAAGCCGCACGGGGCGCTGTACAACGCGATCGCCGAGCACGCAGGCCAAGCCGCCGCAGTGGTGGCCGCCATCTGCGAATACGACGCGTCACTGCCGATGCTGGGGCTGCCCGATTCGGCGGTCCAACGCGCATGCGCGGCAACCGGAGTGCGTTTCGTTGCTGAAGGTTTCGCCGATCGCGCGTACACATCTGCTGGTCGACTGGTGCCGCGCACGCAAACGGGCGCGCTGATCACCGACCCCGCGGCTGCGGCGAAGCACGCGTTGGCGCTCGCCAAGTCGGGCGTCGAGTCGATCTGCGTCCACAGCGACACGCCCGGCGCGGTCGCGATACTTGCGGCCGTTGCGAAGATCCTCACCGCCGACGGTTACCAGCTACAAACGTTCGCGCAGTGAAGCTGCTGGCATTCGGCCCACGGGCGGTGCTGGCCGAGTTCGATTCGTTGGACGACGTGATGGCTGCCGCGTCGGCATGGCGCGCCGCGGCGCGGCCGGGTGTGCTGGAAGTCGTTCCTGCCGCGCGCACGGTTTTGGTGGTGCACGACGCGACCTTCGATCGCGATTGGCTGCACCAACCCTTGATCGCCGCGATCGCGTCTGCAATCGGCGAGTTAGTGACGATCGAGGTCGACTACGGCGGCGAGGACTTGGCGGCGGTGGCGGCGACGCTTGACATGTCGATGGAAGAAGTGGTGCGTCTGCACTCCGACGCTGAGTACACGGTTGCCTTCTGTGGCTTCATGCCTGGCTTCAGCTACCTAACCGGTCTCGATCCGCGTTTGATGTTGCCACGGCGCGCAACGCCACGTTCGCGTGTACCCGCGGGCAGCGTTGCGATTGCCGCCGAGTTCAGCGCGGTGTACCCGCGCGAAAGTCCGGGCGGGTGGCATCTGCTCGGTCGCACCGATGCCGCGATGTGGGTCGACGACCGCGAGCCACCAGCGTTGCTGCCGCCGGGCACACGCGTGAGGTTCCGACCGCGATGATCACCGTTCGTTCGTGGGGCATTGCTGGGGGCCTAGTCGATGGCGGTCGCACGGGACAGATGTGGTTGGGCAAGAGTCGCGGGGGAGCGGTCGATCTCGAGGCGCTGGCGCTCGGGAATCGGTTAGTCGGCAACGCACCGAGCGGGTCGGCATACGAGAGCTCGGGTGGCCTGACAATGGAGTTCGGTGAGGCGACGACTATCGCGATCACAGGCGCGGTCGCCGACGTCAGCGTGACGAACGGACCCCCAATCGGGTGGGGGAGCGTCGCTGCGCTACCCGCAGGGGCCACGCTGCGCATCGGACGACTGATCGACGGAGCGCGCACCTACATCGCCGTACGCGACACCGCTGCCACCAGGCTGGCGATCGCTGAGCCGGTGCCGCGGCCAGCGCCGGCCACGACGATCGGCGTCTGGCCCGGCCCTCGTCGCGATTGGTTCGACGACCAGGCATGGATCGCCCTGACCACGTCTGCCTATGTCGTCGCAGACACGAGTCGCGTCGGCACACGGCTGGCTGGCCCGGCTCTCCAGCGCTTGCAGTTGGGCGAACTGCCCTCGGAGGGTCTGGTCGAGGGTGCGGTGCAGGTGCCGGCCGATGGCCAACCGATCGTGATGCTCGCCGACCACCCGACGACCGGCGGCTACCCAGTCATCGCGGTCGTCGACCCGGCCGACATCCACCATGTAGCGCAAGCCGCCGCCGGCACCAAGCTCCGCTTCAGCCCGAGGCATTGAGTCGGGGGGTTTGCTGCACGCAGCTGGGCTCGGGGGGTTTCGTGCCCGCCAGCGTGCACAAAACCCCCCGACTGCGCGCGGCGGCACGAAACCCCCCGAGTCAGCTACGGTGCGCGCATGGAGCGGCGCATCTTCGGACTCGAGAACGAGTACGGCGTCACATGCACGTTGCGCGGTCAGCGACGGCTGAGCCCCGATGAAGTCGCTCGGTATTTGTTTCGCCGCGTTGTCAGCTGGGGGCGCAGCAGCAATGTGTTCCTACAAAACGGTGCGCGCCTGTACCTCGACGTTGGCTCGCACCCGGAATACGCGACGCCGGAGTGCGACAGCCTCTACGACCTGGTTGTGCACGACAAGGCCGGTGAGCGCATCCTGGAAAGCCTGCAGCAATCGGCCGAGCAGCGCCTGAAGGAAGAGGGCATCCGCGGCACGATCTATCTGTTCAAGAACAACACCGATTCGGCGGGCAACAGCTATGGCTGCCACGAGAACTTCCTGACTAGCCGCGCCGACGACATGGCGCACTACGCCGAAGTCCTCATTCCGTTCCTCGTCAGCCGCCAAATCTTCACCGGTGCCGGCAAGGTGTTGCAGACGGCGCGCGGGGCGATGTTCTCGATGGCTCAACGCGCCGAGCACATTTGGGAAGGCGTCAGCAGCGCGACCACGCGCAGTCGACCAATCATCAACACACGCGACGAACCGCACGCCGACGCCGAGCGTTACCGCCGACTGCACGTCATCGTCGGCGACAGCAACATGAGCGAATACACGACCTTCGTCAAGGTTGGCTCGGCCGCGTGCATGTTGCGCATGCTGGAAGACCCATCGGTCGTGCTGCGCGATATGACGCTGGAAAACCCGATCCGGGCGATTCGCGATATCAGTCACGACATGACGTGCCGCCGCAAGGTTCGCCTCACGAACGGGCGCGAGGTCAGCGCGCTCGACATTCAGCGCGAGTACCTCGACCGCGCCCTGCGCTACGCCGACACGAAGGGCTTTCCGCCGCTCGAACAGAAGGCGTTGGAGATGTGGGAGCACTGCATCAGCACCATCGAGAACGATCCGCTGAAGCTCGACCGCGAGGTCGACTGGGTGATCAAGTATCGACTACTCGAGGCGTTCCGTGCCCGCCACGATTTGCCGCTTGGCCACGCGCGGGTTCAACTGCTCGACCTGCAGTATCACGACATCTCACGCGATCGCAGCCCGTTCTACAAACTGCAGGATCGCGGCATGGTCGAGCGCATGTGTATCGACGCCGACATCGAGGCTGCGATCGACACACCGCCACAGACGACTCGTGCACGCCTACGCGGCGAGTTCATCAAGCGTGCAAAGGAACGCAAGCGCGACTACACCGTCGATTGGGTGCACCTCAAGCTGAACGACCAAGCGCAGCGAACTGTCTTGTGTAAAGACCCTTTCCGTAGCCGCGACGAGCGGGTCGAGAAGCTGATCGCCTCGCTGTAAACCCCACCCTGCGGGGCGTTACCGGTAGCGTGTAGCAAATGTCGGACGACACCTCTTATCTGCGAACCACCGATCCGCAGACGAGAGACATCGAGAGGGTCGACGATTCGGACCAACCGTTACCGGCGCAGAAGCGGCGCAAAAAGGGAAACGTCTGGGTCGAGTGGTTCATCGTTGTTGGTGTTGCCATCAGTGCCGCGTTGCTGGTGCGGGCGTACGTCCTGCAGCAGTTTGCCGTCGAGGGTTCATCAATGACGAGCACCTTGCACACGGGCGATCGCGTGCTGGTGAACAAGCTGAGCTACCGCCTGCACGATCCGAACCGCGGCGACGTTGTGGTGCTGAAGACCCTCGAATCGGCCGACGAACGCGACCTGATCAAGCGCGTTATTGGCCTGCCCGGCGAGACCGTGGAGTATCGCGATTGCGTCTTGTTGATCGATGGAGTGGTTCTGATCGAACCGTACCTCGACCCAGAGATCGTGACAGCCTCCAACTGTGGGCCGGCGCAGCCTTCGACGGTGGTGCCCGACGATTCCGTGTTCGTGATGGGCGACAACCGACCCGGTTCGAAAGACAGCCGCGTGCTCCAGGCGATCCCGTACGACGATCTCATCGGCCGCGCCTTCATCGTGATCTGGCCGGTTGGTGACTGGCAGTGGCTGTAGCTGTAGCTGCTTAACCCGTGCGTTAGCGCACGTTGTCGCGGTACGCCAGCATCATGCGATCGGGATAGTCGCTGTACACGCCGTCGAGACCCATCAGCAAGGAACGCTCGAGGATGTGCGGCTCTTGCAAGTCCCAACCGAACGCGACGCGTTCGAAACGGTGGAACAACACGACGAGGCCGCCCGTCCATTCGCTGTGGTGCAGGTTGATCGCATCGATGCCGTTCGACATCAGCACTGCCGCCCGTCGTTCGGAACCTTCTTTGATTCGATGCAACCGCGTGCTATCGACGAGTTTCGCCCCGTGCCCGCGCAAAGGCAGCAACGACTCCCACACTGGCGAGCACAGCCATAGGCGTTCGAGCATTACTGGCGCCACCTCGCGGACGACATCGATGACCGCCTGACCAGAGTGCGGGTCTTTCAGGTCGAGCGAGAGGTGATAGTCGGAACCGCAGTGCTCGATGAGGTCCGCCAGCGACGGAATGTGCGCCGGTAACTCGGCGCGCCGAAAACCGGCGATGGGCTTACCTTTGGCCAACGTTCGCTTGACCATCCCGTCGTGATCCAGCACCGCCACACCGTCAGCGGTGATCCACACATCACTCTCTAGCCCGGTCGCTCCCATCTTGAGACCGAGTGCGAACGCTTCGATCGTGTTCTCAGGAGCGAATGCCCTGGCCCCCCGATGAGCGAAAGCGATGGGTGCCGCAAGTTGGGATGGCAAGCGTTGCTGCATCCAGCGATGATGGCAGGTCGCGACCGAAAGGTTACGGCTGCTGCCTCGTAGACTCGCCAACGTGTTCAACCTCACCGGCAGCGAGATCGTGGCCTTAGTTCTGCTTGCCCTGATCGTGCTCGGCCCGGAGAAGCTTCCCGACGCGGTGCGCAAGTTCACAAAGACATACAACGAGTTCAAGAAGATGGCGACCGGCTTCCAAGGCGAGGTCAAGCAGGCTTTCGAAGAGCCGATGCGCGAACTGCGTGGCACGGCCGATGCGATGCGCAAGGCTGCCGACTTCGGTCTCGACAAACTTGGCCCCGACGCCAAGACAGACACGGGCACCACCACGGGCACGGCAGACACGGGCACCAATAGCACTGTCACGACTGGCAAACCAGCGGAACCCATACGTCGCGACGGCGGCTTGAATTTCGGCAACGTCAACGCGAAGCGCCAGAAGCGGGAGGCGGCTGCGGAAGCAGAAACGATCGCACCCGAAGCTGGCAGCGAGGGAACCGGCAGCGGGGAAAAGACCGTTCAGTGAAGATCCCATTGAGGGTCGCGGGCGCTCCACACCTGGATGAGCCTGACGATCGCATGACCCTGACGCAGCATCTCGCCGAGCTGCGAACCCGCATCATCCGTTCGGTGCTCGCCGCCGTCGTCGGCATCATCGTGATGTTGGCGTTCTACGACCAGGTGCTCGACTTCATGCGTCGGCCCTACGAACAGCTGTGCAAAGACAACCCCAAGCTGACGTGTGAGCTGCAGTTCATTGGCCCGCTGGAAGGCTTCAGCACGCGGCTATCGATCAGCACGTATGGCGGCATCATCCTCGCGCTGCCGGTGATCCTGTGGCAGATCTGGCGCTTCGTTGTCCCCGCGCTTCATGCCAAGGAAAAGAAGTACGCGATCCCATTCATCGTTTCGTCGATAGTCCTGTTCTTGATGGGTGCGACCGTCGCGTATCTCACGCTCACGCCCGCTCTCGACTTCCTGATCTCGTGGGCCGGCAGCGACGTAGAAGCGAACTTCCAAGTCAGCAAGTACGTCTCGCTCTTCGGCCTCATGCTGGCCGCGTTCGGTATCACGTTCCTGTTCCCCGTGCTGCTCGTTTTCCTGCAACTCGTTGGCGTGCTCAGTCCGCAGACACTGATGAAGCAGTGGCGCTATGCGATCGTGATAATCGCGGTCATCGCTGCGCTCATCACTCCCAGCGGCGATCCGTACTCAATGTTGGCCATGGCGATTCCCATGACGCTCTTCTACGGCATCGCCGTGATCATCGGCCGCGTCGCGCAGAAGCGTAAGCAGGCGCGCGAGGCCGCCGCCTGACACGATAAGTAGGTGCGCGCCGACCGGGCCGAATTGATCGCCCACTACTCGTTTCCACTCGACGACTTCCAGTTACGCGCCATGAACGCCCTCGACGAAGGCGAGTCTGTGCTCGTCGCCGCGCCGACCGGAAGCGGCAAGACCGTGGTCGCCGAGTACGCAATCGATTCGGCCGTCGCCGATCGCAAACGGGCCTTCTACACAGCGCCGATTAAGGCGCTGTCGAATCAGAAGTATCACGACCTCGTCGAGCGCCTTGGGCCGGACAAGGTCGGCTTGCTCACCGGCGACAACACGATCAACGGCGACTCCGATGTAGTGGTGATGACCACCGAAGTGCTCCGCAACATGATCTACGCACGCAGCCCGGGTTTGCGCGAACTCGCAGTGGTCGTGCTCGACGAGGTGCACTTCTTGCAGGACACGTACCGCGGCCCGGTCTGGGAAGAAGTGATCATTCACCTTCCCGCGCACGTGCGCCTGGTCTGCCTGTCGGCGACGGTGAGCAACGCCACCGAACTGGCCGAGTGGATCAGCACCGTCCGCGGCCCGACACGCACGGTGCTGGAAGACCGTCGGCCGGTGCAGCTGGACAATCACTACCTGATCGGCGATCAGACGCACGACCGGTTGCATCTGTTGCCGGTGATGATCAACGGCCGTCCGAACACCGACGCGATCAGACTGGACGCGGAAGCTGTCCGCCACAGTCGTGATCGGCGCGGCGGCACCCCGGTTGGCAAGCAGCACGGTCGGCGGCGACTGTTCACTCCCTCGCGGCTAGAGGTGATCGAGGTGCTGGAACGCCAACGCATGCTTCCCGCGATCTACTTCATCTTCAGTCGCAATCAATGCGACGAGGCCGCTAAGTCGTGCCTCGCTGCCGACATCCACCTGACGACCAACGAGGACCGCGACAGAATTCGTGAGATCGTGGACGCTCGTCTCGGGGCGATGGACCCTGCCGACCTTGCTGTGCTGGGCTACGCGCAGTTTCTCGCGCAACTGGAGGCAGGCGTCGCTGCGCACCACGCGGGAATGGTGCCCCCGTTCAAAGAGGTGGTCGAAGCCTGCTTCGTCGAGGGACTGATCAAGGCGGTGTTCGCCACCGAGACGCTGGCCGTCGGCATCAACATGCCAGCCAAGACGGTCGTGATCGAGAAACTCAGCAAGTTCACCGGCGATCACCACACGTTCCTCACTGCTGGCGAGTACACCCAACTCACCGGTCGTGCCGGCCGCCGCGGCCTCGATGAACTGGGGCACGCGGTTGTGTTGTGGAGCCCGTTCGTGCCGTTCGAGCAGGTCGCTGCGCTTGTCGGCAGTCGGACGTTCCACCTCAACTCGGCGTTTCGGCCGACGTACAACATGGCGGCGAATCTCGTGCGTTCGTACACCAGCGAGCGCGCGCATCATCTACTGAACCTGTCGTTCGCGCAGTACCAAGCCGATCGCGACGTGGTGAAGCTAGAAGCGCGCCTCGAGCGTCGCCAGCTGCAATTGGCCGAGCACCTCGAGAAGGCGCGCAGCCCGTACGGCGATCTCGAGGAATACCGCCGCTTGAAGCAACACGGTGAACGGCCCCCACCTGGACCAATTGTGCGAGACGACCCGGTGACGTTGGCACTGCTGCGCGTGCGGCCGGGCGACATCTTGTACGTCGAGAAGGGTCGCTACATGGGCCGCGTAGCGGTGCTGTCGAACGCGCACCGCAAGGGCGGCATTCGACTGACCGCGCTGACAACGCGACGCGATTTGCTGATGTTGTCGGCGAGCGACTTCCACGAGCTGCCCTCCGCGATCGGGCGCATTGAGTTACCCGCTGACTACGCGCCGAACCGCAACGACTTCCAGCGGCGAGTTGCCACCCTGCTGGAACAAGCAGAGGTCACGCCCGTGCCGCGCAGTCGGCGAGCAGCAGCCCTCGCGAACGACGGCGATCACCCGGTGGAAGACGACCCCGATCTGGCCGATCGAATGAGAGCCGCGACACAAGCCGATCGAGCCGCGCGCGAGGTCGAAGAACTGCGCGTGCGCGTGCAGGGGCGCAGCCAGTCGATTGCTCGCGACTTCGACCGTGTACTGCGTGTCCTGCAGACCTGGGGATACGTGGACGGCTGGTCGCTGACCGAAGGCGGTGAAATCCTTGCGCGCCTGTTTCACGAGTGTGATCTGTTGGTCGTCGAGTCGGTGCGCCAGGGACTGCTTGACGGTCTCGACGCACCGTCACTCGCTGGGCTGGTCAGCGTGTTCGTGTACGAGCATCGCAGTCCGGAACCGCCGCCGGCCGCGTGGTATCCGTCGCCGATGGTTCGTCGGCGCTGGCAGTCGATTGCTCGCATCAGCTACGAGATGCAAGACGCCGAGGAAGAAGCTGGCCTCGGGGTACACCGTCCGCCCGACCCGACGTTCATCGCGGTCGCATTCGCATGGGCCGCGGGGGAGGGCTTCGCCGAAGTCGTCGCCGCCGAGGAACTGTCGGGTGGCGACTTCGTGCGCACGATGAAGCAACTCATCGATCTGCTGCGCCAACTGGCGCTGATTGCACCGCTGAAGGAAACGCGCCGCAGCGCCGAGGCCGCGGCGGAGGCGTTGTTCCGCGGCGTGGTGGCGGCGTCGAGCGCGGTCGAGGTGGAAGGCGCGTGACTATCGAGAAGGGCATGCCATGGGGCGTTGCGGTTCCGTCGCCGACCGACCTGCGCATCGTTGCGACCGATCGCGATGCGCGCGAGTTCGTAGTTGCCCAGCGCGAACGCAAAACGACCCTGCAGCCCCTCGGCCTCGGTGGTGGCGACATGGCGCGCACCATGGGTGGCGGGCACGGTCGCTTCCCCGGAACGGTGACGAAAGCACAAGTCGATCTTCTACGCGTACAAACGGGCAATCGCGTCACATGGGCTGTTGCGCACGTCGTTGCCCGACGCACCTGGCATCGCGGCGAAGTGCTGTTTGCGATGAACGCTGAGTTCTACGGCGGCTACGACGTCGCGCCGCGATCGCATCCGAACGACGGCAAGGTCGACATTGTGCACGTTGCGGCAGAAATGTCGTGGCGTGCTCGGCGCGCGGCGGCGAAGCGCGCGCGGACCGGCACTCACTTGCCACACCCGCAACTGTCGACGCGCCACGTCGCCGACCACTCATTGCAGTTTACGCGCCCGCTGGTGATCTGGGTCGACGGGGTGCGCTGGGGGACTGGATCCGACCTGACCATAACGGTGGAACCCGACGCACTTGTCGTTTATGCATGAGCCCGTCTACGCCTGAGCGCCAGCGACGCGCGGGCCATTAGGGTCGCTCTCATGAAGGCTTGGATCCTTGACGAGTCGCCGGGCAGCTATCGCTTCGGCGAGATCGACCTGCCCGCGCTCGGGGCCGACGACGTGCAGGTGCGCGTCGTGGCCAGCGCGCTCAACCACATGGACCTGTGGGTGACGCGAGGCATGCCGAAGCCGCCGCTTCCTCACGTCCCCGGCTGCGACGTTGCTGGCGTCGTCTCGGCAATCGGCGCCGACGTCACCGGTGTGGCCGTCGGCGACGAGGTCGTCATCAACCCCGGTGTCTCGCCGCTGGAAGACATCGCGGCGCTCGGCAATGACAGTCCGATGGGTCCCGGTTTCTTCGTGTACGGCGAACACTGTTGGGGCGGCCACGCCCAGTTCGCCATCGCCCCGAGTCGCAACGTGCGTCGCCGCCCGGCGGGTCGGTCATGGGAGGAATGCGCTGCCTACCCCTTGGCCTATCTGACCGCCTACCGCATGCTGCGGCGAGCCCGTTCCGCAGCGGGACAGACCGTGCTGGTCGTCGGTATCGGCTCGGGTGTCTCTTGCGCCGCGCTGGCGATTGCGCAGCACATGGGTTGCACCGTTGTCGTGACCAGTCGCAGCGAGGCGAAGCGAACACAAGCACTCGCAATGGGGGCCACCGCCGCCTACGACAGCGCGGATTCAAAGTGGCCGGTGCAAGCCGACGTCGTGATCGAAAGCGTCGGGCCTGCCACCTGGGACCAATCGATGCGTTCGCTGAAGCCTGGTGGCCGCCTCGTCGTGTGTGGTGGCACATCGGGCCCGAAGGTGGAAGTAAATCTTCCGCGCCTGTTCTTCAAGCAGTACGAGATCATCGGCAGCACGATGGGCAGCTACGAAGAGTTCGAGGCCGTGTCGTCATTGGTAGAGAACGGCCTCGCCGTGTACATCGACAACACCTATCCACTCGCCGACTATGCCGACGCAGTAGCCCGGCTAGAAGAAGGCGAACAGCTTGGCAAGATCGTGCTGACGCACGCGGAAGGATGACATGAACGTCGAAGCTCTCAAACAAGCCGCGTGCGACAAGGTTGATGAGTTGGCGGATGAACTCATCAACGCCAGCCGCGAAATCCACGCGCATCCGGAGCTGAACTTCCAGGAGCAATTCGCACACGATCTGCTCACCAACATGCTCAATGGTCACGGCGTCGACGTCACACGCCACGCCTACGACCTCGAAACAGCGTTCGACGCCGAGGTGGGCACGAAGGGTGCTTCAATCGCGGTGCTGTGCGAGTACGACGCGTTGCCCGGCATCGGCCATGCGTGCGGACACAACGTCATTGCCGCCGCCGGCCTAGGTGCAGGTCTCGCTGCTGCGGCCGTTGCCGAACAAGCGGGTGGGCGCGTGCGCATTATGGGTACGCCTGCTGAAGAAGGCGGCGGCGGCAAGGTGCGCATGGCGCGCGCCGGGGCATTCGACGGTGTCGCCGCCGCAATGATGGTGCATCCCGCGGACGCCGATCTGCTGGCGATGGATTGCATCGCGATCCACGAGTTGAACGTCAGCTATGTCGGCAAAGCGGCACACGCAGCAGCGGCACCGTGGGAGGGTCGTAACGCGCTCGACGCAGCCGTGCTCGGCTACATGAGCGTCGCTGCGCTGCGCCAGCACATTCGGCCCAACGAACGCATCCACGGAATCTTCACCAAAGCGGGCGACAAACCGAACATCGTTCCTTCCGACACGGCGATGGAGTGGTACGTGCGGTCGGGCACGATGGCATCGCTGCAACCCCTGAAGCAGCGCGTGATCGCGTGCCTGGAGAGCGGGGCCGCCGCGTGTGGTTGCACAATGAGTCATCAATGGCTCGATAACCCCTACGCCGACATGATCGACAACGGCCCGATGGTGCAGGCCTACACCGCCAACGCCGGCCGAGTGGGTCGCACGGTGCTCGATCCGGTCACCAGCGGCCGGCGCGTGGTGGGCAGCACCGACATGGGCAACATCAGCTACCTGGTGCCGTCGATCCATCCCATGATCAAGGTTGCGCCCGATGGGGTACCCATTCACAGCGTCGAGTTCGCCCGCTGGGCTGGCAGCGACGAGGGCGACAAGGCGGTGCTCGACGGTGCCAAGGCGATGGCAATGACGGTCATCGATCTGTGGTGCTCACCCGGCGTGCTCGACCAAGCACAGGCCGCATTTGCGACCCGCCCATCCGGCGTTGAGGTGCTGTAGGTACCTACAATCCACCCCCGTGACGGTCTATGTCCCGGAGGAATACACCGACGCCGAGGCCGACATTTTGCGTCGCTACTTCACGAATCTCGACGGTCCTGTCTTTGCGCTGGTCAACCTTCCTGAGGTCGTCAAGGGCGCATTGTTCGCCCGCTACAGCCGCAGCCCAAAGAGCCTGCGTCGTCTGTTCCTCGACGAGTTCGTCGGCGACCTCGACATCTCTGGCGACATCACCGTCGACGCGACGGTTGGCCTAGAGCGCGCCGAGGAACTGTACGAGAAGGTCTTCTTCGAATACGGCGACGACTCCGTCGCGCAACTCGGCGGTGTCCATCTCGCGTGTGAGCAAGCGTCGAACATCCTGACCAAGGTGCTCGAGTGGGGCCGTCTCATGAGCTACCTCGAGCAGAGCACGCGCTACATCGCATACGACGCGCGTCTCGGCGGGCGCTTCCGCTTCTATCGCGACCCCGCGATTCTCTCCAGTCGCTTCGGCACGCGCTACGTCGGCGACATGGACCGGATGTTCGACAGCTACAGCGTGCTGCTGAACAAGGTGACCGAGCATGTACGTGCAACTGTTGCGCGCGAGCCCGGCGACAGCGACTTCGTGTACCGTATGGCGACCAGGGCAAAGGCGCTCGACGCCGTGCGCGGTGTACTACCGGCCGCATCGCTCAGCAACGTGGGTATCTATGCGTCTGGGCAGGCGTTCGAGGCGTTGCTCGTGCGCATGCGTGCGCATCCGTTACCCGAAGCACGGCACTACGCCGATCTCATGCTGCACGAGTTGCGCAAGGTGATTCCGAGCTTCCTTCGCCGCGTCGATCTCGCCGATCGCGGCGGCCGGTGGAGCAACTACCTCGGCGCAACGCGCGACAACACCAGCGAGCTCGTGGAGTCGTTGTTCGGCGGGGCGCCGGTTGATCAGGTGCCGTCGGTGCAACTCATCGACTTCGACCCCGACGCGGAAGACAAGTTGCTCGCCGCAATCTGTTATCCACTCACGCACCTTCCCGAGCAACAGATCGCTGAACGAGTTCGCCAGCTTGGACCGACTGAACGACTCGCGCTGTTGAAGGCGTACGTCGGTGAGCGCGAAAACCGTCGGCATAAGCCGGGCCGCGCCTTCGAGCGCGTCGACTATCGCTTCGACGTGCTCAGCGACTACGGCGCGTTCCGCGACCTGCAGCGCCATCGCATGCTGACCATCGAGTGGCAGGGGCTGACACCAAACCATGGCTATGTGCGCCCCGAGCTGGTCGAGGAAGCCGGAATGGCGGAAATCTTCGATGATGCGATGGCGCGATCGGCAGCCTTGTACGACGCATTGAAAGAAGACTTTCCAATGCAAGCGCCGTACGCGGTGTGTATGGCGTATCGCATGCGCTACACCATGCAATTCAATGCGCGCGAGGCCATCCACTTGCTTGAGCTGCGTTCTTCGCCGCAGGGGCACCCGTCGTACCGGCGGATAGCGCTCGAAATGCACAGGCTGATCGCTGAGCAGGCCGGGCATCGGGCCGTCGCTTCGGCGATGACGCACCTGACCACCGAGGCTCCGGAACTTGAGCGCCTGGAGGCGGAACGGCGCGCCCAGGCACGTCGCGGTGCGACTTGAGCGAGGCCGATTGACGGGACCCCGAACGTCCATGTGACGGTTGTCACATGAGGGA
>Ga0105048_10011089_pt1 | contig 14243 bp, 10 predicted proteins | sample MAT05_FD_78382 | JGI IMG/M metagenome (GOLD analysis project Ga0105048, IMG submission 78382) | Freshwater microbial communities from Lake Fryxell liftoff mats and glacier meltwater in Antarctica - MAT-05 | ecosystem: Environmental > Aquatic > Freshwater > Ice > Liftoff microbial mat | place...
GAGGATCCTGATTGCGCGCGCGCAGGAAGCCCGGGACGTGTTGCCGGCTGAACTGACGAAGCTCGGCGCGATCGTGGATGTGGCGGCAGCCTACCAGACCGTGCCGGAGACCGAGGATCGTTCCGGAGCCATGGCGCGATTCCGCGAGGAAGGCGCGGACATGGTGACCTTTACCAGTTCATCCACCGCGGAGAATTTCATGGCGTTGAAGCTGCCGTTGCCACCGGGATTGAAGACCGCGTCCATCGGGCCGATCACCTCGGCCACGATGCGGAGCCTCGGGCTGAATGTGGATGTGGAGGCGACGCGGTACGACATACCGGGGCTTGTGGAAGCGATCGCCGGATACTACGGGACTGCATAGGGCGGCGGCGTGATTCATTTCGAGTCCACGCCAGCGCAACGGCGAGCCCAAGGAGCAACGGTATGATACCGCCCTCTGGCAGCGGTCGCTCCGCGCCGCTGCCAGCCCCGGGCCGGATCGCCGCGGAGATTTTCCCGGAGTCCGTGCGATTTTCTCCGCCCACCGTGGAGGCTCGATGCGGCGCGGAGCGCCCGCATCGAGAGGGCGGTATCATACCGCCCCTCCTTGGAGCTGCCGCCATCTAGCCAGCATTTCTCACACTCCTGTGTGCGGCGCGACAGGGTGCAGTGGCGCGGCGGGAGCGCAAAGTAGTTCGGGGCTTTAGCCCGTACGGGCCGCCTTGCGGGCTAAAGCCCCGGACTACTTTGCGCCGCAGGCGATCCTCCCGTGGCAACTTGTGATAAATGCAGGCTAAATGCGGCGCAGCTCGGGAGAGCTACGCTACGTGAACGCTGCCCGCTTCGCAGGCGTGCAGTGCAGGCACCGCAACACCGTGTCGCATCCGGTGCCATGAGTGTGAGAAATGCAGGCTAGCAGCCTGTTGAAATACACGGGCGGCGGACGGAAGTCAGCCGTCTCGGCTGACAGGGCGGACAGGCGTCCCGCTTGGAGAGTCGCACCGGAGCATGGTTTGCAGGCCAGAGGCCCGCATGCCCTGACAGGTCGGAGGCCCGTCTTCCACTGTCGTGCGTGGGTTTTTCAACAGGCTGCTAGCCCGCATTTCTCACAGAGTGGGACGGAAGGAGGGCGGCGGCGGAAAGTAATCCGGGGCTTTAGCCCGGAAGGCGGCCCGTTCGGGCTGAAGCCCAGAACTACTTTGTGCTCCCGCCGCGCCACTACACTCTGTCGCGTCCGACGCCAGGAGTGTGAGAAATGCGGGCTAGCGCCCGTCGTTTTGGCCCCGTTTCGAATCACGCCCATAGGGCGGCTGCTGGGAAATTTTCCGGGGGCTTGGCGCGGAATCCGCTTTTCTCTGGGCGTCATGGTCGCACCTCAGCCCGAGAATTGCAGCGAAGCTGCCGAAAATCCGACGCCCAGTGTCGGCGAACAGCCAAATCACCTGCCTGTCGGTGAAGGCATGCCAGAGCCAGGCCCGGTGCCGGAGGGGGCGCACGATGGCGCGTCGGTGCTGCTGAATTTCCAGGAATCGCTGCGTCCCATCCTGCAGGGCATCGAGGCGGTCGCACGGGCGCAGTCTCAGCAGGTGGATGTGCTCGACCGAATGGAGCAGGCGATGGTGAGCCATGCGGCGGTTCCGAAGGTTCTGTCCGAGACCAAGCAGGCGATCGAGTCCCGGAATGTGGTCAACAGGGCAATGTTCGAAGCGCTCCATGCGGAGTTGAAGACTTATAAGGACGCGTTCGTTCTCGAAGCGGTGTTGCGACCGGTGATTCGCGACCTCATTTCGCTTTACGATGATATCGCTGACATTCACCGGCAGCTCACGCTGGCGCTCAACAAGCAGGAGGAACGCGGGAATCTGACAGGAAGCGCCTTGATCCTTTTTGAGAACGTTGCGGGATCCACCATTCAGCTTGAGAACAACCGGGACTCGGTTCTCGAGGTGCTGGAGAGGTTGGACGTTTCGCTCGTCCCGCTTGGTTCCGGGAAGCTCGACAAACAGTCGCAGCGGGCCATCAAGATCGAATTGTCAGAAGATCCCGGGCAGGATCATGAAATCGTCAAGGTCCTGAAGCGTGGCTTCATCTGGAGGGATCGCATCATTCGCCCGGAGGAAGTGATCATCAAGAAATGGAAAGACGATGGTCTTTCCGCACTCGGGAAGTCAGCGGCCCAGCCATGAGCAGAGTTTTGCAGAGCACCCAGTTTTCTTCCAACCCAAGCCATTGAGAATCCTGAGCCCAAATCGCCATGTCTGAAAAACCACTGAACCGAAAAGCCGTCGGCATCGACCTCGGCACTACATTCTGCGCCGTCTCGCACATTGATGCCTACGGCAAGCCGCAGATCATTCCGAACAGCGAGAATGAGCGCATCACGCCGTCGGTCATTCTGTTCGACGGCACGAATGCGGTGGTGGGGACTATCGCCAAGCAGAACGCGGTGGCGGAGCCGGACAAGATCGTGGATTTCGTGAAACGCGAAATGGGCAAGAGCAAGTCGCAGTTCAGCCGGACATTCGCCGGGAAGATTTACTCAGCGGAGGAATTGTCCGCCATCATTCTGCGGAAGCTGAAGGGCGACGCTGAAAAGTATCTGGGCGAGACGGTGACGGACGCGGTCATCACGGTTCCGGCGTACTTCAATGACGCGGAGCGGACTGCGACCCTCGCGGCGGGACAGCTTTCGGGACTGAACGTCCTGCAAGTCATCAACGAGCCGACGGCAGCGGCGCTGGCGTATGGATTGGACAAGCTGGATCAGGATCAGACCGTGTTCGTTTTCGACCTCGGCGGCGGCACGTTCGACGTGACGATTATGCGGATCGAGAACCACCACATCCGGATGATCGCGAGCAATGGCGACCACCGCCTGGGCGGCAAGGATTGGGATGACATCATCGTGAACTGGGTGGCTGATGAATTCGACAAGCAGCACGGCGAGAATCCGCTGCTGGATCTGCAGAGCTATCAGGATCTCTACAACCGGGCGTTGACGGCAAAGGTCCAGCTCTCCACCCGCCCGCGGACGGCGCTGGTCCACAATTACAATGGACAGAGCGTGAAGCTGGAACTCACGAAGGAGGAATTCGAACTGCGGTGCAGGAACCTGCTCGAAAAGTGCAAGGCCATCTGTGAGATCGTGATGCAGGAGGCGAACATGAATTGGGGACAGATTGACCGCGTTTTGCTGACGGGCGGCATGACGCGGGTTCCCTCCGTCCGTCAGATGATGAATGAAATGACGGGCTGCCCGGTGGCCGACGATGTGAGCCCGGACGAAGCGGTCGCGATGGGTGCGGCGATCCAGGGGATGCTGTCCATGCTCCACGAGGAGGATGAGACCGGCGAACACAGGATCTCCCAGGAGGTGCGCGATCAATTTTCCGCGGCGGATGGCTCGCTAATCAAGGTGACGAACATCACCACGCACACGCTCGGAGTGGTGCTGTGGGATGACAGCAAGGTCGAGGAGTACGTCTTCCCGATGATTCCGAAAATGACGGCTGTCCCGGCCGAGATGAAGAACTCGTTCGGCACGGCGAAGGCGAATATGAAGAACGCCATCGTCCGGGTGGTGGAGGGAGAGAGCACGGTGCCAGGCGAATGCACGCCGCTCGGGATTTGCGATGTCGAACTGCCGCCGTTCCTCCCGAAGGGATCGCCGGTGGAACTGACCTACCACTACAACGAGAATCAGGTGCTGGAAGTCGTGGTCGAGGCTTACGGACGCACCAGCCGGGTCTCCATCGCCCGGACTACCGGGTTGGCGGAGAGTGAAATCGCGCTGGCGACCGCCGACCTGGCGATGTTGAGGATTTCGTAACGGCGGCACCTGCCGCTGCCTTAGCCCAAAGCCGTGGCGCTTCCGAATCCGCTACCCGACAATCCGAGCCGATGGGAAGGCTGGAGGAATTACAATTCCGCCAATCTTTACGAACGGCTGTGCCTGAGTTTTTCCTCGAATGCGACGACCGACGCAATCGAGGGGCACTGCCGCCAGCTTCTGGTGTGGTGGCAGAAGAAGCTGCCGCTGAAGAATCAGCCGAGCAATCCGGTGGCCCAATTGCTGAGGCAGGGACTCGACGAGGCACCGCACTTTCTCGCTGAAGCTCGCGCTAAGCTGCTCGATCCCGAGGAACGGGCGCGCATCGACGAGCAACTGCACTCAGAGGTGGTGGGACTGGCGCTTGGCGAGTTCAGGAAGCTTCTCGGTTTCACGATCGCCGACAAGAAGCTGAGCAAGGAAAGCGAGGCAAAACTCCACGCCGCGGGCGATCAACTGGGCCTGCGCACGGAGGACATCGAGCGCACCATCGCCGCGGAACTGGAGCGAACTGGAGCGGTGCGGGTGGTGGAACCTGTGCCAGCGCCGATGCCCGCCCGGATGGATACCCCGCTGGTGTCCAGGCCATCGGACGGTTCTGGCGGCAGCGATGGCAATCGTTTCGATGAGTTCCGCCGCATCCTGAAGATGTCCCGACTGTGCCTCGACGGCGAGGAGATGAGCGACGACCAGCGGGATGCGATGTGCAATCTCGGCGAGAGTCTCGGCCTCACCGGTGGCGAGGCCGAGGATGTGATCGATGAATACCTGGAGGAAGCTGCCTCGAATCCGGCGGCTCCGGTCGCACACAAGCCCGCTGCGGTCCCGAATCGTGCTGCAAAGCCTGCTCCGTCGCCTGCTGCGGCGAGGGCGGCGGCAGCCCAGAATCCGCCAGGCGCGGGGAAAGCTCCAGTTGCGCAAAGACCTGCCGTGGAGCAGGCGGCGCAGCCCGTGAAGAAGTATCTCGCGCTGGAGGTCAATTTGTCACCTGCTGCGCGCGCGGCGGAACGGTTGAAGCATCCGAATTTCTTCAACAGCATCGGCACCGAGATGTTGCTGATTCCGACCGGTCGATTCGTCATGGGAAGCACGGAGACGGGTGCCCAGCCGAATGAGTCACCGCTGACTCCGGTCATTGTCTCAGGCTTCTACATGGCGCGGATGCCGGTCACCAATGAGCAGTTCGAGGAGTTCGACGCCTCGCACACTGCGAAGCGCGCTTCATGGGCGGACCGCAGGCACCCGGTGCTCTACGTAAGCTGGCATGAAGCGGAAGCGTTCTGCAAATGGCTGGGCCAGCGCGAGCGGAGGACTTACCGATTGCCGACCGAGGCGGAGTGGGAGTTTGCCGCGCGCGGTGAAGACGGACGGATTTTTCCGTGGGGCAGTTGGAATTCAGGCGGCCAATTCGCAAACTTCGCCGATGTCCGCACGAATTTTCCGTGGAAGGATTCGGTGATCGACGACGGGTACGCCGAGACTGCGCCCGTGGGAAGCTACCCGCGCGGCACGAGTCCGTTCGGGGTCGAGGAAATGGCGGGCAATGTCTTCGAGTGGTGTCTCGATTTCTACGAACCTTACAAAGGCAAGGAAGTCCGTGATCCACGACCTTCAAAGCAGGGCCGGCAACGCGTGTACCGTGGGGGTTCGTGGAAGTCGCGCATGTCCAGCCTGCGCGTCACTGCGCGGGCGTTCAATGACCCGGCCTATCTCGCCAATGACGTGGGATTTCGGGTCATCTGCGGATGCGCATGAGCCCCGTGCGGGGCAGTTAAAAATCAAAAAGCCCGCGGGTCGTGAGACCCGGCGGGCTTGATGAGAGTGAATGGACAGCCGGCGGAACGCCGCGTCCTGAGCGTCAGGAAACGTTAAAACGGAACTTGGCCTTGGCGCGTTTGGCATTGGCCTTGGCTTTTCGCTTGGTCTTCTGCGTGGGCGTTTCGAACGCGCGCAGACGGCGGACCTCATCCATGATTCCTTCGGACTCGAGTTTGCTCTTGAGACGCTTCAGGGCTCTGTCGATGGGTTCACCTTTGCGGACGGTGACTTCGGGCATTGTTTCCTCCTCTCTGGTTCATTGTTGCAGTGTGGCTGAGTTGCTAAAAAGGGTGGGGAAGCTACGGGCGCGCCTGCTGGCAGTCAATGACTCGATTTGGCTGAATTTCGGCTGATTCTGAGTCTGGTCATTGACGCTAATCAGGCATCCGCCTACCGTCCCCGCCCTTAAGCCTCATGCAAAAACTCGATTTCGCCGAAGCCGTTGCGGTTCTGACCGATGCCGATGCCCGATATCACCGGGACGCCTATTTCTTCCTGCGCGATGCGCTCGACCATGCGATGAAGCTACAGAAGCGACAAACTGGCGAGAGCCGGCACGTGACCGGCCAGCAAGTGTGCGAAGGGGTCCGCCAGCTCGCTGGCAAGTCGTTCGGGCCAATGGTGCTGACTGTGTTCGAGTATTGGGGAATCCAGCGGACCGGCGACATCGGCGAGATGGTGTGGGAACTGATCGGCCTCGGTGTTTTTGGGCGGACCGAGGGTGACCGGAAGGAGGATTTCAAAGACGTTTATTCCTTCGAGGACGTCTTTGTGCGCCCGTATCTCCCGGATTCGGGCCCGAGGAAGGTGCGCAAGCCGAGAACGGGTTTGGAAGTCCGGGGATAGCGTGCGAGCGGGACACTGGTTCGCATTTGAAGGCACAGGTCTGAAGTCCTCTGTGCGATTGTATCTGCCATGAATGAGATGCCCCTGCCGGTCTGCGATGCGCAGATTCTGAAACTGGCAAACGGTTTGGAGATTGTCGTGCTCGAGGATGACTCGGCGCCGGTGGCCAGCGTGCAGGCATGGGTGCGCACGGGGAGCATCCACGAAGGCCCGTGGCTCGGAGCCGGGCTGTCGCACTTTCTCGAGCACATGCTGTTCAAGGGGACGGAAAAGCGGGGGCCGCAGGATTTTGCGCGGACGGTGCAGGAGCGCGGCGGCTACATCAATGCCTACACCTCGTTCGACCAGACTGTTTACTGGGTGGACATTCCAGCCGACGGGGTCGCCACGGCGGTCGAATTGCTCGCAGACGCGCTGGTGAATTCCATTTTGCCGGAATCCGAGTTTGCAAAGGAACAGGACGTCATCCGGCGCGAGTTCGCGATGGGCAACGACGACCCGGACAACGTCGCGGGCAAGCAACTCTTCGCGACCGCTTTTGCGGAGCATCCGATGCGGCATCCGGTCATCGGCTATCGCGACGTATTCGATCGGCTGGGCCGGAATGATCTCGAAGCATATTTCCGGACGCGTTACGCGCCGAACAACGTGTTCTTCGTCGTCGTCGGCGATGTGAAGGCCGAAGCGATCCGCGCGCAACTCGGGGAATTTCTCGCCGCGCATCCGCGCAAGGCGCTGCCGGATGTCCTCGTTCCCCGCGAGCCGGCGCAGATGGGTCTGCGCGAGCAGCACACGGAGTTCGAGACGCAACTGGCCCGCCTCGGCCTCGCATGGCACACGCCTGAAATCACGCATGCGGACGTTCCTGCGCTGGACCTGCTCGCGAGCGTCCTCGGCTCGGGCCGGAGCGCGCGGCTGTACCGGCGGCTGCGGGAAGGACTGGCGATCGTCCACGGTATCGACGCCTGGTCCTACTGCGCATCCTCCGCGGGGCTGTTTGGCATCGATGCGGTGCTTGATGCGGACAAGCGCGAGCAGACCGGCCGGGAAATTCAGGAAATGGTCCGCGCCATTCAGAATGACGGGGTCACCCTCGGCGAACTCGACAAGGCGCGCCGCCAGTTTCTGAGCCAGCAGTTCCAATCGCTCACCACCATGCGTGGCAAGGCCCGCAGCCTCGGGGCAAACTGGCTGTATGCGAGAGATCTTCAGTTCGACCACAGCTATCTCGCCGCCGCGCAGCGCGTGACACCGCAGGAAATCCAAAGCGTGGCGCGCAAATATCTCACGACGGGAAACCTCACCATCTCGTCACTCACGCCGCCAGGCAGCCTGCGCAAACGCGCTTCGGTCTCGGTCGCCCGCGGAGTGCGGAAGATCGAGAAATTTGAACTGTCGAACGGCCTTCGGGTGCTCGTGCGGGAGGACAATCGTCTGCCGCTGGTCTCGATGGTGGCCACCTTCAAAGGCGGGCTGCTCGCGGAAACGCCGGCGACGAATGGAATCGGGCGCCTCGTGTCGAGGACGCTGATCAAGGGGACGCATTCGAGAAGTGCCGAGGACATCGCCGAGGCGATCGAAGCCGCAGGGGGAGCCATCGGCACCGACAGCGGGAACAACAGCATCAGCGTCTCCGCGCGGGTGCTTCAGCCGGACTTGCGGCTCGGGCTCGACCTCGTCGCCGATGTGTTGCTGAACGCATCTTTTCCCGCGCCGGCGCTTGAGCGCGAAAGGGAGGCGCAACTCGCGAGTATCAAGGCCGACGAGGAGGAAGTCACCAGCGTCGCGCGGAACCTTCTTCGCGTGCGGTTGTTCGGCGAACATCCCTTCGCCCTGCGGATGCTCGGTACGCCGGCCAGTCTCTCCGCGCACACGCCCGCGGCACTCGCCGCATTTCGCGATCGGCACATCGTCGCCCGCAATGGCGTGATGTCGATCTTCGGTGCCGTGGATGCGCGCGAGATTCGCTCGCTGCTGGAGTCCGCTCTCGGCTCAATGCCAGCGGGTGAACCTGCCCTGAAGGATCTCCGGCATCCGGCAGCGCCCGCAGCGAACATCGTCGCCGAAGAGATCATGCCGAAGGAGCAGGCCGTCATCATGATCGGCTTTCCCGGCGCGGATCTTTTCAGTGCGGACGGAGTGCCGCTGGAACTGATCGATGAAGCCTGCAGTGATCTTGGCTCGCGCATGTTCAATCGAATCCGCGAGGAGATGGGCCTGGCATACTTCGTCGGCAGCAGCAATCTCATGGGGCTCTCCCGCGGGATGTTCAGTTTCTACGTCGGCACCGATCCTGCGAAGGTCGCGGAGGTCCGGGCTGCGCTCGGGGACGAAATCCGGAAGCTGGCGAGTGACGGAGTCACGCCTGCTGAACTCGATCGTTCAAAGGCAAAGCTCCTCGGCGCGCAGGAAATTCGCAACCAAAGCAACGACGCCCTCGCATTCTCGTGCGCGCTGGATGAACTCTACGGCCTCGGCTACCGGCATCATGAGAGCCTGCGGCAGAGGGTGGGGGCGGTGACGCTCGATCAATTGCGCGAGGTCGCACGCCGGTACTTTTCGCAGACTCGCGTCACGGCGATCGTGCGACCGGCATAGCGCGTCGTCGGGCGGCTGCGCACTTGCGCCCGTGCGTGCCTCTGCTTTCCTCCGCGCCTCATGTCGAAGAAGCCTGTTGTCCTCATCATTCGCGACGGCTGGGGAGTGAATCCCGGCGGACGCGCCAAAGCGGTTGAAAACGGCGACGCCACTCTGCTGGCGAAGACGCCGTTCCATGATCACCTCTACGCGACCTATCCCCAATCCCGGCTCTCGGCGAGTGGCCTGGATGTCGGCCTGCCCGACGGGCAGATGGGCAACAGCGAAGTCGGCCATCTCAATCTCGGTGCGGGCCGCATCGTCTATCAGGATCTCACCCGGATCAACAAGGCCATCGCCGACGGTGAACTCGCGGGCAACCCGGTGCTGGTCGAGGCATTTGCAAAGGCCGCAGCGCCGCGCGCGGACGGCACAGGCTCGCGGCTGCATCTGCTCGGCCTGGTGAGTGATGGCGGCGTGCATTCGCATCAGGAGCATCTCATCTCGCTCTGCCACTCCGCGGCGAAGGCGGGCGTGAAGGAGATCTTCATCCACGCGATCACCGACGGGCGCGACACCTCGCCGACAAGTGGAGCGGGTTATCTCGCCGCGGTGGAGAAGGGGATTGCAGGCAGCGGTGCGCAGATCGTGACGGTGATCGGACGCTATTTCGCGATGGATCGCGACAAGCGTTGGGAGCGCAACAAGCTCGCATGGGACGCCATCGTGCTAGGCCGCGGCCCGATTGTGAAAAGCGCGCCGAGCACCGCCATTCGGGCCGCATACGCTGGCGAGCCACGCGGCGACGAGTTTCTGCAACCGGTGATCTTTTCCCACGCAAATGAGCAGCGCATGCGCGATGGCGACGTGATCCTGTGGTTCAACTTCCGCGCCGACCGCGCGCGGCAGCTCACCGAGGCGTTCATGGATCCAGCGTTCGCGAATTTCGCGACTGAAGGCAGGCCGAAGCTCGCGGGCTACTACACGCTCACCGAATACAAGGAGACGTACGCCGCGCTCGGCGTAAAGGCGATCCTCGCGCCCGCGAGCATGAGCCATCTTCTCGGTGAAGTCGTCGCTGCTGCCGGGCTGAAACAGCTTCGCGCGGCGGAGACGGAGAAGTTTCCGCACGTCACCTTCTTCTTCAATGGCGGCAGCGACACGCCGTGCGCCGGCGAGGACCGCTGTCTCACGCTCAGTCCGAAAACTTTCAGCAAGGACGGCATGGAGGCACCGCTGCCGACTTACGATTTCATGCCGCAGATGAGCGCGCCGGATCTTGCGTTCGAAGTGGCGCGGCGACTGAAAGACTACGATCTCGTGATCGTGAACTTTGCCAATCCCGACATGGTCGGGCACACGGGCGTCGTCGAAGCCGGCATCCACGCGGTCGAGACGATCGACCTCGCGTGCAAGCTTCTCGTCGAGCGAACGCTCGAACTCGGCGGCAAACTGCTGCTCACCGCCGATCACGGCAACTGCGAGCTGATGCGCAACCCGGACGGTTCACCGAACACGGCGCACACGACGAATCTCGTCCACTTCCTCTACGTCGCCGCCGACTCGGCGGGAGTGAAGCTCGACAATGGAATCCTCGCCGACGTCGCGCCGACGCTGCTGGAGATGCTTGGCAAGGCGAAGCCCGCAGAGATGACGGGTCGTTCACTCATCCGGCGCTGAGCGCCATCCGTGCGTGATTCAATCTGAGTCCAAAGGCTGGTAGCGGACCGAAGCCGATCGGCGCGTGAGTGCCGGGAGGCTTTGGACTGCGGCGGCTTGACTCCGCTTTGGCTTTGCGGAGGAGCGACGGACGAAATCGCGGAATGCGCCGCGCGGAGGAGAGGCGCTGCGTTGCTCTGCGGGGCAACGGTGAATTTGCACGTCAGACCCGGGGCAGGGAAAAGCGGCGGCAAGCCGCGCGCAGTACAAAGGCTGGCGCCACGCTCGGCACCACCATTTCGCTCATCCACTGGAATCACTTTCAATCACACCCCGCCATCCGTGCGTCTCGTTTGCTTCCTTTTCAAGCGCCCTTGCCGCGGGTAATGTCCGCGCACACTCGATGAATTCGATGAGCAACCGCAATCCGCTGCACAGCAAACTGAAGGGGAAGCCCGTTTTCGCAAAACTGACCGACGCCGAACTGGATGAGTTCCTCGATTTCGTTGAACCCTCGGTTTTCCGGCAGTCCGACTTCATCATCCGGCAGGGCGAGGATGGTGATTGCATGTATTGCATCGCGGAGGGCGAGTGCAGTGTGTCGGTGAAAGTTGACGGTTGCCCGTTCACGCTCGCGTCCATCGGTCCCGGCGACGTTTTCGGCGAACTCGCGATTTTCGATCATCGTCCCCGTTCGGCGAGCGTCCAGGCGGTGACCGATTGCGTCCTGCTCCGGGTGGATGAGGGTTTGGTGCAAAGCCTGGCCGGCCTCTACCCGGCCGCCGCGTACAAGCTCATGGTGGGGATCGTCCGTGAAATCGGGGATCGGCTCCGCAAGACGAGCGTCCGCTACGTCGATTCGCTCGTTGCCGCGCCGCATCTTGATTGAGTGCATCATCGCGCTTGCCCGGCGATGCGTGATTCCCGCATAAGCGGCGGGCATCCCTGCAATCGACCTGATGATTTCCAACCAATGTACCCTAGGGCAGAGCGTTTCGGTGGCCGGTTCGTCGCTGCACACCGGCGGCAAAGTAATGCTCAGCCTGCATCCCGCGCCGCCGGGGCACGGGCGGAAATTCAAACGCGCTGACCTGCCGGATGGACCGGTGATCGATGCCCGCATCGATCACGTGAAGACCGTCGAGCGCGCGACGACGATCGCGGAGGGAAATGCCAAGGTCCACACCGTCGAGCACGTCCTCAGCGCGCTATCCGGCATGAATGTGGACAATTGCCTGATCGAGATGGATGCCAGCGAGCCTCCGATCGGCGATGGCTCGGCGCAGCCGTATGTCGAGTTGATCAAAAAGGCCGGCGTCGTCGAGCAGCCCGTGCCGCGCTTGTATTTCGAAGTCACCGAGCCGATTCACATCGAGACCCGCAGTGGTTCGCTGATGACGATCGTGCCGGATGCAAAGTTCCGCGTGTCCTGCACGAACGTCGGTCCCGATGGTCGCTTCACGCAATTTCACTCCACCGAGATCACGCCCGGGATTTACGAAAAGGAGATCGCCCCCGCGCGCACGTTCGTCTTTTACGAGGACGTGAAGCCGCTCATGGACAAGGGCCTCATCAAGGGCGGCTCGCTGGAAAATGCAGTCGTCATCCGCGGCGAACAGGTGCTTGGCAAGGAGCCGCTGCGGTTCAAGGACGAGTTCGTGCGGCACAAGGTCCTCGACATCGTCGGCGACCTCGCGCTCTTCGGGCGCGCGATCAAGGGGCACGTCATCGCGGTGAGGCCGGGTCACGGCCCGAATGCCGATCTCTGCCGCGCCATCGCGAAGCAGCACGCGCGGACCATGGCGCTCGTCCCGCCGAGTGTGACGCCGAAGGGCGGCGACATCCTCGATGTGAATGACGTGATGAAGCTGCTCCCGCATCGCTATCCGTTCCTGATGGTCGATCGGATCGTCTCGCTGGAGGGCGACACCAGGTGTACGGGCGTGAAGAACGTCACGGTGAACGAGCCCTATTTCCAAGGCCACTTCCCTGGCCATCCGGTGATGCCCGGCGTGCTCCAACTCGAGGCCATGGCCCAGGTCGGCAGCGTCCTGCTGCTGAGGATGCCGGGCAACGCGGGCAGGATCGGCTACTTCATGAGCGCGGATGAGGTGAAATTCCGCAAGCCAGTGGTGCCGGGCGACACGCTCTTCGTCGAGGTGGAGCTTACGTCGAAGAAGGGCAAGGGTATTGCGAAGGCCAGGGGGCGGTGTCTCGTGAATGGTCAGGTCGTCAGCGAGGCGGAGATGCTCTTTGGAATTGTTGATCAGTGAGCGCCCCGAAAATCCATCCGACCGCCGTAATCGACCCTGGTGCCGAAATCGGTGCGGGCTGCGAGATCGGGCCGTACTGCGTGATCGAGGCCGGGGTCGTCCTCGGTCAAAACTGCTGGCTCCAGCACCACGTCAGCCTGTCCGGGCCCGCACGCTTTGGCCGTGCAAACCGGTTCTACTCGTTCTCTTCCCTCGGGCAACGCACCCAGGACCTGAAGTATCAGGGTGAGCCCACGCATCTCGTGGTCGGTGATGACAACACGTTTCGCGAATGCGTCACCGTCAACCGCGGCACCGCGCCGGGTGGCACCACGACCGTCGGCAGCCGCGGAAATTTCCTCGCTTACACCCATATCGCCCACGACTGCATCGTCGGTGACGATGTGATTTTTTCCAACAACGGCACGCTCGCCGGTCACGTCACGGTGGAAGACCACGTGGTAGTCGGTGGGCTCACCGCCGTGCATCAGTTCTGCCGGCTCGGTCGCTATGCGATGACGGGCGGGTGTTCCAAAATCGTGCAGGACGTTCCGCCATTCATGCTGGCCGACGGCAATCCCGCGCGCGTCCGCGGCATCAACAAGATCGGTCTCGAACGCTTCGGATACGGCCCTGAAGTCGTCCGCACCATGAAGGAAGCCTACCGACTGCTCTACCGGGGAGCGCTCAATGTGGGCCAGGCCGTCGAGCAGATGCGTTCCCAACTTCCCGACATCCCGGAGATCGAGCAGTTGGTGGATTTCGTCACGAAAAGCTCCCGCGGGATCATCAAGTGATACGATTTCTACAGTCCTGCTGCTAGATGTCGGCGCGTGGCTGGGAAGTAGCGTAGCTCTCCAGAGCTGCGCGGGTGGTTCCGTACGTGAAGCCTCGTGGTGCGCAGCTCTGGAGAGCTACGCTACGCAACCCCACCGCCCCCTGCTTTCAGGCAATCAGTCTGGATAAATCGTTTGAACCGCTGCCTCCCGTCGCAGCGTGGCTGGTGATTGCTAGCCCGCATTTCTCACACTCCGTGGATGGCAAGTGCTCAGTTCTCAGTTTGCGTCCGAGACTGGGCACTGAGGACTGAGAACTGAGCACTTAAAAGAACCGCAGGCCGCAACACGCTGTCCCCGTTTACCCAAGCATGTGAGAAATGGAATCAGTTCCCCGGCTCGGCCTGCTCGGCGCGGTCCTCGAAGCGGGCGAATTCCTTGATGAAGGTCAGCGCGACATCACCGGTGGGACCGTTGCGCTGCTTGGCGATGATGAAGGTGGCC
>Ga0105048_10011090_pt1 | contig 14242 bp, 11 predicted proteins | sample MAT05_FD_78382 | JGI IMG/M metagenome (GOLD analysis project Ga0105048, IMG submission 78382) | Freshwater microbial communities from Lake Fryxell liftoff mats and glacier meltwater in Antarctica - MAT-05 | ecosystem: Environmental > Aquatic > Freshwater > Ice > Liftoff microbial mat | place...
GTGCCGAGCTACACTTCATTGTGCCGAGCTACACTTCATTAATCTTGTTGATCAATTGTCGTAGTCTGCCAATGCTCCGTCGATTGAAATGCAAATACAGCCTTGGCAGGTCATTAAGTTCCGGTTCGTTGGATTCCTCGGGCAAAGCATTGCGTTGTTCTATCTTCCCAGACACCAAAATGTCTTTGAACTCCATATTCATGGCTTCCAGTTTTGCGTCGGACTGATTCGTATTCATTCGAATGACTAGCAAGTCGTTTACGTATCGCATGCTATGGTAAACGCTATAGAACCCAAGAATCTCGGCGACGGCTTGGTCTGCGTTATCGGTCAGGAAATACAAATGGACATCTTCCGGGCTGATCAACTGCTGGCTGAGCAATTGTTCTTTAAAAAAAGACACAAGCCCGGTCCAGAATTTCCCGCCCGGCTCATCCAGCAAAACCAAGGGAAGCATCGATTGTTTGCCGGTTTGCAGAAGCGTCAAAACCTCAAGCGTCTCGTCAAGTGTGCCAAATCCACCCGGACAGCAAATCACTGCGCTGCATTCCTTCACGAACATCAATTTGCGGGTGAAAAAATATTTCAACGTGACCAATTTCGGGTCGCCCTCGATGAAGGGATTCGCCGACTGTTCAAATGGGAGCATGATGTTAAGCCCCATCGACATTTCGCGACCGGCTCCTTTATGCCCCGCTTCCATTATTCCACTTCCGGCACCGGTAATGACCATCCATCCGTGCTCCGCAATCTTGCGGCAGACTTCGGTCGCTTGAGTATAGTTTGGATGATTTGGATGGGTCCGGGCGGATCCGAAAAGAGTTACTTTTCGTCTTCGTCGGAACGGCTGGAAAACTTTGAAAGCATACCGCAACTCTCGTAAAGTGCGGCTCAAAATCTTCAGGTCACCACGAGCGGTCCCATCTAAATAAAGTCGGTCGACCGTCCGCCGCATCATGTCGATCAGGTCATCGCTTTCAAGTGCCGATGGCAATTCATCGGCAGGTTGCGGTCGCGACTTTTCGTCCTCACCGAGGGCTTCAGGTTGGATGGGTAGTTCGGGAGCTTCATCGCCCATGAAGAGTTTCCTAGACTTTTTCAAAGTTTCAAGCCAACGACGCTTCTCGTCGCTTATTCTCGGTCTATGTATTCTCGGTCTCACGTATTTCAGGACCATTGTACTCGAATACTGAAGCTTTGCTTGCAGCCAATGCCCCCAATGCCCCCGAGTTTACTCGGGGGATACCTACCATAACTCTAGAACCGAGGTCAGCACCCTTCCTTCAAGCGATTTTTAATCGAACAGCGCGGCCCTCGCTCAGGTTTCGCATAAACACAACGAGCGAAGGTCCTCGCTCGTCCACAATAATTCAAAAAAAATAGGCATTGGTTTCCCAATGCCTATTATTGATGGCTTTTAACCAGCCGATGACTACTGAACCACTGCTTTGGTTTCTGGCTTGGCTGGGACCATTGCCAAAAGCGCTGCCTTGTACTTGGCGCGAGCCAAGTTCAATCGAGCCGTTTGTTCGCATTCGGTTTCTTCGGTGCCAACGACGAACAAAGTCTTCGCCTTCTTTGCGGCTGCCAGTGTCTTAGCTTCGACAGGGCAGTTACAGCTCTTGTCGCCGACTTTGTAGGAGATAGCGACGCTATCCATGGCCTTCTTGACCTTAGTTGCCACTTCGCCAGCGGCGACGGAGCAAGCCAAACACTCACCTGCAATGGTTGTCGTGCCAGAAACGCTGCAGGTGCTTGGGGTCGCAAATGCCGAAACGAACTTTTCTGTCTGGGTGACTAAGCTAGCAAAAGCCTTGTCGGAGCTATCAAACTTTTCGGTGCCAACCACATACTCGACTTTAGCGGTTGTTTCGGCCGCGACAGCTTTCGCGGACTCTTCGCAACAAAGCGATTTCTTGCCAACCATGTAGGAAAGCTTAGGTAGCTTTGCCATTCCTGCAGTAACAGGGCAAGTTCCTGCGTCGGCGGCACATGCGGCGTCGCACTTGGCTTTGGAATCATCCGCTCGCAACGTTGCGCCAGCGGAAACCAGAGCCAACGCCATTAGACCTAACTTAAAAGACTTCATTCTTGATCGATCTCCTGAAAGAAATGGATGGCAGTGGATTGGAAATGCCGTGCCGTCGTAGATTCTTTAAAATCCACACAATTCTCACGACATACGCAACCGCAACCGCATTGGTTCGAATTACGTCAATTACGCAATTTCTGACGGGATTATACCCGAAGGTCAATCGATAAACAAGGTTTCAGCACCTTCGCGCGAATGTCGGCCAGCGAACGGAACGCAAGCACTCAGCAATTGTCTCGAAATGGGTAGTAAATAGTGACGAAATTACAGCGAATTCTTGTAACCGGCGGTGCTGGCTTTCTCGGCTCGCACATGTGTGAACGGCTGGTGGATGAAGGTCACGACGTCATTTGCCTCGATAATTTCTTTACCGCCCAAAAGGGCAACGTTGCACATCTACTCCCACGTCCCAATTTTGAATTGATCCGGCACGATGTCACCTTGCCGATTTTCTTGGAAGTGGACCAGATCTATCACATGGCGTGCCCGGCTGCGCCCGGTCACTACCAGTTCAATCCGATCAAGACGATCAAAACGTCCGTTCTGGGTTCGATTAACATGTTGGGTATCGCGAAACGCTGCGGGGCCCGCGTCCTATTGGCCAGCACCAGCGAGATCTATGGTGATCCACTCATCCATCCACAGCCGGAATCGTATTGGGGCAATGTGAATACCATCGGAGTTCGGTCCTGCTACGACGAGGGGAAACGCGTCGCTGAGACCCTGTTCATGGACTACCATCGATCCAACAAAGTTGACATCCGAATCGTTCGCATTTTCAACACTTACGGTCCTCGAATGCACCCATACGATGGGCGCGTGGTTTCCAATTTCATCCGGCAAGCGATTCAGGGGCAACCGATCACCATTTTTGGCGAGGGGGAGCAAACCCGTTCGTTCTGCTATCGCAATGACTTGGTGGAAGGGATCTTCCGATTGATGAATAACGAAGATAACTTCATCGGTCCAGTCAATATCGGTAATCCTGGCGAGTTCACGATTCGCGAACTGGCCGAACTCGTCATGGAGATTTCGGGTTGCAGGGTACCCATAGAGAAGCGTCCGCTCCCTCCGGACGATCCGGCTCGTCGTCGCCCGGATATCACGCTTGCGAAAAAACATCTAAACTGGGAGCCACAGATACCTCTTCGTGACGGACTCAAGAAGACCATCGATTGGTTCCGGACCATCGATATGGATCACTATCGCCCCCCGACTCCTAACTACGTTTAGTGCCTTGGTGAATCCACCCTCCATCGAACCGAAAACTGTCCCGACTATCTCGACTCGCTGGCGCTTGCGAACTCGGGAATTGGTCTTCGGCCGAATGCCCTTGATCATGGGGATTCTGAATCTGACTCCCGATAGTTTCTCCGATGGCGGACGGTTCTTTACGATTCAATCGGCTGTCGATCAAGCCAAACGACTCGAGGACGAGGGGGCTGACATTTTGGACATCGGTGGCGAAAGCACGCGCCCGTACAGCCAAGCCGTGGCCGAGGAGGATGAACTCCGACGCATTGTCCCTGTTTTGGAAAAAATCCAGGACAGAGTCAGGATACCCATCTCCATCGATACGACCAAAGCGGCAGTGGCCCAAGCCGCAGTCGATTTAGGGGCGGAGATAATCAATGACGTGTCCGGCCTCGAAGCGGATCCGGCCATGGTCGAAATCGCCCGATCGCGGCAAGCCGGTGTCTGTGCAATGCATATGCAAGGCACCCCGCAGACCATGCAGGATAATCCAAGCTACAACAACGTCATCGCTGACATTCTTGGTTACCTAAGAAAACGCGATGCGTTGCTTGTCGAACAAGGTATTGCACCGGAGAGGATTTGCCTGGACCCCGGAATCGGGTTTGGTAAGTCGCATGTTCATAATTTGGAACTCGTGCAAAAAGCCAGCGAATTCCATGCGATTGGGCGTCCTATTTTGATTGGGCACTCCCGCAAAGGATTTATTGCCAAGGTGCTCGGAAGCAAGGATATCGATCGATGTTTTGGAACGATCGGCGTATCGCTGGCTCTCTCACTGCATCGGATTCAAGTCTTGAGAGTGCACGACGTGGCAGCCAATAAGCAAGCTCTACAATTGTTTCTTGCAAGTATCGACAAAGCAATATAAAGCTTCCTCGGTTCGTATCACCATTTTACCGTTGGAGATGACGGGAGTGGCCATTGTTCGTTCACCAAAGTCGTGTAACGGCCAAAGAAAGAGAACACTTGGCTCCCGTTGCAAGCTGGCGTCGAATTGGCCGGGCTACCAGTTACGTGAAAAGACTCCAAGTTTTTCGTGGGAACCGGCTGTTTCCATTTTACATGACCTGTCACACGGTCGATCGCGACCGTAGCCAGTTCCTTTTCGTCGGCTTGAAACGTGGTAAGGAAAATCGAGCTGCCGCAAGCACAGGGAGTGAAGTGCCCGTTATTGAGTGCAAAGGATACGGCATGGGTAGCGTTGGAGACCTTCGGCGACGATAGTCTCGAAGGCATTAAAGTCGGCTAATTTTTTGAAAATCACGCACCGCGCATTGCCACGGTTTGGCGCACGGTAGATGCAATTCGCTTCATCGGCTCGTTTGGGTCCTGACACCTTTGTTCCTGACCAACGAAACAGCCAGCCGCTGACGGTTCCAACTTTTTCGACCAGAACTTCGGCAAGGCGTGGACGCTGCGAACACGTCGGAGGCATCCTGACCTCGGTCCTCGAACGCTACGGCATCGGGATCGACCAACTCATCGCCGAAATCGATGGTCAGAAATAGTTCGGCGGCAGCCGCCAGTCGTTTCCTATGCCCAAGTCCGCCCGAGTTTATCTCGGGGGATTCTCGTTTGGAGGTCGCTGGTTAATTGTCACGCAGTCCAGGTGGAACTTGGCTATTCCATCGACGCGAGTTTCAAATCGTTAACTAAGCTGGGCGAGTAATTTCTGAAACCAATCTAGGCCGCGGACTCGTTTCAAGTCTAAGTCTTCGAGTAGGTGTTGCTTCGATGGGAGCGACCCACGCTCAAACGATTTCAATATCCATTTCTTGCACTCGTCGGTATGACCTTTTAAAGCACTAAGGCAAGCTAGATCGTAAGCACCCTTTCCTGGGTTTAGTGATTCAGTACGGAGCAATTTCTCGCCCGCCTGAGCGAACAGTCTGTCCGCCGCCTGGCCGGACGCTTGCTTCGCTTGTTCCGCGAGCGCGTTGCCCAAGTTTCCAAATGCCCTCAACTTTTGATCGTTGGAAGTGATTGTGGATCCCAAAATTTGCGAGAAGACTATTTCTGCGGCAGCAAATCGACTATTTTTCAATTCGAATTTGGCCGTCTTTCTCGCCCATTCCAAAACTAAAATTCCTCTTGCCAAATCCCACTCAATGGCATTTTTGCCTTCGGACTGCGAACAGTATCGGTAACCCCGATCGAGCAGCGCGTAATCGAGGTCCTCCTTGTCGTAGGTAACCGTCGTCGAGTTGGTAATAAACTGAAAAACAAATAGGTCTGGTTTGGAGCGACTGACATTGCGGAGAAATTGACGGACGTGGTCTCGTTGTTCATCCTTCGTCATCGAAGAAATTTTCGCGAAATCCAAGCGTGACTCAGCCTCACTGCCAAACTTGGAAATCAACTCAACCAGTTGAAGATATTCCTTGGTGAGATATTCATCTTGGTGATCTCGTACAAAGATCGTTTCAAAAAGTGCCAACTGCGGATGGTACGAAAGTTTTACAACAATTTTACCGACAGCTTGCCTAAGTTTCTCAAGACGCTCTTCCTTGGTTTTGATTTCACCAGCAGGGACTGGACTCGCCACGATCAGCGTCGGTTTAGGGTCCAACCGTTCTGCGCTACCAGTGGCAGCGAGCACACCTACTTCTTCCAAGAATTGCTTCGTACCATTGATGTTTTGGTCGTTCAATGCCGTCAACACAACTAAATCGTCGGACAGGGGACCAATACATAGGCCACCGATCTCGGTAACTCCCGTCCGACTATCAATGAGGATAAAGTCATAGTCTGACATTGGGGCGGTAGTGCCGTAGTAGTCGGGAACATTCGATGTAAATTTGAGACTCTTCAACCAAGAACGCAGTACACTGCCAATTCGAATCAAAGAGTCTCGATCAAGATTCCCGATTCCGAGAGCCGTCATACGGCTGTAGTAGTCCCGACCTTCATCCACTGGCACGAAATCCAGTCGTCCCAAGCCGCCGAATTCCGGTTCGGCGCTAGAGAACTTTTCAATCGGTATCGACACGATGTAGTCCGAGGCAGGTGGTAGGGCCGCTTTTTCTAAGGGGCCAGGAGCTCGGGCAACTTCACTTGCCCATCGCAACAGATCGACCATGTCATACGGTGCGTGGCCACCTAGTTCCTTGTTCCTGTGAAGAAACCCGCTCAATCCAGGTGCTTCTAGGTCCAAGTCTAATACAAGAACGTTTAGTCCCCGGCCTGCCATCGCGTAAGCGACGTTGAGGACGGCCATACTTCGGCCTACGCCCCCTTTGTAACTGTAGAAAGTAACGATCTGCGGCGATTCGCTCATTGCTTAATCAACTGCTCAATAGGAATCGCAGTGGCCGCCGCGATTCCGCGAACCTTTGGCAGCGCAGTTGCAATCGTCGAGGATGTCGAAGACGACACAGTGACCGGCTCAACGCTTTTCGTACTTCAGCCAGATAAAAGAACATCACTGAGTTTGTGCCGACTCTCGATAAACGCCTCCCAAGTAACGCCTTTAAACTCTCGACCGATCAATGTATTGAACGTTCTTTCGACTTTGTCCGGTTTCTGGGCGAGCGAGTAACGCAAATACACCTCCCAGCGAACGGGTCGGTCAATCGCAGCACACAACGCGAAATCTGCAACCCGTAGTAGGTAGTCGCTGTCACGTCCCAATCGAAGCATCGCGTCAAACCGTTTCAACAAACCATCTGCCCAATCGTTCATCAGCGTTTCAATACATGAGGATGTTCCACAAGTCGTTTGAAAGTCGTCTTGAGAATTCGTCAGTTTTTTCCAAATCAGGTACTCCTTGTTCCACATCTCTGGTAGGAATTGGCGATCTGCGTTGTCCAGCAACTTTTGGTTTGTGTAGACGACCATCGGCTGCTGCACACGTGATTGAGTTTCGTCAAAGCAATTCTTGGGAAGATTCACAGGCGAGCCAAACAAAGTCCACCGCTGCTCGTTCGCAAATCCGTCAGCTACTTCCTGAGGATACCATTGCAAGTTCTCAGGACCGTTCGTCAAATCGATAACGCAATGTTTTCTATCTGCTTTTCGGCGTGCCACTGGAAGCGCGCGGCCACATTCAACTAAGGGTCTGCCATTGAAGCCAACGATTTCCAATTCAGAACTCCAGGAATTCATAGTCCTACCTCACTTTTAACCCAAAGCTCCATTGTCGCACAAAATGTAGGGGAACCTGCTGGATCTAGCGGGGAAACTTCAAAAACCCTATCCAGAACGGAAGGCGGATCCCCTGGAATCGTTACTGGCTGTGCATCCTGCAACGGTCGCAATTGATTCATCATACTCTCATCAGTACTCCAAGCCACGCGCTCATGAATCGTTTGCGGCTCATAGAAGCGAACTTCAAACGACCAAGCCTCATACGAGTTGCTAGCTCCGTAAAGTTCCTCCGGGTCAAAACGTGCAGGTCGGTCGGTCCAATAACTGACATCGCTATCAAAATATGCGGCGAGCACTTGAGCAAAGACTTTACGCCATTCCGTCAATGAAATCGTCGAGGCTTTTCCATACTCGATTCGTGATGGCAATTCATCGTCTGGTTCCAGTTTGACTTGAATATACTTGTTCGGGTGAACGAGGCCGCCCGAGTCAAACGGCGTCGCCGAACCGGTATGTTTGGCTTCACAATCCGGCGCAAATGCAAGCGCAACACTTCCGAAACGATGGCAAGCCCGACCTGCGAAAAAGTAAACGGAACGCTGATAACCCAAGTCGTCTTCCGCTTTCTGACTGTTTGCCGACTCTGCGGTTGGAATTTCTTGAAGAGAACTGGCAATGATATTGTCAAACCGACCTTCGACATGAATGAGCGGTGTCGCGCTGGCAACCACCTGCGAATTCGGCAGACGTCGACTGAATTCTACTTCGTTAAAGGGTGCGTTCTGGATACGGGTTTCTAGATTAGTAAAAACGGGCATCAACTTAATTCCTTTTTCGTCGCGATAAGCGATAGTGAAAACTTGGTTGTCATTTTAGCAACTTCCACGTACCTCGGCTATCGCGACCGAGATGTGATGTACTGACGCTAGCAGCGTCAGCCACGTACCGAGCCCGAGCTCGGTTTGCTTTCGACAAAGGGTGAGAACTGCATGTAGTTGAGATGTCGGTAAATCTCGCTTTGTTCGAGCAGTTGAGTGTGTGTACCGATGCCGGCGACTTTATGATCGTGGAGTACGATGATTTGATCAGCGGCTCGCAAAGTGGATAATCGATGCGGTAGAACAATCAGCATCGTATTCTCGGATTTCAGTTGCAAAATCGCCTCTAGCGTTTCGGACTCGGTCGTTGCCTTCACGCGTACGCTTGGCTCTTGTGCCACGATGAGGCTGCGTTTCTTGACCAATCCTCTAGCAAGTCCAATCCTAAAAAGGGCGTCCGGTTGCAAACGGTCTTCATTGGGCGTTACCAACGTGGCGAGCCCGTCCGGCAAGTTCAGAATCGCATCCGACACACGCATGCGCGTGGCGATCTTCAGCAAATCTACGGTTGCATCGGGTGAACCTACCGACCACAAATTTTCTTCGATGGTGCCATGAACCAAAGGACCACGGGCAGCAGCCCAAAGTGAAAAATGGCGAATCGCCGATGAATCAAGATCTGTTGAATCCACTCCGTCAATCATGATTCGGCCGCTGACAGGTCGACCAAACCCAAAAATGAGTTCAGCAAATGCGTTCGCTTGAACGCTCTGACTGGCGACGACCGCGGTCAACTGTCCAGGTTTGATCGTTGTTGAAATGTCTTCTAACAGCTTTTGTCCAGAACTATTCTTGATGGTGACATGTTCCAAGACAATGCTGTGCAAGATCGTTGTTGGCCGAATACGGTCTTGCTGGTTGTTGTCGACGGTCGGTTGTTCAAAATAAGTGGCCAGTCGATCGGCGGCCGGTTCTGCCATCTTGTAACGATGAAATGCACGCTGAAAACGATGCAGGCTTGCGACAGAAAGAACGATAGAGGAACACAGAACAAAAAGTTCCCCGAAATGCAAATGGGACGTTTCGTCCAAAAAACGAATGGAAACCACCACAATTAGAAAAGCGATGAGCACGGCGCATATCAATAGCATCGTCGGCGACTTCCAAGTCCCTCCGTCTGCCAATTGCATTTGGGATTGCCGATAGGAATTTAAATGGCCTTCGTAACTCAGTTTTGTATCCTCGTGGTCATGCACAAAAGCCAAGAGGGGTGCCGTGTTGCATAGGTACGAAAGCTGTTCGCTTGCAGCCCGTGCTCGTTCGAAAAGCACCGGTCTCCTTTTTCGGCGAGCCGATTCCAAATTGGAAAACAGCACCCACACCAAGACGGCACAAATGAGTGCCAATGCCGTGATCCACAGATGAATGGACGCAGATAGCACTAACAGCAGAATGGCCTGAATGATGTGCCTTGGGAATACGCGAAACCACTGACTCATTGACTCGCGAACGGTGGGTACGTAAACAAACAGCATCTCTCGCATCGCGTCTTGCTGTCCTGACAGCCCCTGCTCCATTGCCAACGCACTAGATTTCCCAAAGAGCTTTCGTTGCAACTCGACCGCGATTTCCAGCGACGTATGTAGGGCTGCTCGATAGCAGGTAAGCAGCGCGATGCATTCCAACGCGGTCACGAAGACCACCAAAGCCACGATTCCAAGAACTCCTCGCAGAATACTGCCGCCTGAATTGAGCCATGCTGTACCCAACTCAACGAATTGGCCGACCGTCAAATGGTCTGGCATCCCAGAAGTCTTACCATCAGCGGCCCCCTGCTGGCCTGCCAGCAATAGTTGGATTAGCCACCCTCCCAAAACCAGTAGGGTCGGGACAAGCACGCCTGCCAGGGCTCCGAAAAACCAAACCGCCCAATGGTATTCTGGCATTCTTATTTGCCGAAATAATCGCTGCCAAACTCGTGAATGCAAAATAAAAACTCTCCTAAACGTGTCAAATGGGTCCACTCCAGGATATTCCACCGGAATCCAATCGTCTTGATATCCGCAGATGATTTTAACGATTTTGACGCTGATTCGAACCGCATTTCAAGAAGAAACGCCGTTGGATCTAGGAAACAGTCTGTTTGCCAGGCATGTTGCGAAAAGTCAACCTATGTTTCCTAAGTGTGACATAGTTTCTGATATTCGCAAAAACACAACCTGCAATTCACGATCCATTCGATGGCAATCAACAACACAAAAAAAGAGCACAAAGCACGCCTTTTGATCGCGGACGACGATCAATGGCTTTTGGAGTCTATGGCCGAATGGCTCTCTAGCGAAGGCTACTTTGTCCAAACGGCGCAGAGCATCGAGCAGACAACAAAGATGCTTGCCAAGGATTCTTTTGACTTACTGTTGTGCGACATCCGATTTGACGATGGGGACGGTCTGACTCTGCTTAAGAAAGTCCGTAAACGATTTCCGCAATTGCCGGTTTTGATGATGACTGGATATGCCGGTCCCGATGCGGCACGCGAATCGATTGCCGCAGGTGCTTTCGAACTATTGACAAAGCCCATTATTGATGATGAACTTCAAACAGCCATTACCCGAGCTATCCAGCAAAAAGATATCAAGGACGAAAACGAACGCCTCAAGGAAGCCCTCGATCGGCGTTTCGGTCTAGAGAGTATTGTCAGTCATGATTTGCGCATGCTCAAAATCTTTGAGATGATTGACAATGTTGCTGATTCCCGTGCGTCGATTCTCATCACTGGTGAAAACGGAACCGGCAAGAGCATGATCGCCCGGGCTATCCACAAAAAGTCATCGCGCCGCAAAGCCCCTTTTGTGGAAGTTGCTTGTGGTGCGCTGCCCGATACCTTGTTGGAAAGCGAATTGTTTGGCCATATGGCCGGCTCCTTTACAGGTGCCACCCACAATAAAATCGGTAAGTTCCAACTTTCCGATAAAGGTACGATTTTCCTAGACGAAATCGGAACGGCAAGCCAAGCATTGCAAGTCAAGTTGTTGCGAGTTCTGCAGGAGTTGCAATTCGAACCGCTCGGAGGAACCGAAACGATTTCAGTCGATACCCGAACCATTTTAGCCACCAACGAGAATCTGGATTCCGCCGTCGCGCAAGGCAGGTTTCGTCAAGACCTATTTTACCGCGTGAACGTAATCCACATTGAACTGCCGGCGCTGCGTGAACGGCCCGACGATATTCCGTTGCTCGCCGAACACTTCTTGCGAACCGCTTGTCAAGAATTCGCACGGGAGGTCGACGGTTTCACCAACAAAGCCATGAATACGATGTTGGCACATGCATGGCCCGGAAATATTCGCGAACTGGAAAACGTTATTCAACGTGCGGTTTTGCTCACCAAGTCTCGAAGTATCGACTGCGAAGCCCTGCCGCGTTCGTTGCTTGGAGCGACACAGACTGGGACGCAACTTCATTCCGGCGGTTCGCCCTCTTTACGCTCGACGCAAGCGTCTCCTAGCCAAACGCCGAATTCGGTGTCCCAGCATGCCGTCGCAATCGCCCAGACGCTTAGCGAGGCACTAGAAGCTCCAGAACGACAAATCATTTTGGAAGTGCTCAAAGCCAACGACTGGAACCGAAATGTCACTGCCGATCAGTTGGGGATTAACCGAACGACTCTCTACAAAAAGATGAAAAAACTCGGTATTGAATCCATGGCGCAATAGTTGGGCTCTCGCTGTAGTTTGGGTCTTTAGGCGAGGGGCAGTTTGAAATCTACCTGTCATTTGAAATCTACCTATCTATAAACTGTGTGGCACGCTCTGAGGTACGAAGGGCGTGGTGAATCGCTGGAGTCATTTGCCACACTTCCCACGCCCATCGCTAATCGCTTTGGGCGTGCCACACGTGCCACACGTGCCACACGTGCCACATGGTGGCACATGGTGGCACATGGTGCCACATGGTGGCATGGCCTGGTAGTCTTCTGTCTGCCGTTCGCCTTACAAAACCTGAGCGAGGGCCTCGCTCAGCCACAGGTAGAGCTGAAACCCTATTTTGCTAAGGACGCTCTAACCAATTGCTTATCGTTGCGCGCGAATATGCTCTTTTCTGCGAAAGCCGGGTGCGACCAGCAAACGCCCCCACGCTGTGGAAGTTGCACACTGGTAGGCGAAATCAACTGGCAACGATCGATGATGTTCAAGCCTGTTTTAGAAAGCTTTGCCAGTAACAACTCGCCGCGTTCATTGAACATCCAAACTCGATCTGCCTGTCGAACCATGTGGATGGTTGCCCATCGCGCCCTGGGGACCGCCGTCAAGTCTTCCCAAAGTCGATTTCCGTTCTCGGCGTCGAGGCACCGGAACTCGCCGTAACTGTCTGCACCATAGACGAGCCCATCCTGCATCAAACACGTTCCAATCATGGCGTGTAACGCTTTCGTATGCTGCTCATCCGGACCCATCTCTTTCCAAATCACTTCCGACGTCAATTTGTCTTTCGGAACACGCACCATCAAGGAACCATCGTAAAACGAGGAAACAAATAGCTTGTCACCCTCAACGATGGGATCACCAACTCCGATCGGCATTCTCGACGGTGGAAACGGATGACCCCAGAAAATCTTGCCTGTCATCGGATCTATCCCAGACAGACTATCACCTGTCCAACAAACCAAAACATCCTGCCCTGCTTGCTTAATAAGGATTGGAGACGAATAGCCAGCACGGTCTGCCAGCGAACGCCATACCTCTTTACCATCCATCCGTTGAAACGCCACCATACAGGCCCCATCCGCTCCGGAGACTTGCTGGATGACAAAGTCGCGATAAACGAGCGGAGACGCGGCAATGCCCCAGATCGGCATCTTGATGTTGTATTCCGATTGCAGATCACGCTTCCAAATTACCTCGCCCGATTTGGCATCCAGGCAATGAAAGTGGCCCATCGCGCCAACCGCATATGCGTAGCCTTGGTGAATCGTAACGCTGGCGCGTGGGCCGGCTGTGTAACTGATTCGATAGTCCGCCGGATACTCGTGTTTCCAAAGCGAATTACCCGTCGTCGAATCAAAGCACAAAATCCGTTCGGATGCGTTGCGATTCTCAGCCTGTTTGTCCATTACGTAGACTCGGCCATCCGCAACGGTCGGCCCAGTATATCCCGGGCCAATCTCGACGGACCAGTCCAGTTTCAATTGCCCATTCGGCAAGTCATCCCGGATCCCGCTTTCGTTCCAATTGCCATCTCTCGCGGTACCTCTCCATTGGGGCCAGTCGTCCGCCGTGCTTATTTCAGCAAAAGCAAAGTGAAATAGAAATGTGTAGATAAAAACGTTATGAAGTGATAACTGCATCTGCAAAGCCCCAAGTATGTGTTCCACCAACCGAGTGCTGGCCGACAGATCTTCTGTCGCATGGGTCAATATATCCGAAATGCACAACGATTGGATTGCCTACTGCTATTTCGTGAAACGCTGTTAAAAAAATAATGGAACGGTATTGCGTTGTAACCCCGAGCCAGGGCTGTGCGGCAAATAGCAGTTTAGGAAAAATGCGTTGATGCGAGTTTTGTTCCTGTCTACGAACTGGCCTTTCAGTTTGGTCGTGGGCTTGTCTTGATCTGTTAAAACTTTGCTATTGCGGGAGCCATTGGATTGCGTATCTTTTCTTCCACTTCGCCTAACTAATTGAACAGACAGGCAAACCGATTCCTTTTGCTTCCGTCGGTTTTCAACCGGCGGGGCAGCATCTGTCAGCTACCAACGCGAAAAGTTCGCAGAGTGATCGCTCTCCGTCGGACTTGCCCGGCGGAAGCAACGTCCTCAAACGTTGCTTCCGCCCGAATAAATCGGACGGAGAGCGGTCAGCGATGCAAACATGAAATGAATATCGCGTATTCGAGGTAGCTGTCAGATATGGCCCCGCCGGTTGGAAACCGACGGTAGCCAAACCTATGTCGATAGGTGTAATACGCCAAAACGCATCCGTCGGGGAAA
>Ga0105048_10011092_pt1 | contig 14242 bp, 6 predicted proteins | sample MAT05_FD_78382 | JGI IMG/M metagenome (GOLD analysis project Ga0105048, IMG submission 78382) | Freshwater microbial communities from Lake Fryxell liftoff mats and glacier meltwater in Antarctica - MAT-05 | ecosystem: Environmental > Aquatic > Freshwater > Ice > Liftoff microbial mat | place...
CCAGCCGCCGAGACGGAAGCCGAGATCGGTGGGTGGCGCGAGCGTCTCGGCCAGCGGTGCACCCGAAGCGACGGCGCAACCGCACTCCGCGAGCCGCACGCTCGCCGCACAGATCACGTTGTCGGACTTGCGGTGCTGGGTCTCGTTGATGTCCGCATTGAGATGGCACGCCCGGAAGAACGCGTCGTGATACGGGTCGTCGGGATCGGCGGGGTCGCCCTCGGTCGGCAACAGGCCCGTGCAGTCGTCGATGAGCGCGAGCGCGGCCTCGTTGGTGTTCGGATCGAACTTCATCCGGAACACCTCGGGCTCGACCGGCACGCCGAGCACGTCGGTGGCGTCGCAGGTGTCACCGCACGGCGCGTCGATGTCGGCGTTCCACGACGTGAACACGCACGCACCGACGATCGAGTCGGCCGCGTTCTCGAGCGCGGCGACCTGCTCGCTGTCGAGGTCGACGGGGATCGGCGTCTGCCCGTCCGCCGCCTCCGCGCCGAGGTTGCGACCGAGGATCAGCGGCTCGGGGTTCGGATAGCTCGGCGATGGCGGCAGCGCGACGATCGAAAAGTACTCGCAGTACTCCTGCCCGCGTTCGATCGACGGTGTGCTGTCGACGTCGGCGCACGACCACCGCAGCGCGCTGTCGGTGAACGCGAGGCGATTCGCGTTGAACGCATCGTCCTCGCGCTCCCAGCACGCCAAATCGATGGCACTCGGCTCGGGCAGCGTGTCGGTGCCCGACTCGGAAGTGCCGGCGTCGGAACTGCTCTCGAGCGCGTCGCACTTCGCCGAGGTGCACGCCGGATCGTCGTCGTTGTCGTCGCCGTCCGCGTCGCGACATCCGCCGAGCAAGCCGAGCGCGAGCGCGCAGAGCCCGATGGACTCGCACATCTGCTTCGCTCGCCTGTGTGTTGCGCCCCGCATGCCGAACCTCGAAAAGAGAGCTTAGATCAATCGGGCGAGCCGCGCGTCGCCGCGCGGCTGCCCTCGAGCACTTTCGATCAGCAGGTGCCGCAGCCGAGTGAAGCGACCTCGCTGACGCACGTCTCGTCCCAGCCGTCGCTGCAGCAGAATGCGTCCATCGCACACACGCACTCCGAGATCGTCGGGTTCGTGCAGCCGAGACCGCCGTTGGGCATGCAGCAGTTGCCGTTGTCGCCGCCGCTGTCGCCGGTCGGATCGGTGTCGGTGGCGTCGGTCGGATCCGTGTCGGTCGCGCCCGTCGGGTCCGTGTCGGTGCCCGCGGTGGGGTCCGTGTCGGTGCCGCTGTCCTCGCCACCGGGGACCATCGCGTTCTCGTCACCGATGTTCCACGGAATCGCGCCGCAGCTCGCCGCTTCCATCGTGGACGGCGGCGTGCAGGTGATCGCCGCACGCGGGATGTCGACGTGGACGACGACGTTCTGCGCATACGTGGCGCGGCAGAACTCCTTCGGATCGTTGAGGCTGCCGAGCAGGTCCGCCGCCGTCATGTCGCACTCGACGAGGAAGCCGGTCTCGCCGGTCGCCGCGTACTTGCAGCCATTCGGCAGGCCTTCGTCGTCGTCCCACGTGCCGAGGCGGAAGCCGCGGCGATGGTTCGAGCTGCTGACGGGCGGAAGAACCGCCTCGGCGAGCTGCGTGCCGTTGGTGACGCCGGGCGCCGAGCAACCGCACTCCGCCATGCGGTTCACACCCGCGCAGATCGTCGGATCGCTGCGGCGCCACTCGGTGCCGAACAGCTTGTTCGTGCCCATGCAACCGCGGTAGTAAGGCTGCTGCGCCGGATCGTCCGCGTTGGTCCAGTCGACCGCGACGCGGTTCGCCGGCGCGAGCGGGAAGCACTTCGAGATGAGGTCGATCGCCGCGTTGTTCGAGTTGAAGCCGACCTTCATGCTGTAGTTCGCGCGCGTGAACGCGAGACCCATGATGTTGGCGTCGGCCGGGCACTGATCGTTCGGGCACACCGGAACCGGCTTGGTGACATCGGCGTGCCACGACGTGAACACGCACTTGCCGACGACCGCCGTCGGGTCGTCTTCGAGCGTCACTTGCTGCGCGTCGGTCAGCGTCGTGCGGCAGTGCGCACCGGTGTCGCCGGGTGCGCAGACGGCAAGCTTGGTGACCTTGCCGCTGCCGTTGAGCGGTCGACCGAGATCGACACCGGCGGCGCCGGGCGGCGTCACCATCGCGAAGTACTCGCAGTACTCCTGACCGCGATCGTCCTTCGCGTCGCTCTCGGCGGTCACGCCGGGAACGTCCTGACAGGGCCAGCGGATGTGATCCGGCGTGAAGCCGCGGTTGCTCGAGTTGATGACCTCGGCCATGCGCTGCAGGCAAGTAATCGAGGCCTCGCCGGTCGGCGTGTCGCACTTGCCGGCGGGGCAGCCGGTCTCGTCACCTTCGTCATCGCCGTCGCCACCGCCGCCGCAGGCGAGCGGCGCAGCCCCGAGGGCGATCAGACAGAGCGTGGTGAACGAGGCGCGCATGCTGTGAAGCTTTGTCATGGAAGTTTGGGCTTTCTTCGTCGCCGAAGTGGGTCGCGTCACTCGACCACGGTGCAAGTCGCCGGATCCCAGTGAGCGGAGCTCGACACGTTGAGCGTCGTCTGCGGCATGGTCTGCGGGAACTCGAACATAGGCAGGCCGAAAGCGATCTCGCGCTGCCACGTCTGCATCTTGAACGCATCGTCCATGAGCGCTCGCTCCTCGCGATCTTCGCAGGCCTTCAGGAACGCGTCGACGCGCGCGGTGTGGCTCGCGGTGTCGCCCACGGCCTGGAGATTCGCCAGCAGCTGCGCAGCCGCCGAGCCTGCTGCCGGATTGCTGTTCTCGATGTTCGCGATGAAGTGCGCACGGATGTCCGCAGCTGTCACAGCAGCGCTGACCTCGGGGTCGGCCTGCAGCGACAGACCATCGCCGTCGACGACGCCTGCACCGCACATCGCGCTGCACGTCTCGTTCGCGATCATCACGCAGGTCTCGTCCCAGTTGTTGTCGCAGCAGAAGCCGTCCTCGGCGCAGACACACATCTCGATGGTGTCGTTCTCGCAGCCCTGGCGATCCGCGCTCGTGGTGCAGCAGTCACCCGAGCCGGTGCCCGAGGTATCGCCCGTCGGATCGGCGGTATCGCCCGTCGTCGGGTCGGTCGTGCCCGTCGTGCTCGGGTCGGTCGTCATGCCCATCGTCGGGTCGGTGTCGGTGGCGTCCGTCGGATCGGTGTCTTCACCGCCGGTCGTCGGCGCCGGCCCGGCGAGCTGCTCGAACGTCGGCGCGAACTGCAGGAGGCTGCAGCGCGTGTCGGAGAAGATCGGCCGCGTGAAGTCCACCATCAGCACGTCGGTGATGAAGTCCTGATCGATGATCGCGCGCGACTCGAGCTCGTTCACGTACATGTCGTCGGCCTTGCTGCGCTCGACGAACGTGAACTTGAAGATGGTATCGGGCTTGTTGAGGCCGGGGATGTTCGAGCCGGCCGCAGTGCGGGCCGCGGTGTAGACGGCATCGGTCATGCCGACCGAGCCGAAGCCCTTGAGCTGTGGGTCGACGAAGAAGTCCGCCGGCAGGTCCGACACGCTCGAGTTCTCGAAGTCCGCGGCATTGTCGAGGTTCGGCTCGATCGTGCAGAAGAGCGGCTTGAGCAGCGCCTCGACTGTGCTGCGATCGGGGTTCAGCGCGTTGGTGACACGGGTCTTGGTCCACTCGCGGTTGCCGGAGTTGGTCAGACCCTCCATGTTGGCGCCCGAGCTCTCACTGCCGAGATCATCCTTGTTCGCGTCGATGACCTTGTTGGTGCCCGGCGTCTGGAAGTGCCCGGTCCAGTGCACCCACGGAATGTCGAGCTCCTTCATGATGAGGCCGCCGCCGGCGTGGCATCCGGCGCAGCGACCACCGCGGCCCTCGACGAAGTCGGACGAGCTGCCGAAAAAGTGCCACTTGCCACCTTCGACCTCGTAGTAGTTGAACTCCTTCGCCTCGGGGTCGAACGCCATGACCTCTGCGTTGGCCGGGAGCGTGCCGTTCGCAGGCACGCCGAACATCGAGAAGGTGAGCTCCCACTCCTGGCGGCTGTTGCAGCGCCGCGAGGTCACCGCGCGGAAGCTTTGGAGTAGCTTGCCGCCGTCGAGCTGGCCCGTCTCGGTGACGAAGCGCGACGCCAAGCCTGCACCCTTGCCACCTTCGCAGCCGGCCTTGTCCTCCGCGCGAAGCTTCTCCATCGTCTCCTTGTACGTGCGAGGGCAGCCGTTGCCGCCGCGCAGCACGAACACCGAGAGCGGATCCGCGAGCTCGTTGAGGATGTTCGGACGACCGCGGCGCGACTCGTCAACCACGTTCTTGCACGCAAACTGGGTCGGGTCGGTGGGCGCGTCACACTTGGCGCCGACACACACGATGTTGCTGCCCTCGTCCTCACCCTCATCGGCGCAGCCAGCGAGGGCGAGCGTTGGCAGCATGGCGAGAGCGGCGGACCACGAGGAGCTTGGAAGGTGCATGGGAAATCCGATTCGGCGAGAGCCGTTTAGAAGTGATACCTGTGCCTACATGGTTCTCGGCGCGGCCCGAAAGTTTCGGCCCGGCCCCCCGGCCGGCGCCCGAGAACCGGCCCAACTGTCGCCCAAAGCCAGCGTTCTGGCAATTCACCGATCCAGCCGTGAGCCAATTCACGGGCGGTCCGGCCGCCCGAGATCTGAGCAGATGCGCAGGCGCTAAGGCGACGGGCTGAGCACGTGGACCGCCCCTGCCCCGAGCTTGCGGTGCTCCGACGTCTTGCCGTCCGGCCATGTCACAACGACGTCGGCGACCTTCGATCGACCGAGCCCGACGTGCACGACCTCGTCGTCCTGACCGAGGTAACCGAGGCCCGCGGTGATCTGTCGCCGCTGCACGCGCTTGCCGGTACGGATCTCGAGCTCGGCCCCGACGGCGCGCGTGTTCGCGCCTGGGCCCCGCAGTCGGATCCGCAGCGCGGTGTTCGGCGTGTGCTGGATGTTCTCGAGCAACCGCGGCGGCTGACCGAAGTTGTTCACCGCGAGATCGAGATCGCCGTCCTCGTCCATGTCGAACGCGACCACGGCGCGCGAGTTGCCGGGGAACGCCTCGGGTGCGGAGGTCGGGGTCAGATAGAAGGTCTCGTCCGCCTGCACGAACATCTGGTTGCGCTGATCGTTCGCCGGCGATCCGGGGATCCAGCCGTTCGCGAGATACACGTCCTCGTCGCCGTCGTTCTCGTAGTCGAAGAAGATGCCGGCCCAGCCCCAGCCGCGATCACCGGGCTCGAACCACGTGCCCTCCGCCGGGACGAACGCTCGCTTGCCCGCCGTGTCGGTCGTGTTGAGATAGAGCTTGTTGCCGGACAGGTACTGGAACGAGCGCAGGATGCCGTCGGTCAGGTTCACGACCGACTCGTCGGTCGGGAAGACGATCTTGATGGTCTTGCTGAACATGTCGATGTTGCTGACGAACACGTCGAACGCACCGTTGCCGTCGAGATCCGCGAAGCTGACGTTCATGCCGCTGCCGCGATCGTTCGCGCCGAGCTCGGGCGCGACGTCGACGAACGTGCCGTCGCCGTCGTTGCGAAACAGCGGGTTCGCGCCGAAGTCGTTCGCGAGATAGAGGTCCACGTCGCCGTCGCGATCGTAGTCGAAGGTGCCGGACGCGAGCGTCCAGCCCTCGTCGGCGACACCCGCCGCCTTGCCGACCTCGGTGTACTTGCTGCCGTCGTTGCGGAACATCTGGTTCGGCGTGCCGTTGCGACCGTCGACCGCCGGCAGGTTGCGGCCCTCGCACTCGCCGCGGTTGCACGACGCGCTGCCGTAGTAGCCGACGTACAGATCGAGATCGCCGTCCTCGTCGTAGTCGAACGCAGAGGCGACGTGGGCACCCATGCCGGTCGCGAGGTTGCGCTCGGTCGCGACGTCGACGAACTTCCCGCCTTGGTTGTCGTAGAGCAGCGTCGGGTTCTTGCCGCGGACGATCAGGAGATCGAGATCGCCGTCGCCGTCGTGGTCGAAGAACATCGCGTGGTGGCTGTCGGTCATGTCGGCCGTCACGCCCCACGCGTCGGTCGCGTCGATCATGTGTCGCCTGCCGCCGGTGTCGTCGTTGAGGAACAGGCGACCGAGGCCCGCGCCGGCCATGAACAGATCGGCGTCGCCGTCCGCGTCGATGTCACCGACGGCGATGCCGGCCCCCATCACCTTCTGGATGTCGAAGCCGACGGCGCCGGCTTGCAGCGCGGCGTCGAGTTGGGTGCCCGAGTGCGCGCCGACCTCGGGGACCTGCTTGCCCGAGTGCGCGCCGACGTCCTTGCCGTCGTCAGGCACCTGCTTGCCGGAGTGCGCGCCCACGTCCGGCACCTGTTTGCCAGAGTGCGCGCCCACGTCCGGCACCTGCTTGCCAGAGTGCGCGCCCACGTCACCGCCGGTCGTCTCGACGGCACCGGGCAGCCCCCACGCGAAGCTCGCGTCGGCGAACAGCGCCTTGCCGTACGGCGCGAGCGCCCGCTCCTTCGCCTTGCGCCGCGCCGGCGTCCAGTCCACGCGCTGCTCGTGATCGACGGGCGTCACCATCGCGAAACGATTGTCCTGCACGCCCTCGAACACCTTCGCGTCGAGCGTCTCGCCGCCGCCCGCCCGCGCGATCGTCTGCGCGCGCCGCATCCAGAACGTCGCGACGATCGACACGAGCTCCGACAGGTACTCACCCGCGAACGGATCCATCGCGAACGGCTGCTTGCTCCACACGTCCTGCAGCACCAGCCAGTGGATCGCGGTGTCGCGCACGGCGTTCATCTGGTGATCGAGGATGAGCACGTCCTGCGGCTCGATCTCAGTCGTGATGATCGTACCCGGCCGCGCCTCGAACCGCAGCCGCACGTCGCCGTTGGGCATGATCACGTACGGGAACAGCTGCACGGTCGCGTTCTCGACGTACGTCGCGTCGACGTAGTCGCGGCCCGTCAGATCGCGGTCCGCGAAGTTGCCGTCCGCGAGGTAGTTGTCCGCGCGCATCGGCTCGTAGCCGCGGGCGATGAACTGCGCGAAGTGACCGAGCTTCGCGCGCAGCGCTGCCGCGCCGTCGTCCGTGACCGTGATTTTGCTGATCTTGTTCAGCTCGGGCGCGAGCGCGTCGCCGGCCTTGTTGAACTTGCGCAGCGCCTCGATCTTCGCGTCGATCAGCATCCGCGTCAGCACGAGCAACGTCGGTCGCACCCCTGCGATGTCGACCTCGCCCTCGACCGGCGGTACGTCGGCGATGCTGAATTTCTCCTTCACGTTGGTGAACGCAACCTTCACCTGCGCGGTCTCGATGAGCGGCGTTCGGGCCTCGGCCGCGACCTCACCCGACTCGGTGAGCAGCGCGAGCGACAGCTTGGTCGTCGCGACCGCGAGCGCATCTGCGGCCTCCGGTGACAGCGGCTTGACCCGCGGCGTGGACAAGAGCAGCTCGTCCTGCGCGATCGACGACAGCACCCGCCAGTGCTCGCTCGTCGTGCGGTAGTCCTTGAACTGCTGGGCATCGAGATCCACCGCGAGCTGCTCGAGCCCCGGCTGCTTCGCCGCCGGCAGCGTCGCGTCGACCTTCGATACCGCAAGGATGTCGTCCGGACCGATCTCCTCCCCGTTCGCCTGCTGCGACGCTGCGATCCAGATGCCGTGCGCGAGCGCCTTGCCCGCGACGATCTTCGTGAGCGTCGCGAAGTTGCTGTAGCTCTTGCTCGCGATGAAGTTGTCGAGCTGGCGAAAGCTCGTCCAGCACGTCACGTCGCGCTGGATCTCGAGCTCGCGGATCCGATCGACGATCAGCACCGCGGTCTTCGCGAGCTCGGCGCGTGCGGGCGACAGCGACTTCGTAGCCTCTGCGAGATCGGGCACCGCCGCCGCGGGATCCGGCGTCGGCGTCGGCGTCGGCGTGCTAGGCGGCGCCGCATCCTTGTCGTCGAATTTGCGCGGCGTGCCCGTTGCACCGCGATCCGGCGTGGACGGTCCGCATGCGATGGCCAGTGCGATCACGAAGGGAGCAACGCGGGGCGACATCGGGCGCCGAGCATACCCTCCCCACGGACACGCGCGTGTGTCAGCAGTACGGCCGCACGACGGTCGTCTCGGGATCGGTCGACGGCAGCACCTCGCGCAGGTACTGATACTCGTCGTCGCAGAACACCGCCGGCCCCTCGCCGTTGAGCTCCGCGCGCTCGTTGAGCGTGCGTGCACCGCCAGCGTCCATCAGCCGGTTCGGCGCATCGCCGAGGTTGTGGAAGCGCGTGCCGAGCGGATCGGCGAGGCCGAGCGCGTGGCCGTTCTCGTGGCTCGTCGTCGTGCCGATCATCGAGCCGAGCACCCAGACCGCGCACGCGGCCTGATTGAGCCGCTCGTCGGTCGGGCAACCTCCCCCCGAGGTCAGCTTCGGCACCTGGCCCATCGCTAGGTCCGCCGACGTGAACGACGAGCCCTCGTCGGGACGGAACGGATCGAAGATGTCGTCGAACAGCGGGTCCGACACCTCCGATTCCTTGCCTTGCGGCGGGTGCTCGGAGAACGCGAACAACGACTCGATGAACACGCCGCCGAAGCCGGGGAAGCCGTCTTGCTGGGTGAGCGCGTTGACGCCACCGACGTTGTCGAACAGTCGCGCGTTGCCGGTGTCCTTGCCGTGCGAGTTGTCGTAGCCGAGAAGATCGAGACCGTTCGGATCGGGGCCACTGATGTCGACGGTGCCGAACAGCGCGAAGTCGGTCGGCTCCTGTTCGCGGAACTCGATGTTGATGCTCGCGTAGTCGCGCCGCAGCACCTCGAGGATGCGCTCGCGGATCATCGAATCGAGCGCGCGCAGGCCGAACACGCGCAGGCTCTCGGCGTACGACGCCTGGAACCGCACCCAGACGACCTGCTTCACCGGCAGGATCGCGAACATGAGCGGCAGCGCCTGGCCCTCGATCTCGTCGGCGCCGTAGGAGACGATCGGCGTCATCGTGCCGTCGAAGATGCCGCTGTCGAGGCGCACGTCGATCGCGGTGCCGAGGCCATCGTCCTCGTTGATCACGTAGCGCACACGGCGACCGTCGACGAACTCCGGGATGAGCTGCAGCGAGACGGGCGCGCCCTCGGGTGAGACGTCCGGCGTGTACGTGCCCTCGAGCTGCAGGATCGTCAGGCCCTCGGTCCCGCCGAGGAAGCCACCGCCGTCGATGTCGATGTACTGACCGAGGCTCGCCCCGGTACCGCTGCTCGTGCCGGTCGCGAGGATCTCGGTCGCGATCATCTGATACTGCACGTCGAGGATCGACGTGCCGTCGACGACCGCGCCGCTCGGATGGCTGTTGCGCAGCGCGATCGTGCCGCTGAAGTGGCCGGGACGAATGCCGGCGATCGCCGGCGAGAATGCGAACGTCGCCCGCGTACGGCTCTCGGGCTCGGTGGGCACCAGCGGCACCTCGACGGGGCCGACCGGCACGCAGTCACCGGGCGCCTCGTCGGACTCGAAGCAGCCCTCGACGACCGCGAGCGTGGTCCCCTCCATGCCGCCGAGCAGGAAGCCGTCGCCTTCGATCGGCAGCGGGTCGTTGACGTAGATCTCGCCGCCGACCTGCAGATCGCCGAGCACCGGCTCGAGCGTCGCGGCAAAGTCGAGCGTCACGGGCACCAGCGGGGAAGCGATGCGCGTCGCGGTCGGGCGGTAGTCGCTCGCGACCTGGGCGCTGCCGACGAACTGGCCGGCCGACGTCGGCAACAACGCGAGCACGTCCGGCGTGAGCACGACATGCAGCTCGTCGAAGTCGACGAACGCGGCGGCAAGCTGCACGTTCACCGGCGCGCCGCCGATCGTCCCGGACAGGCCGAGGTACGAGTCCGCGACCGACGCATCGAGGAAACCGTCGCCGCGGATCACGATCGTCGAGCCGGGCACCAACGCGTCGGGCGCGACCGACATGAGCGTGATCGCCTCGAGGCCGGCGTCGGGGCGCCCGCGCGACTCTTCCTCGGGACAGCCAACAAGGAGCAGTGGAGAGCCCGCCAGCGACGCCACCAGCGCCAGCGGGAGACGACTCGAGATCGCGCGCACCTGCCGAGGCTAACAGGTTTCGCGACGAGCGCGTGTGCACTCGAGGTCACTCCACGTGCGACGAATTGCGCTACCTCGCGCCAGCGTTTGCCCCCGCGGCGCGCACCGGCGCATACTTTCCCGTCTCTTCCTCGTCCTACGGCTTCTTCAATGCAACTGCATCGGCGACACATCACGCTGCTCGCATCCCTCGCGATCGTCTCCGCCTGCAAGGGTGGTGGCTCGCCGGTGATCACCGACCCCGGTGACCAGACAGCGATCGTCGGTCAGCAGCTCACGATCGACATCTTTGCGACCGACCCCGACGGCGACTCGCTCGACTTCACGTTCGACGCGAGCGTCCCGGATCTCTCGCAGACCGCGACGATGACGATCGCGCCCGACGGTCACGGCGTCTTCAGCATCACCCCGATCGCGAGCCAGCTCGGCTCGCACCTGTTCGACTTCCATGTCAGTGACGGCGGCAACGACTCGACGCTGACGATCAACATCAACATCGTCGGTGCGGGTGGCGACGGCACCCAGCCGATCTTCCGCAAGCCGCTCGGCACCGGCACAGTGCTCGACCTCGAGCAGACCGAGTGTGTCGAATTCGAGATCGCCATCGAGGACCAGGATTCGGCGACGATCGTGCTCTCGCAGCTCCCGCCGCTCATCCAGGACGCGGAGCTCACCTCGGACGCGTCGGGCCTCGCGGGGCGCTGGTCGTGGTGCCCGAGCCGCGAGCAGCTCGAGGCGTCCGATCGCTACGATCTGACGCTGTCGGCGCAGGATCTCCCGGAGAATCCGCCGACGGTCAAGCCGTACGTGATCGTGCTGCGGCGGCGCTCGGGATCCGAGTGTCCCGGCGGCGCGCCGACGGTCGAGCACACACCGAGCGAGGTGATGACGCAGCTCGATGTCGCCGTCGATGCGCAGATCGTCGATGACGTCGGCCTCAAGAACGCACCGATCCTGCTGTACTCGTACGACAACCCGGGCAACCCGATCGACTACACGAAGATGACGGTCGTCGACATGACGCTCGTCTCGGGCACCATGCAAGATGGCAGCTGGCGCGGCTTCGTGCCGAACCCGACCGTCGCGACCGGCGAGGGCAGCTCGGCGCAGATCTGGTACGCGATCAGTGCGACCGACAACGACGACACCGAGGGTGACTGCGATCACCTGACGGACTCGCCGGCGGACGGCACCCACACGGTCAACGTCACGAACAACGGCATGGGCGACGCGGGCATCTGCGGCAACTGCTCGGCGGACGTGCAGTGCGGCGGTGGGCTGTGCCTGCCGCAAGAGGGCGGGACCTTCTGCGGCACGTCGTGCGCGAGCGATGCAGAGTGCGACGTCGGGTACGTGTGCTCCGCGACCGACGTGCAATCCGTCGATGGCGCGGCCGGGCGGCAATGCATCCCGGTATCGGGGTCGTGCGGGGGTAGCTCCGGCGGCCCGTGCACCGAGGACGGGCACGAGGACAACGACGACATCGAGCAGGCGCTCGTGCTCGGGCCGATCGCCGACGGCGTCGAGCATTCGGCGTCGCTGTGCGATGACACCAACGACTGGTTCCGGTTCGATCTCGGCGCGGGCGCGTACGCGGTGCACCTGTCGGGTCCGAGCGACGTGGATATCGATCTCGTGCTCACCGACGCGGACGGCGTGCTCATCGACGCGTCTGCGGGCCTGCAATCCGACGAGCAGTTCACCACCGCCTGCATGCCGGCGGGCACGTACTTCGTGCGGGCGTTCGCGGCGAGCTCGTCGGCGACCGGCGACTACACGTTCGGTGTCGACGTCGATCCGGATTGCGGCGGCGGCGGTGGCATGGGCGACTGCTGCACCGACACGAACATGCCGGGCTGCGAAGACCCGGACGTCACCGACTGCGTCTGCGCCATCGACGACTTCTGCTGCAACAACGAGTGGGACAACACGTGTGCTGGCCTCGCCGAGAACATGTGCGGCCTCGATTGCGGTGGCGGCCCGGTGAGCCACGACTGCTGCATCACCGGCTCGGCGGGCTGCGATGACACCGCGGTGCAGGAGTGCGTGTGCGCGGCGGACTCGTTCTGCTGCGAGATGGAGTGGGACGACATGTGCGTCAGCAAGGTCGGCTCGCTGTTGTGCGCGCCCTCGTGTGATCCGGACGATGCGGACGGGCCGTGCTGCGAGGAGAACACCGGCGGCGGGTGCGAGGTGAACACCGTCGAGGAGTGCGTCTGCGCGATGGATCCTGTGTGCTGCTCGTCGGCGTGGGACGAATTCTGCATCCAGGAGATCGCGATGTTCGAGTGCGGCATGTGCCCGGGGTGACGAGGGTCGGTACGCGTCATCGATCGGCGAGTCGCCCGGCGAGCTCGTCGATCGGTATGACCTCGACGCGCGGCGCGAGTCGATAGCTGCGCGGCCCCGGGTGGACGACCCACAGCTCGGCGAGGCCGAGATCCTCGAGCGCGATGTGCATCGACTTCGTGAGACTCGGCGCGTCGGCCCACTTCGCTTCGATGCCGATGGGCTTTCGCCCGCGCTGCCACAGGAAGTCGAGCTCGGCGCCAGCGTGCGTCGACCAGAAGAAGACCTCGCGCTCGGCAGCGTGTCCCATGAGCTCCTCGAGCACGAGCCCCTCCCACGCGGCGCCGAGCGACGGGTGGCCCTCCAGCTCCGCGAACGTACGGATCCCGAGCAGTGCGTGGAGCAGCCCGCTGTCGCGGACGTAGACCTTCGGCGCCTTCACCAGCCGCTTGCCGAGGTTCGGCAACCACGGCGGGAGCTGGCGCACGACCAGGGCGCTCGTCAGCAGGTCGACGTGGCGTTTCACCGTGGGGTAGGATTCGCCGAGCGCACCGGCGAGCTGGGCACCGTTCCAGACCTGCGCGTGACGATGCGCGAGCATCGTCCACAAGCGACGCATGTTCGTCGGTGAGCGCACCGTCGCACCGAGCGCGGCGAGGTCGCGCTCGATGAACGTGCGCACGAAGTTCTCCCGCCAGCCGAAGCTCGCGGCGTCGGTGCGCGCGAGGTAGGACGGCGGGAAGCCGCCACGCAGCAGCCTCCGCTTCACCTGCCGCGGCCCAATCTCCTCGAGTGAGAGGCCGGGGAGCTCCACGAAGCGAATCCTCCCGGCGAGCGACTCCGACGCCTGCGCGAGCAGCTCGGGGGCCGCGCTGCCGAGGACGAGGAACCGCGCGCGCACCGGCCTGCGATCCGCGAGCACGCGCAAGATCGCGAAGAGCTCCGGAACCCGCTGCACCTCGTCGATCACCACGAGTCCGCGCAGTCCCTCGAGCGCCGTCATCGGCTGCGCGAGGCGCTGCAGGTCGCGCGGGTCCTCGAGATCGAAGCGCTGGCCGGTCGGGGTGGTACGGAGAATCTGCTGCGCGAGTGTCGTCTTGCCGGACTGCCGCGCGCCGAGCAGCGCGACGACCGGGCTCACCTTCAGGAGCGCCCGAACCCGGGCGAGCAGAACGCTGCGGACGACGAGTTTCACGTCATTGAAAATCTATACATGCACTTACAGTTTTTCAAGGACGCACGAAATATGACCGCGGCGCATGCTCCCGGACAGCCTGGACGCCATCGAGCGCTAGAGCGGCAGCTCGCCCTGCCCGCCCCCGGGCGGGACCTCGCGCCCCAGGTGCGCCAACGCTTTGCGCGTGACCTGCCGTCCCCGCGGCGTGCGGACCAAGAATCCGCGCTGCAGCAAAAATGGCTCGTACACGTCCTCGAGTGTGTCGCGCGGCTCCGACAGTGTCGCTGCGAGCGCGTCGATCCCGACCGGACCACCATCGAACAGATCCACGATCGCGACGAGCACTCGCCGGTCGATCGCATCGAGTCCCTCCGGATCGATGCCGAGCTCGCCGAGCCCGTACTCCGCGTCGGCGCGATCGATCGCGTCGCGACCGCGCACCTGCGTGAAGTCGCGAACGCGCCGCGTCAGCCGATTCGCGATCCGCGGCGTGCCGCGACTGCGCCTTCCGATCTCCGCCGCCCCCGCGTCCGTCGCGGAGAAACCGAGGATTCGCGCCGTGCGCTGCACGATCGCCGCGAGCTCGGAGTCCGCGTAGTACTCGAGTCCCTCGACGATCTGGAACCGCTCGCGCAGCGGCGCCCCGAGCAACGCGGTCCGGGTCGTCGCGCCGACCAACGTGAACGGCGCGAGCGCGAACGGCATCGTGCGCGCGCGCGTGCCCTCGCCGACC
>Ga0105048_10011095_pt1 | contig 14240 bp, 13 predicted proteins | sample MAT05_FD_78382 | JGI IMG/M metagenome (GOLD analysis project Ga0105048, IMG submission 78382) | Freshwater microbial communities from Lake Fryxell liftoff mats and glacier meltwater in Antarctica - MAT-05 | ecosystem: Environmental > Aquatic > Freshwater > Ice > Liftoff microbial mat | place...
GCACCTCGATGTCGGCTCGTCGCATCCTGGGGCTGGAGTAGGTCCCAAGGGTTGGGCTGTTCGCCCATTAAAGCGGTACGCGAGCTGGGTTTAGAACGTCGTGAGACAGTTCGGTCCCTATCCGCCGTGCGCGTAGGAAAGTTGAGAAGGGCTGTCCCTAGTACGAGAGGACCGGGACGGACGAACCTCTGGTGTGTCAGTTGTTCTGCCAAGAGCACCGCTGATTAGCTACGTTCGGAACGGATAACCGCTGAAAGCATCTAAGCGGGAAGCCGGCTTCGAGATGAGCTTTCCCACAGGGTTAACCTGGTAAGGCCCCCAGTAGACGACTGGGTTGATAGGCCGGAGGTGGAAGTGCAGCAATGCATGCAGCCGACCGGTACTAATAGGCCGAGGACTTGACCACAAAAATGCTACGCGTCCACTGTGCAGCTCCCGAGATACGGTCGGGAACGATCAACATCTCCATAGAGTTTCGGCGGCCATGTCGAAGGGGAAACGCCCGGTTACATTCCGAACCCGGAAGCTAAGCCCTTCAGAGCCGATGGTACTGCCCTGGTGACGGGGTGGGAGAGTAGGACGCCGCCGGACATTCTTTGGTCAAGGGCCGTTCCCCCAGTGGGAACGGCCCTTGACTCATGTCTGGGGGCCGCGATGACCGCCAACGAAAGGTTCGTGAGACCCATGAGCACCACGCCGAAGAACGACGACGATCGGCCGCGCCGGACGACCGGCTCTCGATCGCCATCCTCCGAGGGTCGTGGGTCGAAGGGTCGTCCGTCCAAGGGTTCTGAATCCCAAGGCCGCCCGCCGGCCAAGGGTTCTGGCCAGAGCAGGCCGTCGTCGAGCGGCTCGAGCAGAAGCCAACCAAGCAAGGGCCAGCGCCCCTCCTCAGGCGGAGCACCGTCCAAGCGCGGGTCGACCGGTGGAACCTCATCGGAACGACCCCGCTCTACAGGCACGCCCGGATCCCGTTCGGGCTCCGGTGGCCGTCCCTCGTCGGGTTCGGCAAATTCGCGCGGGGCTGGCCCCAAGCGGTCTGGCGGTTCGGCGCCTCGTGAGGATCGCTGGAGCGGTGGGCGGGATGATCGACGCAACGACCGTCCAGCGTCTGGCGCCTCACGGCCGTCGAGTTCCGGCACGTCGGCCTCGCGACCGTCAAGCGGATCGCGACCTTCTTCGTCGTCCTCGCGTCCCTCGAGTTCACGGCCGTCCAGCGGTGGTAGCCGTTCGGAGGCTCCACGCGGCGGCTATTCGCGTGATGCTCGGTCGGGGGATTCTCGCGACACTCGCTCTGGCGGAAGCGGTTCACGACCGAGCGCATCGGGTCCACGTAGTTCGGGACCGAGCAATTCACGTCCGAGCAATTCACGACCGGGCGCTTCGGGTCCACGTAGTTCGGGACCGAGCAATTCACGACCGGCTGCGCCGCGTGATTCTCGTACGGGTGATTCACGCGATTCCCGGCCTTCTGGCTCCCGTGATTCGCGTGATTCGCGTGATTCGCGTCCGACCTACTCCCGCGAGGGTCGGTCAGGAGATTCCCGCGACACCCGGTCGTCGGGCTCTCGAGATTCTCGCCCGACCAATTCTCGCCCCGTCAGCTCGCGTCCGCCGAGCTCGGGTCGTCCTGAGCGCGGCGCTTACTCACCTGGCTCGCGAGACCCTCGTCGGTCCTTCGATTCTGAGCCGCGCGAGCGCCTCTGGCCCGATCTGCCCGATGACGTCACCGGCGACGAACTCGACCAGGACGTCTTCCTGGGCGATCTGCGCGGTCTCACCGCCGACAACGCCCGATGGGTGGCGCGCCACCTGGTGATGGTGGCGCGTTCCATCGATGATGACCCCGACCTGGCATGGGAGCACGCACAGGCAGCCGTCCGACGTGCCGGGCGGATCGCTGCGGTTCGCGAGGCGGCCGGTCTGGCTGCCTACCGTGCCGGCCACTTCGCCCGTGCCCTCACCGAACTGCGGGCCGCCCGCCGGATGTCGGGCCTGGATAACCAGCTCCCGGTCATCGCCGACTGCGAACGTGGTCTGGGCCGCCCCGAGCGAACCCTCGAGATCGCCGGCTCGGCTCCAGTGGCCCGGCTCGATGAAGCCGGACGCATCGAAATGCGCATCGTGGCCGCTGGTGCGCGCCGCGACATGGGGCAACTTGATGCCGCCCTGGTCACGTTGCAGTGCCCTGAGCTGTCTCAGAGCGACACAGTGTGGGGCCCTCGGCTCCGTTACGCCTACGCCGACACCCTCGTCGAACTCGGCCGGGTCGATGAGGCGGCGCACTGGTTCGATAAGACCGCTCAGGTCGACGTTGACGGCACGACCGACGCTGAGGATCGCTTCGTGGAACTTCTGAGCTCGGGTGCCTCCGATACCCGCGACAGCTCGACGACGACGCCGGCACCTCCCTCCGACGAGGTCACCTTCATGGATCTGGGGGAGTAGATCCCCAGGGGTGCGTGGGGGGCGATGCCCACCGCTCCACAGGATGATGCGTCCACAGTGCGGTTCCACCGAGGCGCACCAGTACGCCAAGGCGGGCATCCTTCGCAGACCTGCGAGCTGGCTGCCGGGCCGATCGCCGTGATCCTCGGAGGACCCGATGACCCCCGCCCCCGCTCCACCTACGTCTGCCGTTCCACATCCCGCTCCGCGTACTCGTCGGGTGTCAGCGGCGCGAGCCGCGGTAGAGGACGACTGGCAACCGGCAAACCTGGTCGAATTGACCGGTCGGCTGTCGGTCGACCCCGTACCCCGCACCCTGCCGAGCGGGGACGAAGTCGTGGGGTTGCGCGTAGTGGTGCCGCGCAATGATGGGCGATCAGATGCGTTCGACTGCTCGGCCTGGACGGCTGCGCTGCGCCGCAAGGTCGGCGCCTGGCATGAGGGTGACGTGGTCGAACTGCAGGGCCGGCTGCACCGCAGGTTCTGGCGATCGCCGGCCGGACCGGTCAGCCGGTGGGAGGTCGAGATCACCACGATCCGTCGGATCGTTCGCGTCCACAGCCGCTGACTGGAATCATCGGGTCGGTTCCCGATGTCAGCACCCCCTGGTGGGGAGCGTTCAGGGGTGGAGCGGATGGATCAGGAAGAAGCAGGGCCCGCCGGGCAGGTGTATGACTGGTATCTGAGGGCCACCGAACTCCACGACGCCGGTAATGCTGCGGCGGCGGCTCAACTGCTTGAGCAGGCGGTCGCGGCAGAGCCCACGGCGCGAAGTCTGCGTGAGGCCATGGCCCGCGCACAGTTCGATGCACGCTTCTACGACCGCGCTGTCGAAACCTTCAGCTATCTGGTTTCCCTGGATCCCACCGATCACTATGCGCAGTTCGGACTCGGCCTTTCACTGCACCGGGTGGGCCGCATCTCCGACGCCGCATCACCCCTTGCGCTGGCCGTGGCGATGCGCCCCGACCTCAAGCACTACAACGACGCCTTGATCCAGGTGCGCGCCACGCTGCGGGCACGGGCGCGCCAATGAGCAATCCTCACTCAAGCATCGAGGGTCTCAGCATGGATCGAGCAGGCACCGAGACGCTCTGCATGACCTACGACGTCGCGCTGCTTGACCTCGACGGCGTTGTCTACATCGGACGCGATGCCGTGCCTGGAGCCATCACCGCTCTGCGAACGGCCGCCGCTCAGGGCATGCGACTCTCGTACGTCACGAACAATGCTGCGCGTCCCCCATCAGTGGTGCGCGAACACCTGCTGGCGCTCGGCCTGACCCTCACAGACGACGACGTGGTCACCTCATCGCAAGCCGCAGCCTCGCTCTTGGCCACGCACCTTCCCCTCGGATCCCTCGTGGCGGCAGTGGGTGGTGCTGGAGTCGCGGAGGCGTTGCGGACAAAGGGTTTCCGGGTTGTTGACCTTGACGATTCGGGAGTCCAGGCCGTCGTCATGGGCTACGGGCCGGATGTCTCGTGGCGTGATCTGGCCGGTGCCGCTTTCGCGATCCAGGCGGGTGCGCAGTTCATTGCCACCAACACCGACCGCACGATCCCCACCGCGCGTGGCATCGCCCCTGGCAACGGCATGCTCGTGCAAGCGGTAATTGAGGCCACGGGCGTAACGCCGCAGATCGCGGGCAAACCGCAGCCGACCTTGTTCAGTGAGGCCGTGACGCGTGCGAACGCCAAGCGAGCATTGGTCGTAGGCGATCGGCTCGACACCGACATCGAGGGTGCGGTGAACGCAGGCCTCGACAGTCTCCTTGTGCTCACGGGGGTGACCAGTGCAAGGGAAGCGGTGCTCGCACCGGCTCGCATGCGCCCGACGTATGTGGCCGACGATCTCAAAGCGCTCACGGAGGTCGCTCCCATGCCGGTGGCCTTTGAGGCCGGCTGGATCTGTGGCGGGTGGTCTGCGCACGTGGTTCACGAGCGCTCGGGCCCCTCGGTGCAGGTAAAGCCGCACAACTCCCTGGAGTCACCACGGAGCATCGACGCGGTGCGTGCCGCGTGCGCCGCTGCGGCCGCGAGCGCCGACCCTGTGCTCGCGGTGGTCGGGCTGCCCTGACAACGGCAACTGGGGCGCGGGCGGTCATCCCGCCCGTGGGTCGTTCCGGGTAGCGTTCGTGGAGATGGAGCAGGCGCCGCCGGCGCTTGGATCGGCGCACGGATTTCAGGAGGCACTGATGGCGGTTGATGCACTGCGCGGCTACGTCGCGCTGGTGAGCGGGCTGACCGAGGTGTCGCGCCAGCGAGCGGTCGCCCAGGCGAAGGCGCTGTTGGCCGATGGTTCGCTCGACCCGGTCGTCGAGGCCGGACGCCAGGCCGGCACGCAGGTGCAGGCGCTGGCCGACGACATCGTCGCCACCGGGCGTGCCAACCGCGACCTGCTCGTCGGGCTGGTGCGCGCCGAGGTCGAGCGTGCTGTCGGCTCGCTGGGTCTGGCGGGTACCGACGAGGTGTCGGCTCTGCAGGCGCAGGTCGATCGATTGACCCGCCGCGTCACCGAACTCGACGGCGGACCTGGGTCCACGAAGGCTGGGTCCACGAAGACTGCGGCGAAGAAGCCGACAGCGAAGCGGGCGAGCACCAAAAAGTCTGTCGCGAAGAAGGCCTCCGCCAGCACCGCACCCCCGGCCGCACCGACGGCGGGAGACGCGTGAACGAGCAGTGGGACGACCAGGACATCTCGACCCCGGACGTGAATGAGCCGGTGATCGACGTGCATGAGGCCGCCGAGGGGGTCGACACCGATCTGGGCACCGGCGCCGACGTCGATGACGCACGCATCCCTAGCCAAGGCGCCCTGCCGCTCGATGTGCAGACCGGCGACTCTCGCGTTGATGCCGCGGTCTCCGGCCTCCGCGAGCTCGACCGGTTGCCGGTGAGCGAGCATGCCGAGGTCTTCACCCAGGTGCACCGCGATCTGCAGGACGCGCTCCTGACGCTCGACCAGGGCTGATCTGTGGCGCGACGCCGGCTCGATGCCGAGCTGGTCCGTCGCGGCCTGGCCCGATCCCGCGAAGAGGCCTCCGAGCTCATCGACGCCGGCCGGGTGAAGGTGCTCGGAGCGCTCGCCACGAAGGCGGCGACGCAGGTCGACGCCGGCGACCCAGTTCTGGTGGTGCGGGCCGACAATGATCCGGGATACGTCTCCCGCGGAGCGTTCAAGCTGGCGGGGGCGCTCGATGCCTGGCCCGACCTGGTAGTCCAGGGTCGGCGCTGTCTGGATGCGGGAGCCTCCACCGGTGGATTCACCGACGTGCTGCTACGTCGCGGGGCTGCGCAGGTGGTGGCGGTCGACGTGGGGTACGGCCAGCTCGCATGGTCGTTGCAGACCCACGCCGACGTCGTGGTGATCGATAGAACCAACGTGCGCACCCTGACGCCGGAGTCGATCGGTGGTCCGGTTGATCTCGTGGTCGGCGACCTGTCGTTCATCTCGCTCACGATGGTCCTCCCGGCACTTATCGCATGCTCGGCTCCCGACGCCGACATGGCGCTGATGGTCAAGCCGCAGTTCGAAGTGGGGCGTGACCTCCTCGGCGCAGGCGGTGTCGTGCGCGAACCTGAGCTCCGCGCCGCCGCCGTCACTACGATCGCTGAATCGGCCTTTGCACGGGGTTGGGGGGTTCGGGGTGTCACGGCGAGCCCGTTGCCGGGCCCATCTGGCAATGTTGAGTACTTCGTCTGGCTTCGTCGCGGTTCGCCCGCACTGGAGTCGGCCGACCTGGAGCGAGCAGTGAGGGAGGGCCCGTCGTGACTGCAGCCGTCGATGGTCCTCCGCGCACTGTTCTGCTCATCGCCCATACCGGTCGGCCGGCAGCCTTGGCCGCCGCTCAAGACATGGCACGCTCGCTCATCCGCGACGGTCTGGCGGTCAGGGCATTGCACGATGAGGCCCGCGACCTCGGCGTCCCCGGCGTCATCGGCGTGGATGCCACCGACACGGCGGCCGATCTCGCCCTGGTCATCGGTGGTGACGGCACCCTTCTGAGGGCCGCCGAGGTCACCCGTGCCGATCACGTGCCGCTGCTTGGCATCAACCTCGGGCATGTGGGCTTCTTGGCGGAGGCCGAGCGCGAAGATGCCGAGCACGTGGCACGGCAGGTGGCAACGGGTGACTACCTGGTGGAACCCCGCGCGGTGGTCGACGTCGTGGTCAAGGTCGATGGCCAGGTCGTTGAACGAGGCTGGGCGCTGAACGAGGCGACGGTGGAGAAGGCCGGCCGTGAGCGCATGGTCGAGATGGTCGTCGAGGTCGATGGCCGGCCGCTCTCGCGCTGGGGGGCCGACGGTGTCGTCTGCGCCACGCCCACCGGATCCACCGCCTACGCGTTCTCGGCCGGTGGCCCAGTCGTGTGGCCCGACGTGGATGCGTTGCTGGTCGTCCCCATCAGTGCGCACGCATTGTTCGCCCGGCCGCTGGTCGTGGCCCCCGCATCGGTTGTGGCCGTCGAGGTTCTGGCCAGCACCGCACCGGCCGTTCTGTGCTGCGATGGCCGACGCATCGTCGACCTTGCGCCCGGTTCCAGAGTCGAGATCCGTCGCGGAGCCGAACCGGTTCTGCTGGCCCGGCTGCGGGCCCAGCCCTTCACCGATCGCTTGGTGGAAAAGTTCGACCTGCCCGTCAACGGGTGGCGTGGAAGCGGACGGGGCTGAGGTGCTTCGCGAGCTGCACCTTCACGGTTGGGCCGTCATCGACGACGCCGAGCTTGAGCTCGGCCCCGGTCTCACGGTGCTGACCGGCGAGACGGGCACCGGCAAGACCACCGTGCTCACGGCGCTGTCGTTGCTCATGGGTGGTCGCCCTGATGCCGGACTGTTGCGCGTGGGTGTCGATCGGCTGTCGGTCGATGGAGTCTGGTCGGGGGTGCCGCATCAGGCGATCGCGCGCGTCGACGACGCCGGCGGCGCGGTCGACAATGACGGCTCCCTGGTCGTGCGCCGCACCGTCGGAGGCGAGGGTCGTTCTCGTGCTTTCGCCGGCGGTGCTTCCGTTCCAGTGGGTGTGCTGGCCGATGTCGGTGACGAACTCGCTGCCGTGCACGGGCAGTCCGATCAGCTTTTACTCCGTCGACCATCATTGCAGCGCGACCTGCTCGACCGCTTCGCCGGTGTTAAGCACCTTGAGGTGGTGTCGCGTCACGCGCGGCTGTGGCGGGAGGCGCTCGATCTGGCGGCTCGGCTCGATGAGCTCACCTCGCGTGGAAAGGAGCGGCAAGCCGCCCGGGACGAGGCGACGAGCGGTATCGCGTTGATCGATGAGCTCAATCCCTTGCCCGGTGAAGACATCGAGCTGAAGGCCGAGTCGATCAGGCTTGAGAACGTGGATGGGCTGCACGAGGCGGCGGCTGATGCCTTGGCTGCGTTGGCCGGTCGCGAGAACAGTGAATCCTCCGGTGACGCGTCGGCGGCGATCGGTGCGGCCCGTCGAGCGTTGGCCGGCGCTGCGCAGCACGATCCAGAGTTGCAAGCCTCGCAAAAGCGGCTCGACGAGGTATCGATCCTTCTCGACGACGTCGCGTCTGAGCTTCGCGCGTACATCGCTTCCCTGGATGTGGACCCGGGTCGGATCGATGTGGTGCAACAGCGTCGTGGACGCCTGTCGGATCTGGCGCGACGGATCGGATCCGGGGTGCAGTCTGTCGATGATCTGCTGCACTGGCGTGAACGTGCCATGACGCTGCTTGCTGAGCCGGAAGACCGCGAACAAATCGACGCACTGCGTCGAAAAGCCGCCGAGATCGACGCCACTATCGCGTCCAGCGCCGCCACCATCACCTCGAGTCGACGTAAGGCCGCGCTGAAGCTGGGCCGAGCCGTCACCGCCGAACTGCAGGCGTTGGCGATGCCCAAGGCACGCCTCGAGGTGCAGGTCAGCGACGCAGAACTCGGACCCACCGGAAGCGATGACGTGCTCTTCGCGTTGGTGCCGCGCGCCGAAGCGAATCCGGTTCCACTGCACAAAGGTGCATCGGGAGGCGAGCTGTCGCGCGTGATGCTGGCACTCGAGGTCGTGCTCGCCGGGGCCGATCCGGTCGGCACGTTTGTGTTCGACGAGGTAGATGCCGGTGTGGGTGGCCGCGCGGCTGTCGACGTCGGACGTCGACTTGCCGCGCTAGGCCGTACCTCACAGGTGATCGTCGTGACCCACCTACCGCAGGTCGCGGCGTTCGCCGATCAGCACCTGGTGGTCGAGCGTGCCGACGGCGCCTCACGGGCAGCAATCCGGCCGCTCGATGCTGCTGAGCGGATCGGTGAGCTGACCCGCATGCTTGCCGGTCTGGCCGATTCGCAGGCAGGGCGAGCTCACGCCGAGGAGCTCCTGGCCACCGCCACCGAGCTCAAGCAGGAAGCCAGAGCATGAGTCGCCGCGGCACACGGGGCCGTTCGTCATCGGGTCCAGCGCTTGAGCCTCATGGTCTTCCGCTGCGAACCGGTCTGCGGTTGGACGACGTTCTCGCGCGAGCTCAGCCCGGTGATGCCCTCGTGATCGATGTGCTCGATATGGACCGTCCGACGGCTCGGCGCATCCTCGCCGCACAACCGACCGCCGTGCTCAACGTGTCGCCTTCGTTCTCCGGCCGCTTTCCAGTCACGGGACCGACGCTCCTGGTCGAGGAGGGCGTGGTGCTCGTCGATGCTCTCGGCATCCACGCCTCCTTGCTGCGTGATGGTGAGCGGATCGAAGTACGCGCTGACGGCATCGCGCAGCACGGCCGGCCGGTGGAGCGTGGTCGTCGGCGACGCCTGGCAGATCTCAGCGACGACGCCGCATCGGCTGGCTCGTCCGGGGGAGTACGCATCCGCACGGAGGCGTTCGTGGCGGACGCTGTGGCCCTACTGCGAGGTCGGTCAGACGGAGCACCGATGGCCATCGGTCAGGAACTTGCCGACCTGGTGCAGGGGCGAGCTGTGGTGCTCATCACCGGCGCCCTCACGTCGCAGGAGGTTCGGGCCCTCGGGGCGCTGCCTGACCGCGTCGTCGCGGTGGCCGGACCGGCGGGCGAGGAGGCGGCGCGTAGTCATCGGATGATCGTCCAGGTTGTTCTGGGGGAACCACGGTCCCGCACCATCACGCCTGAAGACGGCGATCAGGCTCCGCCGGCCAGACGGCGAACCCGCACCTCCGATGCTGCCCCTCGACCCGATGTGCTTCGCATCCCGGCTCCTGATGACCGCCCATTGGCCGACGGTGCTGCCGCACTCATCCTCGCGGCCGGAGCCCGAGCGGTGGTGGTGGCAGGTCCGGATGGCGTCGACGATCCGCTGATGGGCTTGCTTGATCGCCCGCGCGCCGAAGCCGCAAGCACGGGTCTTCTCCGGCTCGACGCGGGCGGACGACTTGTCGCACTCTCCGCGCTTGAGGCCCTCACGGAGCGACCCCGAAGTGGACGACGTGATCGTTCGGGCCAGGAATCACCCTGGCTCGCAACCCCGCTCCGCCGTGGAGCTGCGGTGGCAGGGGCGCTCCTCATGGCGACAGCGATCGGTGTGCTGGTGGCCATCGGTCCGCTAGCCCGCTTCAGTCCGACCGGAGCCGACCTCGCCGAGCAGGTCGATGCGGTCGATTCGTTGCGTGCGAGCAACTCCGAGCTTGCACGGCAGGGCAGCTCAGCCGATGCCTTCATTTCCGCGCAGGAGGGCGCCCTCGTTGAGGGCCAGCTGACTGGACGGCGACTGGTCGTAGTCTCTGCGCCCGGCATCGAGCCCGCCGTGGTGCAGGGGATCGATCGCGTCCTGGCGCAGTCGGGAGCCACCGTGGCCGGCACCGTGGCCTTGGCCCCGGCTTTCACGGCACCTGCCAAACAGGCCTCGCTCGATGACATCGCTGCCCGTCTGGCTCCGGTCGACGCCGCGGTGGTCGCCGGCACGGCAGGGGCGCGCGCCCGAGCTGCCTTGGCCGCCTCCATCTCCACCCCCACCGGGTCCGCCGTTGGCGCGCCGGTGCAGCAGGGGCAGGGTCTCCTGGACGCTTTCGTGCAGGTGGGGGCGATCCAGGTCAACGGCACGCCCTCCCAGCGATCGGATCTGGTGGTGCTGGTGGTGCCCGATGGAGGAACCGCAGCTACCTCCCAGCTCCTCGCCGACCTCGGGGTCGCTTTGGCCGGTCGATCGGTGACCACGGTGATGAGCGCGCCGGGAACTCCGCGAGCAGGGTCGGCCATCGCAGTGGTGCGTGCTGTTCCGCAGGCGACGGTGCGGCTCTCGGTGTCCGAGCAAGCGGCACGCGCCATCGGACGCGTCTCGATCATCCAGGCCCTCGTTGCAGGGATCGATGGCAGATTCGGCGTCTTCGGCGGTGTGGGCAACCCCGTTGCAGCGCCGGTTCAGAGCACCGCCTCCACTCCGGTTCCGACACCACGCTGACGCGGACGGTTCTGTCTGATCGCTGGGGTGCTCTCAGTTCCCTCTGCGCGCCTGTCGGAGGCGACGCCGGGTGCTGATAGATTCGAATCCCGTGGACGGTCCGCTCCGGATTGTGCGCAACATCTCTGCGATACCCACGGGAGCCAGCCTTGGCCGTGCCGTCCACCACGAAGCATGTGTTCGTCACCGGGGGCGTTGCATCCTCTCTCGGCAAGGGCCTGACCGCCTCGAGCCTTGGCAATCTGCTCACCGCGCGCGGGCTGCGCGTCACGATGCAGAAACTCGACCCCTACCTCAACGTGGATCCCGGAACGATGAACCCGTTCCAGCACGGCGAGGTGTTCGTCACTGACGACGGCGCCGAGACAGACCTCGACATCGGCCACTACGAGCGCTTCCTCGACACCGACCTTCACGGCTCTGCCAACGTCACGACAGGTCAGGTGTACTCGACCGTCATCGCGAAGGAACGCCGCGGCGAGTACCTCGGCGACACAGTCCAGGTCATTCCGCACATCACGAACGAGATCAAGGCACGGATCTTGTCAATGGGCACCACTGATGTGGATGTCGTCATCACCGAGGTGGGCGGCACCGTCGGCGACATCGAGTCACTCCCGTTCCTTGAGGCCGTACGTCAGGTGCGCCACCAGATCGGCCGCGACAACACCTTCTTTCTGCACGTCTCGCTGCTGCCCTACATCGGTCCGTCTGGAGAGTTGAAGACCAAGCCCACCCAGCATTCGGTCGCGGCGCTTCGCAACATCGGAATCCAGCCCGATGCGATCGTGCTGCGCGCCGACCGCGCCGTGCCAGACGGCATCAAGCGCAAGATCTCACTGATGTGTGACGTTGATGAAGAAGCGGTCGTGGCCGCTGTCGATGCCCCGAGCATCTACGACATCCCCAAGGTTCTGCACCGCGAAGGTCTCGATGCCTACGTCGTGCGTCGCCTGGGATTGAACTTCCGCGACGTGAACTGGACCGCTTGGGACGACCTGCTGCGCCGTGTGCATCGACCGGCCTACGAGGTGACTATCGCACTGGTTGGCAAGTACATCGATCTTCCAGATGCCTACCTCTCGGTGATCGAAGCCCTCCGTGCTGGTGGATTCGCGAACGATGCGCGGGTCACGTTGAAGTGGGTGGCCTCCGACGATTGCGCTACGCCTGAAGGTGCCGCGCATGAACTCGCCGGTGTCGATGCGATCTGTGTGCCCGGTGGATTCGGCGTGCGTGGTATCGAAGGCAAGCTCGGCGCGCTGAAGTACGCGCGCGAGAACCGCATCCCCACCCTGGGTCTGTGCCTGGGTCTGCAGTGCATGGTCATCGAGTACGCACGAAATGTGGCGGGCATTGCCGGAGCCGACTCCGCGGAGTTCGATCCGGATGCGGCCGCACCGGTCATCGCCACCATGTCTGACCAGCACGACGTCGTTGCCGGTGATCGCGACATGGGCGGCACGATGCGGCTAGGTCTCTACCCGGCCGTCCTGGCCGAGGGCAGCATCGTGCGCGGTGTCTACGGCGCCGGCACCACAGGTGAGCGGCATCGCCACCGCTACGAGGTGAACAACGAGTACCGACCCGCTCTCGAGGCGGCTGGCCTGGTGTTCAGCGGAACCTCGCCCGATGATCGGCTCGTTGAGTTCGTTGAGCTGCCGGCCGACGTGCACCCGTATTACGTGGCCACGCAGGCCCACCCGGAGTTTCGCTCGCGTCCCACGCGGGCCCATCCGCTCTTCGTCGGCCTGGTCGCTGCTGCTCTGGCGGCCCGTGTCGACACCGCCGCGCCGGCACCCGTCGCCGCTGGGGGCTGACGTCTGTGAACGACCCAGACGATCTGCTCATCCCGGTCCTGCCGGGTTCGGACCTGGCCGACGTGCCCGTCGAAGCTGTCGTCCTCCATAGCGACACCGTGTTCGAGGGCAGGGTGTGGTCGATCATCTCGGAGCGAGTGGAGCTGCCCGGGGGAGAAGTCGTGGTCCGCGACGTTGTGCGCCATCCCGGCGCTGTAGCCGTGATGGCGCTGGACGACGCCGAACATCTCGTGCTCGTGCAGCAGTACCGGCACCCGGTGACGGCTCGGCTGTGGGAGGCACCTGCCGGATTGCGGGATGCGCACGGCGAACCACCGGCCACCACCGCGGCGCGCGAGCTGGCCGAGGAGGCCGGGCTCGCAGCCGGTACGTGGAACCTGCTGCTCGATCTGGCGCTGACCCCCGGTGGCAGCGACGAACGCATCCAGATCTTCCTGGCGCGCGACCTTCGACCCGCTGAAGCGCCCGATGGCTTCGTGGCTACGGGTGAAGAGGCCGATATCTCGGTGGGCCGGTTCACGCTGGATGACGTTGTCACCGCGGTTGTGGAGGGCCGTGTGGCCAATGCTGTTCTCGCGGCCGGTGCACTGGCGGTCGCAGCGGCGCGAGGCCGGGGATGGCAGGGCCTTATCCCTATCGATGAGCCGCTCATCTGAGACCATCGCTGGAGCGCCAGCGACGCAAGGGTGCAGCCCTTCGTCCGGGCAGCTCTGCCTGTACGGATCGTCGGATCGCCCGAACAGGCGCTGACATCGCGTATACCTGCCGATCTGGCGCCCGGTCACTACGGTGGGAACGCCTAGAGCGCACCACCGACAACGGCGTCGGTGCTGCAGTTGAAACGAGGACGCGCTGTGAAGGTCGGCATCCCCCGCGAGGTCAAGAACCACGAGTACCGCGTTGCCATCACGCCTGCTGGCGTGCATGAGCTGGTGCACCACGGACACGAGGTGTACATCGAGAAGGACGCGGGCGTGGGTTCGTCCATCAGCAACGACGAGTTCGTCGCAGCCGGCGCCACCATCCTCGAGACCGCCGACGACGTGTGGGGTACCGGCGATCTGATCCTCAAGGTCAAGGAGCCGGTCGAACAGGAGTACCACCGCATGCGTGCGGGGCAGACCCTCTTCACCTACCTGCACCTGGCCGCAGGCCGTGCTTGCACGGAGGCCCTGCTCAAGCAGGGGGTCACCGGCATCGCGTACGAAACAGTCGAGCTTCCTGACCGCTCGCTTCCGTTGCTCGCTCCTATGTCCGAGGTGGCCGGACGGATGGCTCCCCAGGTCGGGGCGGCGACGCTTCAGCGCACCAACGGTGGCCGCGGTGTCCTGATGGGCGGGGTCTCCGGCGTCTACGCAGCCAAGGTGGTCGTCATCGGTGGCGGTGTGGCAGGTGCGAATGCAGCTGCGATCGCGCTCGGCATGGAGGCCGAGGTGATCCTGATGGATAAGAACATCGATCGCCTGCGCACCATGGACCGCATCTACCAGGGCCACGTGCAGACGGTCGCCTCCAACCGCTTCGAGGTGGAGCGCGCCGTACGCGATGCCGATCTGGTGATCGGTGCCGTACTCGTTCCCGGCGCCAAGGC